>Ga0187867_10001306_pt1 | contig 21505 bp, 17 predicted proteins | sample June2016WEW_13_1_FD_132976 | JGI IMG/M metagenome (GOLD analysis project Ga0187867, IMG submission 132976) | Peatland microbial communities from SPRUCE experiment site at the Marcell Experimental Forest, Minnesota, USA - June2016WEW_13_10 | ecosystem: Environmental > Terrestrial > Soil >...
CGCAACAATGTCGGCTCCGAGCAGGCGGGAGGGCTTGGCTTTATAAGCCTTCCGTCGATCGTCGCCAAGGCTTGGGACATCAGCACGACCTATTTGCTCACCGGCGAAAAGCAGCCGGAGAACGGCACACCGCGCGTGAGGCATCCGCTCTTTGGGCCGGACACTCCGGGCGGTAAAGGACGCGGGTGGGGGGCGTTTGGAGTCGGTTTCCGCTTCATGGGCATCCAGGCCAACGAACCAGGCGCGAATTTCCTGGACTACTACACGCCCGGTTATGTGCCTACGTTTAATTACCACACCTTCGAGTACACCGCCGGAGTCAACTGGTATCCCAATTATTGGGTCAAGTACCAGGTCAACTTGGGTATCGATCAGCTGAAGGATCCCAGCACCATAGGCGCGGTGCCACAGAATTATTACGTGGTTTTGCAGCAGCTGCAGTTCAGGTTTTAGTTCGCTCGCTGTCGATTGCGCATGGAACGGTTAATAGGTTCGGTAAACGCCGGGACTGGTCGCAACCGGTCCTAAGAGGGAAATCGCAGGAGGGAATTTGATGAGACCGAGAATTTTTCTTACTATTTTTCTCACCGCACTTTTTGTGATCCTGAGCGGCTGCGGAACTACGAAGAATTGTCCCGTCTGCGGCACGACGATCAACGGCGCTTACGCCGTGATTGACGTCGTCACCGTGCCGGAACACAATCCCACTGGCGAGCCAGGCGGTCCATTTAATTCCTTCGACATTAGTACGATCGCCCCCAATCCTGCCGTCTCGGGCCACTACCTGGATTACATTTCCGATCGGATTGGGTTGGCCATGGTGGTGATCGACACATCCCAGAATCTCGCCGTGAACGCCATCCAAGGGTCCAACGCCGTCACCGATGCTGGCAATGGCGCCAGTCCCTGTCCCACCATCCCGCAACCCGGCGTTACTACCCCTCCCATTCCAAACGTGGAGGTTGTTCCCCCGATCATTGACGTGTTCGGCAATTTCACCAGGTTCGGATGCAGGACAGACGTATCTTGGGAAGGAGGCCCGACCTTCCATCTGTTCACGGGGTTTGGCCCCAATGGCAACTTTGGCGGATTCCCGGGCGCCCAGTGCTGCGCTGCGCGCGCCAACGGCGTGAACCCAATGTCCGGACCAGACGGCAACACCACCACCCCCGATGGCAAGATCCTCTTTGTCGGCAACGGCAGCTCCAGCGTTGTGGTTTTCGACCTGACCACGATGAACCTGGGCACCAACCCGCCCACTCCTCCAACGATTCTTGCCACGATCCCCACGGGCGTGTCTGCCGACTACGACGGTCCGCAAGGTATCTCAGGGTGCATCGCCTCGTGGAACGGCGAAGCCGGTTCGGCTGCGGATTGCGGGGACGATCGCGCTGACGAAATGGCCTACGACCCGACGCATCAGGTTCTCTCGATTATTAATGGCGATCCGGGACTGCCCTTTATCACCTTCATCGACATGTCCAACATCGTCAACAAGACCGGGACGCTGGCCCAGCAGCATTGCCTGCCAATTGACTCGACGTTGGCTTATGGACCCTATCCCGCCGGGTACAGTCCAGCTACGGGAACTTATCCGTACCCTTCTGTGCCGGGCGGACCCTTTGGCTACCCTCTGCAAGGATCAGGAACTGGGATCGTGGGGACCGGAACTGGAGGCAATGGTCTGCCCTACCCATCACCCGCGTTGGACCCGGGCGTGGGTGGCTCGTTTAATCCCCCGAGCTGCATTATCGGCCAGATTTACTACGACGGCGCGGGAGGCGCTGCATCAGGAGGAGTCGGGCTCAACCCGAACACTCCGGTCGACAATGTCGGAGCTACCTTCCCTTGCCCGGATCCCTCCAATCCGCATGTTTTCAGTGGCGTTTCCGGATCAGCAGCAGCTGATGGCCCACTGGGACTACCCGGCATCGGAACAACTCCAAGCGGGACGGCCTATACGATTCCATGCCATCACGGCCCCCTTCTGAGCCAGACCACGGGAGCGTTCTGCAGCCAGACCGCCCCCGTAAGCACCTCCACAAACACTTGCGCCGGGGCGATTGCGCCGGCGGGTTTGGGGGCGATGACCTTCAATCCCAACTCCGGTTACTGGCTGATGGCGAATGAAAATTCTATCCCCGTCACCAACATTGGCACCATTGACGTGATCGATCTGCAGTTGGGAACAGGTAACGGCCCGGTGGTGATCAATAGTTTTGTCATGCCCAATTGCATGCCCACCGGCATCATTCAGGGTCCGGGGAATAACTTCCTCGTGGGTTGCGCGGATCATGATGGCGAGGCCTTCCCTCCCAACGAGTACATCATTGATGGAACTTCGGGCGCAATCCTGGCCACGATCAATAACGTCGGCGGCGTGGACGAGACTTGGTATAACCCGGGCGACAACAAGTACTATCTGGCGGCGCGCGACATGCCCGGCGGACCGGTCATGGGCGTCATCGATGCAAAAACCAACCAATGGCTGGCAAACATGACCACCAACACCAATTCACACAGCATCGCGGTCGATCCCAGCACGAACCATGCTTTCGTGCCCATGCAGGCAGGCGGTATCTGCACGACGCAAAGCAGCAACGGCTGCGTTGCCGTCGTAGCAGAGCAGTGAGTATGCGCCGGTGGATGCGGGCGCTCGGTGATATAGTTGGTTGAGGACGCGAAGCGTTCCTCGTTTCGCGTCATGATTGCGAAGTGATCTATGCAGTTTTCTAAAGGTCTTCTGCGCACCCAGAGATTCGCCTTCCCCCTTCTGCTGATGGTTGCCTTGCTGGCCAGCGCCAGCGAGCAACCCGCCCCAAAACCCACGGATGTTCCTGCCACCGTAATCGCCCATCTGCCTTTGCCGCAGGCGACCGGCAGTCAAATGTTGTTGCAGAGAGAAAAGGGCAAGCAATATCTGTACGTGCAACAGGCCGCGAAGCAAGGGTTCATGATCGTGGACGTGAGCAAGCCGGAGCAGCCGAATCTTTTGAAACGGACGGCGGAATCCAATCAGGCCACCTCAGGAAATCTGCAGATTGTAAGCCCTGATGTCGCGATCGCCGAAGCTCCGGAAAAAACACCGGCAACTCTCACCAGCAGCAGCCACTCTACGGAAACCGTTCGCGTGCTCGATCTGAGCGATCCGCAAAATCCGAAGACCCTCGAGACCTTCAACAAAGTCACCAGTCTTCTTCCCGATGGCGGTCACGGCCTTATCTACCTTACCAACAACGACGGCCTGTGGATTCTCCGCTACAACCGCCCGTCCCGGTTCGAGCCCGCCAAGAAAAAACCGCCCTGTGACTCCGAGGCGCAGATTCAGGCCATGCCTCCGGACTGCCAATGAGGAAGTAGTCTGCCCAAACGGCGTCTCCCCTATCTCGAGATGTCGCGAACTGAACAAGCCTTGTCAAGGGTCTTGATGGATGTGATGGTCAGAGTCACCGGAGCTGCGGAACCTACCTTATTCATGGCGTCGGAACTACTGGCCATTGTCGGCGATTCGCTCCCGGTTACCTCCACTCGCTGGCCCAGGTAGTGGCGTAGCTTTATCTTGTGGCTCCCCTGCAGCTCATAGGTCACTGCTGGATCTTCTTTCATCAACGTGTAATCACCGTTAGAACGGCTGACGCAGCCTCGTAACGTCACCTGCCCTTTGGAATTTTTTCCGTCCGGTTGGCTGGTGTTGGCAGGGGCGCTGTCCTGCGCGAGTAGAAAGCTGCCCGATAGCAGCAAAGCGCACAATAGGGTCTTCATGGCATTCGTCCTCGTGCGAATGGGATGGCAAGCTCGTTGCCGAGGTTGGCTGCAATCTTTGGGATGCGGGGGCTACTTGACGTGAGTCTCCTGGTAGTGAACTTCCTTCCATTGCCCGGCGCGTTTCATCCAGAGTTCGGTGATGTAAACCCTCGAGTAGCGTACTGCCGACTTGGGCGGGAATTGGATGGTGCTTTCATAGATGACCAGGGCAGCTTCCGGACCTAGCGGAATCAGCTTGAACCCCCACAGCGTATAGTTAGAAACGTTTGTATCTGCCAGTTCGTTCAAGGCCTGAATCTTAGTCCGCTCGCCCTTGCCATCCACTTCTACACCCTGGTAGTCATCCGCCAACAGATTGCCATAAGCATTCTTATCTTTGTTCTTGATGGCTTCCCATTCGGCCTTGATTTCCGATTCGAACAAATCTTTCAGACGGGCGTCGGCGGAAGCTGAAGTGGCGCCGGACGACTGGCTCTCTCCAAGGGGAACAGGCACGGTTCGTGTTTGCCCGAGAGCCAAGTAGGTAAGCCCGGCGATGCAAACGAATATAAACCCACATCTCATAACCTCTCCATCATTTAACAACCCCCGAACGTTGGGAGGTGTCCTGCGTTGACGCTTAACGCAACTCCATAACTTTCCTTTTCACGGCTGCGAGCAGCGGTGCGGGCAGTTCAGCATAACCCTCCTGAACAGCGTATTGTTGGCCGTCTGTGTAGATCCAGTTTAAGAGATCGGCCAAAGCGGCGGTGCGAGCGGAATCAGAGGCCGGACTGCGCAGATAAATCCAGCTGAAGCTGGAGATCGGAAAAGAATCAGCTCCAGGAGCATCGGCCAGAGAGGCCGAGAAGTTATCCCATCGCGGCGCCTCTAACGCATGGCAAGCCGCAGCAATACTTTCGCCTGACGCCTTCACAAACTTACCGGCGGCATTCAGAACCGCCGCTTGGGAAATGTTGCTTTTCACCGCGTATTGGTATTCGACGAAGCCGATGGCGCCAGGACTGCTTTTTACTTTGTCGGCCATATCGGAACTGCGCTCCGCCGGCTCTCCAACCGGCCACTTCGGAGAAGGAGTAACTCCGATTTGTGCGCGAAATTTAGGATTCACCTTGGAGAGAAAGTCGGTGAAGACATAGTTGGAGCCTTTCCCCCGAGGACGGTTGACAACCTGGATCGGAAGACTTGGCAAAGCAATCTCGGGATTGAGTTTCGCGATCTGCGGGGCGTTCCACGTCTTCACGTCGCCTAGAAATATCGCCGCCAACACGTCCCCGGAAAGCCGGACGTCCTGGTGGACATCGGGAAGATTGTAGATGGGAACGATAGCAATCAGCACCACCGGCAATTCGATCAGGCCATCTTCTTTTCGTTCCTTATCCGTAAGCCGGGCTTCTCCGGCGCCGAAGTCTCCCGCTCCGTGAGAGATTTGCTTGATCCCTTCACTGGTCCCCACGGGCAGGTAGCGCATCTGGACGTTGTGGCTGCGCTTGCCATACTCCTGTGTCCATCGATTGTAGATCGGAGCGGGCACGCTCGATCCAGATCCGACCAGAACAACTTGGCCCTGCGCTCCGGCTGGAACACCGTGCAGGCTCAGAGTGAGAAGTGCCAGCAGAAAAATGTACGCCGGCAAATGGAGACTTGCGGACCGTTGTGCACTTCGTGGTGCCGAAAAACCTGCCCATCGCATCATTTTGTTCCTCCCAATTGAGGCTCTTTTTGGCGAGCCTCACTGAATTGCCAAGTGGTCATAGTCGGCGACTGTAGTTACTCTGAAGTTACCATCGTTTGTTAGTCGACGAAACTGTCGTGTTCGGGAAGCTGTTGCCTGATTTGAGGCGCCATGCGCCGAACAGGTTCGTCGTGCGCAGCGGTTGGAGCGGGTTTAAGATTGAAGCTACGATGCACCCCGGAATCTTGCGGCAGACTGGCGTAGTTACGCTTGTTTCACGCACACGGTCTTAGGAGATGTAGATCCTTATGTCGCAAGCAGAGGTTGAAACCGTATCGCACGAACTTTTTTCCGCGTATAAGACGGGCAAAATGGTTGCTGTGCTTCCTTCTGAGCGGCCAGGTTTTGACCTCGGCGCAGCATATGAAGTCGAGGCAAGACTCAAGCAACTTCGGGAAGCTGAAGGCCAGAGAGCCGTTGGTCGCAAGGTGGGTTACGCCAATAAAGCCATGTGGCGTGTACTCAAGCTTGAAACTCTGGTCTGGGCGCACATGTACGATGACACGGTTCACTACAGTGACCACAACTCCGCCACGTTGACGATCGCGCATATCCGTTCCCTGAAGATCGAACCGGAGATCGTTTTCGGTCTGAAACAGCCGATCTCGGGGGAGGGTCTTGATGCTGCCGCTGCGCTCGCCTCCACGGACTGGCTGGCAATCGGATTCGAAATCATCGATTGTCCTTATTCCGAATGGAAGTTCCAGCCCACTGATTTCATTGCATCTTTCGGCCTTCATGCCGCGCTCGTAGTCGGAGAGCGTGTGCCGATACGGACAGATCTCATCCCGAAACTGGTTGACGAGTTGCCGAACTTCAAGGTACGCGTGTCAAAGAACGGAGATTTTCTGGAGGAAGGATCGGGCAAGAATTCTTTGAAGAGTCCCGCTCTGTGCCTGGCCGAACTCGGCGCCGCTATCTCGCGGCGATTCCCAAGTGAATCGCTTGGCGCTGGAGAAATCGTCAGCTCGGGAACGCTCACCGCAGGACATTCGACCGACCGAGGCGATCTCTGGACAGTCGGGATCGAAGGTCTACCGCTGCCGCCGTTGACACTACGTTTGTCTTGACCTGAACATGGATGAGTTCGGTTCGTAGAAGCTAGGCGCTGATCATCGCCTCTCAGCGTCGCCACAAATCACGGTGTCCAGTTGCCGGTCGCCGGACAGGTCTTCCGCTCTCCAATTGAAAACAGGGTCGAGCCCTTCCGACTTCAACTTGCCTGAGTAGATCGGAGCATCGTAGGAACCAGACGTAAATTGGCATCCACCGCGTTGAAGTGAATAACCACCGGGTGTGGTGGCGCAGTTGAGCGTGAAGAGACAGCCGCCACCTCTGGCCAATTCAAGGCATACATCCCACTCTTCTCGCGTGCTCACAAACGCTGCGGTCGTTGGCGAAAACATATTATGGAGAGCAACCGTCACCAGGAACTCCTGGCGTGTGGGAGTGTAAGGCGTGTCTTGCAGAATGGCTCCAGGAGCCAGCTTCAGACGGGGAGTACCGAGAAGTGTGGCGCCAGCTCCGTGGTGCTTTTTCAGGTACTCCTCATGCAACATCAGCATCGCCCAGTCCCGCCTCCAGTCCGAAAGGCCTGAGAGCACTCCGACGCCGACTTGCTCAACGCCGCCCGCAAGCATCCGTTCGTAGGTGTCCAGACGATATTCGAAATTTGCTTTCTTGGTCCTACCGGGATGAAGCATGGTGTATCGAGTCTTGTCGTAGGTTTCCTGCCAATGCACTGACCAGCACAGTCCGGCCTCGACCAAGCGACGATAATCGCCCTCCTCTAATGACTCCGCGCTGATCCCGACCAGGCCGCCGCCATGGCGCTCCAGCACAAGTCGCAAGAGTTCCACGTGGCGGCACATCGAATCGACGCGCATTCGCGGATCGCTGGCGTATACGAGCTCAAGAACTTTCTGCCCTTTCTGCTCGACGAGATAAATCGCCTCCTGCTCAAGCTCGTCATCGGTCAATCGCCGGCGCTCGACCTCGATGCCTTTATTGCCTCCACGGAAATTGCAATAAAGACACTGCTCCTCGCAAATACTGGTCGCGTAGATAGGGACGATCACGAACACTCGCCCGCCGTAAAGATTCGCTTTAACCTCTGCAGAACGGGCGAGGATGGCTCGATCTAACTCGCCTCCATGTCCGAACTCGGTGCTCCAAAAGAAGGGGGCGTACTCGGATGCAACCGTGGGCCGGAGCGAGTCCAGAGGTACCGGGCACGTACGGGACAACTCTGTAGCCTGTTCGCAGGCGATTTTGTAGTGATCAGAGAACATGGGAATTCTCTTGCTTTTGTTGTTTGTACTTTAACGATACGCGGATGTCATTCGCGTGAGTGTGATTACACACACGAGCGCATGTGATGGCCGTCGAACGAGCCCGGCAGGTGGCATCGGCCAGCATGACGTCTGGGCGTCACTTTCCCCGAGTCGCCTTTTCCAGTAGATACAGATAGGAACGATAGACTTGGCCCGTAGCTCGGGTCATTCCGATCTCGCAGGTTCGACTACTCGAATAACAAGAGTCAGCCTGTAGCGCTTGAACTTCGACTGCTTCCAGTTTGGTGGCTGATTGCGTCAATTCAGGGAAAAGAAACCCTCGATCCCCTGCGAAGGCACAGCATCCTGCGTTCGGCGGAATCAATACATCATCACTGCATGCTTTCGCAATGGCTTCCAGTTTTGCCGTGATCCCCATCTTGGTCACCGAACACACGGGATGCAGCGCGACGGAGTCGGCCTTTGCTCGAATCGTCAGTTTAGGCAATAGTTTATCGTGCACGAACTCGATGGAATCCAGAAACCTCAGTCGATCGAAGCGTCTCTGGTTTTCAGAACTTAGATGAGGGCGTGCCGTTTTCAGCGAATACGTACATGGGCTCGTATCGATCACGACGCACAGCTTCCCTTCTTCGGACCATCGCCAGAACCGCTCGACGGCCGCATTTGCGGCGATGGCGTGGGCGCGAGTGAAGCCCTTGGAGGAGAATGGCATGCCGCAGCAGGTGCCCGCCACGTCGGATGGAATGTAGACCGGCACGCCTGCGCGCCGGGCCATCGCAACGGTTACCTCCATCAGAGATTTGTCTTTGGCTTCAGCGGGCAACCGTCCCATGATGCGCGAAATGCACGCAGGAAAATAAACTGCACCGGCGCCTTCCTTCTGAGTTCGAGGAATACCGGCGGCGGCGAAGGGAGTGTCAGACATCCATTCGCTCATGTTGTTTCCGGTAAACTTTTTCAGCCAACGAGTCAACGAACGCATGCCGTCGATGCCGATAACTCTTTCCGCTGCGTGTCCAAGGCGCAGCGCCCAACGCAAGCCGCTTTCCACGACACTAAAGTTGCTGGCGATGCGGACCGCCCAGTCCTGCTCCCTTGGAGTAGAGCGCACGTTACGCAAGCGCTTCACCAGTTGCCCGGTGTCGATATTGACCGGACAAGCCGTGGCACAGAGCCCATCCGTCGCGCAGGTATCGAGCGCCATGTAAGGAAATTCACTCTCCAGCGCATTCCACAAAGAAGCATTCCCTGCTTCTTTCTGTCTTGCCATCTCGCGACGCACCACGATCCGTTGTCGTGGCGTTAGTGTCAATTCGCGGCTGGGGCACTTGGGTTCGCAATAGCCGCACTCGATGCATTTGTCGATTTCAGCCTCAACGGACGGAATCCGTTTGAGATCTGCGAGGTGCGCTTTCGCGTCAGAGTTGATGATCACGCCGGGATTGAGCAGACTGTTGGGATCTGCCAGGCGCTTCAGTTGAGCCATGATCTGGTAGGCTTCGCCGCCCCATTCTGTCTCCACAAAGGGCGCCATGTTTCGTCCCGTGCCATGTTCCGCCTTCAGTGCGCCATCGTAGCGATGGACCACGACTTCGACCATATCGTCAATGAAGTGGGCATACTGATCGACAGCCGCTTGATCGTTAAAACTTTGCGTGATCACAAAATGCAAATTGCCGTCCTTCGCATGGCCGAAGACGATGGCATTGGGATATTGATGCTTAATGAAAAGACGGTTGAGATCGTACGTCGCATCGGCCAGGACCTCCACCGGAAAGGCGACGTCTTCGATGATGACCGTCGTACCGCTCTCGCGCACCGAGCCCACAGACGGAAACATTCCGGCGCGAATTTTCCACAACAAGGCTTGCTCCGTGGCGGCATGGGTGAAGCGCGCGGGCTCGAACAACTTCAGCCCGCCGACAGCATCCCTGGCAAGTCCTTCCAACTCGGAGCGGCTGCTCTCTTCTGCCGATTGGAACTCGACGAGTAAACCGGCGGCTCCGTCCGGAAGCGTTTTGATCGAGCCCGGTATGCCCGCCTGATTCTCGACCGAGCGCAGCGAAGCCCGGTCCATGATCTCCAGAGCTTTCGCACCCGCCGTTCGTAAAGGAACGATGGAGTCGGCAGCCGCATATAAATCGGAATACAGCAGAAGCCCTGTGTATTTCACTGGCAGATCTGGAACTGTGTTCAACACGGCTTCTGCGATAAACGCCAGAGTTCCCTCGGCTCCAATCAACAAGTGCTGAAAAATATCGGCAGCAGTGTCGAAATCGAGGAAAGCGTTCAGCGAGTAACCAGTTGTATTTTTTCGTTTGTATTTCGTGCGCACTCGCTCGCGCAGATCAGCATTGCACTCCAGCTTTTGCTTCAGCTCCAGAACGCCGCGGGCGAGTTCTGGCTCGTGCGCGTGAAATTGCGCATCCGCGTCAGGCTGCGATGTGTCGATCACGGTGCCTGAGGGCAGCATGAACTTCATCGACCTCAGAGTGTGATAGGCGTTCTGCTCGACTCCACAGCACATGCCGCTGGAATTATTGGAGAGAATGCCGCCCAGGGTGCAAGTCGCAATCGATGCTGGATCGGGTCCGATTTTTGCTTTATACGGCGCAAGCGCTGCATTGGCTCGCGCACCAATCACTCCCGGCTGCACCCGTATCTGCTTGCCGCCATCTTCCACGTTCACCGCGCGCCAATTTCGCGCGATGTCTACCAGCAAACCGTCGGAGATCGACTGCCCCGACAAACTGGTGCCGGCGGCGCGGAAGGTCATCGGGATCTTTTGCTGCTGGCTGAACGCGAACAGTGCTCGAATCTCTCCCAGCCCTTTGCTCTGCACTACAGCTCTGGGGATCAAGCGATAGAAACTTGCGTCCGAAGCGTAGGCGATCAGCTCGATCGGACGGATCAAAATGCGCGAAGTGTCGACAGCGGCAGCAAGTTGAGTCTGGATCTGCTGGGAAGAAAGCTGCACGGGAACTACTTCGGCCGCCGCCATAATTTTCTCCGACCTAAGAAACCACCCGCTGGCCGGGAGCCGTTTATTCGAACTCCTCCGCCAGGCGCTCTACCGTGTGTTCAACCTTGATGGCTGATTTCTGTTTGTCCAAGCCGCCGCGGATCTGCATCACACAACCAGGACAATCCATCACCGCAATCGGCGCTCCGCTTTTCTTGATATTGACCAGTTTGCGTTCCAGGATGGGCGCTGAAATTTCCGGCAGCTTGAGCGAATACGACCCGCCCATGCCGCAGCACATATCCGCCTCGTACATTTCTGAAATCTCATAGCCGGCTTGGGCGAGCAACTGCCGCGGCTCCTGGCTGGCGTGCAGCGTGCGCTTCAAATGGCAGGAATCATGATAAGTGATCTTCCCCAACTGCTGACCTTCTTTGAATTTCAGGCGGCCCGCATCCACCAGTTTCTTGACCAAGGTCGAAAAGTCGATAACCTTCTTCGCAAGTTGCCGCGCCCGCGGCAGCGATTCGGCCTGTCCGAGACTTTCAAATGTGCTAATGAACTCGTGCTTCAGCGCCACTGTGCAGGTCGGACATGCGGAGACCACATAACTGACATCGTTCGCCAACAACGCGTCGATGTTGTCATTGGCATTGTGCGCGGCGACTTCGTAGGCTCCGCTGTAGCGGGCGGGCGCGCCGCAACAGGTCTGGCCTTCGGGAAACACAACCTCGATGCCGGCTTTATTCATGATCTTCACCAGCGATTCGCCCATGTTCGGATAGGCGAAGTCGATCAGACAGCCCGCATAGAATGCAATCTTCTCCTGACATGCTGGCTGCTGGATTTTTCTGATGGTGTCCCGCAGCGGCGCTTCGGCAATCGCGGGAAGGCTGCGGAATTCCGTCATGTCCGACAGAAAAAACGGCAGGTGCCGAATGAAGTTCCCTTTCTGCAGCGGCTTCTGCATCACGTACGCCGCGCGCAGCATGGAATGGAAGAGTCTGCGGTTGTTGACGACCGAGAAGATCGCTTTCTGCGCGAGCGGTTGTCCTTTTTCGACGGCAATGCGGCGGCGCAGTTCGAGAATTAATCCGGGAATGTCGATCTTGCCGGGACAGACTTCCGTGCAGTTGCCACATTGTATGCACAAGCTCTGAATGTCGTCCGATGCCTTCAGCGCGTCGAACCATGCGGTCAGAATCGTGCCAATGCCCCCCGTATAGATCTTGCCAAACACATGCCCGCCTACCAGACGGAATACCGGGCAAACGTTCAGGCACGAAGCACAACGGATGCATTGCATCGCCTGCTTGAATTTCGGGTCCTGCGACATCTCCGTCCGCCGGTTATCCATCAGGATCACGTGCAGTTGCTTCAGCGATCCGTCGGTGTTCGGCACGGGGCCGCTAATCATGGAGACGTAGCTGGTCATCAACTGCGCGGTTGCGCTCTTCGGTAGAGCCGTCAACACGGGCACAACGTCGTCGAACTTCTCCATCAATTTTTCGAGACCGACGATCGCCACGTGGATCTTGGGGAGCGTCGTTACCAGGCGAGCGTTGCCTTCATTCGTAACGATTACAAGGGTTCCGGTCTCCGCGACCGCGATATTCGCTCCGGTGATGCCCATCTCCGCTTCGAGAAACTTGGTGCGCAGTTTCCCTCGCGCGAATTTCACCAGTTTCGGGATTTCTGGCTTCTGCCCTGGTTCAACCTGTTCGCTGAAGACCCTGGCTACTTCTTCTTTGGTCATGTGGATGGCGGGCATGACCATGTGCGATGGCGTTTGTCCGGCTAGTTGAATGATCCATTCCCCCAGATCGGTCTCACCCACCTCGATTCCGGCCGATTCGAGATGCTTATTGAGATGAATCTCTTCGGAAGCCATCGACTTCGATTTCACCACGCTCTTGACGCCATGCTCTCGGGCGAGATTCAGGATGTATTCGCGCACCTCTGCGGGATCGTTGGTGCGAAATACTTTGGTCCCGCGGGCTTCCGCGTTCTTCGCAAAAAGATCAGCCAGTTCGTCAAGATGCGAGGCCGCGTAGGATTTTCGCTCAGCGATTTGCGTCCGCAGGGCTTCGAAATCATAGCCCTCATAAGCTCTTTGTCGGCTGGTACGGTAGGCCTCAGAGAATCGTCCGAGAGCCCCAGTGAGGTTTGGGTTGTGTACCGCCTTGACGATGGCCTCGCGAAACTTGGTTTCCATCAGTTCACCCTTCCTCCATCGGACAAGACATCGTAGAAAACAATGACGAGTTTCTCCGGACCGTGCACGCCGATGGTAAGCACCCGCTCGATGTCCGCCGTGCGGCTGGGTCCAGTAATGAAGGAGATGTAATTCGTCTGCTCCGGGCGGATCCTAGTCAGGGCCGATGGCAAGTCGGGCACGAGATGATCGCTTTCGACCAGCGCAATATGAATCAGCGGGAGCGTCGAGACCAGCCTGCAATCGACCGGAGCTGCGTCCTGGATAAGCGTTCCGGTGTTCGCGATGGCCCAGTCCAGTTGACTGATTCCGACTTTCGCCAGGGCTGAAACTTCGCGATTCACTTGGAAAATTAACCCCGGTACGCTGGCTGAGATCTGCTTCTGGTCGAACTCCTCGAGAAACCGGCACGATGCCCACACTGCATAGGCCAGCGGTTCATTGCAGACCCCAGCGCCTCTCAAGTATTCCAGTATGAAACTCAGAGCATCGTTCTTCCCAGAGAAGTGGTGGACTTCGGCGTTAACTGCTTCGGCGCGGAGCTTGAAGGTTTCAAATACAGCATCCATTCGTCGCACCTTGGTCCCGAGTCACCCGACTGTCTTTGCAGCTTCTTGAAAGACGTCTTGCACACCGAAGCGCTTCGCCTCCGGCTTTGCGTTTTGGGTGGCGCAGCGGTTCACCGCCGCGAGAACCCCCTGATTTTGTCGGCGGCTTTAGAAGTAAACGCAAAACCGCACGTTTTCAGCAGGCTATCCAGCCAAAATTGTCAGTGCACGACCATCTGCGTGAACGGATACACGTAGGCCATGAGGAGGACGAAGATGCCGACCAGCGAGGCCAGCGCAATGCTGTGCCAGAAAACGTAGCGCAGAATGTCGCCCTCATGCCCATACCATTGGGTCGCAGTACTGGCGACGACGATGCTCTGCGCGTCAATCATCTTTCCCATGACGCCTCCGGTGGTGTTGGCAGCCGCCATCAGCGCCGGAGAAACATTCACCTGCTGCGCCGAAATCTTTTGCAGGCTGCCGAACAACACATTCGAAGAGGTATCCGAGCCGGTTAAGGCCACTCCGAGCCAGCCGAGCAGGGTTCCGAAAAATGGGTACAGATGTCCCGTGCGCGCGAACGCCAGCCCCATGGTCGCGTCCAGTCCGGAATACCGAGTCAACATTCCGATCGCCAACATGGCGCCAATGGTCAGCAGGGAGAAGCGCACCTTCACGATGGTTCTTCCGTACACCGAAAAGATCTTACGGAAGCTGAGTCCCATCACCAGACCCGACAGAATTCCCGCGAGCAGAATGCCAGTCCCGGTCGCGCTGACCCAATTCAATCCAAAAACTGCGCCTTCTTTGGTCGGCTTGGGAACTACCGGCGGGACACGAAGCACCAGATTGTTCAAGGCGGTAACGGGAAACTGTGGATTGGTGACCTTGCTTGGTGGAGTTTTCCAATGAGCCATCGAAGCAAAAGTTTTTTCCGGCGCGTTCATAAAGTTTTTGCCGGTTTGCGTGCCCCACAGAAAAACAATCACACTCAGGATCACCCACGGAACCCATGCGCGCGTGATCTGGGATCGAGTGAACCCGTGATCCGCGTGGTGGCCCGTCTTGCTCGCTTCGCCGTCGAACGTCCAAACGCGTTTGGGATGCCAGATAAAAAGGAAGCCAATCAGGCAACTCATGGAAACAACCGACGCGACAACATTGACCACCCAAGGCCCATGCAGGTTTGACATCAGCAATTGCGGAATCGCAAATGAGACACCAGCAACCAGAATTGCAGGCCATACCTCCATCATGCCGCCCCATCCGGCGAATGCACACACCAGCCAAAACGGCACCAGAACACAGAAGGGGGTGAGAATGCGTCCCGCCATGGCTCCCAGCATGATTTCGCTGAATCCCGTGACCTTGGCCAGCGCAATGATCGGCGTGCCTAGCGCACCAAACGCCACGGGCGCCGTGTTTGCGATCAGCGACAGGCCGGAAGCTTGCAGTGGTCTGAATCCCAGCCCAATGAGCAGCGCGGCGGTCACCGCTACCGGTGTGCCGAAGCCAGCCGCGCCTTCAAAGAATGCGCCAAAACAAAAAGCGATCAGGAGCAGTTGCAGGCGACGGTCCTGCGTGATGCCGGTGAGACTGTGCTGCAGAATATTGAATTGTCCGGATTCGACGGTGAGCTGATACATGAAGATGACATTCAGCACAATCCAGCCAATCGGGAAAAGTCCGTAACCGGCGCCATAGATTGCTGTGGCTCCGGCGAGTCGCGCGGGCATGTGAAAACCAAAGGTGGCGGTGAGCAGTGCCGCTGCCAGACCGGCCAAAGCCGCATAATGCGCCTTCACGTGTCCCAGTGCGAGGCTCCCCAGCAGTACTATGATCGGAAGCGCGGCCAGCACCGTGGACAGCCACCAATGCCCGGTTGGGTCATAACCCTGCGCCCACGGCGAAGATAGAGCGGGAATTTTGAGGACCGCGATAGCGGCAATGGCAGCGACGATGATGACGAGCGCGGAAGCTGAAAGGTTCACCTGCGGAGGAGCCGGCGGTGCCGGAGGAATCAGTGCCATCCCCGGCTTCTCGGCCGGTATGATCGTAGTTGCCATGTATCACCCTTACTGAGCCAGGACCTGCCGCATAGCAGGATGCGGCCAATCGTAGGATGGCCTGGTCAACCACGCTGTGATCTGCATCACTTCGCCATGTGATCTGCCGCCGTGGTTCTCTACGATGGTCCCCTTCGAAAACACCAGAGCAAACGTGCCCTAGCCAGAAGGAAGAATCTCGAAACACACCGCCCTGGCAGCGCCGCCCCGCTCTTGGTTGGAAACGTTGGAACTCCCGTCATTGCCGCCAAAGGTCAGCCGGTAGGCGGAGGCCCGAACCGAGCTATGCGCGGCCAATCGCGCCCTTCTAGCAAGAACCAAAGTCCCTGGGACGGTAAGCTCCGATCGTTGACGAGAACTCGCCTCCCCCTTAAGATGGAGCGACTCGAAAGCGGCGTATCGCCTTAATGATCTGAATGATCGGGCAGAGCAATCGACAAACGTTTCCTCAACGTGTGAGCGTGTATTTTCAATGTTTCATGTTGCCTCAATCTGCCAACGGTGCCTCATTCTGCCAAAATTTTGAGCCGGTAGGATACAAGTTAGGATACGAGTCGGCAAACTAGCGCCGAGTAACTATGGATCGACCACGGTTAAGACGAACGCAGACCGATTATCGACCGCAATGCAGCGGAAATCGTCGTGAGGTAATGAGTGTCTTCGCAGCGGCCCCGTAGCTCAGTTGGATAGAGCAGCGGTTTCCTAAATCACGGGTCTCGTGTGCGCCCGGAGCGGATCAATCACTTACGGGCGGATTCATGCACAACAAACGAGGCAAAAGACTGGTATTCGGCAGTAATTGTGCAACGCGTTGTGCAACGAAAAAACGCCTGACAGGTTGATCGCTCTTTCCCGGTCGAATCGGAACCCTCGCTAGGCATAAGTGTCAGCCATAGTCGCGCGAGTGGAATTAAGGCACAGCAATTTCCGATTCGAGATTTGTGGAAATCCAGCAAGAAACCATACTTAAATCATTTATTTCTGCGATGCATGCATTGCACCACACATGGTGCTTAACTTTGTGCTAGGGTCGCAAAAAAGTATCTGTAAGTTATTTATTATAACGCAATATTAGCTACTGATTATTATTAATTTATTATAACTGGAGAAAGACTATGGCCCAGGAGAATTTTATTTATTTCGCCTGCACCAAAAATGTAGCAACTCTGCCCGTTATATGCATTCCGCGAGTATGAGCCGCTGCGTATTTCGGTACCAAAGCGGCCAGCTCGTCGCGTGACAGAGTGACTTGCGCCCACTGGCTCATGACGCCGGTTTGAGCCAGCGCCATAGATCCGATCCAAGACATGCCCTTGGGATTACGCAAGTGCGCGATTCGCACTGCGCACGGTCCCGCTGCGCATGAGAAGACCGCCCATTCGAATATGGTGCTCGCCAGAAAGAGTTCTTCCTTGCAATTGGTGGAGCCTGGTTTGCGAATCGATTATCCCCAACGGGGGAAGCATGATAGCCAGAATTTTCATTGTGGACTCCCGTTCCCCAAATTCCTGTCGGTCTGACAAACGTGCGCTCTGTGGGAGGCGCGATCATGGGATATGCAATCAGGAGTAGTACGGCGAAGCGGTGGCCAAGCAATACACACAGAATTTCTCGCCCCAACTCAACGCACGCAACTGGAGCTATCCGTCGACCTATGCACGTAACGACATGCTTGTCGGTCTGAGGCGAAGCCTCGCTGGTATAGTGTAGAGAGAGGAACTCTTGCCCATCATCAAATTCCCTTGGGGCTCTCGAAAAATCGAAACGCGAAATCGGAGGGATTTCATGATCACCGCAGCTTGAAAAGGGGGATGCTATGGTATTTGAATACAGAGGGAACGCCCAGACTCCTGGACCGCTTGGTCAAATCCCCGGCGCACCTGGAGGACGCGTACCCGGTCCGTTGCGATCCGGACCAAAAGATGAGCCCGGAAAAGGTAATACGGCAACGAAGGCCTCGAAGACGACGACGCCTGGCCAAGGAGACGGTACCAGTGATGCTCTAAATGAGAAAGTGGCAAAGATAGCGGAGGGATATGTCGGCAAGCCCTCGGTCGGCGATGGCCAGTGCTACGCCCTCGCCGATGCCATAGCAAAAGCCGCCGGCGCCAAGACTGCCTCTGACTTTGTCAAGGTCACAAAGTCTAGGGACCAGGACTACCCTTGGGGAAAACCGATCACGCTAGACCAAGTGAAGCGCGGGGATCAACTTCAGTTTCGCAACCACAAAATGGTGATTGAGACGACCATAACAGTGACGAAGGGCGGCAAAGTAATTGAAAGGAGCCCCAAGCCTTCAATAGAAGTATACTCGCGCGTCCCCCAACATACCGCGACCGTGACGCACGTTAACCCCGATGGGTCGTTTACGGTTGCTGAACAGCATGTTATTGACCGCGACACCGGCAAGGAATCCGATACCGTACATGGGGAGAACAAAGTGTACTACAAAAACAGAACCCTCCCCCCGGAGATAAAAACCAGAACGGAAAACGACGTCGAAATCGTCACAACAATTGAGAAAAAAATCATCGTCAGCGGTAAAATCCTTCCGTATCGTCCACAGGAAGACCCAAAGCACAAAAAGGACCTAGACTTTCAATAGCCCCAGACCGCCCCAGTGACGATGGCGGGTTGGCAGGCTACAAACTGAAGGGTCGCATGGAAGAGGTGAAGTGGAACCCTCCGATCCTTAGTTTTGTCATCGAACGGCACGGTGGAACCGTGCTTGGCTCCGGCTACGCAGAACTTCAGTCCTGGACGGTTGATATTAATGCTGGTCGCGCTACGTTGGCAGATCACCATCGACAACGTTGGCTGCATGGACCCAGGAATAGCCCTCTGAAAGTCGGGCCAATCGCCGCTGAGATCACGGAACTTATCAAGAATCGGAAGGCTGATCCGCGTTTGAAGTGGAAGTCCTCGGATGAGGCTCGCGTCCAGATTGGCGAAGTGATCCCTAACGACTGCCCGAAGCAAACGCTGGTCGGGAGGCGAAGGCGTTTTAAGAAAGCTCTCCAAGAATCCCTACAGCCACACGGCTGGGAACTGTTCACGGGAACGAACACTGTGAAAGGGAAGAAAAACTGAGCCTCGGCGCACCAAGACTCATCATCCCCGCTGCCCTGCTGTTGGGGAACTTTGTTCAATGTTTACAACCTTAGATCGTCCCACAGTATAGCTATAAGTTATGGCAGCGGCCCGACATTTCAACGATTTAATTTGGTTCTATTGCTATTGATACCAGCGTAGTCATTGGTCAATAGTGCATTTACCATCCTGCAATTGGAGTGCCGCCTTTATTCACAACCAACGGGATGAAATTGTTGTAAAACATGTTAAGCTATGAGCTATTGAGAGAAACGGGCGCACCGTCGGAGATTCGGCTCTCGGTCTGCCGCATGGCGTGAGCGAAGGACCACCACTGCAAGGGCTTGGAGGAGCGCAACGAGCTGACGGGCAAGCGTGAAGTAAGGGAACCGCGATGTAGTGTTAGATTGCGTACCACGAGGGCTACGCAGTGGATCGCCCACGTCTCCCGTTTTTCCCAACGCTATGGGCCTTCCCGTGCCCGTAGAGCGACGATCTCCGTTGGGACGACCCTGGAACCATGCCAGAATTGTCATAACGGCTGAAATCGCTGAAATGGCTGAACTTTCAACGCGTTCAAAATAGTCCATATTTTTGTTGCATTAACCGGACGTTTGAGGTATAATGTGCCATCCAGAGCAGCCTCGGTCGTCAGGTAGCCATCAAAGTCCTGCCCGCAGAGAAAGTCGCCGACCCCGAACGAAAGCAGCGCTTCGTGCAAGAAGCGAAGTCGGCTTCGTCGCTGAACCACCCCAACATCATCACCATTTACGACATCGGCCGGCCGAGGGCGTTGACTTTATTTCGATGGAGTTGGTCTCCGGTAAAGCGCTCGACCGGCTGATTCCACGGTACGGAATGCGGCTGAATGACGTTCTGAAGTATGCCGCCCAGATTGCCGATGCGCTCGCTCGGGCGCACGCCGCCGGTATCGTCCATCGAGATCTCAAGCCGGGAAACATCATGGTGAACGAAGATGGGCTCGTGAAAGTTCTCGACTTCGGGCTGGCTAAGCTTACCGAACCTACTCCTGCTAGCGGGGACGAGTCCACGCGAACCATGCGGCCCACGACAGAAGAGGGCAAGATCGTCGGAACCGTTGCGTACATGTCTCCCGAGCAGGCGGAGGGCAAGAAGGTCGATGCCCGTTCGGACATCTTCAGTTTCGGGTCGGTGTTGTACGAGATGGTGACGGGAAGACAAGCGTTCCACGGCGATACCAAAGCCTCGACGCTAGCGGCCATTCTCAAGGACAATCCGCGGCCGGCAAGCCAACTCGTCGATGGCCTTCCCAGAGAAGTTGAGAAGCTGATCTCCCGTTGTCTGCGGAAGGAGGTCAATCAGCGCTTCCAGCACATGGACGACCTCAAGATCGTGCTGGAGGAAATGAAAGGGGAGTCCGATTCCGGGGTGCTGGGAACCGCTGCTGTGTCCAGGCCGAAGCCTCGTCGCCTCACCTGGGTCCTCAGCGTCGCGGCAGTAGTGGTTATTGGGACCGTTGGAGCGTGGCTGGTTCGATCGAAGAACGAAGTGCCAGATGTGCCGTTGGTGGCAGTTCCACTGACCAGCTATCCTGGCAGTGAGTCGTGGCCGTCGTTTTCCCCGGACGGAACACAAGTAGCGTTTGCCTGGGATGGAGAGAAGCAGGACAACTGGGATATCTACGTCAAACAAATCGGAGTGGAGCAGGCTGGGCTGTAATCCATCGCCGGATCAGTGGTTAACCTATAAGGCGGCGGCGCGTCGACTTGAAGGGGGCGAGCCAAAAACCAGGCGTGCCCTTTCGATTTATTTCTTCCACGCAGGTTGAGTACTATCCGGCCTTTTCGCCAGACGGTCGGAGGATCGCCTTTATGTCGCAGCGATCAGGGACGGATGAAATCTGGATCTGCGATAGTGACGGATCCAAGGTCGTGCAATTGACTTCGTTCGGTGGGTCTGAGATCTATGGTCCGAGTTGGTCCCCGGACAGCCAGAACATTGCTTTTACGGGTGTGCAGAAAGGAATGAAAGATGACATTTATTCCATTAGCGTCAATGGGGGAGCTCCCCGGCGCTTGACGACGCACCCGGCAGAGGACAAATGGCCCTATTGGTCGCATGATGGAAAGTGGATTTACTTCAGCTCAACCCGCAGCGGTCGGGAGGAGATATGGAAGATGCCGTCCAGCGGTGGAGAGGCGGTCCAGATCACGCGGAATTCCGGCGACATCCCGCAAGAGTCAGCAGACGGCAAATTTCTCTATTACATGAAGGGGTGGCCGGAGGCCGTGAGCGTCTGGAGAGCCCTGGTGGATGGAAATCAAGAAACGAAAGTTCTCGATTCTGTGCATAGCGAAGGCCAATGGACCGTGGGGAAGGAGGGGATTTATTTCTTCAGAACTCCCGACAAAATCGGGCGCAGTGACATCTGCTTCTACGATTTCGCCACCGGTCAGATCAGGAGAGTCCTGACAGTTCAGCGTCCCGTGGATAATCATATCGCGGTTTCCCCCGACGGCCGGACGATTCTCTACCCACAATCTGACGAATCTGGCAGCGTCCTCATGCTGGTCGACAATTTCCGGTAGGCGCGTCTCTCACCGTTGCGCCCGGATTACGGCTAACCAGCAGTAATCCGCCCTGGACGAAGGAACGAAAACTGACCGCCTGAGAATTTGCTGGTCAAGCGTCGGGGAAGTCAGGCTGGCTGCGGATTCATTCTGTCAATGCATTATGAAAAAGCGCCCCGCTTCAGAGGGTCACGGCTGTGACGGGCGCCGCCTCCGCTCCGCTGCGCTGTGCAGGGCTTCGCTCCGCTACGGCGGCGCTGGGGAGTAACTAC
>Ga0187867_10001308_pt1 | contig 21490 bp, 20 predicted proteins | sample June2016WEW_13_1_FD_132976 | JGI IMG/M metagenome (GOLD analysis project Ga0187867, IMG submission 132976) | Peatland microbial communities from SPRUCE experiment site at the Marcell Experimental Forest, Minnesota, USA - June2016WEW_13_10 | ecosystem: Environmental > Terrestrial > Soil >...
CGGCAGGCGCGGCGCCGGCTGGAGACGGCCGAACGCCGGCTCGAGGCCGCCGGCGAGGCGGAGGCGGGCTTCGCGGCCCGGGTGGATGCGGCCCGGGCCGGGTTGGAGACGGCGCGGGCGGCCCAGCAGGCGGCGGCAGAGCGCCTCGAGGCGGCCCGGGTCGCCGCCGAGCGCTGTCGCGGCGAGGCCCGCCGCTTCGCGGATCGGGCGCTCTCCGCGGCGCTGCACCGGGCCGACGCCCGGCGCCAGGGGCGGGCGGCGGCACTCGAGGTCGAGGAGGCCCGGTTGACCCTGGAGCAGCTCGCCGGCGCCGGGGTGGAGAGCGCCCGGCGACTGGGTGAGATGGAGGTCGCGGCGGCGGCGCTGGCCACCGAGAGCCGCGCGGCGGCGGCCGATGCGGCCGAGGCCCAGCGGTCCGTGGACTCGGCGGAGCGCGACCTGGCCCGCGCCGCGGCGCTGACCGTGACGGCCCAGGCGGGTGCCCGCGATCGCGCCGAGAGCCGGCGCCTGCTCGACGAGTCGCTGCGCGCCGCCGCGGAGGAGCTGACCGCGGGCCGGAGCCGCGCCGTCGAGCTGGAGACGGCGGCCCACGCCGCGGAGGCACACCTCGCCGAGCTGGAGGCCACCGCCCGGGGGTCGGAGGCGGAGGCGGCCCGCTGCGCCGCCGGCCTGGAGCAGGCCCGCAGCGCCCTTCGCGAGGCGGAGGCGGCGCGGGTCGAGGCGCGCGAGCGGATGACCCGTTCCCTGGCGCGGGCCGCCAGCCTGCGCGGCCAGGTGGACGGGCTGCTCGGCGGCACGGGGGCCATCGGCGCACGGGCGGCCGGCCTGGGGGCGGTCCGGCTGGTGGACTCCCTGCGGGTCCGGGATGCCGCCGACGCGGCCGCCGTCGAGGCGGCACTGGAGCCGCACCTGGGGGCGTGGGTGGTCGGCGACCTCGATGGCGCCATCGCCCTGCTCCGGGGCTCGGACCTTCGCGAGGAGGTGCTGGCCGCCACCGAGGCGGGAGCGGCGACGGAGCGGGGCTCGCCGTCCGCGGAGGGGGGAGTGACCGGCCTGGACCGCGGGGACCTGGTCCGGAGCGCGCTCGACGCCGTCGAGGTCGATCCCCGGGCCGCAGCGGCCGCGGCGTACTGCCTGGCCGGCACCTGGCTGGTCGCGGACCTGGGTGAGGCGCGGCGGCTGGCGGCCACCGGCGCCAGGGCGGTGCTTCCCGATGGCGCGGTGATCACCGCCCGGGGAGCCCGCGCGGGGGGAGGGAAGGTCCCCACCCTCGCCCTGGTGGCCGCGGCCCGCGAGGCCCAGGAGGCCGCGGATGCCGCGGGCGCCGTCGAGGCATCGGCGAGCAACCGCGTGCGGGGCTGCTCGGACGCGGTGGCGGGCGCCGATCAGGCGCTGCTCGCGGCGTCAGCCGCGCTGGCCGCCGTCCGCCGGGCGGTCGCCGAGGCCACCGCCCAGTCGGCGGCGGCGGGGATCGCGGCGGCGATGGAGGCGCGCCGGCTCACCACCCTGGAGGCCGAGCTCGGCCGTCACACCGAGGCCCGGGTCCAGGCCCAGGAGGCGGCTCTCAGCGCCGCGGCGGAGGCGGAGCGTGCCGAGCGGCACGAGCAGGGGCTCCGGGCCGCCTGCGAGGGGGCGCGCGCCCGCCACCTGGAGCTGCGCGAGCGCAGTGACCGGCTGGGCGGGGAGCTGAACCGAGCGGAGGCGGCCGTGGCTGAGCTCCGGGTCGCCGCCGACGGTGCGGAGCGCCGCCGTCTCGAGACCGAGCGCAGGCAGCGCGACGCCGCGGCGCGGGTCGCGGAGGTCGACGTCCGGGTGGCCGGCGCCGAGACCGAGGCGCTCACCGCCCTGGCCCGCGGCGGAGCGGCGGCGGAGGCCGCCCGCACCGCGGAGGAGGTGGTGGAGACCGCCGTGGCCCACCTGGCGGCGAGCTCGCGGCCGCTCGGGGAGATGGAGGGCTCGCTCAACGCCCTGGAGACCGAGCGCGGCGAGGTCCGGGTCGCGGTGGCCCGCGCCGAGGACGAGGTCAACGCCGCCCGGAGCGACGTCGACGTCGCCGAGATGCGCCTGGCCGAGCAGGCCGAGCAGGTCCGTGACCAGGTGGAGGACGACCCCGTCGAGCTCGACCCCGCCGCCGCCGAGCGCGCCGAGCGGGAGATCGCGCGGCTCGAACGCCGGATCGCGGCGATGGGTCCGGTGAACGCCCTGGCGCCGGAGCAGCACGATGCGCTCGAGGAGCGGGTCGGCCGCCTCCGGGCCGCCCGTGACGACCTGGCGGTGGCCTCCGCCGAGGTCGGCAACCTGGTCCGCCGCTTCGACGTCGAGGCCGGGCGGCGCTTCGAGGCGGTCTTCGGCGCCGTCAACGCCCACTTCGGTGAGCTGTTCGCCGAGCTCTTCCCGGGCGGGCGCGCCGCCCTCCGGATGGAGTCCCCTCCGGCGCCGGCGGCGGTGGCGGCGGGAGAGGAGCCCGGGGTCCCCAGCCGGGCGGATGAGGAGCTGCCCGGGGTGGCGATCCTGGCCCAGCCCCCGGGCAAGCGGCTGCAGCCCCTGAGCCTGCTGAGCGGCGGGGAGCGGGCGCTCACCGCCCTGGCGGTCGTCCTGGCGCTGCAACAGGTCAACCCCTCGCCCTTCTACATCTTCGACGAGGTCGACGCCCCGCTCGACGACACCAGCGTGCTGCGCTTCACCCGTCTGCTCGGCCGGCTCGCCGCCCTCCAGCAGTTCATCGTGGTGACCCACAATCACGTCACCATGGCCGCCGCCGACGCCCTTTACGGAGTGACCATCGACCGCGAGGGGGTGAGCTCGCTGCTCTCGATCCGCTTCGGTCTCGACACCGGGGCCGCCGACGTGACCGGGACCCTGGTGGCGCCCCTCCGCCGTGTCGCCTCGTAACCGGGGGACGGCGGTGCGCGGCCCCGGCCCGGGGCTCACCGGTGGCGGGCGATCGGGTCGCCTCGGGTGACGGGGGAGGGGAAGATGCCGCGCGAGCTGGTCAGCCGTCCCCAGCGGGAATCCTGGTGGCGGCGCATGTCCCGACGGATGGATCGCGCCTCGCTCAGCTTCAGCGAGCAGGTGCGCGACGCGGTGCTGCTCCGTCGCGACCTCGACGACGAGTTCTGGGATGACCTCCTCCAGGTGCTGGTCGGCGCCGACTGCGGGATGACCGTGGCCGAGGCGCTGGTGGCGCGGCTCCGCGCCCGGGTCCGGGACGAGCGGATGTCCACCCCCGAGCAGGCGGTCCGCGCGCTGAAGGCGGAGATGCTCGCCGTGCTGGAGGCGCGCGATCGCGAGCTCCACATCGACCAGGTCCCGGCGGTGGTGCTCATGGTCGGGGTCAACGGGAGCGGCAAGACCACCACCATCGGCAAGCTGGCCCACCGGCTCCAGGCCGAGGGGAGGACCACGCTGATCGCCGCCGCCGACACGTTCCGGGCCGCCGCCATCGACCAGATGCGGCTCTGGGCGGACCGCAGCGGCAGCGACGTCATCGCCCACCAGCCGGGCGGCGACCCCGGCGCGGTGGTGTACGACGCGCTGCAGGCCGCGGTGGCGCGCCGGACCGACTGCGTGCTGGTCGACACCGCGGGCCGCCTCCACACCAAGGTCAACCTGATGGCCGAGCTGATCAAGGTGCGCAACGTCGCCCGCCGGGTCATCCCCGAGGCTCCTCACGAGACGCTCCTGGTCATCGAGGCCCCCACCGGGATGAACGCGATCACCCAGGCGCGGGTCTTCCACGAATCCCTGGGGCTGACCGGGATCGTGCTCACCAAGCTGGACGGCACCTCCCGGGGCGGCACGGTGCTCGCCATCGAGGAGGACCTGGGGGTGCCGGTGAAGCTGGTCGGGCTCGGCGAGGGGATCGACGACCTCAACGTCTTCGACCCCGAGGCGTATCTCGACGCCCTCTTCGCCGGGGTCCTGGAGGCCCCCGCCACCTAGGCGAGCGGGGCGGTCCGCGGCCTGCGGAGCCGGCGGCCGGATGGGGTAGACTGTCCAGGCTTTGACCTTGACAGCGACCGCGGCCCCGCCCACCGGCCTCCCCGCGCTCTCCCGAGCCGCCCACCTCCAGCGTCTCCTGGACGTCTACGGCGGGCTGCTCACCGACCGCCAGCGCGAGGCCTGCCGGCTCCATCTCGACGAGGACTGGTCCTTCGCGGAGCTGGCCGAGGACCTGGGCTGCAGTCGCAGCGGCGCCCACGACCTGGTGCGCCGAGGCCTCGCCCAGCTCGAGCACTGCGAGGCCCGGCTGGGCCATGCCGCCGAGCTGGCCCGGCGCGACGCGGTGGAGGCGGGGCTGCGCGCCGCGCTGGCGCGCCAGACATCCGGTGCGGGGATGGTGGGCTGAAGATGTTCGAATCCCTCTCCGACCGGCTCGGTGAGATCTTCAAGTCGCTCTCCGGACGCGGCCGCCTGACCAAGGAGGAGGTCGAGCTCGGGATGCGCGAGGTCCGCCTCGCCCTGCTCGAGGCGGATGTCAACTTCAAGGTCGCCCGCGCCCTCGTCGATCGCATCCGCGAACGCGCCGTCGGCGCCGACGTGCTCGAGTCGCTGACCCCCGGTCAGCAGATCGTGAAGATCGTCAACGAGGAGCTGGTGGCACTGCTCGGGGGCGAGCAGCGCAAGCTCCGCTACCAGTCCCAGCCGCCGACGGTACTGATGCTGATCGGCCTGCAGGGGAGTGGCAAGACCACGACCTGCGCCAAGCTCGCCCTGGCGACCCGGCGCGACGGGCACCGCCCGCTGATGGTGGCCGCCGACATCCAGCGTCCCGCCGCCCCCCAGCAGCTCGAGAAGCTGGGCAAGGACAACCAGATCCCGGTCGCCATGCCGGACGGGAAGAGCAAGCCCCCCGAGCTCTGCAGGCGCGGTCTGGACGAGGCCAGGCGGCTCAATTGCGACGTCGTCATCCTCGACACCGCCGGCCGCCTCCAGATCGATCAGCCGATGCTCGCGGAGCTGAAGGAGATCCGCAAGCGCATCCCCATCCACGACACGGTCCTGGTGGTCGACGCCATGACCGGGCAGGAGGCGGTGAACGTCGCCCGGGAATTCGACCAGCAGGTGGGGGTGGACGGCATCATCCTGACCAAGCTGGACGGGGATGCCCGAGGCGGCGCGGCCCTCTCCATGAAGGAGTCGATGGGCAAGCCGATCCTCTACACCGGGGTGGGGGAGAAGGTGTCCGAGCTGGAGCCGTTCCAGCCCGAGCGGATGGCCTCGCGCATCCTCGGCATGGGCGACATCCTCACCCTGGTGGAGCGGGCTCAGTCGCAGGTGGACCAGCAGAGCGCGGAGGCCGCCGCGCACCGGCTGCTGGCCGGCCGCTTCACCATGAACGACTGGCTGGAGCAGATGCGCCAGCTCCGCAAGATGGGATCGCTGGAGGGGATCCTGGGGATGCTCCCCGGGGGCCGCCAGATGATGAAGCAGGCGGGGGGGATGGTGCCCAACGAGAAGGACCTCTCCCGGATGGAGGCGATCGTCCTCTCCATGACCGCCCAGGAGCGAGTCCACCCCGAGGTGCTGAAGAGCTCGCGGCGGCGCCGCATCGCCGCCGGCAGCGGGACGACGCTCGCCGACGTCAACAAGCTGCTCAAGGGATTCGAGCAGATGCAATCGGTGATGCGCTCTCTGGGCGGCAAGGGTGCCAAGGGGGTGCGCGGACGGGCGCGCATGCTCCGCCAGCTCCAGGGCATGGACCCCTCTCAGCTCGGCCTCCCCGGTCGATGATCGTTTCAATGCAGTCGATGGCCCGCCGGCGCGGGCACACCAGCAACGCAAAGGAGAAGTTTTGGTCAAGATCCGCCTGAAGAGGATGGGGACCACGAAGCGTCCCTTCTACCGGCTCGTGGTCGCCGACTCGCGGAGCCCCCGTGACGGCCGGTTCATCGAGGCCCTGGGCTTCTACGACCCGCTGCCCCAGCCGGCGGCCGTGAGGATCGATGCCGACCGCGTGCGCGAGTGGCTGCGCCGCGGCGCCCGTCCCAGCGACAGCGCCCGCGACCTGCTGGTCGCACAGGGCATCCTCGCCGGCAACCCGCGCCGCGAGCGGGTCGGCGCGGACGAGCCGGCCGGGGCCGCCGCCGAGACGTCCGAGAAGGCTGCCAAGCCGGCTGCGGCTGCCGAGCCCGTGGTGGCTGCGGAGCCCGTCGCGGACGCCGAGCCGGCCGTGGACGCCGAGCCGGTCGTGGAAGCTGAGCCGGTCGCGGAAGCCGAGCCGGCCGTGGAAGCCGAGCCGGTCGTGGCAGCCGAGCCGGTCGCGGAAGCCGAGCCGGCCGCGGTCGCCGCTGACCCTGAGCCCGCCGCGTCCGCAGAGCCCAGCCCTGCGTCCGAGGAGCCCGACGGTCCCGCCGCGGCAGCCGCCGAGGAGACCGTCCCCGCGAGCGAGGAGGCCTAGGTGGCCGACTACGCCGATCTCACCCGATTCATCATCGAGCGGATGGTCGGCGCCCCCGAGGCCGTCACCGTCCGGGCGGTGCCCAAGGGCAGGACCACCATCATCGAGGTGGGGGTCGCCGAGACCGACATGGGCAAGCTGATCGGCAAGGGCGGTCGGAACATCGACGCCGTCCGCGCCGTGGTCCGTGCCGCCGGTCTGCGCGCCCATGAGCGCGTCCAGGTGGAGCTGGCCGAGCAGCGATGACCCGTCCCACCGCCGGCTCCAGCGCTCCGCGATGAGCTCTCCCGCTGCCCGCGGCCTCCCCTCCGCGATGACCTCTCCCGCCGCCCGCGGCCTCCCCGCCGGGCCCCCCGCACTGCTTCGGGTCGCCCGGGTGCGGCGCACCCACGGGGTGGTCGGCGAGGTGCGTGCCGAGAGCCTGGGCGGGGACGCGCGCCGCTTCCGCCGCGGGGTGACGGTGACCGTCGAGGCCACCGGTCGCAGTCTGACCCTCCGCTCCGCGCGGGGCGTCGGGGGTGGGGATCTCCTGCTCAGCTTCGCCGGCATCGATACCCCCGAGGCGGCGGCGACGCTGCGCGGCGCCTACCTCTGCGTGGAACCGTCGCGGGCGCGGCACCTGCCCGCCGGCGAGTGGTTCATCTGGCAGCTGGTCGGGCTCGCCGCGGTGGACACCGAGGGGCGTTCGCTGGGCCTGGTCGCGGACGTCGAGGCCGGTACCGCCCACGACGTCCTGGTCGTGGACTCGCGCGAGGGCGAGCGCCGGTTCCCGATGGTGAGCGCCTTCGTTCGCGAGGTGGACATCCAGGGCGGACGGGTGGTGCTCACCCCCTGGGACGAGGAGGAGGCCTGAGCGGCCGCAATCGGATGCGCTTCGACGTCCTCACCATCTTCCCCGCGGTCTTCCCCGGCCCCCTCGGCGTCGGGGTGGTCGGCCGTGCCCTCGAGCGCGGCGACCTGGAGCTCCATCTCCACGACCTGCGCGACTTCACCACCGGCCGTCACCGCCAGGTCGACGACATCGCGTTCGGGGGTGGCCCCGGCATGGTGCTGAAGCCCGAGCCGCTGGTGCGCGCCGTCCGCGGGCTCCGCGACGAGGTCCCCGGAACGCGCGCGATCCTGCTCTCACCGCAGGGGAGGAGATTCGACCAGGCGGTGGCGCGGGAGCTCGCCGCCGAGCCGGCGCTGCTCCTGGTCTGCGGCCGCTACCAGGGCGTGGACGAGCGCGCCCGGGCCGAGATTGGCGAGGAGCTGTCGGTCGGCGACTTCGTCCTGAGCGGAGGGGAGGTCGCGGCCATGGCGGTGATCGAGGCGGTCGCCCGGCTGGTGCCGGGCGTGGTCGGATCCGCCGATTCCCTGGCCGACGAGACCTTCTCCGCGGCAACCGAGGGTGGCCTCGAGGCCCCCCTCTACACCCGTCCCGCCGATTTCGAGGGCGAGCTGGTGCCCGAGGTGCTCCGTGGCGGCAACCACGCCGCCATCGAGGCCTGGCGCCGTCGCAATTCCCGAGAGGCAACCGAGCGCCGGAGGCCCGACCTGCTAGGGTCGTCAGGCGCGATTTCTGGAGGTTTGCAGTGAACGTCGTCGAGCTCCTGGAGCGGGAGCAGGAGAAAGCAGAGGTCCCGGTGCTCCGAAGCGGGGACACGGTTCGGGTGCACGTCAAGGTCGTCGAGGGGACCCGCGAGCGCATCCAGGTGTTCGAGGGGGTGGTGATCTCCCTCCACGGCAAGACCGGCATCGGTGCCAGCTTCACGGTCCGCCGGATCGCGTCGCACGGCGTGGGCGTGGAGCGGACCTTCCTGCTCCACTCGCCGCGCATCGACCGGATCGAGGTCCTGCGTCACGGCGACGTGCGCCGGGCGAAGCTCTTCTACCTGCGTGAGAAGGTCGGCAAGCGGGCCCGGATCAGGGAGCGCCGCCAGCCCCTGGGTGGCGAGAGCGGAGGCGTGCGCCGGGCTCAGGCTGTCGAAGCGGAGGCGGTCGCCGACGAGGATCTGGATTCCGTCGTCGAGCCCTCCGAGCCGGACGAGGCGGAGGAGCTGGAGCCGGGGAACGTCTGACCCCCCGGCTGCCGGGCCGCGCCCCTCGCTGGTTCCGCGCCCTCCGCTGGTTCCGCCATCTCGGCGGACGGTGGGAGAGGCCGGGGAGTCGGCCGCGCTCGCCCATCTCCTGGCCGGCGGCATGCGTCTGGTCGCGCGCGACTGGCGCTGCCATCTCGGCCAGCTCGACCTCGTCTGCGAGGAGGCCGGCACCCTGGTGGCGGTCGAGGTCAAGGCACGCCGCGGCGATGGCTTCGGGCTGCCCCAGGAGGCCGTGGACCGGCGCAAGCAGGCGAAGCTCCGGATGCTCCTCGAGGCCTTCCGGATCGCCAGCGGACGCCGGGAGCAGCCCTGCCGGATCGACGTGGTGGCGGTGCGATTCGACCGCGAGCTCCGTCCACTCAGCTGCGAGCACATCCGCGACGCCGTCGGAGGCTGAGACGGCCGGCCGGGCCGTCGCATCAGCGGTGATGGAGGAGGGGCGCTTCATGTCAACCCAAATGGGTCGGCTATCATCGGTGACCGATGGGGGACACGACGCGGACCAGGGTTGGAGCCAGCCTCCGCTGCCCACGAGGCGCCCCATCGTCCGAGTCAGACTGCACGATCGTTGAGACAAACGCAAAGTCGGAGTCACGCTCCAGGACGGGTGAGGCATCGCATCGTGCGAGTCAGGCTGCGCTTCCGTTGAGACACCGCACCTCACTCGGGCTCGCCCTCCTCGCCGGCACAGCGCTCGCGATCGCGGGGTGTGGAGCCGGCTCGCACCCGGCGGTTCGAACTTCCACGCCGACCCCCAGCCCGACCTCGGCCACCCAGACTGCCGTGGCCGCCAGCACGCCCACGCCGAGTCCGACACCCGGCGGACCCACCGCGGGTCCGGGCGGCTGCCAGATCCCCGCCTCGGCGGGTCCGCCTGCCGGGGTGACCCTGATCACCTGCTACTCCATGACCGGCGAGGTCGCGTCCCGTGGCGGCTTCTATGACGATCTCGAGGGCGATGGCGCGGCCACCTGCGCGGATTGGGCCAGGAGCGGCGAGCAGGTCTCCGGCTCCGCCGGCAAGGTCCTTCCCGCCCCGGACCCCTCGGCCGCCGGGCTGGCCGTCAACGGCCAGGACCTGGCCTTCACCTTCTACATCGGCCCCTACACCGGTCCCGCCTCGTACCCGTCCACCGACCTCGAGGAGCTGGCGAGCCTCGGTGACACCGACTGGGCCAACGTGAACGCCACCGACTTCACCGCTCAGGTGAGCGCCGACGGCTCGGGCTCGCTGAGCGCCAGTCTCACCAATGACGCCGGCAACGGAGAGACCGAGACCATCACCGAAACCTGGATCTGCGTCACCGAGCCCGCCGACTGACCAGGGGACGCCCGGCGGGCCGTGCCCGTATGATCGCGGCGCCGTGGGACGCCGACATGTCGCCGCCGCTGTGATCGTCGGGGTGCTGGCGGCGGCCGGCTTCGTCGCCGCTCTCCCCTTGCCGGGCTCGCCGGCGACGCCGGGTGCGACAGCCACCCCGGGAGCGGCGTCGACGTCCCGGGCCAGCCCGAGGGGGACCGCACCGGCCGGCGGGACCTCGCCGGCGACCGGCCCGGGCGGTTGCACGCTCGCAGCTCCGATGGCGACGCCCAGCGGCCTGACCCTCTATGTCTGCTTCTCGATGAGTGGGAGGGTCAGCGCGAGCGGAGGCTTCGTTGATGAGGAACAGGGGGCGGGGGCCTTCAGCTGCGCCGACTGGGCGGAGGACGGAGACGAGCCCCCGGGTGCCGGCATCCAGGGGCTGCAGGCGCCGGACCCGGGGGACGCCGGCATCACCGTCGACGGCCAGACGGTCGGCTTCGACCTTGCGATCGTCCCCTACCGCGGACCTGATTCCTACTCGTCGACCTCGATCGCGGAGAGCGTGAGCCTGGGCACGTCCCTGAGCTGGTCGACCAACAGCACGTCGGCGGCCACCTTCACCGCCGAGGTCAACCCCGACGGCTCGGGATCGGTGGCGGTCACCCACCTGCACAGCGACTCGAGCAACGGCACCACCGAGAACGCCTCGGAGAGCTGGGTGTGCGCGATGGAGCCGGCCTCCTAGCCCTCTGGGCCGCACGCCGCGATGTACCATACTGATCTGTATGGTTGCGACCGCGATAAGCTGCGCCGTCCAGGGGCTGGCTGGCGTCCCGGTGACGGTGGAGGTCGATGTCGCCAACGGGCTGCCCAGCTTCACCATCGTGGGGCTGACCGATAGGGCCATCCAGGAGGCGCGAGAGCGGGTGCGGGCCGCCGTCCGCAACGCCGGCTTCGAGTTCCCCGCCCGGCGCGTGACGGTCAATCTCGCGCCCGCCGAGGTGCCCAAGGAGGGCACGGGGTTCGATCTTGCGATCGCCCTGGCGCTGCTGCGCACCCAACGGGAGATGCGCCTCGAGGAGGTCGGCTGCATCGGCGAGCTCGCCCTTGACGGCGGGGTGCGCGGAGTGGCGGGAGTGCTGCCGATGGCGCGCTGGCTGGCCGCATCCGGCCTCCGCAAGCTCATCGTTCCCGCGGAGAACGCCGCCGAGGCGGCGCTGGTGGAGGGCATCAGCGTGGTGGGGGTCGACAGCCTCGCGATGGCGACGGCGCATCTCGAGGGGCACCTCCATCTGAAGCCGGTCGCGGCCCCACCGCTCGGCGACGCGCTCGCACCGGATGCGCTGGACCTCGCCACCGTGCGCGGTCAGTCGCTGGCCAAGCGAGCCCTCGAGATCGCAGCCGCCGGCCGGCACAACCTGTTGATGCTCGGGCCGCCAGGGGCCGGCAAGACCATGCTGGCGCGGGCGTTCGCCGGACTGCTCCCCGATCTCGGACCGGAGGACGCCCTCGAGGTGGCCGCGCTCTATTCGCTCCGCGGGCGCCTCGCCGACCGGCCCCCCACCAGCCTCCGGCCGCCGTTCCGCTCCCCGCACCACTCGGTCTCGCGGGCCGGGCTGATCGGAGGCGGGGCGGGCATCGCTCAACCCGGGGAGGTGAGCCTGGCCCATGCGAGGATGCTCAAATGTACCTGGGCGACGTCAGGGGGAAGGAACGGGAGGGGTCGGATGCCCGGCGGAGGGGTTCTTCCGACGTGCCGCGTCGAGTGCGAGGAGCGTATCGACGTCGTTGATGAAGAGGCCGAGCAAGTCACCGGGTTTCAGTCGCCGGTCGTGGTGATTGAATTCGCGGCGGATGGCGGTCAGGATCTGCTCGAACCCTAGGAGGATGGTTGGGTCGAGGTTCGGATCCGGAGGCTCCTGCGCGGTAGCGAAATACCGACGGCGGTACCTTGACCAGCTTTGGACCATCTCCGCGGATCCATACACGATGAGACCTTTGGTGAACCGCTTGAAGAACTCCCGAGGGTCTAGGGGGGCCTGTACGGGCGCCGAGGTGGCGGGGACAGTCTTGGCCTTAGGAGCGACAGCCCCGTCTAGCGCAGCGGTCGGAGTCTGCGTGAGGGTGTCCATCCAGAAGGTGACGAAGTCCTCGTAAATGGGGGCCTTCGCGGCGCGCAGCGCCCGCTCATACTCGCTTCTCCGCTCGAATATGCGGGCGACGACGACAACCAAGACCGCCCCAACGGCCGTGATGAGGGCAGCGGCAACCTCCTTCTGCAAGCCGGAGAAGAGAGCGAAAGCACCCCAGACGACGAGGGCGGCCAAGCCGAGAACCAAGAGGCCTGCCAGTAAGCGACCGAGGGCGCGGAGGGCGCGCATGTGGCGATGGTGGCAGAGGTGAGGCAGTCTCCGTTATGCGAAGAGGTGTACGGTGCAATTGAGGGGAAGGGTGCGACGTTGCGGCCGCTAAGCGGTGCCTGTGGAGGGTCTCCTCGCTGCCAGGTTCCGGAGGCGACAACAGCTCAGCGGCGCCCTCTAGTGAGGGCTATTATCCCTCCGGGAGCCGAGCAGCTAGGTTGCCGTGGGGGATTCCATGGAGGTCTTCATCAGCTGGTCGGGAGACCTTAGTCACTCGGTAGCGCTCGAGTTGCGCGATTGGCTGCCGTCTGTGATCCAGTCGCTCGCGCCATACGTGTCATCCGAGGATATCGATAAGGGCGCTCGGTGGAATAGCGATATCTCTCAGGAGCTGGCTGGTTCGAGCTACGGGATTCTGTGCGTCACGCCAGACAACCTAACCGCGCCGTGGTTGAACTTTGAGGCTGGCGCGTTGTCCAAGTCGTTGGAGCGAAGCCGGGTAGCGCCGTTTCTGGTGCGAATGAAGCGGACGGACCTGCAGGGGCCACTCCTCCAGTTTCAGTCCACGATCTACGAGAAGGGGGACGTCTTCAAGCTGCTGTGCAGCCTCAACAAGTCGTGCGGTGAAGGGGGGCTTGAAGAGGCGAAGCTCGCTGAGGTCTTCGAGGTGTGGTGGCCGTATCTCAAAGAGAAGCTTGACAAGCTCGTTTCGGCGCCGCCCACGACAGATGCGGCGGGAGGCGCGCGCCGGAGCACCGAGGATCTGGTCACCGAGATTCTAGAGTTGGTGCGAGGCCAACAGGTGCTACTCCGTACCCCCGAGGCGATACTGCCGCCGCAGTACGTCGGTGAGCTTCTGGCGATGCGTGGTGGGGAGATGGCCGTGCAGTCTGATCTGCAGGTTGCCGCACTCCTCGATCTTGAGAGTGCCTGGGAGCGGCTGAGATCCTATGTGAAGAGTCGCCCCGATCAGGGCCCGGAGCTCAGGAGCCTGGTTGAAGCTTTCGGCCCCCCAATGAGCTTCCTGGTGCATTGGCGGCATTCCGGGGCCCCGGAGACGCGCCGAATACGCGAAGTCGAGGCGGCGCGGCGGCGCTGGGAGGTCGATCAGGAAATGCTGCGTGCCGAGGACCGGGAGCGGGCCGACGAGGCGCGGCGGCGAAGGAGCGGGGAGGCCGAGACCGAGCGACGAGGGGCAGCGTTGCTGCGCAGGGAGCAGGGCGAGCCGGGCCGGTCCGCGAGAAACTCTTGACTTGAATATGGAACGTAACTGGTCGGAATCGACCGGGACAGCGCTGGCAGAGCGGGTTGAGACTTGGCAGACTGGAGGGTATGGCTGAGGCCGCAGCACGAAGGCGAGGACGGCCGCCACGGCCGGCCGTGAGCGACGGGCCGATCTCGGACATGGATGCGTTCTGGCGCCTCAAGTCCCGGGAGTGGGTGGGTCTGAACAGCTTCCAGGCAATCAGGACCCTGGCGTTCTGCGCCGTTTGGCAGAGGGAAGGGAGGACGGTAGGCGGGGTGCTGGCGTCGGAGTACTGCGGGCGGCGAACCGTTTTCAACCGGCTTAGCGAGTGTCGTAGAGCCGGCTTCGATCCGGGGCTCTTGCATTTCCCAAGGGGGGGAGACCGCTGGCTGGACATGGAGGGGGAGCTCCTTCAGCACCTGAAGGACGAATTTGCCGAGGAGTGGGTACGGAGGGAGATGCGGCGCGGCTTGAAGCGGGTTCTCAGCCGTCGCCCCCAGCCTCATCCGGATCTCCTTGAGGACACTAGCCTCTAATTAGTGCACGGAGCTTTGCGCTAAAGGTCCAGGGGGAGGAGAGTCGGATTATGGTCCGACGTGCGCTCCCGCGACCCGAAGCAAAGTGGGTCAGCAGGTTGTTCCCGACCGCTGGGGAGGCGGTGATCGTCTTCCAGTCGACGGGTGCGGATAAGCGACCTGGGCGAGGGGATGGGGGCTCCCCGGTCCCCGCGGAGGAGATTGCCGCCCGCCGAGCGGTCACACATGTCCGGCGGTACTCGGCGGCCAACCTGCTCAGCCGGCTGGGAACGCTGACCTATGCGGGGACGGGCTGCCACGATCCGGTCGGCTTGCGCGGTGACGTCCGTGGCTTCTTCCGGGCGCTGAGGGCGCGGGTCGGCAGCAACTTCCCCTACCTGTGGACGGCTGAGTGGCATCCGGGAGGGCACGGCCTGCACGTGCACTTCGCGGTGGGGCGCTATCTCGCGCGCGGGGCTATCGAGCGGGCATGGCCGCATGGGTTTGTGCATATCAAGCTGCTCGGGGATCTCCCGTACGGTGTCTCGACGCGCGGGGAAGCTCGACACGTGGCCCGATACCTGTCGAAGTACGTTGCCAAGTCCATGGACGGCAGCACGCCGGGCCTCCACCGCTATGACGTGGCCGAAGGCTTCGCTCCGCCCGAGGAGCGGGCATCTTCGCGGTCATCGGAGCTGGCCGTGGCGGGCGTGGTCGAGCGGATGGGGCGTTCTCCGGACTTCCGGAGCGATTCGCCAGAGTGGACGGCCTACGCCGGCCCCCCCGCGGTGTTTGTGTCATGGGACTGACACGGAGCAACGAGGCTCCCGAGGAGTGGGCCGAGCGCACAGCCAGGGAACAAGGGTTGCCCGCCCAGGTGGAAGACTGGGCCGCTCTCGCGGACGTCGCCGTTCTGCTCAGCGGGACGCTGCGAGCCGGATCGGGTCAGACCCGCCACTCGGGGCTGACCCGAGACGGGTCGAAGCGGTTACGGCCTCGGACGGCTGGGCCCACGGTGGCGTAGTTCAGCACGGCTGCGATGACGGCGTGTTGCTGGGAGAGGGTGAGGTTCTCGTAGGCGGCCCGGATGCCCCCAGGACTGGCGAGGAGGTCATCGACGGCACGGCTCTTCGTCTGACCGGTGAGGAGTGCTCGCTTGTGGGTTAGGCGCTCGGTGATGGGAGCGCGGGCGCTTTGCCATTCGCGAAGACCGATCTCTTTACGCCCGAGGCTCGCCGCCAGCTCTTCGAGGAGGGCCTGGTCGTCGTTGATGTCGCGCATGGCGTGGGTGGTGGCCGGGTCGTCGCCGTGAGAGGCGAGCGCGGTTGCCAGCTGCGGCGAGGAGAGGCGGTGGAGGACCGCGTCGCTGATGAAGGGCTCGATGTGGGTGGCGACGACGAAGATCCTGCCGCAGCCCGGGTGGCCTGGGCCCCTGGCGCACACGTACCGGCGGACGCCGTCAGCGCGCGGGCGAGCCACAAGCGGGCGCTCGCACATCGAGCAGCGGAGGAGGCCGCCGGCGAGGAGGTAACGGCGAGGAGCTCGGTTGGTGCGCCGCCGCGGGTCGCGAAGAAGGGCAGTGAGTCGGGCGGTCTCGGAGGGGGAGATGATGGGGGCCCATATCGCCTGCGCGACCACTTCGCCGCGGTACTCGCGCTGACCGCTGTATCGGGGTCGGAGGAGGAGGTCGCGGATGACGGACGGGTACCACTCCCTGCCCGTTGGGGTCAGACAGCCGCGAGTGTTGAGGTCGTTGGCGAGGGAGCGGAGGCTGTCCCCCGCCAGAATGCGGTCCTTCATCTCGCGGACCACGGCCGCCTCCTGCGCGTTGACGGTGACCTGGTCCGCTTCGTAGCCGAAGGGACGGTAGCCACCGCCGGACGGGCGGCCCGTCAAGGCCAGCTGTGCCTGCTGCCGGCGGATGCGCTCGGCCTTGTGCTCGCTCTCGAAGCGCCCCCAGGCTCCGACAGTTCGGGCCACCGCACGGCCGGTCGGGGTAGTGAGGTCGAGGGTGCCTGCGGTGACGGTCTGGAGTTGGGCTCCGCGGGCCTCCGCCAGGTCGATCAGCTCCTCGAGGTCTCGGGGTGAACGGTAGAGGCGATCGGGGTGCCAAGCGAGGATCGCATCGATCCGTTCCTCGCGGACGTCATCGAGAAGTCGACGGTACTCCGGACGCGGTTTCCCGGAGTAGGCGCTGAGGTCGTTGTCCTCGTAGTAGCCGGCTATAGGCCACTGAAGGCGCTGGGCGAGCTGCTCGCAGTCCTGGCGTTGACGGTCGATCCCGAGGTGGGTGCCGTTGCGATCGTCGGAGATCCGGGTGTAGATGGCGGCTGCCTTCGTCATCAGGGTAGATTAGCAAAGCCTGGCCCATCGGGGAGTGCTCTTCCTCGATGAGGTCTGCGAGTTTCCCCGGTCGCACCTCGAGGCGCTGCGCCAGCCCCTGGAGGAGCGGCGGGTCGCGGTGGCCCGGGTCCGCGCCACCGTCGTGTTTCCCGCGGAGTTCGTTCTGATCGCGGCCGCCAACCCCTGCCCGTGCGGGCATCTCGGCGAGCTGTCAGGACCGGTCTGCCGGTGCCCCGAGGAGGCGATCAGCCGCTATCAATCACGGCTCTCCGGCCCGATGCGGGACCGCATCGACATGATGGTCGAGGTTCCCCGCCTGGGCGGCGACGCCCTCCTCTGCGGTTCGTCCGAGGAGCCCACGGCCCTGGTCCGGGCACGGGTGGCGGCGGCTCAGGCGCGCCAGTCCGAGCGCCTCACCACTGTCGGAGTTGCCGCCAATGCGCTGCTGAGAGGAGACCAGCTGCTCGATGTCTGCCGCCTCGACCCGGGCGCACGTGACGCCCTCACGGCGGCGGGCGAGAGGTGGCAGCTCTCGGCCCGCGCCTACCACCGGGTGCTCCGGGTGGGGCGGACCATCGCCGACCTTGCGGGCGAGGAGCGGGTCGGTCGCGGGGCGGTCATCGAGGCCTTCCAGCTGCGCGGTCAGGCGCCGTGAGCCGGCGCCTTCTCGTCCCGGGCGGCCCCGGCTGGCCCGCGGGGCTGGATGACCTCGCCGAGCTGAACCCATCGCTGCGGGTGGCATCGCTGTGGGTCGAGGGCGAGCTCCCCGAGCTCCCCGAGCTGCCTGGCGTGGCCGTGGTGGGTGCCCGGCGGGCCACGCAGGTCGGGCGGGAGGTCGCCCGTCGGATCGGCGCTGAGCTCGGCGCCCGAGGAGTGACGGTGGTCAGCGGCTTCGCCGAGGGAATCGACGTCGCCGCCCACCGCGGTTGCCTGGCTGCCCGGGGGCGAACCCTGGCCGTGCTCGGCTGTGGCCTGGCGGTGCCCTACCCCCGTGCTCACCAGGGCTTAAGGACAGAATTGTCCTTAAGGGGGTCGTTGGTGACGGAGTACACGTCCTGGGACGCGCCGCTCCGTTGGCACTTCCCTCACCGCAACCGGATCATCGCCGCCCTGGCGCGGGCGGTGATCGTGGTCGAGGCCGGGGTGTCCAGCGGGGCGCTCAGCACCGCCCGGTGGGCTGCCGACCTGGGGCGCGAGGTGCTGGCAGTTCCCGCGTCGATCCTTGCCGAGGGGAATACCGGCTCCAACCGGCTGCTGCGCGACGGGGCGCGCCCCTACCTCGACGTCTCGGATCTCGCTGATCTCCTTCCGGGGCTGGCCGCGGGCGCGCCTGCGGAGTTCAGCGGACTCTCGGAGCAGGCGCAGGGGAGACCGGGCGCAGCCGCCGGGCAGGGCGCGACGGTCCGCCTGCTCGAAGTGATCGGCGCGGAGCCCGTTCCCCGCGAGCTGGTCGCCGGCGCCCTCGGTCTGGGCGCGCGGGACCTGGCGGTGCTGGTGGGGGAGATGGAGCTCACCGGCTCGATCCGCACCCTCCCGGGCGGGCTGGTCCAACGGGTCCATGGGCGGGGCGGGATTCGCTGAGCGGATCCTCTCGGTCGCGGGGGGCGGTGCGCGGCGGTGCCCCGCTCAGTCGAGGTCGACGACGGGGAGCTCCGCATCCGCACCATCGGCGAGATCGCCCGCCCCCGACGCGGTGGCCGTCCGTTCGCGGAGCTTCCTCATGAAGACAGCCGCCACCGCCGCGGCCGCCACGCAGCTGACGGCGCCGCTCAGCAGCCCGGCACGGGCGCCCGCGCCAGCCACCACCAGCCCGATCAGCGGGCCACCGATCGGCGTGGTGCCCTGGAAGGCGATCGCCCAGAGCGCCATGACCCGGCCGCGCATGGAGGGGTCTGCGCTGAGCTGCAGAGTGGAGTTGCCCCGGGCGATGAACGACACGCTCGCCCAGCCGACGGCCGCCAGTGCCAGGTACTCCAGGAAGAGCAGGGGAGCGCCGGCGGCGAGGAAGAGCACGACGGCGAAGGCTGAGGCGGCCAGTGCCACCGGGCGCAGACCGGTGTGGCCGCGTGCCGCGGTCATCAGCCCGCCCGCCACCGCGCCGATCCCCATCGCGGCGGTCATGAAGCCGTACACGGTGGCGCCGCCATGGAAGGTCTGCTTGGCCAGCACCGGCAGCACGACCTGGAACTCGTATGCGAACGTCCCGATCAGGACCATCATCAGCAGCGGCACGCCGAGCTCCGGGACGTGCGAGACGTAGCGGAGGCCCTCGCGGAGCTGCCCGCGCTTGCGACCGCTGGGAACCGACGGCTGGAGCGCGGAGCGGTCCATGGTGGCGAGGCTCACCACCACGGCGACGAAGCTGACGGAGTTGAGCAGGAAGCAGATCCCGTCACCAACACCGGCGATCAGCAGGCCGGCGACGGCGGGGCCGATCGCCCGGGCCACGTTGGCGAGCACCGAGTTGAGGCTGACGGCGTTGCGCAGGTCATGGGGCCCGACCATCTCCAGGATGAAGGCCTGCCGCGCCGGGTTCTCGAAGGTGTTGTTGAAGCCGAGGATCAGCGCCAGCACGCCCACCTCCCAGACCCGCACCGTGTGGGTGGTGACCAGGATGCCGAGCACCAGCGCCTGCAGCCCCATCAACGACTGCAGCACGATCATCAGCTTCCGCTTGTCGACCCGGTCGGCGACCACCCCGCCGTAGGCGCCGAGCAGGAGCACCGGCAGGGCCTGCAGGGCGACGATCACGCCGAGGTCGACGCTGGACCGGGTCAGGGTGAGGATCAGCCAGGCCTGGGCGGTGGTCTGCATCCAGGTGCCGATCAGCGAGATCGACTGGCCGGCGAAGTAGCGGCGGTAGTTGGGAAGAGCCAGTGAGGCGAAGGTGGTGCGGGCGGCGCGCCCCGCCGCCGCGGTCGGGTTCCCGGGTCGACGCACCGGCTACCCCGGCGGCACGGCGCCGGCCGCCGTGGGGTCGGCGGCCTGCTCGCGGAACTGGGTGCGGTACAGCTCGGCATAGAGACCGCCGCGCTGGAGCAGCTCGTCGTGGGTGCCGCGCTCGACGATGCGACCCTGGTCCATGACCAGGATGAGATCCGCGTCGCGCACCGTGGAGAGCCGGTGGGCGATGACCAGGGAGGTACGGCCGCTCAGCACCGTCTTGAGCGCCCGCTGCACCGCCGCCTCGGACTCCGAGTCGAGGTGGGCCGTGGCCTCGTCCAGGACCACGATGTCAGGGGCCTTGAGGAGGAGCCGCGCGATCGCCATCCGCTGCTTCTCCCCCCCGGAGAGCCGGTAGCCGCGGTCCCCGACCAGCGTGTCGAGACCCTCGGGCAGGCTCTCGACCAGGCTGAGGATCTGAGCCCCGGCCAGCGCGTCGAGGAGCTCCTGCTCGGTGGCCTCCGGCTTGGCGTAGCGGAGGTTGGCCCGGATGGTGTCGTGGAACATGTGGGCGTCCTGGGTGACCATGCCCACCACCGAGTGGAGCGACTCGAGGGTCACGTCGCGCAGATCGACGCCGTTGATCCGCACCACGCCCTCCACCGGGTCGTAGAGGCGAGCGGCGAGGTGGCTGATGGTGGTCTTGCCGGCGCCCGAGGGGCCGACCAGGGCGATCAGCTCGCCGGGCTCGGCGCGAAAGGTGACGTCGAAGAGGACCTGGTTGCGGGCCGTGTTCTCCAGCACGGCCACCGACTCGAGCGACGCGAGCGAGACCTCGGCCGCGCTCGGGTAGGTGAAGTCGACGTGGTCGAACTGGATGGTGGCCGGGCCCCGCGGGAGCGGCTGGGCGCCCTCGCGCTCCTCGATCATCGACGGCAGGTCGAGCACCTCGAAGACCCGGTCGAAGGAGACCAGCGCGGTCATGACGTCGACGTTGATGTTGGAGAGCTGCGTCAGCGGCCCGTAGAGTCGGGCGAGGTAGGCGGTCATCGCCACCAGGGTCCCCACCTTGAGCGCGCCCTGCAGCGAGAGCAGGCCGCCCCAGCCGTAGATGAGGGCGGTGGCGAGTGAGGCGGTGACGATCAGCGACACGAAGAACACCCGCGCGTACATCGCCTGGATGACCGCGATGTCCCGCACCCGGCCCGCCCGGCGGGCGAAGAGCTGATCCTCCTCCGCCGAGCGCCCGAAGAGCTTGACCAGGAGAGCACCGGCGACGTTGAACCGCTCGGCCATGGTGGTGTTCATCTCGGCAGCCAGCACGTAGGACTCACGCGCGATGGTGCCCAGCCGGCGGCCCATGATGCGGGCCGGGATGGCGAACGCGGGGAGGATGGCGAGCGCCACCAGGGTGATCTGCCAGGAGAGGAGCAGCATCGTGGTCAGGACCATCGCGACACTGAGCAGGTTGCCGATCTGAGACGAGAGGATGTCCGAGACGGCCTGCTGCGCGCCGATCACGTCGTTGTTGAGCCGGCTGATCAGAGCACCCGTCTGGGTGCGGGTGAAGAACGCGAGCGGCATGCGCTGGACGTGCGAGTAGATCCGGGTCCGCAGGTCGTAGATGAGGCCCTGGCCGACCCGTGCGGAGAAGAACTGCTCGGCCAGCGCCAGGGCGGCGTCCGCGATGGCCAGGCCGCCGATGATCAGGGCGAGAACCACGATCAGGGTCGAGTCGTGGTCCAGGATTCCCTGGTCGATGATCGCCCGGTAGATCAGGGGGTTGGCGACGCCGATCGACGAGTCGACGATGGTGAGCAGGAAGAAGACCGAGAGCCGCCCGCGATAGGGCGCCAGGCAGCGCACGATGCGGCGGGCCGTCCCCTTGGGAACCTTGGTCCCGAGCACCGACTGATCGCGGATCAGCGAGCGCATCGTGCCGCCGCGGCCCATGCCGCCGCCCATGCCGCCGCCGATACCGCCCCCGCCCGGCCGCATCATCGGATGGGGCCCGAAGGGACGGAGGTCGCGGGGGGGCCTTGGTCGCTCTGGGTGGGGCCGGGCTCGGCCGGCGCGACTTGCGCGAGCCGGTCCAGCAGCACCGTGCGGTCGGCACGCGGTAACCGGCCGAAGAGCTCGAGGGCGACCGCGTCCCGGTCGCGGCCCATCTCGTCGACCAGCCTGCGCCCGTGGTCGGTGAGCCGGACCAGCACCGAGCGCCGGTCCTCCGGGTCGATCTCGCGCAGGACCAGCCCCTTGCTCACCAGGCAGTCGACCACCGTGGTCGCCGAGCGCGGCACCACCTCGATCCGGTGGGCGATGTCGGACATCCGGGGAGGTGTTTCCGAGCGCGCCACCAG
>Ga0187867_10001310_pt1 | contig 21474 bp, 18 predicted proteins | sample June2016WEW_13_1_FD_132976 | JGI IMG/M metagenome (GOLD analysis project Ga0187867, IMG submission 132976) | Peatland microbial communities from SPRUCE experiment site at the Marcell Experimental Forest, Minnesota, USA - June2016WEW_13_10 | ecosystem: Environmental > Terrestrial > Soil >...
GTGCATAACAGTGTGGGCCGTCATATAGAAATAATTCAGCCGTAAATACAAAGTTGCTATTGTTCATTTCAAAAAGGGAATAGACGACAAAATCCCTGCCATAAAAGCAAGAGAGATATATTTGATACTGCTTCCCGCAAGTGTGGCTATAAAGAATTTTCCTATGGGCATTTTTAGAGAGCCGGCAACAATTCCAGCGACTTCAAAAGGGACAAACGGCTGCAAAGCAAGTATAACGATCACTATCGGGCCTGTATCTTTCACCCAATTTCCGATGTTCTTATTGCAAAGAGCCTCGTTAATGCTGCACATAAAATTTATCTTCAGTGGGAGCTTGCGTCCCAATGAACCGGCGAAGTATCCACCTAATCCACCAATGCTAACTCCGATGGCAGCAGCGAGCCCTACCATAAACGGACTCCATATTGTGGCCGCCGCAAAAAGGACAGAGATGGCAATGGCAGCAGGACCGAAGGGCACCAGGCTAACAGTGACGAATAAACCGAAAACTATTAGGTACGTTATCCATGCAATGTTGAACATCGGAATGTGAATATGACTTAATAACAATCTAGAGCCAAGGGATAATCCGATCGTCAGGGCGAGAAAGGCCAAGATAAGAAGTGCCAATTTCAGTTTTTTCTGTAAGCTCATTATCTTTAGATCTGAAATTCCGCTGGAAAGAACAGCCGTAACTGGATTTGCCATAGTCTTATCCAAAACGTTTATCTAAATAATATCCCTTTCAGCATAATGAAAGAACAATAGAATAATCATAAAATTCAGCTCTAAATAATTACAAATTTGTGGCATTTACTAGTTGGTAAAACTGAGGTTACACAATCCGTTCATGGTGTCTGCATTTTGTCGGCGGACTGTGATGGTGATGGGAAAACCTGTGCTTTATGGTCAGAATGGCATTCAGCCTTTCAACATAAAACTCTGGCACCAGCGCCTAAAAACTTTATGTTATACTTTCATCAGATGGCAATTATGCAAACCTACAGGAGCAGAAATGATGGGTAGTTCTTTTAGTGCGCAGGATGTTGGAGTATTGGATCGAATTATTGAAGCAAGACGCAGTGTGCGTTCATTTAAAGGCGAAATCCCATCTGATTCCACAATCAAAGCCATTATACACGCGGGAGTTTGTGCACCCTATGCCGCCATAGCGTTAGGTGATACCATGGATTTCCGGCGATTTATTGTTTTCCGCAAGGGCAGCAGAGTTTTATCTCTAATGAATCAAATGATCAAAGAAGCTGCCAAATTAAACTTAGATCATCTAGAAAAGGAAATGCAAAGCAAGCCTACCCTTAGGGATAAAACAGCTAGGTACATCCAAATGTTAAGTAATGTTTCTCAAATCGGTTTTCCGAAGATAACGGAAATCCCATGCTTTATTATTGTTGCAGAACGAAAGGGTATGCCATCCGTTGAAAAGCAATCACTGGCCCATGTAATGCAAAACATGTGGCTTGAAGCTACTGCGCTCGGACTAGGTTTCCAACTTGTGTCGGTCATCGAAAGCTTAGTTGAAACCCAGGAATTCGCCAGAATAACAAATTTGCCTATAGGTGAATTTGCCTTTAACGGATGTTTTATAGGTTATGCTGCTCAAGAATCTGTGCCAAGGAAAGCGATAGTAGAAGATCGGGTCACCACTTGGCTTTGAGATATTCATAGATTGCTTTGGGCTTTTATCTCGCACGGAATTATCTTTATTGAGGACATAAAAGAATAAGGTCGGATTGTAAAATATTGGTTCGTGGAACTGATTCGGCCACAATAAATCTAGAATCGCGACCGCCGTTTTCCCTAACTTCATATAGTTTTCTCTCCTGCCAATAGCTGCTAGTCTAAAAAATGCGAACTGCCTAAAAATTATGAATAAAACATTATTGATTTTTAAGCATGAATTTATTACTACGTTAAAGCGAATCGGATTTATTATTTTGACTCTGGCTCTGCCAGTATCGGCTTTATTGGCAATTGGTATCATCCAACTTATGTCGGCAACAGTAAAACCCCCGACAAACACAACAATCACATCAATTGGCTATGTGGACGAAGAAGGAGCATTTAATCAATTTACAACCGAAAACATTATCAAATTTGTGCCTTTCCCTTCCACTGACACCGCGTTGCAGTCAATGGATAATGGTAATATCAGTGACTATTTTGTCATTCCTGCCAATTACTCAACTACGGGAATTATTGAAAATTACACCCTGGAAAAACAACTTTCAATTCCGACGAATATACAATCCACAATCCAGGATTTCCTTACCAGTAATTTATTAGCCAACAAAGTTCCAGCCGCCGCCATTCAGATAATTGAATCCCCTTTGAACATTGTAAGCACCCGGCTTACAACCTCAGGTGCGGTATCAAAGGAACAAGGAGGCCCCGCGGATATTATCGTCCCAGGGCTTTTTGGCATTTTCTTGGCGCTTTCCCTCATTTTTTCATCAACTTATATTCTACAAGGACTCGGTGAAGAAAAAGAAAACCGCATTATGGAGATTCTACTGTCTTCAGTTTCCGCTCGGCAAATAATTATCGGCAAAGTCTTAGGAATTGGTGCTGCTGGTCTGATTCAGGTCATGGTGTGGGTAATTTCAATTCCATTGCTCCTCAAGTTGGCTTCGTCATCTATTGGTGGTTTTATCAGCTCGATACACATTCCTGCCAATTTTATGATTCTGGGTACTGTTTATTTCATCTTAGGCTACCTGTTATTCGCTGTACTTTCATCCTGTATAGCATCAATTAGCGGGACCATAAGAGAGGGACAGGGATTAAGTGCGATATATACCATATTTGCCATTGTACCGCTCTGGTTCTTAAGTCTACTTTTGTTTGTTCCAAATAGTCCCATTTGGGTTGTTTTGAGTATTTTTCCTTTCTCCGCGCCCGTGGAGGTAATGTTGAGATTCGGCATCACTGGAATTCCCATCTGGCAGATAATTACTAGCATAGCTGTAATGATACTATTTATTATTGGAGGGTTATGGTTATCTGCCCAACTTCTTCGGACTTTCACGCTCATGTATGGTAAAAGGCCGAATATTCGAGAAATTATTAAAACCCTGGTCAGTAATTAGTCTGTACCACGATTTTAGCTTGTCAACATTATCTTGTTATGGTGTCTGCCAATTTTCAAACGTTCATCCTCTAATTCTGAAAGGCAAAATAAACCGAAAATACCCGATGGTGCTAAAATAAGTAAAGAGGATGCGGGGCGGAGGCAAATCTTCCAAGTTTATCCACAAGTTATCCGGCAGAATTCTCATTTTGGTGGTTTTCGCCCAAAGCCGACGATGTCTTTCAGCAGCATTGTCGCGCTGCAAGGATTAATCGGTTACTTGCAAACAAAAAATTATTATGAATTTAAAGCAAGAAACAAATACTATTGATATAACGATCTTGAAACCTGGGCAGATAATTGCCAGAAAATATGTCGAGCTAACTGATAGATTATCGCTTATAATCGGTAGTCCAATCACTGATTTTATCCATTTTGCGATTGCAGCTTTCCCGGTTGAAAAACAGAACGATTGGTTAACTTTTAATGCGAGAGTAGGAAGAGCGATGACGTTGGAACCACTTAGTCGTTTTAAGGGGCAGAGCGTCAGAATCTATTCCGTTAAAGAAGGAGATTCAGATTTTGCCTATTCTGAGGCTGACCGATTGATGAAAGCGGGGACTCGTTACGAAGGACTAGCAGGCTGGAATTACTTCTTTAGAGTTCTTCCCTCTTTAATATCTTATTGGAGACGGCATGGTTTTCACAGAATTCCATGGAATCAAGCACCCAACGTGGATTCACTGGATAGAATAAATTGCCATGTATTAATTAGAAGGTGTTATCCACGATTACTTCCTCCAAATTGCTTTGCATCAGCTTTCGCGTTCGAGCAGGCTCACAGAGAGGGGAAACTTGTTCTGGAGCAGGAAGGTATAATTTCCTGAACTTAGGTTTTGCTGTTAAAAAGTTAGCTTTGTCAAACTGGTAAATGGAACCCGTTTTTGATTTTCAGCAGATGATTCGTATTCTGATATTGTTTAGCCCACGATACTTCAAATAATATACCACTTTCGCAACCGACAATTTTTTTTACAAACTTAATTAAGACCATTTTCGACCTCGCAAAAAAGTTTTTACTTCGCCCGATTTGTCGTCCAATATTATGGGAGCAGTAGTAGAAGCAGCACCGCTCGTATCCGTCTTAAATTCAACGTCCACTTTCCATTGGTTAGCGGTATCGACATGCTCCGCGTAGGTAATCACGAAATGGTCAATAGCTAAGCCATTTTTGAGATGTTCCCCGATCAGTTTTTTTAAATCCGTGAATTTAACTGAACCAGACGTATCCACATTTGCCCTCCTTTTCGATGAATTATTTATCTTGCCCAATATGAAACCACAGGACTTATAATCGAGTCTGACATTTGAAGACGGACATTTTATTGGAGGTCGCGCTGTGTTCCGGATATCGTTGGAAACCATAATTTTCCGCGAACCATTTGCCAGTGCATTGTTTGCTGCAGAATAACCCATCATTGTGATGGGGATAATTGATGAAAAATTAATGCCAGTTTCTAAAAAAAAGCTTGCCACATTGCGAACAAACGACAGGGATATGTCGCCATTTCTTTTTGCATTCGTCAGTGCAGAATTTGAAAGTGCTCACCGTACCACAAACGGGACACTCGTAAAGATATTTTTGTATGCGATGTTTGGTAGGAAGTCCTTCTTGTTTCAATATTTGGTGAACACGCTGCCTCGATATTTTAAGCTTTCTGGCTATTTCGGACACTGTCATAAATAAATCGCAACTGCGAAGTTCTTTGACTCGAGTTCGAATATACGGTTTAGATAAAAATGGGTTTGTTTTACTCCTCATAGCTATATTATATTCTTGTTTCAACATAGAGTTGCATTATTGTGGCGATATCTTGCCGGAATGTTAGTGTGAGTGCCATTAAGCAAAATAGAACTGTTAATAAAATTTGACGGTTTTTAATCGCATGGCCAGGGAATTCGAGGATTGACGGATAAATATTCCCCAAACTTATTTGGATCACATGCAAATCTGCGGCCGGTTCTCTCTCCAAACAAACTTGCTAAAACTACCCGATTTGAACAAAATCGCATAGTTTGAAAATATTTCTGTTCTTTGGCCAAATGATGTGCCACAGCCCATAGCTTTTCTAGAGTAGTACGGCTCTGGGATTGTGCAGGTCGACATTCTTCGTTTTTGAGTGTTCCTTAGAAATGCATAGCTGGCCATTTCATGATTGGAGTTCAAGTAAGGAGATTGGTACCCAATAGGGCTTTAAATTCATTGTAACAATAATAAATTGGATTCTTCGAATAACCACTTGTCGATGTGTCAAGTATCTGAGGATGATTAATAAGTATTCTTTCTTGGGGGCCCCGGGTTAATAAGCCCTTTTGAATGCAATATTTCTCAAAATTACATATCTTTCGATAAAAAACTTGTTCACTAAAAAGAGATTGGTCGAGCTCAAACCCGTTATTTTCTGCTTTTTCAAATAAAGCGATCAATTTATTTTGCCAAATTTCTTTTTCAAGAAAATCGGTACCATTGAGAGCCTCCTGAAACAAAACGTACCCGCCAAGTTGACTCATGGTGACCACCGCCAATTTACGCAAGTATTTGGAGACGAGATTATCAAGTTCATTTTTAGACAATCCTTTGTCAGTCGTTATTTCTTTGCCAATATTGAGGAAGATTCGTTTTCGACCCGTAGTTATGAAATCATAACTTATGGCCAACGGCAAGATTTTGACATTTATCCCTTGAATTTTTGCCAAACGATTAAGGATTCCTCTAAAAGCACATAATTTCCCATCGGGAGATAATTTGCCTTCCGGAGATAGAAATACAATCTTGCCCTGACGCAACAAATCTGTGAAATACTCCAATTGTGACTCAACGATGCTGGTTTGAAAAAGGCGCATTCCGTGATATTCTGCCGCCCGGAACATTGAAATACCAGCTTCTTGTCTTAGTATTTTAATATGGTGGCATGAGAGAAAATTACTTATTTTCATTGACTTGATTGCGCCCAGTTCTATTTTTAGAGCATCTGAGCATTTTATTAACCAAGATTCCTCGCATACTGATCCAAGCTCAACGTCACCCCGTAACGACAGTAAATCTCTAAAAGCTTGGAGTGTTGTTACAGGGTGTGCTTGCCGCAAGGGAAATGCCCGAAGCGCACGCATGATACCGCTAATATCTAGTTTATACAAAAGAATTTGACTGAGCCAGATTGGTGGATCAAAATAAGTTGAGAAAAAACTTGGAGTGAATTCATCGGCTCGGGCCACGAAATATGGTCTCGAAAATGGACGAGGAAACTTATCTCCGAAATGCAGGGTTTCGCTGATTGCCAATATGTCAAGGTCCCGTTGGTGATTACTGACAACAAGGGTGGAGGGAGAGCTGATATAATTTTTAATGCCTGTGATCTCTATTTCGTAAAATGTTCGGCATGCTGGGTGGAATGCGATTGCCACAGCTGATGCTAGGACATCAGCTGTCCGACCGGGATCTTGGGGATGGAGCACTTTATTCATTTACTCTGTTCCGGTATCGAAGTAAAAAAAATAAACAACCCCAACAGCAACTTTTAAAAATCAATTTTGCTTCAGTCCGTATCATTTGCCGAAAACAAACCTACTTTATAAAAATTAACTGGATAAAACCTGCTCATCTTTGTTTGGACCAGATACGAACTTTGTTTGGTCGCTCTTCATGGGATGGCCGATCAACGAAGATGAATTTTCTTTTGCTGTTAAAATACAAGCAAGGACGATAATCTGTACGTAGAAGAAGTAACTCCAAAGACTTCGCCAAGCGAAGAATAATGGAAAAACCGCGAGAACTGGACCTGTCAATGGAAAACGTTTCGCATTGAACCCGTACCAAGTGGCACATCCAATGAGTGCCACCGCTTCTATTACTGTGAAAGGAAGTGAAGACCGGATGTTAAGAATTCCTCCGGTAACCAAGGAAACAATACCGATGCCCAAGGGAAAAAGATGATCTGTCATCGGTGAAGTTACAGAAGCCAACCATACCGATGGAGCCAAAATAAAGAAATATACATTTATCAATATGAATGTTCCGATTATTATGCTAGTCACGAACGCAAAAGGTCTAAGTCCTGATTTATGCCAAAGCAAAATTAAATAGAAAGGCAGGAAAAACCAGGCAGTTTGCTTAGTAGCCACCGCTAAGCCCATCGCGAAGGCGGATAGCAACTGATTATTGTCTAAACTTACCCAAGCAATGAGCAGCAGGGGGAAAATTATGCTGCCCGTTTCCCCATTGGCCAGGCTGTTCCATAATTCGAGACTAACCGCGGCAAAGATTATGAATGGTAAGCGTTTTTTGGGTGGAATCCTGAAAGTAATGAAAGCCAACCCGATCAGCACAAAGATTAGATAAACAATTCTGATATCCTTAATTCCTGCGGAAACGAACGGAGCAGGTAAAAGAAAAAAACCAGCCGGGTAGCATACTCGAGATTCAAGCTCTATCGGTGGATCTGAGGGATGATGAATGGCTCTATCCCAAATCGCCTTCAATTGTGTCTCCGGAGGATAAGGAAAAACATCACTCAAACTGCCGTCGCGTAAAGGAGTAACTCTGTCAAATGAGCCATGATATTTTAGCAACGCGGCGATAATATCGCTGTGAGAGTATGGATTCCTGCCGCGTAAAAGGTTTTCAATGGCTTGTTGCTGCAAAGCAGTGCCATCGTTATATTGAAATCCATGTTCCATTTGGCTAAGAAGCTGGGCAAAATCATTAGTCGGGTTATTTTCTTTGGGCGCAACCCAAACTGCCATTACCAATTCGGTGAGACCCAATAAGGCAAGGAGAATGATAATCACCATGGCTCCACGTTTGATAGATTTCCTGTGATTTGTTAGAATATTGTTCGCGTTGGGGTTAACGATAAAAAACATAATAATAAACCACAATATCCACAAATTGAATCCTGACAACCAGAATCCAGATGTGTTAAGGGAAAAGCCGACTCCCGAAATGGCTGAAGCAGCTAGCTGAATAACCAGAGCAAAAAATAAAAGGAAAACTTGGGGTTTTAAGTCGTCAGGGAATAAGGTACCCAGATTTGACAATAACCGATTTCTAACTTTGTTTATGGTCGGGAGGTTGCCTTGGCCTGAAGACAAAACTAACACCTCGAACATTTAGTAAACGTTGTTTCAGTCAATCCCTAAACAATTCTAATTCCAGCCACAGGTCGCGGGTCACGCATTCATGTTTCAAAACGGTTAACTTTGATGTTACAAATTTGCGTTTCTTTACACATTAAAGTTAAGCATTGATTTTTTAAATTGCGATTATGAACCTTAGAAAGAAAATAAATATGCAAAAATACAACTAGACCATTGAATTAGAGAAACTAATGGCTCTCATTGTAAAGTCCAAGAAAAGCATTTATGCCGGTTCATTTCTTCTTATTTTGCGTTCTACAAACGCGGGTACAAGTAGAAAACTCAGAATTAGCAATATCAGACTGATAAACGATGCAGGACCTAATTGGTTGCTGGCCAATATTATAACAATCGAGACAATGATACCCGATGTTGTCAAGGTGGTGACTCTAAGCCAGCGTTGTCGCAATCTGATAAATAACGCCACCGATATCGCCAGCACGAGGAAAGTTAAACTTGTCCAAGGCGCAAACCCATACATAAAAGTTATTTTGAGATTTGGAAAGCCAGGTTTTTGCCCGGCCGCCAGCAACCAGCCAATGAATGCTGCCGCTGGTAACAGCATCAACAAACTATAGGACCAATCGCGTTTTAAGATTTTAATTGTGATGAGGCTAAGTAGCAACAATACGAAAGGAATATAGAGCGACAGTGTTATCCATGCCCAGGCTTCAGGCAGGTAAAGTAGGGAGACGCCGGCCGCCACTATTGGAAACAGGGAGTAACCTAGCCACGGAAATAGCCAATACGGTTTCCCGTGGTACCATCCGTAAATCGCGATACCGAGGATAACCACAAACATTACCGGCAGGGTATTGATGTCTATCCACCACTTCAGGGCAAAAATGATGGCAAAAATCAAGTGGGGTAGTGCTGCGAGTAAAGCCTGCCGCCACGTCCCCTGATTATTCGCTTCATATATCTGATGTGCGACTATTTTAGCTGAGCCCAGCTGCGTCAGGCATTTTTCCAAAGCATCGTCTTCGGAAAGACCGGAATTTTGCAATTCTTGACAGCTGTCCTCAACATGTGTTTCCAGTTCGTGGATCACGTCCTTTTCGGAGGCCGGGTCCATCGTTAAATGGTCTTTAAGGTTTTGGATATATTGAGTTAACTTCGTTTTCACAAAGTACCTCTCATCAGGCAATCGGGGTGATAATCAGGTTCATTGCTGCCAGAAAATCCAACCACTGCACTTTTTTCTCTGCTAAAATCTTATTTCCCTTGGCGGTGATGTGATAATACCGTCTTTGGTGCCCGCCTGCGGACGGCTCCCATTTCCCCTCGAGTAATCCTGCCTTCTCCAGGCGATGCAGCGCAGGGTAAAGCGTTCCCTCTTTGTATTTAAAATAGCCTTGGCTTTTATCTTCAAGCTCTTTGATAATTTGATAGCCGTACATTGGTTGCTGGCCTATTAAGCATAATAACAAAGAATTGATGTTTCCCTTTACGAGCTCATTTTGTTTTATCAAATCGCCACCCTCCCAATAAATCGGCATTAACGGTTGAGAATAATATATTACTGCTTTTAGCTTTTGTCAACGGCGACAGGTACCACCAATAAATGGGAATTAAGCATTTCAACCGGCGAACTATCCCATAAAACATAGGCAGATGGTTGACACGACCAAATACAAATGCTATATATAAGGGAATACATAGAGTTCCTATGTATTAAGGGACGCTATGCTTGACCTTTGGGGGCTAAAAATGAAAGAACTCTCCAAACGCCTCAGTTCCAAACAATCTTGCAAACTCACCTGCAAAAAAGTTCTTGATACAATCGATTCCCCTTCTGATTTAAGCAATTTGGATAACGAGAGCCTAAACAGGCTCGCTACTGAATTGCGAGATGAAATTGTCAAAGTCGTATCGCTCAATGGGGGACATCTCGCCTCGAGTTTGGGTTCGGTAGAAATTACAATAGCACTACACCGAGTTTTTGGAAATTTACAAGACAAAATTGTTTGGGATGTTGGTCATCAGGCTTATGCTCATAAGCTGCTCACTGGGCGAAAAGGTCGTTTTTCAACAATACGACAGCTCGGAGGACTATCTGGTTTCCCATCCCGTTCTGAAAGTCGGTATGATGCCTTTGGAACGGGACATGCGGGCACTTCGATTTCTGCGGCTTTGGGAATGGCGGTAGTTCGAGACCTTAATAAGCAAACCTATAATGTGGTCGCTGTAATAGGCGACGGATCTATTGGCGCCGGGATGTCATTCGAAGCGATAAATCACGCAGGTCAAATAGGGAAAAAGATTATCATTGTCCTCAATGACAATGGCATGTCTATTTCGCCCAGCGTCGGGGCCATCGCTAAAATATTAAATCAGGTAAGAACTGATGCTCGATATGAGAGCGCAAAGAAAACCGCAAGAAAAGCGATAATCCATATACCATTTGGAGATAAAGCATGGATCTTGAGCAAGCGATTAAAGAGTGGCATGGAAAGTGTTATCGTACCGAATGCGTTTTGGAACCAACTTGGATTTACATACCTCGGCCCGATCAATGGTCACAATATTAAAGAAATGGAGGCGGCCTTTACTAGGGCTCGGGATTCCGAAATTGGCCCCACTATAGTTCATGTTTTGACCGACAAAGGGAAAGGGCATCCAGCAGCAGAAAACGATGCAGTTAAATATCATGGAATTTCGCCCCTGGGGGTGCCCAAACCGCGCAATGTTTCGTACAGCCAAATATTTGGTCAGTCGGTGTCGCAATTGATGAGGGAAAATCAGAAGATTGTGGCAATCAGCGCGGCCATGATCGAAGGAACTGGCTTATCGCAAACCGCATTGGAATTCCCTGGTCGAGTATTCGATGTTGGTATTTGCGAACAGCACGCCGTTACCTTTGCCGCAGGGTTAGCCTCGTCGGGGATGATTCCGATTGTCGCAATTTATTCAACTTTCCTTCAGCGAGCTTATGACCAGATCATTCACGACGTTTGCATTCAGAATTTACCGGTAATTTTTGCGATCGATCGCGCCGGAATAGTAGGAGAAGACGGGGTAACCCACCAGGGACCCTTCGACATTTCTTTTTTGAGATGTTTGCCAAATATGGCGATTGGTTCACCTTGCAATGAAAATGAACTTGGTCAGTTACTTTACAGTGCCATTGGTTATAATCAGCCATTTGCCTTAAGGTATCCAAGGGGGAGTGGATTAGGAATCGAATTGGATCCAACGTGGCATGAAATAGCAGTTGGCAAAGGGGAAATAGTTAAACAAGGGAATGATATTACGTTGTTGGCAATAGGTCCCATTGTAAACAGTGCCATCGATGCGGCGACCATGCTTGCAAAGGAAGGTTTAGATTGCGCGGTCGTAAATGCCAGATTTGCTAAACCGCTGGACAGTGAACTGATTTTAAATCAAGCCGCAAGAACTGGAAATCTACTAACAATAGAAGAAAACGCACTATGCTGTGGTTTTGGCAGCAGTGTTTTAGAGCTGTTGTCACTTCATCCAGAATGCAATGTTAAAGTTAAAACCTGTGGATTACCGGATCATTTCATAGAACACGGTCCAGTTGATCAATTACGTTCTATGTTACGCCTTGATGCAGAGGGAATAGCTAGTTCTGTTGTCACGCTTTTCCCTGAGTTATGTACTCAGATTTCACTAAATAAACTCGAGGAAAAATTATGAAAACCCCCACTATCTTTGAAAAATATCGCCAGGATGTTGACAATAAAATAAAACTAATCATCCATAACCGCAACTCCGAATTATATAGGATGATGGATTATCATTTTGGATGGTCGGATGCTAATGGTAACAGTGTGCAAAGCAATTCAGGCAAAGCAATGCGTCCTGCATTGTGTCTTTTTTCATGTGAGGCATTAAATGGTGATGTTAACGGAGCATCATGGGCTGCGGCCGCGCTGGAACTGACTCATAATTTTTCTCTCATACTGGACGACGTCCAAGATGATGATATGGAAAGACGCCATCGCCCTACGGTGTGGGCTCTCTGGGGCAAACCTCAGGCAATAAACGCGGGAACTGCAATGCATATACTATCCAGTTACGCTTTATCCCAAATGAAAGCTTGCGGCGTGAGCTTTCAAAAACAACTTCTGGTTTACCAAAAATTGGATGAGATAACACTGAAATTGATTGAGGGGCAATATCTTGATATAAGCTTTGAGGACAAATTTGATATTACGGTCAAAGATTACATAAATATGATCGAATTAAAAACTGCGGCACTTATATCTGGTTCCATGGAAATTGGAGCCGGTTTTGCCTCTGAAGATGAAACTGTGGTAAACAATTTCAAAGAAATGGGCAAGTGCTTGGGACTTGCCTTCCAAGTGAAGGACGATATCCTGGGTATTTGGGGGAACCAGAATGAGACCGGCAAACCACTAGGGAACGATATACGAAGGCGGAAGAAAAGTTTCCCCATTGTCTATGCTTTGGAAAACGCGTCTGAATATCAAAGACATGAACTGGTGACGATTTACTCCAACAAGAGAATGACTGAAGATAATGTTTACCGCGTGCTGGAAATCCTTAACACTGTGAACGCTCAAGAAAATGCTCAAAAGTTTGTGCAAGCTTATTGTGATAATGCCAAAAACAATTTCAGCAATTTAAAGCTTGAGTTAAATGCAAAAAATGAATTGAGTGATGTCATAGAGTTTATGTCAGGAAGAAATTATTGATTTTCTCGAAACTATCAAAGCGGGATTGGATTTAAATGAATTATCAAAATGAAAAACGGAAAAAAGATCATCTAAATATAACTTTAAATGAATCTCCCAGTTTTAAAGATGTTACCACAGGCTTGGAAAAATATCATTTTATACACCAAGCATTGCCAGAAATAGATCTCAAAGATATCGACCTTTCAACTGATCTTTTTGGTAAAAAAGTTGAAGCTCCGATTATTATTTCTCCAATGGTGGGTGGGATTCAAGCAGCTAAGCGTTTCAATCAAAACCTGGCCGAGGCTGCACAAAAATTGGGGTTGGCAATGGGCGTGGGGTCCGAGCGATGTTTGGTTGATGACGCTGAAGTCGCACAAACATATCAAGTGAGAGATATTGCTCCTGATATTCTATTATTTGCCAATATGGGTGCGGTTCAGCTCAATTATGGTTTAACGATTACTGAACTATTGAATGCCGTGAAAGTGATAAATGCAGATGCTTTGGTTCTGCACCTTAACCCGCTTCAGGAAGCTCTCCAGTTGGAAGGGAATACATGCTTTTCCGGGTTGATCCTAAAAATAAAAACTATCTGTCGCGAGCTGCCAATTCCAGTAATTGTAAAAGAAGTAGGGTGTGGTATTTCAGAGGAAACCGCCAAAATGCTGGTCGAAGCCGGGGTTTCTGGAATCGATATTGCGGGAGCAGGGGGGACTTGTTGGAGTGAAATCGAGAGAAGGCGAATCAACGATAATACAAAAATAAAAGTCGCTTCTGAGTTTGCGTCATGGGGGATTCCTACGGCCGATTCTCTACTCATGACACGAAAAGTAGCTACTGGTTTGCCAATTATTGCAAGCGGTGGAATCAAAACTGGAATGGATGCAGCGAAAGCCATTGCTCTCGGAGCGGATGCGGTGGGGATAGGTGGACCACTTCTTCTTGAAGCAAATAAATCATCAAAAGAAGTCATTGATTATCTAGAAGAAATTATTTGTGTCCTCAGGATTGTAATGTTCTGTCTTGGCGCAGATTCGCTAAGTGGGCTTAAAGGTTCGCCTTTGTTGAGGAAAGTATGAAAACTACAGCTTATCCCATACAAATGTCAACGTCATTTCTTGGTTACCTGGCAAAAAATAAAATCCGGCGAAACCGCAGATACCCCATCACTCTGATGCTTGAACCTTTGTTCAGGTGTAACTTGAGGTGCAACGGTTGTGGTCGAATCCGGGAATTTAATGACATTCTTGATCAGACAATGTCGGTAGACGATTGTCTGAAGTCGGTCTTTGAGGCCGGAGCACCAATGGTTAGTATCACCGGCGGTGAGCCGTTGCTTCACCCTGAAATCGATAAAATCGTTTCAGGAATTATCCGGCAACGGCGTTTTGTGAACCTTTGTACAAATGGTTTATTGCTTGAAAAGTCGCTGAACAAATTTGACCCCTCTGCTCATTTCAGCATCGTGGTGCATTTGGATGGGTTGAAAGAAACCCATGATAAGTTTGCTTGCAAAACGGGCGTATTTGATACTGCTCTCGATGCAATTAAGTCTGCACGAAATGCGGGTTTTCGTGTTTTTACCAATACGACAATTTATAAAAACTCCGACATTAGGGAGATCGAAGAGTTGTTCCTCATGCTTACCCATATTCATATCAATGGAATTATAACGGCGCCTGCATTTAGTTATAGTTCTGTGGGCGATGACGTTTTTCTATCAAAAGAGGAAATTGTCAGACTTTTCCAAAAAATTTATGCACTACGCCATAAAGTGCCATTTTACAACACTCCCCTTTATATCGAATTTCTGGCGGGTAATATCGATTTAAAATGTTCCCCTTGGAGCATGCCCACCCGCAATCCGAAAGGGTGGAAAAGTCCATGTTATTTATTGACCGATGGACATTTCAATTCGTTTGAAGAATTACGTGAAAAAACAACCTGGGACAAATATGGTCCAGGTAATAATCCCGGGTGCGCTAATTGCATGGTTCATTGTGGCTTCGAAGCGAGTGCAATAAATGCCATAATGGCCAATCCCTCTAATCTAGTTAGAACCATTAAAGGGTTGGTTTAGTCGTGTTAGCTATATTTGTGGCTATGATGCAGGAAGCTCAAGGATTAAAAAGCAGGATGAACATAAATAATAGTTCGCTGTTTCCGACTTTTCGAGTTTATGAAGGGACTTTATCAACAAATAAAGTAATTTTGATAGTTACCGGGATGGGCGAGGCCAATGCTGCAAAGGCCGCAAAATATGTCCTGGACAAATATCCAATTGACGATATTCTCTCTACTGGATTGTGCGGTGGGCTCAATGAAAAAAGTAAAATGGGGGATTTCATTATCTACAACGCCATTAAAAATGAGGAGAAAGAGCTAGTAACTCTCTGCCCTGATTGCCATTTAATCTTGAGAGCTCGGGCTAAACTCGCCGAATTGTGTTTGAGTTGCACATTGGGAACAGGGCTAACTGTCGAAAAAGTCTGTTCGTCTCCAACAAATAAAAGGGAATTGGGAGTGAGATTTTGTGCTGATGCCGTTGATATGGAAAGTTACCAATTGGCAGAAGCGTCAATTCGCAATAAAATACCCTTTTTAACGTTACGCTGTGTGTTTGACACGGTGTATGAAGATCTAACCGATGTCAATGCAGTGATGGGAAATAATGATTCAGAACGTTTAAAAGGACTTTATTACCTCCTTATCCACCCTAGTTGTGTTAAAAAATTGATGGATTACAAAAAACGCACTCGAATACTGGGGGAAAACCTAGCTGAATTTGTGTGTGGCTATGTGAATGAAATCTAGGGAACCGAAAATGAAGGTATTTTTAACTGGCGCAACCGGCTTCATTGGTGGAAATCTGGCCCGCAAACTCGTTAATCGAGGATATTCCGTCAGGGCACTGGTGAGAAGAAGCAGCAACCTCCAAGCCATCGAAGGAATTGATTTGGAAATAGTAGATGGTGACATTCTAGATGTTAATTCTTTAAAAATTGGCATGGAGGGTTGCCAGGCTGTTTTTCATACTGCAGCAATATATACTTTTTGGGCGCGGAATCGAGACTTGATTTACAAGACAAATATCCTCGGTACTAAAAATGTTTTTCTTGCTGCAAAAAACTCGAACATAAAGAAAATAGTTTATACAAGTTCAGAATCAACGATAGGTACAAAATCAAATTTTCTCGGAAATGAAACCATGACCGGTGATATTAACAAAATCCATGGAGATTACAAAAAGTCTAAGTTTCTAGCAGAACAATTTGTCGTAGGTATGTGCAAAGAGGGAATAGAGACGGTAATAGTAAATCCCACTATGCCCATAGGAGCTTATGATACAAAACCAACACCGACCGGCAAGGTTGTACTAGATTATCTTGATCACAAAATGTTTGCTTGTTTAAACACGGGGCTTAATGTTGTGGATGTTGAAGATGTGGCTATGGGACATATCCTGGCATTGGAAAAAGGAGTCCCAGGACAGAAATACTTATTGGGCAATAAAAACGTTACCCTCAGGGAAATCATGGAAATATTGGAAAAAATAACCGGAATTAAAGCTCCGCTTTATAATATTCCAAGTTGGTTCGCGTTGACTATGGGATATATGGACGAGTTTGTAGAAGGAGGCATAATCGGCAGATATCCGCGAATCCCAATAGCCGAAGTAAAAGCTTCCCGCAAATTCCGTCATTTTGATTGTTCGAAGGCTGTCAATCAATTGGGCATGCCACAAACGCCTATCGAAGCGTCTTTCCAAAAATCTGTAAACTGGTTTATTAATAATGGATACGTTGCAAATCTCAAATAGGTAACACCATGATGAAAAATGAAAATGCAACCCTAGTTAATCAAGCACTTGACCAAGCTGTTGACCGAACTCAGAAATTCCTCCTGCAGAAACAAGCCGACGCCGGATTCTGGATCGGAGAATTAGAAGCGGACGCAAGCGTTACCGCGGGTTACATACCTTTTATGTACTTTATGTTTGGAAATGTCGATGCTGCTAAAAGAGATAAAATAATTAATTTCTTGCGTCTGAAGCAGAAAGATGATGGTTCTTGGAGCATGTACCACGGGGGTCCTGGTGACCTTAACGTGACTGTCCAAGTGTATTTTGCGGTAAAATTAGCCGGAATATCGGCCTCAGAATTGTTCATGCAAAAGGCCCGCCAGTTCATTCTCGCCAATGGCGGTGTAATGAAAGTAAATACAATTACGCGAATTTGGCTAGCTATGTTCGGACAATATGAGTATCGCGGTACTCCTTCAATTCCATTGGAAATCGCATTGTTGCCCAATAATTTTTTCTTTAATATATATGAATTTGCAAGCTGGTCGCGGGAAACCATCATGGCCCTCATGATTATTTTGGCAATGAAGCCTATTTGTGGAATACCCGAAAATGCTAACATCGAAGAACTGTATGTGGAACCTCGAGGTCAACGACATTTTTCGGTGGCGAAGAAGAACGGTTTATTTAACATTCGCAATTTATTTCTTGATTTGGACCAGTTATTTAAAATATTGGAAAGGCAGCCGGTTAGACCGCTGAGGAACCGGGCAAAGCGCAAAGTGGAAAAATGGATTTTGGAGCACCAAGAAAAAGATGGAAGTTGGGGTGGGATATTATTGCCATGGTTATATTCTTTGATGGCATTAAAATCTTTGGGCTACACTGTGGGGCAATCAGTAATGAAAAAAGGTATTGAAGGCTTGTCTCCTTTTTTGGTGGATGGCGCTAGTACTTTGATAATGCAACCTGCGGTTTCTCCCGTTTGGGACACCGCTTGGTCCGCTCTTGCCCTTTTAGAATCAGGCTTGCCCGAGTCGCACCCATCGATTAACAAGGCGTGTCAATGGTTGTTAAAGCAAGAAATTCATTCCGAAGGTGACTGGAAAATAAAAAATCGCGGGATTGAACCTGGTTGTTGGGCTTTTGAATTCAGCAACGATTTTTATCCCGATATCGACGACACTTCGGTTGTAGCCAGATTGTTGTTCCAAACGTCGACAGATGTAATGCACACAACGCAAATTGCCTCGGCCAACAGGGGGCTCAATTGGGTAAAAAAAATGCAAAACAAGAATGGAGGTTGGGCGGCCTTCGATAGTAACAATAATTTGCGATTTCTTGAACAGATTCCTTATGGCGATTTTATGACCCCGCTTGACCCGACAAGTCCGGACGTAACTGCCCACGCTATCGAATTGATTGCCAAAACTAATCCCTCTGATATGTCGATAAAACGGGGTATTACTTACCTCAAACAAGTTCAAGAAACCGACGGTTCATGGTTCGGTCGTTGGGGGGTCAATTATACTTATGGAACGGGTTTAGTACTCATGAGTCTTTGCGCTGCCGGCGAAAACATGGAACAGCAATACATTTCTAGGGCTCTGGATTGGTTGGAAACAAACCAAAACCCTGATGGAGGTTGGGGAGAAACCTGTGAAACTTACACCAGCCCCCATCTGAAAGGAAAAGGGAGAAGCACAGCATCACAAACTGCGTGGTGCCTCATGGGATTGATCGCAGGAAAAAGAGAAGCAAATTCAACTGTCAAAAAAGGTATTTCATATTTATTGAAAAACCAAAATGATGATGGGACATGGACGGAAGAATATTACACTGGCACAGGCTTTCCAAAAACATTTTATTTGAGATACGATCTTTATCGAATTTATTTTCCGCTTCTGTCTCTAGGACTATACAAAAAGGCTATGGAGAATAAAAATGGATAAAACATTACAGCAATTTTCTCAAATTCCACCTTCAGAACGTGTGCTTCTATTGCCGCATTGCTTGCGGCGCAGCAAAACATGTAAAGCCACTTACGATGTAGAAGGATTGCAATGTGCTAAATGTGATGCAAGTTGTTCTGTCAATCGTTTAAAAGAGGCTGCATTAAAAAATGGTTACAAAGGGATCTGCGTCGCTCCAGGAGGTAAGTTGGCCATAAAATATGTCAAAACTAAACAGCCGAATGCTGTATTGGCAGTCGCTTGTGATAAAGAGCTCATGGAAGGCGTGCAAGCGATTAAGGGTTTAGATAGTAAGACAAGTCCAACTATTGTAATTATTCCCTTGATAAAGGATGGGTGCATCGATACAACTGTAGACCAAGAGGAAGCTTTGAAAATAATCAACATTGGCTGTGCTGTCCCTGTTGCTGGAATCAATCGGAATTAACAAATATTGAAGCTAAACAGACTAATTTTAAATACCAGTTTTTTTACTTATTTTATTTTCCGATCTCGGAATTTCTGGATAAGATATTATATAGTTGTATGAGGATTTATCTCGGTCTCGATATCGGCTCAATCAATGTCAAGCTGTCGCTGATTGATGAAAGCGGTCATAACCTCTGTGTTGACGTTGAGAGAATTGGCTCCAATACTAGAACCACTGTCAATTTATTGCTGAACAGATTAAATCAAAGTTACAAGCTGGAAGAAATCACATCGGTTGGTTTATCTGGTTCTGGCAAGACTACGATTCCGAAAGAATATCATTGGGCTGAATACAGCAGTTCTTTGTCCATCGCCACTGGATTGTTGCATGGTTATTCCGATGCCAAAACAATTATAAAGATAGGCGGCCACAGTTCCATGGTAATCGGATTGAAAAATGGACTAAACGAACCATGGGAGGTGGCTGCAAATAGTCTATGCGGAGCGGGCACAGGTTTATTTCTCGAACAGCAAGCACATCGTTTAGGGCTTAATCTTGATGAATTTACAAAACTAGCTTTGAACCACAATGGGGAACCACCTCGGGTCGCCGCAAGGTGCAGCGTTTTTGCGAAAAGTGATTTGATTCATCTTCAACAAAAAGGTGTGCCGATTGAGTCCATTTGTTACGCTCTCTGCGAAAGCATCGCGCGTATGGTTATTTCTGAAAGAAAGGGAGTCTATGAAGAACCGGTTTATTTTGTAGGAGGGGTCGCTGCCAACGCCGCCATACTTAAAGCCATAGAAAATTTACTTTCTTCGAAGAATAATCACTCTGTTCGGGTTAGAGTACCGGAAAATTATCTCTTTACTGAGTCTTTAGGAGCGGGGCTGCTTTCAATAGGAAAAGAATCTGGAATAATTATCTTACCGGAAACTAAAGCATATCAAACATATTTTGAAATGCCGGGATTAGTTGAGTTCTCGGCACCAACCAACAACACGAACCAGACCATTAGCACAGCATGTGATGGGTACCTCGGAATAGACGTCGGTTCCACGAGCACCAAGGCTGTAATAATTGATGAGGCCGGGAAAGAAGTAATCGCAAAAAATTATTTAATGACTGCAGGCAGACCTGTTGAAGCGCTGAAGAAGGTCTTCAGAAACCTGCAAAATGATGGTGCTGACCGGGTAAATATATTGGCAGTCGGTGTTACCGGCTCCGGTAGATATTTGATTGGCAGTCTTGTGGGTGCAGATTTGATTAAAAATGAAATCACAGCGCAAACGAGAGCTGCCGCCGATATAGATCCTGAAGCAGATATAATCGAGATTGGCGGGCAGGATTCCAAACTCGTCATTAAAAAGAACGGAATGGTCATTGATTACCAGATGAACAAGGCGTGTGCCGCCGGGACAGGTAGTTTTATAGATGAAATGGCAGAGACACTTGGCGTGTCTGTCAGGAATGGTGAATTTGCCAAATTGGCTTTTTCCGCCAAATATACGATCGACTTGGGGACAAAATGCGCGGCATTTATGAGTCAAGCGGTTACTTCAGCTCAACAGGAAGGAATACTTCTCGAAATAATCACTGCCAGTTTAGCGAATTCAATTGCGAAGAATTATCTTTCTAAGGTAGTAGGCACCAGAAAACTGGGAAGGAAAATTATCCTCACTGGAGCGGTCTTCTACAACGAGGCAGTAGTTTCGGCTTTCCACCAAGAGCTTAAAGATAAAACACTAATTGTTGCACCTCACAGGGAAATCAGTGGCGCAATTGGAGCGGCTCTGTTAGCCAAAGAATCGATGATTAACGAAACCACTAAATTTAAAGGTTTTGGAGTTGTTGTTGAAAACGTCTGCAATCTAGCTGTCTTTAATTGTGAGGGGTGTGACAATAATTGCTCAATAACTGAGATGAAAATACCTAATGAAAAACCAACGTTTTATGGCAGCAGATGTGACCGTTATGATAGCACCACCAGTCATAATAAAGTGTTAACTGCATTTGATGATCGTGAAAAATTGCTCTTGCGAGAATATCATGAAGTCTCAGGGAGCCAGCCCTTGGCAGTAGGGATCCCCAGAGCCCTGGTGATATATGACTATGCGCCATTGTTTATTAGTTTTCTTAATAAATTAGGAACGAGCCTCGTAATTTCAAATCAGACTAGTAAGAGGACAATCGAGCATGCGGTGGAGTTAAGTTATGCTGACAGTTGTTTCCCAATCAAGTTGCTTCAGGGACATGTTGATTCATTAAAAAATGCGGACTACATTCTTTATCCCAGCGCCATACGAATGGGTATTAAAGAAGGAGAGGAAAACCAGAAA
>Ga0187867_10001313_pt1 | contig 21459 bp, 21 predicted proteins | sample June2016WEW_13_1_FD_132976 | JGI IMG/M metagenome (GOLD analysis project Ga0187867, IMG submission 132976) | Peatland microbial communities from SPRUCE experiment site at the Marcell Experimental Forest, Minnesota, USA - June2016WEW_13_10 | ecosystem: Environmental > Terrestrial > Soil >...
CCAAGCGGAGGGCGGGACAGGGAAACGGACGCACGGCGCGTCCCCGGCATAATGCAGGCCGGTGGGCGATCCTGCATGCCGACGAAGTTGTCGAGAGATCGCGAGCGGTGGAAGCAGCCTGCTGGATGTTGTTACGGCGTTACGGCATAGTGATCCGGGACGGGTTGGTGCGAGAGGCCAACCTGCCGCCGTGGCGCGAATTGCTGATGGCCTTCCGCAGACTTGAGGACCGCGGCGAGATTCGCGGTGGTCGATTTGTGGATGGATTTCTTGGCGAGCAGTTTGCCTTGCCGGTGGCTGTAGAGTCGGTTCGTGCCATGCGCAGAGTCGATTCCTCACAGGCGACGATCACACTGTCGGCTGCGGATCCGCTGAACCTGGTTGGAATTCTGGTTCCAGGGGATCGCGTGCCCGCCATTTCGGGGAATCGCGTAACTTATCGAACTGGAGCCGCAGTGGGATTATCGGCGCTTGCGGCTTCCCCAGGGAACCAGGCTGCGGCCAGTTAGTGGGCAATGCTTCTTCGCAGTCTCAAGAGCCCGGTACTAAAGAATCAGGGATCCGATGAGGGGGCCCTTCGGATCCCTGATGTGCGCAGCCCGGCAAGAACCTTCAAAAAGCGCTTCCCCCATCGCTTTTTGCCGAGCGGTGGCGCGACTGTAATAGTGCATTCCGCATGCCAGACATTCTCGGACTTCCGTGTTTTCTGTAGTTCTTTATAAGTTACTGTTATACAACAGGTTAGGAATTTAAAAAGGAGATCGGGCTGCGACATTTTGATGTACGCCGTCGTGCAATCGCTATCTAAATGGATAGCGTCCCTATCTGTTCGGATAATGGAACAGTCTTAGCAGGAAGATCAAATTTCCACAAAAGTGTGATAAGAAGGGGCGGGGGTGTGCAACCTTGCGTCCAAGACTCGTCGTGCTTTCCGGGCCGCTGAAAGACTCTACGATTCCATTGCCTGACGGCGAAATCACAGTTGGGCGGGAAACGTCGAACGGCATTGCAGTCACCGATCCCTCAGTTTCGCGCAAACATTGCGTGGTCCGGAATGAACAAGGGATAGTTCAGGTGCGAGACCTCGGCAGCCGCAACGGCACGCTCGTAAATGGAGACGCCATACAGGAACGTGGGCTGAAACATGGCGATGAGATCGCCGCTGGAGATTCTTCTTTCCTGTTCCTGCTGGAGGATGAACAGGCGGCTTCCGCCACCCCCGGAGTCGAGTTTGAAGAGACTTCGCCGACCGCCGAAACCACGATTCTTCATCCGAAGGACGTTGTCTACCTGCAGCCAGAGCGACTCCTGCGCGAATTGCCGGCTACTTCTCAAGTCGCGCGCGACCTGAACGCGTTGTTGAAAATCAGCCGGATCGTGCATGCCATACGCGATCTCGACGAACTGCAAGGGCAACTGCTCGATTTGATCTTCGAGGTGGTGCCCGCCGGACGAGGCGCTATCCTGCTGGCAGACGAGGAAGGCCATCAGTTCAATTCCACGTTCGCCCGCATGCGGCAGGTAGGGCAGGTTCCATCGCTGACGGTGAGTCGTACGGTCGCGCGGCAGGTGCTGGAGCAGGGGATTGCGATTCTCGGCTCCGATGTTCCGAGCAGCGGCGATTTGCGGCGAGTAGAAAGCCTGGTAGCTTCGCAAGTCCGCTCGCTGTTATGCGTACCTCTCACAGTCTTTCAACGGGTCATTGGGTGCATTTATCTCGACAGCAACGGTCTCGGCAGCCGTCTTGAGGAGAGGCATCTACAACTTGTGACCGCGATTGCCGGTATCTCTGCCATCGCGCTGGAGAACGCGCGCCGCCTGCAATGGCTGGAAAAAGAAAATGAGCGACTGACGGTCGAAGTCAGTCAAGATCGGAGTCTGGTGGGCGAGGGCGTCCGCATGAGGGAGGTGTACCAGTTTCTTAAGCGCGTGGCGGCCACCGATTCGACCGTCTTGATTCAGGGCGAGAGCGGAACTGGGAAGGAACTGGCTGCACGAGCCTTGCACCGCAACAGTCCTCGCGCCAATAAGCCGTTTGTGGCCATCAATTGCGCCGCGATACCGGCGGCGTTGCTCGAAAGTGACCTGTTCGGCCACGAGCGCGGAGCCTTCACCGGAGCGGCGGCCCTCAAGAAAGGCAGACTCGAACTAGCCGACTCGGGTGTGGTCTTCCTCGACGAAATCAGCGAACTAGCTCCGGCGTTGCAAGTCAAACTGCTGCGCGTGCTGCAGGAGCGTGAGTTGGATCGCGTTGGTGGAACTCATCCCATCAAGGTCGACATCCGCATTATTTCCGCGACAAGCAGCGACCTGGAGCAGGCGGTGTGCCACGGCCTATTTCGCAAAGATCTTTATTACCGTCTGGCCGTGTTGAAGTTGACCATGCCCTCGCTACGGGAGCGCGCTGAGGACATTCCCATGCTGGCGCGCCACTTCGTGCAGAAACATGCCAAACAGTGCAAAGTGAAGCCCCGTCCGATTTCCCGCGAAGCCCTATCCTGCATGGTCAACTACGATTGGCCGGGCAATGCGCGGGAGCTGGAAAATGCCATCGAACGGGCACTCGTATTGGGATCACCCGACATGATTTTGCCCGAGGATCTGCCGGAATCGCTGCTGGAGCGGACTCCTCTGCCAGAGATGACGGAAGCCAAATACCACAAGGCGGTCAAGGAGCGGAAGAAGCAACTCATTCGCGACGCGATAGAGCAGACCCAAGGCCGGTATGCCGACGCAGCCCGGCTGCTCGGGGTGCATCCCAATTATTTGCACCGTTTGATTCGTAACCTGGAGTTAAAAGATACTGTGAAGGATACGTTGCGGGATGTTTCTGCGCGAGGACTGAGCGGAATTTCACGGGGCAACGCCTAGTTGCGTTCGGAGCTAGGCCAACTCAAACGAAGGTGAACTCGAATTGCTATTTGCCGATGGCTAATTGCCTCGTGACGGCAGTTGCAAGCTAAACAGGCGAGCGGGATCCAGATACGTGCCCTGCCATCGCACCGCAACGTGGAGATGCGGGCCCGTGGCGCGGCCCGTCCCTCCACTCAGTCCGATGGTCTGTCCGCGGTTCACCTGATCGCCTTCCTTTACTTTGAATTCAGACAGATGCAGATACAGCGTTAGCAACCCCTGCCCGTGGTCTAAGACCACGAAATTGCCTTCGAAATACAGCGGACGCGCAAGCAGCACAGTACCGCCATTCATGGCGGCAACGGGAGTGCCGCTGGGGACCCGGAAATCCAATCCCAAGTGAGGACTCGATGTCTTGCCATTGAAAACGCGTTGCGAGCCGAAGACGTCAGAGATACCCGCGTCCGCCGGCGCAGTGAAATCTCCCGACCACTCGCGCTCCGGCGTGACTCGGTTCAGGTAACTCTTTTTGACCTGCTGGCCCTCTGCAATTTGTTGTTGCTGTTCGGGAGTGGGCTCGGTGAACTTGCCTTCGACGCTGAGCTTGACTGCGATCTTAGGATACTTCGCGCGGGAGATGGCGAACTTGCGGCTGAATAAAGTCTTTGTGCCGGGCCCGTTGCCGGAGGTGGTTCCACCCGTGAGCGCAAGCGCATAACTGCCGGGAGCGGTCTCCAGACTTACGCCTGCCAATGCGAACCAGGATTTGCTTGCTGCATCGTAGCTGAAGACAAGGTCGTGCCCCAGCCAGGTTCCGCTGAGCGACTGAAGACGCGAAGGTGGCTTCACCTGAAACAACACCGGACCACCATTGACCATCCGCGAGGGCTGGGATCGCACCGTCCAGTTTGCGGCAGAGGCTGGAAGGACCGGGTTGAAAATAGTGCAGACCAGGAGCGAGAGCACGATTCGGAGGAAGGGAATTCGGGTGAGGGGAATTCGCCTGAGGGCAAGATGAGCGATCCGCTGCTTCACTCTACTAGCCTAGCATTCCTTTGGGTTCCGCCATCTATAATCCCCATGCATATGATGCGGCTTGTGGTTTGAACACTCACCAAGGAACTTGAGGAGATCTAATTGGTCGGCCGAAGCAGGAAGAGCCAAAGTCACGCAGGAGTTGGAACCCGGGCAGTGTGGGCTGGGGAAAGCGGCCAGTATTGGGAGGGCGCAACGCAAATCCCGGTGGCTCTCAGCGTCTCATTTGGCTACAAAGATGTGAACCAATGGCTTGATGTCGCGCAAGGCAAAACCGCCGGTCACATTTATGGCCGGAATACGAATCCAACGGTCGCCGCCTTCGAAGAGAAGGTGCGAGACCTGGAGACGGCTCAGGCGGCCACTAGTTTTTCGAGCGGGATGGCCGCGATCAGCAACACGCTTTTCGCGCTCCTGTCCCCCGGCGACCGAGTCGTTTCTATCAAGGACACTTACGGCGGAACGAATAAAATCTTTGTCGAGTTTCTGCCACGCTTCGGCATCGACGTGGTGCTCTGTGAAACCAACGATCACAAAGCGATAGAAACCGCCATCACGGAAGCATGCAAGGCCGTCTATCTCGAGAGTCCAACCAACCCTACCGTCAAAGTGGTCGATCTCAGTCGTTTGGCTGTCGTAGCCCATCGCAAGGGTGCGCTGGTGATTGTAGACAACACACTGGCCACGCCGGTCAATCAACAGCCTTTGAAACTCGGCGCCGATCTCGTCATTCACAGCGCAACCAAGTTCCTCGGCGGACATGCCGATGCGCTCGGCGGCGTAGCTTGCGGCGCCGCCGACCTGATCGCGAAGATTTATCACTTCCGTGAAATCACCGGGGCATGTCTTGACCCTATGGCCTCTTACCTCCTGCTTCGAGGAATGAAAACGCTTCCTCTTCGGATTGCGCGACAGAACGAGAGCGCCCTGAGGATTGCGCGATTCCTGGAATCGCATCCTAAAGTGGTGAAGGTTTTTTATCCGGGGCTGGAATCCCATGAGCACCATGAAGTTGCTCGCCGGCAGATGCAGGGTTTTGGAGGCGTGCTCAGCTTCTCCATCCAGGGCGGCTTCGAAGCGGTTAAAACCTTTCTTCCGCGTTTACGTTACGCGAACTTGGCGGCAAATCTGGGTGCCGTGGAAACGGTCGCAGGTCCACCCTCAACCACCAGCCATGTCGAGTCCACGAGGGAAGAACGTGCGGCGGCCGGCATTCCGGAGGCGCTCATTCGCTATTCAGTGGGGATTGAAGACACTGAGGATCTGATCGCCGATCTGCGTCAGGCGTTAGACAAGGTCGGCCCCGCGAAGCCGAAGCGCGCAAGATCGTGAGTGTAAGTGGCGATCCTGGCTTTGTGTCCGACATTCTTCGCGCGCGTGCCCTCATCGTTCGTAAGCGGACTTTTTCCTTATAATTGTTTTCTTTCCGGGGGTGCTCTCGAATGGCTGACGAAAAGCGAGACCGCGAATTGGGCATGAGATGTCCGATTTCACGGCGAGATTTCCTGAACGGCGCGGTGGTCGGCATTGGCGGAGTGCTGGCGAGTCACAGTGCACTGGCGGCGCTGGCACCGTCCGAGTTCGCGCTGCAGACGAATGCGGTGCCGTTCGCACCGGAGACGGCTGCGGATTACTATCCTCCCGCGCTCACCGGAATGCGCGGGAACCATGACGGCACGTTCACTTACGCCCACCGCCTGCGCGATGGCCAGGCTTGGGACGCCGATGGCGGACCGCAGTCGACGGCTGAGACCTATGATTTGGTGGTGGTCGGGGGCGGCATCAGCGGCCTCGCGGCAGCTTATTTCTTTCGACAGAGCGCAGGCAAGAAAGCGCGTATTCTCGTGATCGACAATCACGACGATTTCGGCGGACATGCCAAGCGCAACGAGTTCCACTCGGGTGGCCGGATGTTACTCGGCTATGGAGGGACGCAGTCAATCGAAAGCCCGGGAAAATACAGCGCCCCGGCGAAAGCCCTGCTGGTCGAACTGGGAATCAATACACAGAAGTTTTTCAAAGCTTACGACCAGAAGTTGTACGCATCGCGAAAAATGGGCACAGGGTTTTTTTTTGATAAGGAAACGTTCGGAGAAGACCGGCTGGTCCCAGGTTTGGGAACCACCCCCTGGCCGGAGTGGCTGGCGAAGACGCCGCTCAGCGACGAAGTGCGGCGCGATATCGCGCGGGTCTATACCGCAAAGGTGGACTACCTTCCCGGGCTTTCCCGGGAGCAGAAGATCGCAAAGCTATCGAAGACCAGCTACTCCGATTTCCTGACCAAGATCTGCGATGTCCATCCAGAGGCTCTGAAATTTTTTCAGAGTTACACGCATGACATGTTTGCGGTGGGGATCGATGCGGTACCGGCGATTGAGTGCTACATGGTGGGTGACGACTACGGCGGCATCACTTATGCCGGCTTCCAGGCAATGAACCTGGGGGACGACGAAAAGGAAGAACCCTACATATTTCACTTCCCAGATGGAAATGCTTCGATCGCGCGCTTGTTGGTGCGGGCCCTGATTCCGGGATCAATCCCCGGACATACCATGGAGGATGTGGTCACGGCGCGCGCGGACTATAGTCGCCTGGACCTCGACGGATCAGCCGTGCGCATTCGCCTCAACAGCACGGTCGTGAACCTAAAGCACACAACGGCCGGAACGGCGAAAGAAGTTGACGTCGCGTATGTTCGCGGAAATAAATTGCAAGCAGTCAGAGCCAAGCAGTGTGTGCTCGCCTGCTACAACGGAATGATTCCTTATCTTTGTCCGGAACTGCCGGAAAAGCAGAAGGAAGCGCTCGCATATCTGGTGAAGGCTCCGCTGGTCTACACTCACGTCGCGATCCGCAACTGGAAACCGTTTGAAAAGCTGGGGGTGAGGCACATCGAGTCGCCGGGAAGTTATCACATATACACCGCGCTAGATTTTCCGGTGAGCCTGGGGGATTATGCATTTCCCGAAAAGCCTGACGATCCTATGGTTCTTTTTATGCTGAAAACGCCCTGCCAGCCGGGCCTCCCGATGCGCGATCAACATCGTGCAGGCCGCGCAGAATTGTTAGGTACACCGTTTTCCACCTTCGAGCGCAATGTGCGTGATCAGTTGGGACGGATGCTGGGCGCCGCCGGTTTCGATCCCGCACGCGACATCGATGCCCTCACGGTCAATCGGTGGGCACACGGTTATGCCTACTCCTACAATCCGCTGTTCGATCCGGATTGGACGGAGGCGGAACAGCCATGGGTGGTCGGTCGCAAACTCTTCGGGCAGATTGCAATCGCGAATTCAGACGCTGGTGCATCGGCATACACCGATGCCGCGATCGATCAGGCGTATCGTGCGATCACCGAGTTAAGGACGAGCAAGACCTGATTTCATGATTTGCGGAGAAATTTTTCTTGGAATTTCCCAATACACCTGTGGGAAAGTTGCCGCAGTTTAAACTGCGAGCGCTGCCATCACCTTCAATGAGCTGCGGATCACAGACTGTGTGTTAAAAAGGCTTATGAAAAAATCATGCACGTTCGTGTTTTTATTGCTTGCCCTGTTGCCTATCGCGCTGCGAGCCCAGTCGGACGAATGGCAACAACTGTTCAATGGCAAAGACCTGACAGGATGGAAGCATGTTGGTCCAGGCGGCGATACTGTGGAGGACGGCCTGATCCGCACTCACGGTGGCATGGGGCTTCTCTACTGGACCGGCGGCAAGCTGGGAAACTGCGTGATTCGCGTGGTGTACAAAATGCGCGACAACAACGACAACTCCGGCGTCTTTATTCGTATTCCCATTGAGCCCCGCGAAGAATGGATGCCCGTTCACTATGGTTACGAGGTGCAGATCGATAACCATCCGGAAACGTCCGGGGAAGATGAGTACCACATTACCGGCACGCTGTATTCACTTACCAAACCCTTGGCCAAACCCGGCAAGCCGGGTCCGGAGTGGAACACCATGGAGATCACTCTGGATGGTCCACACACCGTCGTCGTCTTGAATGGAGTGAAAGTCACAGACTACGCCGAAGGAGATCCTGTGCCGGAGAAGAAATTTGACTACGAGCCATGGCGTGGGCTACGGCCTCTCGAAGGCTACGTCGGCCTGCAAAATCACAGCGACAACGACATTGTTTTTTTCAAGGAAGTCGCGGTCCAGAAACTGAAGAAATAAGAGCTCGACATACAAGAAGCGAGGAGCAGAGATTATGAGCAGGTTCTCCCGCCGTAGATTTCTGGAAATCGGTGCGGCCGCTGCAGGCGCGTCATTCGCTGCGAACACCAGCTGGCTGAGTCCTGAACAACTGCTGGCTTCGCCGCGTCCAGTTCCTGCCAGCGATCGGATCCGCTTCGGCATGATCGGCATCGGCATGCAGGGATCACAGTTGCTCGCACAGTCGATCGAGTTGCCAGGGGTGGAGTGCGTCGCCGCTTGCGATCTCTATGATGGACGCCACACGCTGGCTCGAGAGATTACGGATAAACCGAACCTTCCCGCAACTCGCCGCTATCAGGAACTCCTCGCCAATAAAGACATCGATTGTATTGTGGCGGCGGTTCCGGATCACTGGCACAAGCAGGTTGTGGTGGACGCGGTGAGCGCGGGCAAGGATATCTACTGCGAAAAGCCCATGTCGCACAGTGTGGCCGATGGCATCGCAATGGTTGATGCGACCCAGAAAACCAGGCGGATCGTCCAGATCGGTTCGCAACGCGTCAGTTCGTTAATCTGCGCCAAGGCAAAGGAAATAGTTTCTCAGGGATCGTTGGGAGACCTGATGTTGGTGGAGGGATGGTTAGGTCGCAACGATCCAACGGGAGCTTGGGAATATCCGCCGCCGACCGATCTATCTCCGGCCACTGTTGACTGGGACACGTGGCAGGGAAATGTTCCGAAGCGAGCGTTCGATCCCAACATTTTCTCGCGGTGGCGTTGCTGGAGAGAATATGGCACCGGTGTGGCGGGCGATCTTTTGGTTCATCTGATCAGCGGCATGATGTTTATGTTGGATATCAATGAAGCTCCGCGGCAAGCCATGGCCATGGGCGGCATCCGCCGCTGGAAAGACGGACGCAACATGCCCGATGTCCATGCCACCCTCTTTTATTACGGTGACATCCCTGTTTACATGCGGCTCAATCAGGGCACGGAAATGCCGGAGACCTACCGCATTCAGGGCTCGAAGGGAATTCTCGAGGTCACGGAATTCGGTCTCAGTTTCACCCCCCAGCCCGGCAAGGACTCCGGGCCCAGCTATTACGACGCGGGATTTCCCCGTGCGATGCGCACCGCCTATGAGAAACAATGGCACGCGGAGAACGATCCGAAGATCGGCCATGAGCCAATGCTTGAGACGGTGGCTTTCCGCGGTCCGGACTACGACGACATGAAGCCACACCTGTGGAAGTTTTTCGAGGCCGTGCGTTTCCGAAAGCCGGTCGTGGAAGATGCAATCTTCGGCCACCATGCGGCGCTGGCCTGCCACATGGCGAATGAATCTTATTTTCGCAAGACCGCGGTGTCGTGGGACGATGCCTCGAAGACCATCAAGAGCTGATGTCGGGAGCGCCGAAGCTTCCCGTATAGAACCCGAGTGATACAAAAGCGGCAATGTTCACCTAACCATCGACGCGGTCGAATTGGCCGGTGCGGCCTAGGGAGTCAAGAATCGGGGAAGGTGAATCGCAATCCCCAAAGAACGATTCTGCAGGATACTCTTCGAAGCCGCAAGGCTCAGAAACGAAATCCGGCAAGAAGTTGAAAGCAAAGTGGATACAGAGATGCGGACCGATTTCGTTTGGTGCGACGGATTGCGAAAGCAAGCACGGCGACGACAAGCACTTTCCTCCAGAGGAGAATAAAACGCCGTACCGCGATCTAGCGACGATCCTCGCTGAAAGTAACGTGGGCGGATTCGCTCTTTTGACCTCACTGCTCAAAGAAAAGTGTTTCCCAATTCTCTCGTGCTCGCCTATTACAGAGCCTTTGATGAATGTCTCATGAATGTCGGAGAGCTTGCTAGCGACGTGGGTGAAATCGCGGAATTTGCTTTCGACATAAGTGCGGAAAACGAATACAACGCCGCGCTGCTTTACAAGACCATGCGGGAAGCGGACTCGGAACTCTCAAGTGGCTTCATCCCAACATCTGGTTTGTTCCTTGGCGCGAATCAGCCCGAGTAGAGATTGCCGACATGCTCGCATATGAAGCATGGAAGGCACTCGATCATATAGTTGGACCTATAAAGCGCAAACGCAGGTCGTGGGAAGTCGAGAAGACTGGTTTGATGATCTGTGGTCTCCTCTTGCGGAGCGATCTGCACACTTTGTTTGATCAGGGATACGCGTGTTGACGCTGATCAACTGAAGGTGGTGATCAGCAATCGCATTCGAGAGGAGTTTGAGAACGGGCGAGACTATTATCAATTGCACGGTAGAGCCATAGGCCTGCCGCGCGAAAGCAACAGCGTGCCCTCGCGTGAATATCTCGCTTTCCACAATTTCCACAATAGCCTGTTCCGCTAGACCAACTCGGAAGATTCATGTCTCCGTTCGCATCGTTAGAATCTTCGCGGAGTAGAAGATCTGCAGATGGCCACGGACGCGTCACCATCGGCGATATAGTTACGCTGACCGGCACGAGTCGGAACACGCTCAAGCAGCACTTCCGCCAGCTTCTGGAAAAGGGACACTTGGTGATGCACGGCCTCGCGGCGCCTGGTATGGGTTGGCATAGAGCCCAGAACTTTGGGCCACAGATACAGATGAAAATCCGAGCGGGGTCATGAGGAAACTTAGCCCCGCACGCCGGGGAAAAATCCGCGTGCAACGGAGGAGCTTTCAGTGGGAGTCTTGACGAGGCTATGCTAACCGGCGAAATTCGCAGTCAAATCGATTAAATCTGGAATGCCTTCTGGACGGGCGGCATTTCCAACCCGCTCGAGGTCATTGAGCAGATCACTTACCTGCTTTTTTTCAAGCGCCTCATGATCTGGAAACCGCTGAGGAATTGAAGGCCATCCAAACCAAGAAAACGATAGAAAAGCGCTTCCTTCCCGAAGGTACGGACAGCAAGAACGTTCCAATCAGGAGTACCGCTGGAACCGCTTCAAGAACTCCGATCCGCGCGACATGTACACCGTCGTTAGCGAGCACGTCTTGTCTTGGCTACGCACTTTCGGCGGCAACGGCACAACCTACTCCAAGCACATGGAGGGCGCACGCTTCACCATTCCCACGCCTGCGCTGCTGGCCAAGGTAGAGGACATGATCGACAAAGTGCCGATGGAAGATCGGGACACCAAGGGCGATCTCCACGAATACATGCTGGGCAAGATTGCCAGCGCTGGTCAAAACGGCCAGTTCCGCACGCCGCGCCACATCATCCGGCTCATGGTGGAGATGGTGGAGCCCAAGCCCACCGACATTGTCTGCGATCCGGCGTGCGGAACTTGCGGGTTTCTGGTGGCCGTCGGCGAATCGCTGCGCGAGCGGCATCCCGAAGGTGCTGTATGGAGTGGAGAACCCGGACATCACTTATCGCGACTCGCTCGCTCAGGACCATGCCGGGGAAGAAGAGAAGTACACGCTGGTACTGGCCAATCCGCCGTTTGCCGGGTCGCTCGATTATGAGAGCTGCGCGAAAGATTGGCAGCGGGTGGTCAAAACCAAAAAGACCGAGCTGTTTTTCTGGCGCTATTTCTCCGGCTGCTCAAGCCTGGCGGACGAGCCGCCGTTATCGTGCCGGACGGCGTTCTCTTCGGATCAAGCAACGCGCACAAGAGCCTGCGCCGTATGCTGATCGAGGACCAGAAGCTCGACGGAGTGATCTCGCTGCCCGGCGGCGTCTTCAAGCCCTATGCGGGAGTCTCCACCGCCATCCTGCTCTTTACTAAGACCAACTCCGGCGGCACCAATCAGGTTTAGTTTTATGACGTGGAAGCGGACGGCATGTCGCTCGACGACAAGCGCACGCCGCTCCCTGAGCGAAGACAAGCTGGGCGCCGTGCCAAAAACTGCACTCACTGCTAGAGGGTTCGACTGGGACGATCTGGGACAGCTCCTGCGTCGCACCATCAGCATCGACCGTAACCGGATCACAGCCGATTGCGTTCGGGGTTTTGGGTGTCTCGCATACCTGACCGACGACGAGCGGATGCTGGCCCACGATCCCCATCAGCGAGAGCAGGCGCTGTGGGAACGCTTAAGCGCGGTTGGATAGCCCATTCAGAGATACATCTCATAGGTGGTCGCAGCAGAACTACGCACGAATGCACTCCGTCCCGGCGAACTGTTCGCGCTTCGCTGGCAGTGTTTCAGCCACACCGAATGCACCATGCAGCTCGTGGAAACCGAATACAAAGGCAAAATCCGATCCTGGGGTAAGACTCGAAAGAGCTTGGGATCTGTGCACGTTCCAAAAGAACTGGCTGACGATCTGTGGCTCTGGAAGCAGCGATGCCCCAACCCGTGTCCGGACGCTTTCATCTTCCCGAACAAAAAAGGCGGGTTCATGGACAGCAACAACCACCGGAATCGGGTTCTGCACGGATTGGTGCAGGAACTTGAGTTGCCCAAGCTGACCTTCCAAGTGATCCGGCGGACGATTGCGACGCTGGCGCAAAAGAAGGGGACAGTGAAGGACATCCAAGGCGTGCTCAGGCACTCCCGCATCGCAACGACAACTGACGTTTACGTGCAGGAGATTCCGGAGAGCGTGCAGAAGACAGTCGACGCCATCAGTGCCGAGCTTCGACTCCTTCCTAATTTGGTCACGCGCGAGACGAGCGTTTTGCTACCAAATGCTACCAAACTGAAAAGCGGGGTATCTGCAAGTAGTTGAAAATATGGTGGACCTGGTCGGGATCGAACCGACGACCTCTTCCATGCCATGGAAGCGCGCTCCCAGCTGCGCCACAGGCCCACGATTGAAGCAGAAAAGCCGAAGCCCGACGGGTCGGGATCGAGGGAGGTACCGAATTCATTTTCGCCCACATTGCCGCGATAGTCAACGCGAGGCGACTCGTCGGACTCGTCCTAGTATCTCCGTTTGAATTTCGGTGCCTTCTTTCGGAGGCTGCGCCCAGAGCTGTTCCGATGCAGATTCCGATCAGGAGGTTATGAAGCAGCAGTCCGAGCACACCTCCAAAGCAAATACCGACGCCCACCGCCGCCAGGTGGTTTCTCAATCGGCCTCCGGCCAAACTGAAACAATGTCCGATTCTTCTATTTCCTTCCACGGGGATCTTCTGCCATAATTGATCGTGCACCCCACCTGCACCATTTTTCCATCACAATTCAGAGCGAGGAAGAGATGCCAGCGAAGTACATCTTTGTAACGGGCGGAGTTGTGTCTTCTCTAGGCAAGGGATTGGCCGCAGCTTCGATCGGATGCCTGCTGGAGAGCCGCGGGTTGAAAGTCAACCTGATGAAGTTTGATCCTTATCTCAACGTCGATCCAGGTACGATGTCGCCGTTTCAGCACGGTGAAGTCTTCGTGACCGACGACGGTGCCGAAACCGATCTCGACCTCGGCCACTACGAACGTTTTACCCACGCTAAACTTTCTCGCGACAACAACTGGACCACCGGCCGTCTCTACGAACAGATCATTGCCAAAGAGCGTCGCGGCGATTATTTAGGTAAGACGGTGCAGGTCATTCCTCACGTCACGAATGAAATTAAAGCGGCAATGAAGAAGGTCGCACAGGACGTGGATGTCGCGATTGTGGAAATTGGCGGCACCGTGGGCGACATCGAGTCATTGCCGTTCATGGAAGCGATCCGCCAGATGCGCCAGGAACTTGGCCGCGATGATACGTTGTTCGTGCATGTGACGCTTGTTCCGTTCATCGCCGCTGCACAGGAGCTAAAGACCAAACCCACGCAGCACTCCGTGAAGGAGCTGCTCAGCATTGGAATTCAACCTGACATTTTGCTCTGTCGCACGGACCGTTTCCTCGCGAAGGATTTGAAGTCTAAGATTGCGCTTTTCTGCAACGTGCAGGAAGAAGCCGTAATCACGGCCAAGGACGTGGCTTCCGTGTACGAAGTGCCGCTCGTGTTCGCGAACGAAGGCGTTGATACTTTGGTCTTGAAGTATCTGCGCATCAAAGAGAAAGACCGCGACCTTTCCAAGTGGGAAGACATTGTGCATCGCGTATACAACCCGAAGGATACGGTCACGATCGGAATTGTTGGAAAATATGTTGAGTATGAAGACTCGTACAAGTCACTGAAAGAGGCGCTAGTCCACGGCGCGCTTGCGCATAATCTCAAGCTCCAGCTGAACTGGATTGAGGCCGAGGGACTGGAAGTCGGCGATCAGAACAGCAGCAACGATGCGCAGCTTGAAGGTTACGACGGAATTCTGGTTCCGGGCGGTTTTGGCAAGCGGGGCATTGAAGGGATGCTGATCGCGATTCGCTACGCCCGCGAGAAAAAAGTTCCTTACTTCGGGATTTGCCTTGGAATGCAAACGGCATGTGTAGAGTTTGCCCGGAACGTGGTTGGATTAGCCGAAGCCAACTCCAGCGAATTCGATCAGGCGACGCCGCATCGCGTGATCTACAAGCTGCGCGAGTTACGAGGCGTGGAAGAACTTGGGGGCACGATGCGTTTGGGCGCGTGGACTTGCAAGATTGAACCCGGCACTCTGGCGCATAAGATCTACGGCAAACTCGAGATCAGTGAGCGCCACCGCCATCGTTACGAATTCAACCGCGAATACGAAGAACCGATGGTAGCTGCCGGACTGGGAATTTCTGGGTCAACTCCCGATGGCACGTACGTCGAGATGGTGGAGTTGCCGGATCATCCTCATTTTATCGGATGCCAGTTTCATCCCGAGTTCAAATCGAAGCCACTGGAGCCCCATCCGCTGTTCAGCACATTCATCGCGGCGGCCTATGAATACGGCTCTAAGCGTCGGGCGGAAAAAGAAGTGGTTGCGGTAGAGATGTTTCACCGCCCGGAAAAAGTTTCGCGGCGATAGAGAAAAGCTTTTCCGCCGAGATCGCCCAACACTCTAGGAGACTTTTAGGAAAACTGATTTTCGGACTGCTTCTTGGTGGTTGATTGTTCTTAGGTGTTCTCCGCGTGCTTGGCGGTATAAAGGTTTCACTTTTGATTTCTTCCTTCCAGGTCGGCGACGTCTCCATCGGCTCGGGGAATCTTTTCCTCATCGCCGGTCCGTGCGTGATCGAGAGCGAAGAACACGCCATCCGCATGGCCGAGATCATTAAAGGTGTGACCCGGGCGCTCGGGTTTCCCTTCATCTTCAAAGCTAGCTACGACAAGGCCAACCGCACATCGATTCGCAGCTTTCGCGGGCCGGGAATAAAGGAAGGCCTGCACATTCTCAAGAAAATCAAGGACCAACTTCAGGTTCCGGTGCTGACTGATATCCACGAAGTGGCGGACGTCGCCAAAGTGGCAGAAGTTGTAGATGTGCTTCAGATTCCCGCATTTCTGTGCCGCCAAACCGATCTCGTTGTCGCGGCGGCGCTCAGCGGCCGGCCGGTCAACATCAAAAAAGGACAATTCGTTTCGCCCTGGGACATGCGCCACGCGGTCGAGAAGTGCCGAGAGGCAGGAAACTCGCAAGTTGTTCTCACCGAGCGCGGCAGCAGTTTCGGATACAACAACCTCGTCGTAGACATGCGCTCGCTCTCCATCATGCGCAAGTTCGCGCCGGTGGTATTCGATGCGACGCACTCCGTTCAACTTCCTTCTTCTCGAGCGGACGAGCGTGGTCCCGCGGTCAGCGGCGGCCAACCAGAATTCATCCCGGTACTGGCGCGTGCGGCTGTGGCTGCCGGCGTCGATGGCGTCTTCCTGGAAGTGCACGACAACCCCAAAGTCGCGAAGTCTGATGGAGCGAATGCCCTCGAATCTACCAAGTTGCGGGAAGTGTTGAAGGAACTGCTGGCGGTGAGGAAAGCGCTGGATGTGGCACATGCCACACCGTAGTTCGCTGCCATCTGCCTTTCTCCGTGTCTCCGTGTTAAATTTGAATTTCGCATGAAGCAAATCGCCAACTGGGCTTTGAACCTCGCGACCATGCGCGGTGCAACTTATGCTGACGTGCGCATTGTCAGCCAAAGAAACCGCGCGCTCACCACCAAGAACGGCAAGGTCGGCAGCGCGTCAGACGCCGAGTCCCTGGGAATGAGCGTGCGTATGCTGGTCGACGGCGCATGGGGATTCGCGGCTTCCGAAGAGCTCTCTCGCCCCCGCGTTGAAGCCACAGCTGCCCGCGCCTTTGAGATTGCCCGCGCATCGGCCCAAGTGAAGGAGCAAGATGTCCGTCTCGCTCCGGAAACGCCGGTGACCGCCGAGTGGGTCACTCCTTACGTAATCGATCCATTCTCAATCTCGGTCGAACAAAACATTGCCCTCTTGCTAAATATCGATTCTGAACTGCGCGCGGTTGCCGGCATCACACTCGCCGAGGGCAACCTCAACTTCAATCGCGAGGAGCAGTGGTTTGTATCTTCGGAAGGAACTGACATTCATCAAACCAAATATTCTGCCGGCGCCGGCTACACGGCGTATGCATTCGCTGGAAACGAAATTCAGAAACGCTCGTATCCCAATTCGTACGGCGGGCAGTGGCAGAATAAAGGTTATGAGCTGATCGAGGAATTGCAGCTCGTGCAGAACGCCCGCCGCATCGCGGAAGAGGGAGTTGCCCTGCACCATGCGGAGCAGTGCCCGGAGGGCACGTTTGACATCATTCTTGACAGTTCACAGCTTGGGTTGCAGATTCACGAATCGATCGGGCATCCCATCGAACTCGATCGAGTGCTGGGCATGGAGGCAAATTTCGCCGGTACTTCGTTCCTCACGCTCGATAAACTGCGCACCTTGCGCTACGGCAGCGAAATGGTAAATGTGGTCGCCGACGCGCGCCAGGAGCATGGACCGGGCCTCGGGACTTTTGGATTCGACGACGAAGGTGTCCCCGCCCAATGTACGCCGATCATCACTAACGGATTGTTCATCGGCTATCTCAGCTCACGCGAGACTGCGCACACCATCGGCGAAAATCGTTCCGGAGGGACCCTTCGAGCCGAAGGCTGGAATCGTCTGCCCATGATTCGCATGACGAACGTCAGCCTGTTGCCCGGGGAGAAGCCATTGAGCCTGGAACAACTGATCGCCTCCACCGACCACGGTGTCCTGATGCAGACCAATCGCTCCTGGTCGATTGACGATAAGCGTTACAACTTCCAATTCGGCTGCGAGATTGGATGGGAGATCAAGCACGGCAAACGCCTGCGCATGCTGAAGAACCCCTCGTATTCCGGCATCACGACTGAGTTCTGGAACTCGCTGGACGCTATCTGTTCCCGTGATGAATGGACACTTTGGGGAACACCAAATTGCGGCAAAGGCCAACCGCAGCAGGTGATGGGAACGGGCCACGGCGCGGCGCCATCGCGATTTCGGAAGATCAAGGTAGGAAGCGCTTACAAAGGAAGCTAGTTTACCGCAGACCCAGAGGCGCAATAACCGACCGATGTTAACCCAGGAACAAGCCGCCGACATCTTCGACCGCTTAACGAAGTTCTCCTCTGCCGACGAGGTCGAAGTCTTTTTTTCTGGCGGAAGACTCGCCCTTACGCGCTTTGCGAACAATACGATTCATCAGAACGTCGAAGACGAAAATCATGTCGTCTCGGTGCGCACTGTATTCGGCGGACGCACTGCTCGCGCCTTCACCAACAAGTTTGACGATGACAGTTTGCGCCGCGTAGTTCAGTCTTCGGAGGCGCTGGCCAAAGTGCAGCATCCGGATCCTGATTTGTTGCCCGTACCCGACGCTCGCGAAGATGCTGGCAGAATGGGCGATGCGCCCGACCCCGCGCGCGCTGTACCATCGCGGCATTTTGCTCAGACCGCAGCCATTACTCCTCAGCTTCGCGCGGACGCTGTTAAGGAAATTGTTGGTGTCGCAAAGAAGCACAAACTCACAACTGCTGGAATTTTTTCCAGTGGCGAGTCCGTCGAAGGAATTTTTAATTCGCGTGGTCTCAGCAAATGGCACAGGCAAACTCTGGCGGAAGTTTCCAACACCATGCTGGCGGGCGATTCCTCGGGATGGCAGAAAGCCAACTCGCCCGACGTGACCAATGTCGCCCCTCAGTTCTTAGCCGAAACCGCCGCCATGAAAGCGATCGCCTCTGCCCATCCTGACAAGGTTGCGGCAGGGAAGTACACCGTAATTCTGGAGCCTGCCGCCGTGCTCGATATCGTCGGCTTTATGTTCTGGGATTACTCCGGCATGGCGATCCTCGACCAGCGTTCCTTTCTCACGGGCCGCATCGGTAGCAAACTTTTCGGCGAGAATATTTCCATTTGGGATGACGTTGGGCATCCTTTGCAAACTGGCTCACCATTTGACGGCGAAGGCATGCGACGAGAGAAGGTGCGACTGGTTGAAAACGGAATCGTTCAGCAAGTCGTCTACGCGCGCGCCACCGCCGAGCGCATGAAACGTTCGGAACAGAAAGATAAAGTTGGACCCGTCGCGCCAACCGGCCATGGTTTTGCGCTGCCCAACGAAATGGGGGAGATGCCGCTCAACATTGTTTTCGCTGCGCCGCAAAATCCACAGACCCTCGCAAACATGATTGCCTCCACCGAGCGTGGCATTCTCGTGACCCGGCTGTGGTATATCCGGGAGGTTGATCCGTACGAAAAAATTGTCACCGGCATGACTCGTGACGGCACATTTCTCATCGAGGATGGCCGCCTGCGGAAAGGCGTGCGTAATTTCCGCTTCAACCAGAGCCTCATCCACATGCTCTCGAGCGTGGAGTCCATGAGCGTGCCCGTTCGCTCTTGCGGCGAGGAGTCGTTCGACATGGTCGTGCCCGCAATGAAGATCCGCGATTTCAACTTCACTGAAGTCACCAAATTCTAGGCATGAATCGGTCCCACCTGCGTCGTAAGTGACCGATCGTCGATTCGTTGTAATCCTCTCATACTCAAGCATTTAACGCTCTGCCGTTCCATGACTTCCGTAACTTTGCGAGCCTGATTCCCGGGTGTACGCTGCCCTTAAGCTCGTCAAAATGGCTCCAGGAAATCCGGAAGCGCAAAGCGCGCTGCGGAAGGAAGGTTCGTCAGAAACGGTGTCCAGCGAAGCAGCAGAGCAGCAACTGACGTCGGAATCGCAGCAGCAGACTGTGATCAGGCACTATGCCGAAATGCAGAGTGCTCCGCGCTTTCCTCTGCATCTTCCCGTCGAACTGAAATCGCAAAGCGGGGATTGCCTGGCCGAAACCCAGAATATCTCCGCCAATGGAGTCCTCTTCGCAATGGATCGCGACGTTCCCGTGGGTTCGATGGTGGATTTTACGATCCTGCTTCCGGGCGATGTTGTGGGCTCACGTTCTGATATCCAGATTGACTGCCACGGCCGTGTGGTCCGCAGCTTCGAGGACCGGGGCCGTCGAGGCGTGGGCGTGGTGATTGACGAGTACCATTTCGAGCGAGCATAGGGTTCTGAGAAACTAATGGCGAGCACGTTCAGCATCGGCGAGAGTAACGGTGTTCACGAGGTTGGCGGCTCGACGCCTTTGATCCGCGTGATCCTGGCCGATACCCAGGCAATCTTTCGCGCTGGTCTGCGAAAAATATTTGCCCTGGAAGACGATATCCGCGTTGTCGCTCAGGCCGAGACCCTGCAGCAGACACAATCCGCAGTGATAAAATTCTCGGCGGACGTCGTCATTTTCGAAGCGGCGTTGGCTCAAAATCCTGTCGAGACGGTGACCGAACTCCTGCGTCAGGCGCCGCAGCTCAAAGTTGTGGTGGTAACGGCCGCTTCGGATGAACAACTTACTCTCGATCTTTTCCGCCGCGGAGCGCATGGCATTCTGTCGCGCGAAGTGGAGCCGGAGATCCTGATCGATTGTCTGCGCAAAGTTGCAGCGGGCGAACCCTGGCTAGAGAACCAAGCCGTTCATTGGGTCATGGAAGCATTTCGCGGCCATAGCCTGCGTCCATCTGGAGCGCGCCCCAAAGTCCAACTCACGCCCAAGGAAACGCTGATTGTGTCCTGCGTTACTCAGGGTATGAAGAATAAAGAGATTGCGATTCGGGTGGGAACCACCGAGCAGGTTGTAAAGAACTACCTGCGTAAAGTGTACGACAAACTTGGGGTGGCCGATCGCCTCGAATTGGCTCTCTATTGCCTCAGCCATCACGTCGTCGACGGCGTGAAGCCCCCGCCAATTCCGGTGGCCGCACCGCTTCCAGAAACTCCAGTCGCGGCCATAGCAGGTCCTTTGTCAAGCGCTGCCGCAGCCGGAACTTCCGCTAGTGCGAGCATTTCGAGGGTGTCCGCTCTTCCCAGTCCACCCACGATCTCTCCTTCCGAGCCGCCAAAAAACTCCTGAGCGCAGTATTCTGTTCAATTGTCTCTTCCGATTTGCGCGCGGCGCCTCTGTGCCCCTAGAATGAGTCAAGCCGAGGCGACGCAACTTTCGTTTCCGGTTTGCGCAGCAACTTCCCGGGGAGAAGAGCGTCCCAGACTTCGCCGGAGAGATGGCCGAGTGGCTGAAGGCGCACGCTTGGAAAGCGTGTTTACTCGAAAGGGTAACGTGGGTTCGAATCCCACTCTCTCCGCCAAATTATTTATAATCAGTAAGTTACGGCGATTTTATGGTCTACTCGTAACCCACTCTCGGCACTGGTTTCATCTTTTAGAATGAGCGACATGCAGTTTCGCGCGGTCAGAAAACGTGCCGATAAGTCTGAAAGCGAGAGAGCGACTGATTGAGAATCAGCTGCTCGTTTGAGGGACCTATTAAACGTAAGAACACAAAGTGGCGACGTAGTTCAGTCTGTTAGAACACTCCTTTCTCACCGTCACAATGATGTAAGCGATTCAAAAATCAGCAACTTTGTCACGGTGTCTGCCATTTCCTGCATTTCCGAAAACTTGTTGTCCGTTTTGTTGAAGTTCCTGACGCCTCCTTCTCCAAGATCGAAGTGCGTCACGTATGGCGAACAGTTTTTCGTCAAGAACTGATCGCCGAACTTTTCAATGAGGAGAGCTAATGGGAATGCCGGAACTCGAAATTTATTCCACGATTGGCGCGGAAGGTTTCGCAAGGTTAGTCGCCGCCTTTTATCGACAAGTCCCTCAAGACGACCTTCTAGGGCCAATCTACCCGGCAAATGATCTTCCAGGGGCCGAGCAGCGCCTCCGAGATTTCCTGATCGGTAGGTTCGGGGGGCCTCAGACTTACATTGAACAAAGAGGCCATCCCCGCCTCCGGGCGCGGCATTCGCCGTTTGCTATCAATCAGACTATCCGCCACCGCTGGATGCGGCTGATGGAAAATGCGTTGGGGGAAGCTTCGCTGCCAAGCAACGCCGAAGGAGTCCTTCGGAAATTCTTCAATGAGATGTCTACCTTCATGATCAATCAGTCAGAGCCTGGGATCAGCTAGCGCGAAGCGACGCGGAGAGGCGGCGCACGGCCATATCCACGGTATGTGACACTAATATTGCATGAAGAAAATTGGTTTTCTCTCATTCGGCCACTGGACAC
>Ga0187867_10001318_pt1 | contig 21433 bp, 19 predicted proteins | sample June2016WEW_13_1_FD_132976 | JGI IMG/M metagenome (GOLD analysis project Ga0187867, IMG submission 132976) | Peatland microbial communities from SPRUCE experiment site at the Marcell Experimental Forest, Minnesota, USA - June2016WEW_13_10 | ecosystem: Environmental > Terrestrial > Soil >...
ATTGGTCATTTGTCACTTGTAATAGCTGAGGACGATTCACCTCCACAACCAATGCCGAATTACCAATGACTAATGACTAATTGATTTATTTCGCATTGGCGGCGGCGGCATATCGCTCAAGTTGTTGCTTCATGTACGGATCGTCCGGCTGAAGTTTCAGCGCTTGCGTCTCGATGCGAGCCGCTTCGTCCGCCCGCCCCAGATGGAAATTCACCTCCGCCAAGGTATCCAGGATCGCCGCGTCGTCGGGCGCGGTTTTCGCCGCCTTCTCGGCCCAGACGAGGGCCTCGGCCAGGTTCCGATCGCACTTGGCGCAAAGCCACGCCAATTCGTTCAACCTTTGCGGATCGTCCGGATGCGCGTCCAGGTCCTTCTTCGCCGGGTCGTAGCTCCATTTGAACAACAGGTCGGCGTCCACGGACCGGCCGCGCTGGCGAAGAATCGGAACCACGTCGATGGCGATATCCGTGTCCGTGGGCTTCAGCTCCAGGAGTTGTTCGAGGCGGCGTCCCACCTCTTTCTCGTCGTGGTTGGCGGCGGCGGCGCGCAGATAGCGCCAGTAAATGTCCGCCCAAAGGGCCGAATAATCGGCGGGCGAAACCTTCCGTTCACGGCCCTGGGCATCCGTCATTTTCAGGTCCGCGCCATTGCCGATCAGGAGCATGGCCTGTTCCTTTTCGTGGGCGGCGGTTTCATCGTCGCCGCGCCGCATCGCCAGTCCGCCCAGGCAAAAATGCACGTTGGCGTCGGCGAGCCGGTTATCCATTCCCGCCCCGGCATCGGGCAAATCCCGCTTCAGATATCCGTTGAATTCACGCTCCGCCAGGTCGTCCCAACCGTGGTCGTAGAGGAACTTGCCCACGTCATATCGCTCCAGGCGATTGCTGGATCCCGCAAACGCCGCTTGCATCGCCGTCTCGGCCTTGGCCGGTTCCTGCATCCGCCCATACAATTTGCCCAGGGCATACTGAATCAACGGCTTTTGAACGTCGCCGCCGGCCAGGCGAAGATCATCCTCCAGACCCTTGAGCGGTCCGAAGTCGGCCTGCAACACGAACAACTCCAGCAGCGCGGTCGCAATGCCCCCTTCCTCCATACCGCCGCCACGGGCCAATTCCTTCCTCCGCCAATCCGCCGCTTGATCGAATCGTTTCCGCTGGACCTCGGCATCGGCCAAAAAACGAATGACGAAATCGAATTCCCCATCGTCGTCGGTTGGATTGGCCAGTTCCAGTTCGGCGGATTGCCGCAGATCATCCATCGCAGCCGGCAGATTGGCGGAAAGAAGAGCGTATCCGCACAGCGCCAGCAGCCGGGAATCGTCCGCGGGAGGCTGGACGGCCTGGAAGGCGTCGAGATAGCCGTGCGAGCGCAGACATTTGACGATCGTCCATTGCACGGCGGGGCTGGGGTCTTCGCCGACCAGCCGGGACAATGCGCCCAAACCCGTATCGTCATCGCGATCATCCGCCAACTCCGCCAGGGCCAGGACGATCTCTCGCCGCGATTCGACGTCGGGCGTTCCATACCCCAGAAGTTTTTCCTTCACCGTCGCCGGATCGTCCGGGGCGTACCATGGCATGCCCAGGAGGATTTGCGCCGCCTGCCGTTGCAGGCCGGGATCGGGCGATTTGGTCAGTTTCAGGATCGCCGGGCGCGCCGGGGCTCCCATCCTGGTCAGATCGGCCGCGGCGGATTGTCGCTTCTCGGCATCGTCCGACCTCAACTGGTCGATCAGCCGCCCGACGCGGTCGTCCACCGACGCCGGCTGCGTCGCCGACGAAAGAGTCTTTGCCGGCGCCGCGCTGACCAAGCTCAGCCAGACGGCAATGAGCGGAAAACAGCGCGCACCCCAAAGTCCGCCGCGGACCACCTTTATGGCGGCCTTTTTCTCGCCGCCAGCGTAGTAATCACGCGGAAATCTGAGATAATATCCAGGCTGTATCATTTCACCTCCGGCGCCTCAAAAAACACGGCCGGCGCGTGGGCGGGTGAACTGTTGCTTTTAAGACTGACAGGAGCGCATGGATGGTTGAGAACAACGTACCCGAAACCCCGACCCCTTCCAACAGCAAATACGACGAGGCCATGATCAAGGTGCTCGACAACGTCGAGCACGTCCGCACTCGTCCCGGCATGTACATCGGTGGAAATAATACCAAGGGGCTGCACCACCTCATCTATGAAATCGTGGACAATTCCATCGACGAGGCCCTCGCCGGATTCTGCAAGAACATCCTGGTGAAGATCAACGCCGACGGGTCGGCCACCATCGCCGACGACGGCCGGGGGATTCCCGTCGGCATCCACCCCACCGAAAAAATCCCCACCATGGAAGTCGTCTTTTCCACGCTGGGCGCCGGTGGAAAATTCGACCACAAGGACGGCTCCCCCTACGCCACCAGCGGCGGACTCCACGGCGTCGGCGCTTCCGTCGTCAACTTCCTCTCGGAATGGATCGAGATCGAGGTCAGCCGCGAAGGGAAAATCCACCAGTTGGAATTCGCCCGCGGCATCAAGGCCGGCGAACTCAAGGTCGTTGGAAAATCCTCCAAGACCGGCACCAAGGTCACCTTCAAGCCCGATCCGGAAATCTTCCCAGATATCGAATTCAAATATGAGATGCTCATCGGCCGCATCCGCGAACTGGCGTTTCTCAACCAGGGACTGCGCATCACCGTCGAGGACGAACGCATCGGAAAACGCGAGGAATTCAAGTACGACAACGGCCTGGTCCAATACATCCAAAACCTCAACGAGGGGAAAATCGCCCTGCATCCCGTGATCTATTTCAAGAAGGAGGATGTCCCCAACCGCCTGATCGTCGAAGTCGCCATGCAATACAGCGACGGATTCAACGAAACGATTCTCACCTTCGCCAACAACATCAACAACCACGACGGCGGCACGCATCTCAGCGGGTTCAAGACCGCGCTGACCGGCACCATCAACCGTTATGCCGAGTCGGCAAACCTGATGAAGGACATCCGCCCCAGCGGCGACGACGTGCGCGAGGGGCTGGTCGCCATCATCAGCGTCAAGCTCCCCGAACCCCAATTCGAAAGCCAGACCAAGGACAAGCTCCTGAACCTGGAGATCGAATCGTTCGTGCAGCAGGCCGTGAACGAAAAGCTCGGCGCGTATCTGGAGGAGAACCCCAAGGAAGCCAAGTCGATTTTTGAAAAGGGCATGCTGGCCGCCGAGGCCCGCGAGGCCGCCCGCAAGGCCCGCGAACTCACCCGCCGCAAAAACAGCCTCGAAGGCAACGGCCTGCCCGGCAAGCTCGCCGATTGCCGCAGCAAATCCAACGAGGACACCGAGGTGTTTCTGGTCGAAGGCGATTCGGCCGGCGGCAGCGCCAAGCAGGGCCGCGATTCCAATCGCCAGGCCATCCTGCCCCTGTTCGGCAAAATCCTCAACGTGGAAAAAGCCAACGTCGTCAAGATGCTCTCCCACGAGGCCATCCGCACCATCATCAGCGCCCTGGGCTGCGGGTTCCACGAGGATTTCAGCCTGGAGAAACGCCGCTACGGCAAAGTCGTCATCATGACCGACGCCGACGTCGACGGCAGCCATATCCGCACCCTCCTGCTGACGTTCTTCTTCCGCCACATGCAGGAGCTGATCCGCGCCGGCCGGGTTTACGTCGCCCAGCCGCCGCTCTACCAGATCCTCCGCAAGAAAAAGAGCGAATACGTCCTCAACGAACGCTCCATGCGAAAGGCCCTGACCGACATGGGCCTGGAGGGAACGCAACTTCTCATCCGCGACGACGAGGGCAAGGAGCATTCCCGCGTCGCCGGCGAGGATATGCGCCGCGTCGTCGATCTCCTCGCCAAGCTCGAGGAAATGGTCAAGATCATGCAGCGCCGCGGCATCGACTTCGCGGAATTCCTGGCCCGCCGCGACAGCAACGGCCGCCTTCCCCTCTATCAGGTCGTCGTCGAAGGCGAGGAATCCTATTTTTACAACTTGGAAGAACGCGACGAATTCCTTCGCAACAATGGTCTGGCCGTTGATGCCGACGAAGCCCTCCCCGCCCCCGGCAACGGCTCGCCCCACAACGACGGCCGGCGAATTCAGAAAAACCAGGAGCTTCACGAAGTCAAGGACATGCTCAAGCTCTTCGGTCAGCTCGATCAGTTCGGTCTTTCCATCGACGATTATTTTCTAACCCAGGAGGAATCCGTCAGCGGCGAAAAGCTGCCGACCAAATACGCCCTGGTCGGCGACGACAAGCCGCACGACGTGGCCGGCGTGGCCCAAATTCTCCCCACCATCCTGTCGCTGGGAAAAGTCGGAATCGAGATCAAGCGCTTCAAGGGCCTGGGCGAAATGAACAGCGAACAGCTTTGGGAGACCACGCTGGACCCCGGCCGCCGCGTACTGCTCCGCGTGACCCTCGAGGAAGCCGGCGAAGCCGAGCGATTATTCAGCGTCCTCATGGGCGAAGACGTCGAGCGAAGACGGCAGTTCATCGAGGATCATGCGCTGGAAGTGAAGAACTTGGACGTTTGAAGAATTGGTCATTGGTCATTGGTCATTAGTCATTTGTCATTTGTAGCGGCTAACAACGGTCCATCGCCGAAACTAATGACCAATGACTAATGACCAATGACAATTCCGTCACTTCGCCAGCGCTTCGCCGCGCGATAGTTGCTCGGCCAGGAACGGGTGCTCCCTCATCCAGTTCTCGATGGCCTCGATCCGGTTCCCCGGATCGGGATGCGTTTGCAAAAACTCCGGCTCGCCGCCGCTGGCGCTGGCCTCCTTGAGAATCATCATGACGTCGATCATTGCCCGCGGGTCGTAGCCCGCCTCGGTCATGAACTCCAGTCCCTTTTCATCGGCCTGGGATTCGTCCTTGCGGCTAAATTTCAGTTGCACCATCTGGTCCGCCAGGTCGGCCAGCGCCCAGGTGGCCAACCCGTTGCGATTCCCGCTGGCGGCAATGCCCGTGCCCAGCACGATCGACTGCCCCAGCCGGCTCTGCTCGATCTGCTGGGCAACGTGCCGCTCCACGACGTGCCCGGTCTCGTGGCCCAGCACCCCCGCCAATTCCGCCTCGTCGGCCAGCTTTTCGTACAGCCCGAGGGTGATGAATATCTGGCCGCCCGGCAATGCGAAGGCGTTGATCGTCTGCTCGTCGCTCAGCAAATGAAACTGGTACTGATACGGACTCTTTCGCGCCTCCGATCTGGACACCACTCGTTGGCCGACGTTCTGCACCTGCCGCGCCCGCGCATCGGACGCGGGCACTTCGCCGCCCATCCGCGCGACCATTTGCGGGGCCGATTGCAGGCCCAGCGATATTTCGTCGTCCGCGGTCATGGCCACGTGCTGCCGCTCGCCCGTCGTTGGATTCACCGACTCATGCGAGAAATAGGAGACGATCCCGAACAGGATCACCAGCGCGCCGATGATGTGCCGAAGATGGATCCCGCGCCCGCCGTAGCCATATCCGTAATACTGCGTCATGACGTTCCTTTGGCGCACAATTTCCGCGCCGTATCCGAAATCCTCTGATGCGCCAGTTCGCAGGCATAATCGACGGCAATCGTTTGGCGATAGGCTTCGATCCTGCGGATCGGGTCGCCCGTCGCCTCCGCCGCCGCCAGGAACGGTGCATTCAGCCGTTCCCACGTCGCCATCACCCACGCATACGTCTCGGCCGTTCCGCCCGGGCCTTTCGGCAACTCGGCATCGGACATCACAATGCTGTGGGCCGGCAAGCGCCGGATCAACTCCTCCACGGACATCGGCTCCGCAGTCGGCAGGGCGACGCCCTCGCCCGGCACGATCGCCACCACCCGGCCCGCTCCCGCCGGATAAACCGCCGCCAAAAACACGTCCACGTACAATCCCAGTTCCCTCTGCGCCCGCCGGGCTTCGACGCCCGGCTGGATCGAGCCCCATCCGGCAATCAGGATTTGCCCGTGTCCGATGGCCTCCACAGTACGTCTTCCATCGAGCTTGTCGTGCGGCCCATTGGCCAGGAAGTCCAGGCGAATCGTCCCCTCCCCGCAGCGTTGCCGCCGTTGCCGCCGCGATTCCTGGAGCGGCATATACAATCTCGCCATCGCGTCGAAGTCGCGCGACTTCCAGGCCATTTCTTCCGCCTCCGCCAGCGCCGTTTCCGCCGCCAGATATTCCATCCGCGACAATTCATCTTGCCCGCGCTCGCAAAGAACTTGGGTCATGTCATTGGTCATTGGTCATTTGTAGTCTGTCATTCATTGTATTCGGCAATGACCCGTCGTTTGCCATAACAAATGACCAATGACAAATGACCAATGACCATTTCATGGCATCGGCAAATCCGCCTGGACAAGCGTGCTTTGCCCCGGCCGCGGAAACAGCCTGGTTTTGTACGTCATCACGCCCGCGCCGATGTTGCCCGGCATCTGCCCATCGGTCAGGCGAAAGTTCCACCCGTGATACGGACAGACCACGCAGCCATCTTCAATCGCCCCTCCGGAAATGTCGTGGCCCGCATGCGGGCAGGTGCTGTCCAAAACGTAAACCTCGCCCTGGCGAAGAAAAACCGCCAGGGAAAAACCGTCGATATCGACGTGCTTCCCCGCGCCCTCGCTCAACTCGTCCAAATCGCAAAGACTCGCCCACGCCACTACTGAATCTCCGAAAGAGTCACCTGCCGGCGCTCGGCGGCGCTGACGCTGACCGCCTCCAACACCCGCTGCGTCTGGTACGCATCGGCGAAATCCGGCAGCGGAATCGTCGGCTCCCGGCCGCCCAACTCCATCATGATGTCCGCCGCCTGATTGATTAACGTATGCTCATATCCAATGATATGCGCATCCGGCCACCAAGCCTGGGCGTAGGGGTGGTCCGGGGCATGCGTCACCATGATTTTCGTCCACCCCTTCAACTTGGCCGGGGCCGTGTTGTCGAACCAAAGCAAATGGTTCATGTCCTCGAAATTGAAGCTGACCGCCCCCTTTTCCCCGTGAATCTCGACGCCGTTCTTATTCTGATACCCCGTTGAAAACCGCGTGGCTTCGAAACTTCCCAACGCCCCGCCGGAAAACCGGCACAGAAACAGCGTCGCATCGTCCACCTCGACCTTGCCCATTTTTCCGCGTCCCGCCTTGGCCCCGCCGGCAATCCCCCCGGCCGAGCCGACCGATGGAATCATCCGCTCCTTGACGAACGTCTCGGCGATCGCCCCGTTGATTTCCAAAATCTCTTCGCCGGTGATGAACCGGGCCATGTCGATGACGTGCGCCCCCAGATCGCCATGGCTGCCGCTGCCGGCGATTTTCTTGTCGAACCGCCAGATCAGTGGCACGTCCGGCCCCGCCCAATCCTGTAGATAATACCCCCGCACGTGATAAATCCGCCCGATCTTCCCCGCCCGGGCCAACTGATACGCCAGCGCCACCGCCGGCGTTCGCCGATAACTCCACCAAACGAACGTCTTGGATTTTTTGAATTTCTTCGCCGCATCGCGCATCTGCCTGGCATCGTCCAGGTTCCCCGCCAACGGCTTCTCGCAAGCGACGTGTTTCCCCGCCTCCAGCGCCGCGATGGCCATCTCCCGGTGCAAATGGTTCTGCGCCGTGATGTCCACGAGCTGGATTTCCGGATTGGCGATAGCTTCGCGCCAATTGGTCGAGCGATTCTTCCATCCCCATTTTTTAGCGAACGCTTGAAGCTGCGTCTTGTCCTGCGCCGCAACCGTGTGCATCACCGGCTCGACCGGCAGATCAAAGAATTTCGAGGCCTTCATATAAGCGTTGCTATGCGCCCGCCCCATGAATTTCTGGCCGATCAGACAGATGTTGACGAAACCCTTGGACATGCCGATGACCTCCGCAATTTTGTGGGCGGAGTTTAACCGCCGATTGTTGGCTCAGGCAATTCGCAGCACTGGTCCCGGGTTAATGTTCTTGATCGCTATTTTACCGAGCAGCACTTTCATGCCGCCCGGGGACCGCGTGAAATGAGTTTTTCCGCCCGTTCCAAAACGGCGGTGGCTTGCTGGCGCTTAACCGATGGGAACTGTTCGAGGAAGTAATCCAGGGAGCGGCCTCGGGCGAGATAATCGAACAACGATTTCACCGGCACGCGCGTGCCCACAAAACAAGGCGTTCCGCCTTGAATGTCGGGATCAACCTTCGTAATCGCTCGCTGGCGCCGCATGCCGGTATGTTAGCATTAATCGCTGAGGTGGGGAATTCTAATCCTTCTGTTTGCTGGTCCCCAATTCCTTGGCAATCTCCGATTCCAACTGATCGAGTTTTCCAAGCTCCGCCTTCTCGCTGGCCAGGACGTCCGTGGCGATCATGCGGTCGATCTCCTCGTCCGTCACCAAATCCTCGCGTGAACTGACGGCCGAGCCGCTGGTGGCGGATTGCTCCATGGAATCCAGGAACAAATCCATGCGTTCTTCGATGCTTCCCGCCTGGGCGACGGCGCGTTCCCAGTCGGCCTGCGTTTTGGTCAGGTCCAATTCGCCGAAAACCCGGCTGATTTCCTTGGCCATCAGGGCCATCGACTCGGCGAACTGCTGGCTGGCCTGGGCCTGCTGCTGAATCAGCATGGCATTTCTGATCGAAAGAAGCTGGCGTTCCAGCATCTTCTTGACGGCCGCGGTTTTTTTCAGGGCGCTGCGGATGAACTGATATTGCCCATTGTCGCCGATCTTCTTGGCATGCTGGGCGTTGTGGATGAAATCCTCTGCGAATTTTTCCTGTTGGCGGATGGACCGTTCGATGGCCCGCATCCCGCCGCGGATTTTCATCTCCCGCTCGATTCGCCGCTCGTCTTTGGATTTGAAAAGGCCCATGAGGTTCCTTTCAAACTAGTTGCGTGTTGTGAGTTGCGAGTTAACTCAATGCTCGCAACTCGCAACTCGCAACTCGCAACTCATTTCACATTTCCTTATCCGCCGCCGCGTTGCGTTTGCGAACCGCCTTGTCGGCGGCGTCGAACGCCTGCTCCGGCTTCACGGTTCCGCGGTCCATCTCGTTCCAGATGTTCATCAGTTCCTGCCCGGCCCCGGTCAAGCCGGCCGACTCCATCGCATCGCGGTCCGCCTGCCCGCCCAGATCCAGCAACGTATCCAGGCGGTCGCGGTAAACGTCTTGCGAAACGGCGTCGTCCTCGATCCACTGGCTGATTTTCGCGACGTCCTTGTCCGTGAGGTTCAATCGCCCCGTTGCCTTGCCGGTCTCGCTGTTCTCCTTGACCATGCGCAACCGGCTGACGGTCATGAGTTCCTTGCTGCGGAGGGTCAGCTCGCGCGCGGCCATGAGCTGCTCCTGGGTTTTCATCTCGAATTCCTGGGCCAGCGATTTGCGAAGCTCCGGCGATTTCTGCGTCGCTCCCTGCTGGAAGATCTTCTGTTTGTCGGTGCTGATCTGCTCGATGCGTTTGAAGAGCCGGTCGCGCTGCTTGGTGAGAAGGATTTCCTCCTTGCGCAGTTCCTGGCGGTTGAGTTGGCTGAGCGTTTTCTTTCGGCCGAAGATTTTGTCGATCAATGCCATGGTTTCAGCCCGGCTCCGGTTCGTTCCGCTCGCGCTGGGGGACGGGCGGCGGCTTGACGGCCTGCGGAGGAGCGGCGGCCTTTGCCGGCGGTTGCGCAGCCGGCGCCGCGGGCGCTGCCGGCGCTTTGGATTCGTTCAGCAATTCCTCGTACAGCGCCTGCTCCTCGGCGCTCATCGAGGCGTGGGCGGCCGCGCCGACCGATTCCGCCAATTCGCTTCCCGCCTGAAGTTCGGCCAAAACCTCTTCCGCCGCGGCGGCGTCGGCGGCCATCTCCTCGCTGTCGGGCAGTTTGGCGCTCTGCCCTTGCCGCTGAAGTTCCAGGTTGTGCAGATGCGTGCTGACGACGTTGATCTGCTGGTTCAGCACCGACAGCAATTGTTGCCGGCGTTCCAGGTCCTTGCGAAGCTGGAGAAGTTGGCTGGTGATGCGGCGGCGGGGAATGTCGCCGGCCGCGTCCTTGAACTGTTGCCGCAGGTCGGCTTCCTTGCCTTCCATCGCGCCCATGTCTTCGTATCCGCGGTCCAGTTGCTGGCTCAGGGCGGCTCGCCGTTCGGAGAGAAAGGCGATTTTCTTTTCCACCTCCCCCTTGCGGGCAAAGAGGGTTTTCACGCGATCGATGAACGGCATATCGGCACCTCCCGAAGCGGCCACGCCTGAATACGGCGCGGAACCTTCCCGGAATAAAACCAACCGCCCGTCCAGCCGTTTGGCCGTCAGACCGGGGTTTTCCTTGGCATACGATCTTAACTCAGATTCCACCAATTGCGGTGAAAGTTGCAATTTGGCGGCAAGTTTGTCGGTGGCGATCCCGGCCGACAGCAGGCCCACGCGGTCGGCGTCGATTTCCGAACGGATTCGGGCCCGCTTTTCCAGGTCCAGCTCGGGATCGAGCAGTTCCGCGGTTTCGGCCGCCTCCGGGGGGGCGGTAATCGTCCAGCCGCCGGTTTCGGTCGGCGAAACCAGGATCACCGTGCGGTCCTTGATCTTGAGCGCGGCCTGGCGGGCGTCGGCCGTAAAGCCGGAGGTGGACATGATCGCCAGGGTGACGGGAATTCCCGGCAGCGGCGGCGGCGTGGCCGACAGCGCCTGCCCCAGTTCCGCCACGGACAGCGGCTGGGCCGCTTCCCCGGCAATCAGCGCCCGCGACGGCGAAAGACAGACGGCCCGAAACCGCCCCACCGGCGATTTCAGCACCCACCATTTTTTCCGCGACAGGCCGACGTCGATGGTTGGTCCCACCGGCATCCGGGATTCCAATTGCCGATCCGGTTTTCCCATTTCGCTCATGAGCCGTTTAAGTTCGACGCCGCGATCGCCGAATCGCACGTCGCGGATAAGGGTGACGGCCGATTTGCGCCCCCCGGCGGTGGCCAGGCGCAGGCGCCCGTCGTTCACAAGCCGTTCCACGTGCGCGATGAATTGGCGCTCGAGCCGTTGATGACGGGATGGATCGGATGCGTCGCTCATCGCTGTCGTCGGAGCCTGACCAGGAGATAGACCGCGGCCACGGCACACCAGGCCCAGCCGAGGATGGAGAGGATAGCGTAAACGACGGTCATGGGGAAAAAACTCGAAACTCGAAACCCGAAATTCGAATCAAATTCGAAATCCAAAATTCGAACCGGGGATTGGTTTCGTCATTCGAATTTCGAATTTGATTCGAGTTTCGAATTTCGAGTTTCGAATTTCCCATTACGCCGCCGTATCCACCGACGGCAGTCTCGATCCGCATCGGGGGCAGAATGCGGCCGCGCCGGGCAGCGATTTCCCGCACAATCGGTTGTTGCAAACGACGCGGAATCCGTTGGGCGTGGGAACGTCGATGACCGGGCGCTGCTCCTGGAGCAGCGCGGTGACGCGCATGGCCAGTTCCGAGCGAATGCGATTGCTGGTTCCCCGGCAATATCGTTGCTGAATCGAGCCGGCCAGGGCGGCTGGAATCGCCCACCACGCCCCCAACGCCGCCCCGATGATTCCAGGCAGCAGCCAGAACGGTCGCAGCCCGATCCCCACCCCATATTGCGCCATCGGCGGCAGATGTTGCCTGAGCAGGATCGGATTCAATCGCCGAAGAAGCCCGTTGACTTCCGACACGTGCAGATGAACGTGAAGCCAATGGGAAACGTACGCGACCGAAAGACAGATCACCCAGACGCCGAGGATCTCGCGGCGTTGCAGCCCCGAGGCATCGAACGAGGTCAGAAAATTAACCGCCAGCACGATCAACATGACCAGCGGAACCAGCCGGAGCGTCGGAACGGCGCCGGTGTTGCGGACGGAATCGAGCAACTTGGCGGCGTCGGCATCGCCCGTGCGGATGCGCAGCCATTCGACCAGGTGCCAGAACTGCTGCTGTTCGGCGACGACGAATTTCCCGAATCGCTTGGGCCAGGAAATCAGCGGCAGAATTCCGAACGTCAATCCGCCGAGGATCAAACTCTTCAGCGGCCCCCACGCCATTCTGCCGGGGATCGGACGGCTGAGGCTGTGCAGCACCGCCGCGGAAAGATTGTCCGGCCGCTCCTGCGGCTCTAGCGTCCATTGCGTGGGGATGAAAGCGCTCATAATGAGATCGGCGGAGACGCCCACCGCTCGGAGTCGGCCGGGCGGCCCGCCTGCCGCCGCGCCGCCGGCTGGATCAGCGACGATCCGCATCGCCGGCAGAAATTCGCCTGGGGAGGATTCATCGCTCCGCAGCGAAACCGGCCGCATTGCCGCGCTCCGGGCTGGGCGGTCTGGCGCTGATTTCCCACTCCCGTCAGCCGCGAGACCCCCAACCACAATCCGCGGAAAATCTGCCCGATCACCCACGCGAAAAACAACGCCCATCCCACCGCCAGCACGACGATCAAGGCGAAAATGTGAATTGCAAAATGTGCCATGGCGCATCACACGGAAACTACGCATCAAAATGAGTCATCATGCGGAAACCGTCTGCCGCAATAGCGATTCGCCGCAGAAAATGCAGTACCGGTCGCTCTGGTCGGGAAACGCTCCGCATTTTGGACATCGGCGCACCTCCGCGACAAGCTGCACGCCGCAGTGCATGCAATATTGATCGCCGGCCTCGACCGGCTTCTGGCATTGCGGGCATCGCCCGGGCGGCTGCGGCACGGGCCGCGGCATCACCGGCGACGATCGCGGCAGCGGCGGAGGCACGGCCCCCTTCGCCACCGCCGGCAACGCCGCCAGAAATTCGCCCGCCGTGCCGTATCGCTTGTCCAGCCGCGCGTAACTCTTCCGGAAAACTTCGTCCAGATATTTGGGAACCGACACGTTCAGATCGCTGGGCACGTCGGTCCCCGCCGGCCGCTCGCCCGTCAGCATCTCGTACAACATCACCCCGCACGGGTATAGATCGGACCGCGCCTGCGGATCGCCGCCCCCACGCTGCTCGGGCGCCATGTAATCCAACGTCCCGGCGATCTCCCGGCCCGCCGCCGTGTTCAGCGACGCCGAATACGCGATCGAACCCGCCCCATTGTTCGCCGCCTTGCCCAATCCGAAATCGGTGATCTTCACCACTCCCTCGGCGTCGAACCCGTCGGTGAGGGCACGCTCGTGGATCAGCACGTTCTCCGGCTTGATGTCGCGATGGATCACGTTGTGATCGTGCGCGTATTTCAACCCCGCCAGAATTTGCCGCATGATGCAAACGACCTGGGCAATCGCCAGCGATTTGTTTTGGATCAGCGGCCGCAGACTTGTCCCGGGGACGTATTCCATCGTCAGGTAAGGGACCTCGGCATACGGATCGAAGCCGATGGCCCGAACGATGTTGGGATGCACCAGGCCGTGGATCGCCACCCCCTCGCCCTTGAGGTTTCGCAGGTATTGCGAATCAACGGGGATTTTGATGGCGACGAGTTGGTCGGTCCAGACGTGATGGCGGGCGCGCCAAACCTCCCCGAAGGTTCCCCCGCCGATCCTGGCATCCAGGACGTATTCCCCGACACGTTGACCCGCCTGCGGCATTTTTACGTCACACTTTCTCCGCGATCCAGTCGCAGATCAGCAGATTATATACCGCCGATACCAGCCCGCCGAGCAGCAGAAACGTCCAGGCCGTGGCATTGGGCAGATGCCAGTGAAACAGCCATGCCAGCAGAACGACTTCCGCGACGGTATAGGCGGCAACAAGCATTGCGCCGGCAAGGTTGCTTTCCGTGCGTGCCACGCGTGAGATAAGGGCGAACGACGCCCACGGCCACGCCAGCACCACGCCGAACCAGCCCAAAATTCTGCCCGTTCCCGACACGAGCATTTGCCGGGTCGATTCGTCCATTTGCCACCAGGAGATGGCCGCCGCGATCACCCCGAGGGCGACCAGACCGGTCACGACCCGCCCGGTGATGCTCTTTAGGAATTCCATCCCAACTGAATCTTATCCGATGATGCCGTCCAAGGGGTTACAAACGCGGGCAAATTCAATAAAGCCTTGCTCCGTCAGGAAAAAGAGCCCAATCATTGACCCTGGTTTGGGCAATCCGCATGATAAGCGCCATGTATCGCCCCGGCCGAAAGATCAAGCGATTTAACTTCCCGCCCGGACGATACATCGCGGGGAGATATCAGATCGAGGAAATGCTCGGAAGTGGCTGGGAGGGCGAGGTTTATAGAATTGTCGAACGCAGCACCGGCATCCGCCGGGCCGCAAAGTTCTACTATCCCCACCGCGATCCCACCGGCAAGGCCGCCATCGCCTACGCCCGCAAGCTCGACGCCCTGCGGCATTGTCCGATCCTGCTCCAGTACCATCACCAGGAGATCGCCTACGTCCATCGCCGAAAGGTCATCGTCGTCATCAGCGAACTGGTCGAGGGCAAAAAACTCAGCGAATTTTTGCATCAGCAATCCGGCCATCGTCTCAGCACGTTCGAGGCCCTGCACGTCTTGTACGTTCTGGCCAAGGGCATCGCCCCCATTCACGAGCTAGGCGAATATCACGGCGACATTCACGATGACAACATCATGATCCGCCGTCAGGGCATCGGATTCGAAGTCAAATTGCTGGACTTCTTCGACCTTGGCAAACCCAATCGTTCCAAAATCGAGAAGGACGTGTTGAACCTGATCGAGGTATTTTTGACCTTGGTGGGCGGCCGAGCCGCGTATTCCCGTCAGCCCAAGGTGGTGAAGGAGATCATCCGCGGGCAGAAGGACACGCTGATCCTGGAACGATTCTCCAGCGCCGGCGACATCCAGCGGCATTTGGAGACGTTGGAATGGAACTAATCGGCAGACGGACCTTTGGAAGGCCAATCGTGTTCGCGCCGAAGTTCGGACTCGTCAGACCCTCGCCATTCAACCCGCACGGAGACACGACAATCACCGGCGTCGCGAGAGTACCATTCCAACACCAACAACGAGCATCGCGAGCGTCGCCGGTTCGGGAATTCCTTGGCTCACGATCGTGATCCCGCCGGTGCCGCTGCCGGCATCGACTGGAAGAATGTTCTTGGTTACTTCGACTCCTCCGACGGTACCGTCGAATGTGTCGATCCAGGTAAACGTATAGAGGGTTGGCCCTGGGAGATTGCCCGGCAATACTCCGACCAAGCTCGTGGTGAATTCCAGAAACAGGGCCGGATTCTTTGCCAGATCAGGATCAGCTGGCGTATCGCTGAACGAAAGCGTGTTGGTCGTCTCCTGTCCGGGTAAGTCCACGTTAGGGTCATAATAGAACGGGTAGCTGTTGTCGCCCCCCTTTTCATAAGTGTATCCCCCTGCAACGGGATCTAGAAACGCAGGTGGAGTAGTCAACGGAACTGTGGGGCTGGACGCCGCGAACAAATGACTTGGAGCCGGCCAGACATCAATTGTCTGCTGCCAATTGAACCCCGTAACCCCGCAGACAGTTGCTGCCTCTTTCAGCGAGAGTTCAAGTTTTGGCGTGAAAGTCGCAGTAATCTGGGTTCCGTTGTTTCCTAGCGAGACATTCACTGCTCCGTTTAAGACGTCCTGTGCGGTTATCGCCAGGAGACTGGCGCCATTGTTATAGTTCACTTTGAAGAAATCGTTCGTTGGATTACCCGAAGAGTTGTCAGCTTGAACGATATGACTGCCGTTGTTAAAGGTGCCGGACGCTGAACTGGCCGACAGAACCTTATAAATGTCGCCGTCCACGGGCTGAAAGCCGCTTCCCAGAGCGACGTTCAGGCTACCGCCAAGGCTTGCGGTCCCGCTAATGGCGAGGGAACCGAAATTCCCGGAAGCTGACGTGCCGTTGATCCCGATATTCAAGGCTCCAGACTGCGAATAATTGCCGTTAATGGTCAGCGTACCAGGGTTCGTTGAGCTACCCGGCGACACGTTACCGGAATTTGATACGTTGGCGCCTACCGTTGCAATTCCAGTCAGGACGCCTCCCGAAGAAATGGTCATGCCTCCCGAGGCACTCAAATTGCCCCCGGTGACGTTGAATGTTCCGCCGGAATTAACATTGATCGCCCCGGCCGTCAGCGTTCCCCCTTGCAGGTTGTAAGTTCCGCTTGATCCCGCATAGGCCGCCAGCGTCAGCGTACCGACCACTGTGTGCGTTCCGCCCGTCTGGGTGAACGTTCCCGTTCCGCTGTAGCCTACGTACTCATTGTCACTGACGGAAAGAGAGCCCGCGCCACCAAGCGTGTAAGATCCTGTCGTATAGGCACCGACCATTAATTCTGTGACGTTGTTTGTGCCACCGGTCTGGTTGAACGTCCCATTGCCGGAATCGCCCACATATTCGTAGGTGGCCGTCAGCCCGCCTCCGGACAGACCATATGCTCCACTTGAGCCCGACCCGATGTCGAGCCAGTAAGTCGAATTTGTTCCGCTGGTCTGAGTAATGGCGCCAGCACCGGTGTACCCGACAGACTCGTCGCTAGTGCTGAGAGAACCCGTGAGGCTTAATGTGGATCCCCCACCAACATAGAGCGTAGATGCGAATGCGCTGCCCGTAATCTGAGCTTGGCCGCCGATAGTAACATAAGCAGAGTCGGAAGCCCCCGGCACGACGTTTACGTTCCCCGATGTCGGCGGCACGGTCTTATCAGCCCAGTTGTTGAGGTTAGACCAATCGCCTAGGAGCGGTAGCCAGTAAATCTGATCCGCGAAGGCGGCGCCGCCAAGAGCGTTGAGCACCACATTTGCGCCGAAGATGCAAACGACGGCTAATAGAGCCAACCGCACTATCGAATTAGTCCGGGGAGTACGTGAACCTCGCATATGTTTTCCGCCTTTCCTTTTTTTGAATACCCGAAACCGCGGCTTCAACGTCACGTTCGCGAAAAATGCCGCCACGTCGTGTCGGGCGGTCCCGCATCGCGCTCATGCCCAAGGCGAGCATGAACCAAAGAATGGGCGCCACGTCGGCAAAGCGCCAACCGGGATTGGCCATGCCATCAACGCACTGGGCGACAACAGCGGAGATAGACGCGGTCAGCAGAGTGCGGCGAGATCCGTTCTGCATGGCGAACCACGCGCGACCGCTCAGGATTATGAAGCTGACCAGGATCGATAGGTATAGTGCCAAGCCAATCAGACCAATCTCGGCGGCGGTTTGAAGATATTCATTATGGGCAATGCTGGAAATTGTTGAACCTTCGCGTATCACGTCCTCAGCCGGGGGAATCGCCTTGTTGCCGTGGGAATAGCTGTAGGCGTTCAACGGATATGCCCCGATGCCAATGCCGATAATTGGATGCGTTTGGATCATATCGACAGCGGCGCGCCAAAGGGGTAGGCGCGCCTCGAAGGTCGTAAAACCGGGTGCGAAACGATGGCGAATAATTGACCTGCCGCCCGAGGCGAAAAGAATCACGGGCACGGCGGCAATGAGCAGGGTTGCAATTGCCCAGCGCGCGCCATTGGAATACCTCGCAATTTTCGGCGTTGAGCCTGAAGCGTTTCTGGCAGTGGTGAGTACCGCCGCGACACACAGGCCGACGGCTGCGGCAATCCAGCTTGTACGATTACCAGTAAGCAGCAACGCCGACGCAAGCGGCACCATCGCCGCCACCGCGGTACTCCGGAGGAGCCTGGAAGGACCAGCGCGGATGGTCACTGCGACGAATGGAACCAGGCCGACGAGGAATGCGGCCAAAAGCTCCTTGTTGCCGTAAGCGGCTGACGCAGAGTGCCAGTGCTGTGCGGAACGGGTACTGATTATCCCGGCGATTGAGTCAAGGGCAGCGCAGATAAGAATCAGAAACCAGACCTCGCGTAGCTGCTGGCGCGTGGGAAAGGCGTAGCGAGCGCCGATGTAGAGGACCACGCCACACGCGATTCGGAGCAACTCCGCCAACGCCAGGCCGTGCTCCCGTCCGGCAGAGGGCGCATTGAGCACATACACGATCGCGGCCCAGGCCAGAAAACCCAATGCCAGGACGTCGGGAAACCGAACCAATAACCTGGACCAAACTGATGTCGGAAGGTCGCTTCGCAAGACCAGAATGGCCCAAAGCCCCAGAACTCCGATCCAGATCAACCCTGCGCGAAGCTTAGACGATTCAATATCGTGTCCGCCAACCAGCGGCGCGACCAAGAGAAGCATGGCGAAGGTACTCGAATGCCGCCGGATTTTGTGCGGCACAACGGAAATCCCGCTCCGGGCAGCTCGCAAGTTCCCTTCCCGCCGGCCGAGTGACATGAATTTCTCCCTCGCCTTGCAAAACGCGGAAATTTACGGCAGCGTAAAACAGAAGGCGGCGAACACAAGCGATTTCTTGCTCGAATTTTGGGGACGAATCTCGTGCTATGGAAATATGCGTTTGTTTTGAATTGTTGTTGGTTGCCAAAGGGCAAAGGTTCAAACCAGCGATTCCGACTGCCGGTCATTTCATGTAGTCGCAGCCCCATCCCGCCGAGATCAGAGACGAGCCGCGCTTTGCGACAATCCGTTCCCCAAAAAAGTCGACAAATATTTTCCGCCCGAGGCGTTTGGGACATCCAAGAATGGAATTCTCTCTAACTCGGAAAATTCAGTTGCGCTTGGCGTGTTAACTCGAAACTCGTAACTCGCAACTATCCTGCCGATTTCTTAGCGTTCTCCGCGTGCTCCGCGGTAAATAATCCGGGACCGTCCGCCGGCCTTTCTGCCCTCGCCCCACGATGTTCCCAAACCCCCGGTTATGCTATCTTGTTGGACTAATGCACGTCGGATCGGCAAGATAACAGCGGGTGTGTGATGAGTTTGCAGACAACTATTGATCCGGTGCACAGCCTATTGCCGGTGGAGGTGGATTTGTCCGCGAAGGTGCCGGCGTCTTCCCGGCCGCGATCGGTGTTTCAGAGGCTCAAGTGCCTCATCATCGTGCCGGCGTTCAATGAGGGCCGGTCCGTGGCGAAGGTCGTGCATCGGCTGCACCGGGCGCTGCCGGATTGCCACGTCCTGGTCATCGACGACGGCTCGACGGACGACACCGCCCGGCAAATCCCTCCCAGCGCCACCGTGGTCAGCTTGCCCTTCAATCTGGGGATCGGCGGGGCGATGCAAACCGGCTATCGCTATGCGGCCTGTCACGGATACGACATCGCCATCCAGGTGGACGGCGACGGCCAGCACCGCCCCTGCGAGGTGGAAAAACTCGTCAACGCCCTGGTCGACGGCCAAGCGGATTTGGTGGTCGGTTCGCGATTCCTGGCCTCCGCCGCGTTCGTCCCCTCGTTCACCAGAATGACCGGCATCAAAATCCTGAGCGGTTGGATTCGCATTCTCTGCGGCCTGAAGATCACCGACTGCACCAGCGGATTCCGCGCGGTGAACCGCAAAGTCATTCGCGCCTATGCACACTGGTATCCGGAGGATTATCCCGAGCCGGAGGTTGTCCTCCTGCTCCATCGTTCCAAGTTCAAGGTCATCGAGATCCCCGTGCGCATGCGCCGCCGCATGTACGGCACCAGCAGCATCAGCCTGATCCGCGGGTTGTATTACGTTCTGAAGGTAAGCGTCTGCCTGCTTCTCGACATGATTCGCCAGCCGTGGCCGAGCGGAAAAATCGGCTTGCCGTAAAAATCGGCTTGCCGTAAACGCTGAATTCGAGGTCGTTTTTATGATCGCCCGCATCATCCTCCTGGGTTTCGGAGCAACCGTCCTGATTGTCGCCGTCCGCCGCATGCGCGCCTATCGCCTCAAGGAACGGCACATGCTGATATTCCTTTTCACCGGGTTGCCGTTCCTGGCGTTGGCGATCTGGCCGACGGCCGTCGGCTGGGTGTCCCTCAAGCTGAACGTGCAATACCAGACGGTTGGGCTTCTATGCGTCGCGGGTTTTTTCATCCTGGTGATTTTTGAGCTGCTCACCATCGTGAGCCTTCAGGACCGCAAAATCTCCGCGTTGGCGCAGATCGTCGGCATCCTCATGGAAAAGCAGGGCATAAGCGACCGGCTCGCTACCGAACCCAACGCGGCGCCCTCCTCCGGTCCCGTGCAACCATGATATGACGCGGGTCGCGCTTCTGATCGCCTGCTACAACGGCCGAGAATGTCTGGGCGACTGCCTGCGCTCCCTGCTGGATTCGCGCGACCCGGACATCGACGCCTCCATCATCCTCATCGACAACGCCAGCACCGACTCCAGCGCCGATTTCGTCCAGCGCCAATTCCCCCAGGTCGAGCTGATCCGCCTGAAGGAGAACCGCGGCTTCGCCGGCGGGATCAATGCCGGCTGGGAATACGCCCGCCGCAAATTTCCCGACCTGCAATACGTCGCCGCGATCAATCAGGACATCATCGCCCAAAGCGGCTGGCTGGCGGCGATGGTGTCGCACATGCTCCAGTACCCCTCGACCGCCGCGGTTCAGCCCAAGGTGCTGCTCTGGCCCCAAAAGGACCGCTTCAATACCGCCGGAAACCGCTCGCACTTTCTCGGCTTCGGCCTGGTCACCGCATACGGCGAGCTTGACGCCGGCTTATTCAACCAGACCCGCGAAATTGCTTTCCCTTCCGGCGCCGCCGTCCTGATCCGCGCCCAGGCCCTCGGCGAACGCGAAATCTTCGACGACCTGCTTTTCCTCTATCTCGAGGATGCCGAACTCGGTTGGAAGCTGCGCCAGTTGGGCCATCGGATCGACTACGTGCCCGACGCCGTCATCTGGCACCAATACGGCTTTCACCGCGATTACCGGTATTATTTTTATCTGGAGAGAAACCGCTGGTATCTGCTGGCGACGTATTACAAGACCCCCACGCTGCTGCTCCTGTCGCCGGCGATCCTGGCCATGGAATTGGGCCAACTCTATTTCGCCTGGAGGAACCGCGTGTTCGGGCAAAAGTTGGCGGCGTGCGCGTTCTTCGCCTCGCCGGCAAATCTCGCCCGCCTCCTTCGCCGCCGCCGCCAGGCCCAGCGCCGCCGCCGCATCGGCGACCGCCCGTTCCTCCGCCCCTTCGTCGGTGAAATCGACCTCCCCGAGCTTCGCAGCCAAACCCTCCGCAGAATCGGCAATCCGATCCTCCGAACCTATTGGCGATTGGCCCGCCCATTGATCTTCTGGTGATGGCTCTCGCTCATTTCGCGCGCGCTCTCATTTCGCGCCGGCGGCCCAGCGGTCCACGATGTCGCATAACAAATGCACGATCAGCACGTGCATTTCCTGCACCACCGAAGTCACGTTGCCGGGAACGATGATGGGGTGGTCGGCCAGCGAGGCAGCCTTGCCGCCGTCGCGGCCGAGGAGCGCGACGGTCACCGCGGATTTCTCCTTCCCCGCCTCCAGGCCGCGCAACACGTTCGGGGAATTGCCGGAGGTGCTGAATCCGAAAACCACGTCCCCCGGCCGGGCCAGCGCCAGCACCTGCCGGGCGAAAACCTCGGCGTATCCAAAATCGTTGGCGATGCAACTCATCGCCGGGCCATCGGCGCACAGCGCCGTGGCGGCCAGGGGCCGGCGGGTGCGCAGGAATTTTCCGATCATCTCCTCCGCCAGGTGAATCGCATCCGCCGCG
>Ga0187867_10001319_pt1 | contig 21429 bp, 20 predicted proteins | sample June2016WEW_13_1_FD_132976 | JGI IMG/M metagenome (GOLD analysis project Ga0187867, IMG submission 132976) | Peatland microbial communities from SPRUCE experiment site at the Marcell Experimental Forest, Minnesota, USA - June2016WEW_13_10 | ecosystem: Environmental > Terrestrial > Soil >...
CGCGCGGTTCGTCATTGTCCGTCACGAGCTTGGCCAGTGCGCCACAGCCGTCGCCGGGACGATCGAGGACGTTGAGCAGGGTCGCGTGGCTGACTCGGAGCTGGGACACGAGCGGCTCGGGCGGGGAGGCGACGAGCTTTTCGAACACGGCCTCGTCCCAGGCAACGTAGCCCTTGGGGGGCTTGGACTTGACGAGCTTGCGCGTCCGGCGCGGATCGCCCGCCACCTTCTTGGCAGCTTGTTCGTTCTCGATGACATGGTCGGGCGCCTGCACGACGACGAGACCTGAGGAGTCGTAGCCCGGGCGGCCCGCGCGCCCTGCGATCTGGTGCAGCTCCCGCGCGCTCAGCAGCCGGGAGATCGACCCGTCGTACTTGGCGAGCCCCGACAGCACGACCGTGCGCAACGGCATGTTGACCCCAACTCCGAGCGTGTCGGTTCCGACGACGACCCGCAGGAAGCCGGCCTTCGTGAGCCGCTCCACCAGACGGCGGTACTTCGGCAGCATCCCGCCGTGATGGACCCCGATCCCGTGGTGGAGTAGCCGCGCGAGCGTGCGGCCGAATCCCGGGGCGAAACGGAAGCCCACGATGGCCGCGGCGATCGCCTCCCGTTCGGCCCTTGTCGTCACCTGCGCTGACGTGAGTGCCTGGGCGTGGGTGAGCACCTGCGCCTGGGTGAAGTAGACCACGTACAGCGGTGCCTGGTCTGTTGCAAGAAGGGACTCGATCGTCTCGTGCAGCGGCGTGCGGCGGTACTCGAAACGCAACGGGACCGGTCGGGTAGCGGAACGCACGACAGACACTGGCCGACCGGTGCGGCGCGCCAGGCCCTGTTCGATCGTCCTCGTGTCGCCGAGCGTTGCGGACATGAGGACGAACTGTGCCCGGGTCAGCTCCAAGAGCGGCACCTGCCACGCCCAGCCCCGATCGGGGTCGCCGTAGTAGTGGAACTCGTCCATGACCACCTGGTCGATCTCCGCGGCGGTGCCACTGCGAAGGGCCATGTTCGCGACGATCTCGGCGGTGGCGCACACGACGGGGGCGGTGGGATTGATGGAGGCGTCGCCGGTCAGCATGCCGACGTTCTCGGCACCGAGATCCCCGCACAGAGCGAAGAACTTCTCGGAGACGAGCGCCTTGACAGGCGCCGTGTAGAAGGAACGCATCCCGCTGGCAAGGGCCGCGACGTGGGCCCCGAGGGCAACCAGGCTCTTGCCCGAACCGGTGGGCGTGTTCACGATCACGTGCGCACCGGAGAAGACCTCGAGAAGCGCTTCCTCCTGGGCCGGGTAGAGAACGAAGCCCTGTTCGGCCGTCCAAGCGAGGAACGTCTCGAGGGCGTCGTCTCTGCCACCGGTGATCGCGCTGAGATCGAGGCTGGGCGACATGGTCCTCCTACTGTGCCGCGCTTGCGGCTCGTTCGTGGGACGCTTTCCCCGTGGAGGTCGCAAGAGTCGACCGGTGGTTGTGGGCGGTGCGTGCCGCGCCCACACGCGCGGCCTCGACGGCGCTGTGCCGGGCCGGACACGTCAAGGTGAACGGGGCGGGAGCCAAGCCGTCGACCTCGGTGCACCCCGGGGACACTGTCACCGCCCGCATCGGCGACCGCGAGCGCGTGCTCGAGGTGGTCCGGGCGATCGACAAACGCGTCGGCGCCCCCATCGCCGCAGGGTGCATCCTCGACCACAGCCCGCCGCCGCCGCCCCGCGAGATCGTGCCCCGAGTGCTGGTCCGCGACCCTTCGTCCGGACGTCCTACGAAGAGGGATCGCCGGCAGATCGACCGGCTGAGAGGACGCTGAGCCTCGCGCCGGCATGTGCCAGCGGACGAAGCCGACGAGGTGCGTCCGAGCGGGGCGCGCCTCGCGACAAGATGTGGCCGTGACCGAGCGCGCGTTCCCTGTACGACTCACGGTTCGCGGAGCCCTCCGGGTGCCGGAGATCACGGTCTACTTCTGGGTGATAAAGGCCCTTTCGACGGCGATGGGCGAAGCGACCTCCGACTACCTCGTTCACAGACTGAACCCCGAGCTAGCCGTCGCCCTGGGCTTCATCGGACTCGTCGTAGCCCTGTTGCTGCAGTTCTCGATGCGTCGCTACGTCGCATGGACGTACTGGCTCGGCGTGGTCATGGTGGGTGTATTCGGCACCATGGCCGCCGATGTTCTCCATGTCAGGTTCGGAGTCGCGTACGCGGCGTCGAGCACCCTCTACGGCGTTGTGCTGCTTGCCGTGTTCGTCAGTTGGCAGATGACCGAGAAGACCCTGTCGATCCACAGCGTGGACACACCTCGTCGAGAAGCGTTCTACTGGGCGTCCGTGGTGGCGACCTTCGCTCTCGGGACGGCTGTGGGGGACCTCACGGCGGTCACGTTCCATCTGGGCTACTTGACCTCCGGCCTGCTCTTCGCAGGGGTGATCGCGGTTCCCGCCTCCGGCTTCAGGTGGCTCCACTGGAACGCGATCTTCTCCTTCTGGTTCGCCTACGTGGTCACCCGACCGCTCGGCGCCTCTTTCGCCGACTGGATGGGCAAGCCCCAAAGCGTCGGAGGCCTCGGTTGGGGCGACGGGACCGTGGCCGTGGCCCTCACGATCGTCATCTTCTGCCTGGTTGCTTTCCTTGCCGTCACTCGCGCGGACGTGCAACGTCCCCGACACGCGCATCGAGCCGGCGCTCACAGTGGCCTGCCAGTCGTGGAGCCCTCGCAGGAAGGCACCGATTGATGCGCCCCCTCCGACTGTCATTCACCGTTAGCGCGCCCGCGCCGAGGGCCGGCGCGAAAGAGCACGAGGCCAGGCCCGGACGCGATTGACGAGACCAGCCAGATCGTTGACGCCTCAATTCAACGAGCGTAGAGTTCAACGACCGTTGAATTAGGAGCGTGGCCCAGTGTGGGCGATGATCGTCAAGGAGTTCCGGCAGCTCAAACGTGACAGGCGGACGCTCGCGATGCTGGTTGTCCTGCCCGTGCTGTTGCTCGTGATCTTCGGCTACGCGGCCAAGTTCGAAGTGTCGAACATCCCGACCGTCGTGGTCGGCCCGCAGGCCGAGCAGGTCGCCAGTCAGCTCCCAGGCCCGTTCCAGGTCGTCGAGGTCGACCCGGGCGCCGGCAAGTCGTTCGTCGAATCACGCCTGCGCGATGGCAAGGCGGCCGTCGGCCTCGTCACCGGGCAACGTCCGCTCCTGGCTCTGATGGACGGTACCCAGCTCTTCGCCGCGCAAGCCGCAGAGGGGGCCTTCGCCCACATGGCCCGGGCTGCCGATGCCAGTGGTGTGACGCCCCCGGCGGTCAGCGTTCAGATCCTGTTCGACCCCAAGCTCATGAGCTCGTGGATCATGATCCCTGGCCTTACTGGCTTGATCCTGTTGTTCGTCGGCACCCTGATCACGAGCCTCGGCATCGTGCGGGAACGGCAATCCGGGACCATCGAGCAACTCGCGGTCATGCCGTTCCGACCCTGGGACGTGATCTTCGGGAAGATCGTTCCCTATCTGCTCCTCGCGTCCTTGGACCTCATGGTGATCGTCGGCGTAGGCATGCTGCTGTTCGGGGTGCCGTTCGTTGGCAGTGTTGCCACCTTTGGTCTCGGCGCGCTCTTGTTCTTGCTGGTCACGCTCGGCATGGGGGTCCTGATCTCCACTGTGTCGCAGAACCAGGGCCAGGCCATCCAACTGGCGATCATGTTCGTCGTGCCCCAGGTCCTGATGTCCGGCCTGATCTTCCCGATCTCATCGATGGCCGAAGCTGTCAGATGGATCGCTTATGTGCTGCCGCTCTCGTGGTACATCGAGATCAGCCGCGGCGTGATGCTGAAGGACACACCGATCGCGGTGCTCTCCGAACCGCTCGTGGTGCTGGCGGGGATGGCTGTCGTCGTTCTCGGGCTCGCGATGCTCCGCTTCCGGCGTGACCTGGCACCGAGCGCCCGGCACGGCCGAGTCACAGCACCACAACCCGAGCCGGTGTCGCCGTGACGTGGGGGCTCGAGTCCGCAAGTGTCCGATTCGGGCCGCGAGCAGCGTTGGACCGCGTGACGCTCAGAGCTGAGCCCTCAACTGTGAGCGTCGTGGTGGGCGGAGATGGCGCCGGGAAGTCCACGCTCTTGCGGGCTCTCGTCGGTCTCGTCCCGCTCAGCAGTGGCATCAGCCGACGACCTTCGAAGGAGGAGATGGGCTACGTCCCCGCCACGGCCGGTCTGTACACCGATCTCACCGTTGAGGAGAACCTGGCATTCTCAGGTGGCGCCTATGGCGTACTTGGGTCGGAGCTCGCCCAAAGGTCTACTGAGCTGCTCGAACGGATCGGCCTTGCCAATGCCCGGACCCGCCTTGGGGGCCAGCTCTCGGGAGGAATGCGGCGCAAGCTCGCGGTCGCGATGGCACTTTTGCATCGCCCGGCCCTACTGGTTCTGGACGAGCCGACCACCGGCGTGGACCCTGTGAGCCGATCCGAGCTGTGGCGCCTCATCTCCGCGGCGGCAGCCGGGGGAACCGCCGTCGTCGCGACGACGACATATGTTGACGAGGCCCATCGCGCTTCAACTGTGACGTTGTTGGAACAGGGCCGATCGATCTCGACTGGTGCCCCCTCCGAGATCGTCGCCGCGGTGGCCGGCAAGTTGGGCGTCGTTCGATCGACGGCACAGCCCCAAGGTCTCTCATGGCGGTGGGGGACCTCCTGGCGGGTGTGGTCCCCGACCGATGTTCTCCCGGAGGGGGCCGAACCGCTGCAACCCGGCTTCGAGGACGCCGTCATCATTGCTTGCCTGGCGGACGAGCAGGAGGTCCAGCCCGTTGGCCGTGCTCGCTGAGACCCGAGGCGTGGCCAAGCGCTTTGGGGCCCTCTCGGCCGTCGACTCGGTGGATCTGGTTGTCAGCAGTGGCGAGGTCGTCGGGCTCCTCGGGTCGAACGGTGCGGGGAAGACCACCCTCATCCGGCTCCTGCTCGGGCTGTTGCGCCCCTCCGGTGGCGAAACACTTCTCTTCGGTGCGCTCCCGTCGATGAGCACCCGTCGCCGAGTGGGATATGTGCCTCAGACGCTCGGCCTCTACGACGACATGACCGTTCAGGAGAACTGGACCTTCACAGCTGCCGCCTTCGGTTCGGCGCGCCCTGCGCTTCCGGAGAGCGTCCGGGGCTCGAAGGACGAGCTTGTCGGGAGCCTTCCGCTCGGTCTCCAGCGGCGAGTGGCCTTCGCCGTGGCGTTCTCCCACAACCCGGAGCTCCTCGTTCTCGACGAGCCAACTTCCGGGGTCGGGCCGTTGAGCCGGGCCAGGCTCTGGCAGGACATCCGCGACAGCGCGGAACACGGCACCGGGGTGCTGGTGAGCACGCACAACATGGAAGAAGCCGAGCAGTGCGACCGGCTCGTCGTGATGGTCGACGGGCGCGTGGCGGCAGAAGGCGCCGTAGCAGACGTGATCGGGAGCCGCACAGTTGTCCAGGTCACCTGCGACGACTGGCGGAGAGCGTTCGCAGTGCTCGACGCGGACGGACTCGTTGTCCAGGTGCAGGGCGAATTGCTCCGAGTCCCCGGCTCACCACGTCAAGTCGAGGACCTTCTCGCCGGGCACGACCTCCCTGCGGCAGTGGCGACCGTGCCGGTCAACCTCGAGGAGGCGTTCGTCAGTGTCGTCTCGCGGGGACCGCAACCGTGAGCCGCACCGGGAGGCGTCCCGGGGCGCCGGAAACCCGCGAAGACATCTTGGTCGCGGCGCGGCGAGCCTTCGGCGATCGCGGCTACGAGGCGACGTCGCTCAGGAGCATCGCCGACAAGGTCCACGTCGACCCTGCTCTTCTCGTCCACTACTTCGGCTCCAAGGACGGGCTGTTCTTTGCCGCGCTCGAGGTGACCGTTCGACCGTCCGCACTGTTCAGCGGGCTCAGCTCTCTCGATGTCCGCGAGGCGGCCGAGCTGATCGTCGGTCGTTACCTGGCCGTGCTCGACCAAGAACAGACGCGAGACGTCGTCCTCGGTCTCGTGCGTTCGGCAGTGTCCAGTGAGCGAGCGGCAACGATGCTGCGCGAGTTCCTGGTCGAGGAGATGCTCGCCTCTCTCGGCACGCTGACCGGTCATCCCGATGGCCAGCTTCGGGCGTCGCTCGTCGTCGCACAGCTGATCGGCATCGCCATGCTCCGCCACGTCGTGAAGCTCGACGCGGTGGTCCGGGCAAGCAACGACGAGATCATCTCGATTGTCGCACCCGTGATCGAGGGATATCTTCGCTGACGACCAATGGCCGCTGAAGCAAGCTGGAGACCCATCACGAAAGGCACCCAATGGCGCGGATACTGATCACCGGCTCCTCCGACGGGCTCGGCCTCGGGGCCGCGGAGCTTCTCGCACACCAGCATCACTACGTGGTGCTGCACGCGCGCAACGAAGCTCGGGCCGCCGACGCGCGCGCGGCGCTGCCCGAGGCAGCCGGCGTCGTCGTGGGAGACCTCACCACGATCGCCGGCATGCGCCAGGTCGCGGAGGCGGCCAACGTGATGGGCCGGTTCGACGCCGTCGTCCACAACGCCGCCGTCGGTTCCAGCGAATCGCGCCGGACCGTGACCTCGGACGGACTGAGCCACGTCTTCGCCATCAACGTCCTCGCCCCCTACCTTCTCACTGCCGGCATGGAGATGCCGAGCCGGCTGGTCTATCTCAGCTCCGGCATGCACCGTGGTGGGAACCCACGCCTAGACGACCTGCAGTGGGAGCATCGCCGCTGGAACGGCTCGCAGGCGTATTCCGACAGCAAGCTCTTCGTCGCCGTGCTCGCCGCGGCAGTCGCGCGGCATCGACCAGACGTCCTGTCGAACGCCGTCGACCCAGGCTGGGTGGCCACGAAGATGGGTGGTCCAGGCGCGCCCGATGACCTGTCCCTGGGCTCGGCCACCCAGGCATGGCTGGCCGTTTCCGACGACGCCGAGGCCCTCGTGTCCGGCGCCTTGTTCTACCACCAGCGCCTTTGCGAGCCGCACGTCTCAGCGCACGACCGCCGGCTCCAGGACGATCTGCTCGCGGTTTGCTCCGGCATCTGCGGAGTCACTCTTCCAAGTACCGGATAAGGCGACTGAACAGCTCCAGCTGCCGACACCTGTCTCGCTCAGGTGCGCACGACCTCGATCGTCGACAGAGTGGGGTCGGCTGCGTATGCGACGCGGACACCGTCTGCCGCGACAGCGCGCAAGTCGGCGAGGAGCCTTTCGGTGACAAGCTCGCCAGGGGCCAGCACCGGGATGCCTGGCGGGTAGGGAGCGATGAGCTCCGCGGATATGCGCCCGACGGCAAGGTCCGCTGCGACGGACTCGTGGGCGGAGAAGAAAGCCGCCCGCGGGCTCATCGCCTTCACCGGCTGGACGTGCCAGCTCACAGCGACCGTGGGCGAGCGTGACGGGCCCGACGTCGCATGAATTGCGGGAACAAGGGCCCCGACGAGCTTGTCCAGCGTGCCCTCGTCGTCGGCGATGGTCACTATCGCCACGATCGTGTCGCGGTCGACCAGTTCCAAGGGGAGTCCCTGGTCCAAGAGCATGTGCTCGATCTCGACTCCGTTTGCTCCCACTTGTGAGAGCAGCACCACGAGCCGCATCGGGTCGAAGCGACCCGCCATGAAGGACTGTTCATCGGGGACTTCGAGCCCCGGGACCTCTTCACGCAGGCGCTGCCGGGCGGACTTGAGGGCCAGGAGAACGGGCTCGACCAGCTCGGGACCGCGAGCCTCCATAAGTGCACGGCATGCGTCGATACTCGCGAGCACCGATCCGGCAGAGCTCGTCGTGTGACTTGCCTCGAACCCCCGCTCGAGACGGTCACGGTCGAAACGTTGGGTGCGGGCGCACACCAGGCTCGCTTGGGTGTAGCCGGGGAGGAGCTTGTGGATGCTCGTGACCATCGCGTCCGCTCCGAGGGACATGGCATGCGCCGGCAGCTGTGGGTGGTGGCCGAAGTGGGCTCCCCAAGCCTGGTCCACTATCACGGGCACGTCGCGGCGGTGGGCGACTTCGATGATGCGTCCGACATCGGAGAGCGTGCCGAGGTAGTCCGGCTCGGTGATGAGCACGGCACGGGCATCGGGATTGGCCGCGAGCGTGGCTTCGACGTCCTCGACGGCCACTCCAAGTGGCATGCCCGTGGCCGTGTCGATCGCCGTCGGCAGCCAACAGGGCTCCAAGTCTGCCAGCACCATACCGAGCAGCAGGGACCGGTGCAGCGAGCGCGTCACGACGACCTTGTCGCCCGGCTGTCCGATCGCGAGGCAGAGCGCCTGGTTGCAGTGCGTGGAGCCCCCCGTCGAGTAACGGCACCAGTCGGCGCCGTACCAACGGGCAGAGCGTCTCTCGGCTTCGGCAAGCAGACCGCCGGCTGACTTGACCGTGTCGACGCCGCCGTAGAGGGGAACATCACCTGCGAGAACCGCACCGAGATCCGCGTCGAGCTTGTCTGCACGGCCTTTGTGGCCCGGCGTGATGAAAGGGGTCGAATTGGACTCGAGGTAACTCAGATACCCGTTGAGGAGCGGGGAGTCGTCGCGAAGTCTCACCGGGACGTTCGATTCGGGCGCGGCTTCATTGGCGGCCTCTCGAGTTGTCATTCCTATGCGGTCACGCTCGATTGAGGCTAGCCGCGCACCTAGGCCCGGGAAAATCGTTGTCTGTCGCGCAAAGGATCCAGGCATCGGCTGCTCAGGCGCCAGTTTTGGGACCGGTGCGACATCGTCGAACGCCGCGACAAGCTGCACAGCACCGACAGGAAAGATCCTTTGCCGGTGTCGGGCACCGTCCATCGGGCGATCTGCGAGAAGTAGGGGGCATTGTCCAGTTCCTCGATAGGCTCCGGCAGATGCCACTCATCCAGGTGATCGTCGGTAGCACGCGGCCGGGCCGATTCGCGGACAAGCCGGTTGCATGGTTGGCGGATCGTCTCGGGCGCCGCGACGACTTCGATCTCGAGATCTTGGACCTTCGGGACCACCCGCTGCCCTTTTACGACCAAGCGGTTCCACCGGCCCGCTCGCTGCGGGACTACCCGGACGAGAACGTGGCCCACCTGGGCCGGACCATCGAACGCGCTGACGGTTTCATCATCGTCACGAGCGAGTACAACCACGGTTACCCGGCCTCGCTCAAGAACGCGATGGACCACGTGTTCGCGGAATTCAATCGGAAACCAGTGGCGTTCGTCGGCTACGGCAATGTCGGCGGGGCCCGGGCAATAGAGCAATTACGCCTGGTGGTCGTCGAATTCGAAATGGCTCCGCTTCGCCATGCCATCCACATCCTTCCGGAGCTGATGATCGCCGCGAGGCAAGCCGATCCGTTCTCTCCCGAGCTGTTCAGCTCACTCGACCAACGTCTTGACACAGTCGTCGCGGATCTCCTGTGGTGGGCCGCGGCGTTGGGTGCTGCACGAGCAGTCCCGGCTCGCGCCTGAAGCGCCGTTCCCCGGGGCTCAGGCCTTGGGACCACGACCGTGAGCTGACAAACTGACACCGTGACCGATACAGCCTTCCATCTCATCGCCGACGTCAGCTCGGACAGCCCAAGCGCGGTTGGGTCCCTGCTCGAACAGCTCGTCGAGGGCGACGTCACCGCAACATCCGACGGTTTCCACGTCGACGGCTGGATGAGAGGAGCCGATGCCCGCGAGCTCAACCGTTTCCTGCTGTCTGCGCTGCGCCGGGTCGAGCGCCGGACTCGCCTGCGAGCGGAGTGGACCGCCAACGGTGAAACGCATCGTTTCTTCGATTACGTGCCAAAGGGCAGCCGTCCGGCTTCGTCAGGCGAACCCGGAACCTGAGGACTTCGTCGCAGCCTGACGCGACAGTGCCCGCCCCTGGGGAGCGGGCACTCGTCTGTTCGGTTGTCTACATCCCGAGAAAGCCGTTGAGTCTCCGGGAACTTGAGGCCTCAGGCGAGCTTTGTGCGCTCTGACCGCTGCGCGATGGCCCTCGAGGCGCATCACCGTCAACGTTCCTGAGTACCAACCTCAGTAGGGACGAACTCTCCTATGAGGCGCCTCCGGGCTTCTGGTCAGCCCCGGGGATGTATTGGAATTCGTCTCGCACGCTAAAGTTCGAGCCCCCCTTCCTGGCTCCACTTCGGGAGCCTCAAGCAACAACACCGAGGGAAGCCGTTTCGTTCCCGGTTCGCGCCGATTTCGGACCGAACCTGGTCCCAGACGCTTCCAGCCTCCAAGGGCGCGGCGTAACCTGGCGAACATGATCACAGCGGTCCACACCTTGGTCTACTCCGACGACGCCGAGGCGGCTCGAGCGTTCTTCCGAGACGTCCTCGGATGGCCGCATGTCGACGTCCACGGGGGCTGGCTCATCTTCAAGACCGGGCCTTCGGAGCTCGGCGTGCACCCGACCTCGGGTGAGCACGGTGGGCAAGCGTGGTCGACCCCGCAACACCATGAGATCTCTCTCATGTGCGACGACATCGCCGGGACCGTGGCAGAGCTCAGGGACAAGGGCGCTACGTTCACCCGCGAGATCAGGGACGATGGATTCGGGATGACGACGAGCCTGGTGGTACCCGGCGCGGGCGAGATGATGCTCTACGAGCCGAAGCACCCGGCTGCTTATGGCCTTTGACGAGATGCCGGGCTGATGTTGGGCAGTGAGCCTGTGCTGCCCGCTGTCGGGTTGACGGCGGTCGGGGTCGCGGCCGTCCGCGCCGCTGAGACGGAACGAGCAGAGAGACTCTTCGCGGACCCGCTCGCGGCCAGCTTCGTGCGAGCGGCTGGACCGCGCCGTCGCCGGCCGGACCGTCCCGAGGGTCGTCACAGTCATGCTTCCCTGGTCGCCTGGGTCATCGTCAGGACTCGTTTCCTCGACGATCTCGTGCTCGACGCGTGCGCACGAGGATGTCGGCAGGTGGTGATCCTCGGTGCAGGTCTCGACGCGCGCGCCTTCCGGTTGGGCTGGCCGGACAAGCCCAGGGTCTTCGAGATCGACCTCCCTCAAGTGCTGGAGTTCAAGGAGCAGGTGGTCAGGGACGAAGGGTGGCGACCTTCCTGCGAGCGCATCATCGTGCCGGTCGACCTCTCCGAGAACTGGAGCCGGCCACTTTGCGACGCAGGGTTCGATGCGGCCACGCCGGTCGTCTGGCTGGCCGAGGGACTGCTCGCCTACCTGTCTCCGCAAGCCAGCGACTCGCTTGTCATCCGCGCCGCCGAGCTGTCGGTGCCGGGAAGCCGGTTGGGCCTCACCCTGGCCAGCTCCCGGCGACTGCGAGCATGGCGAGCGGCCCATCCCGACGGCACGAGCGAGCAAGGCGACTACGTCGCGCTCTGGCGCTCTGCCGGTCCCGGGCAGCCGGTCGAGTGGCTCGCGTCCCACGGCTGGCGTGCCGAGGTCTTCGACATGGCTGAGCGTGCCGCCAGCTACGGGAGGCCGCTCGAAGAAGACGCCCGCCACGTGAACGGTGCTCGCCTCGTCGACGCCGAACGCCGTTGACCCAGCGGGCTTGTTGCGGCCACCGCGGGCTCGCTTGCCGGTCGTGACGCCGGCTCGGCCGTGCTCAGGCAAGCGAGCGGGCCTCCTCGGCCGACCAGGCCCGTGCTGCGGCTTCGAGGGCCGCCGGGATCGAACCGTTGAGTTCGGACGAGCTGTCAAGTGCAGCCCCCAGCGCTCCGAGCGCGTCGAGCACGACCTCGAGGCGGGCGCGCTGGCCGGTGTGGTCGATCCGTACGACCGTGCTGGCGAGCTCGCCGAAGCCCGACGAGAGTGCCACGTGGTGATCGGCTCGTGCGCGTTCCACCAGGGCGCGCGCATCGGTGCTGGACGGCACGGCGAGCGTCGTCACGACCACTGCCGCGTCGGCGTCGCGTGCGTACGGCGTGAGCCCGAGAGCGCGCGCACCGGAGCGGCTAGCTGCCGCGGACGCGCGATGGCGCCGCTGCACGCCTTGTAGGCCCTCGGCCGAGACGCGCTCGAGCGCAGCTTCGAGGGCGAGGATCTCGAGTGGTGACGGCGTGCCGGGAATTGCGCTCTTGTCCGAGTCGACCCATCCCTGTTTCCAATCGAGCAGCGAGAGCACCGAGCCTCGCGGCGCGCCGGGATTGTCGGACATCGCACGCCAGGCGCGGTCGCTCACCGCCGCGATCGAGATGCCGGCTGGCCCTGCCAAGGCCTTCTGTGGCCCGATCACGGCGACGTCGACGCCCCAGTCGTCGAGCCGCACCTCGTGCGCACCGGTGGAAGCTACGACGTCGATCAGAACGAGGGCACCGTGCTCGCGGGCGAGCGCAGTGATGGCCGGGGCATCGTTGCGGACTCCGCTCGCGGCTTCGACGTGGACGAAGCTGACGATCGAGATCTCGGGGTTGGCCCGCAGCGCCCTCTCGATCGCCTCCGGGTCGACGGCCCTGTGAGGCTCGGCTTCTATCCCGATCACCGTCGCTCCCGCTTGGCGAAGCCAGTGCCCGATCGCGGCGCCGTACGGGCTCGTGTTGAGGTTGAGCGCGGCGACGCCGACCCGGCCAAGTCCGCGCGCCGCCGCCTCGAGCGGAAGGACCGCCTCGGCTTGGGGCAGGACGACATCGAGGCGAGTCTGGAGCAGCGAAGCGACGGCACGCCCGAGCCGTTCGAAACGGGCAGCCGGGATGGGCGGTGGATCCAGCAGCGGGTCGGTCATGGTTCCTCCGGAGCTTCGGGAGACTTTTCCTCGCGGAAGTGGCAGGCCGCGAAGTGCTCCGCTCGCGTGCCGACCGGCTCCAGACTCGGTCTGTCGCGGGTGCACATCTCTTCGGAGCGCGGGCAGCGGGGATGGAACGAGCAGCCGGTCGGGATGTCGATCGGGCTCGGCGGCTCGCCCTCGACCGTGGGCCGGACGAGCTCGATCTGATGCAGGCGCGGCGCGGACGCCAGCAACGCGCGGGTGTAGGGATGACGCGGGTCGCTGAAGACCGATTCGCGATCGCCCTGCTCCACGATTCGCCCCAGGTACATGACAGCGACGCGGTCGCTCAGGTGGCGCACGACGGCCAGGTTGTGCGAGATGAACACGACGGTCAGGCCAAGGCGGCTGCGAAGGTCTTCGAAGAGCCGGAGGATCGTGGCCTGCACCGAGACGTCCAGCGCGGAGACGGGCTCGTCCGCGATGATGACGCGCGGCTCGACCGTGAGCGCCCGGGCGATCGCGATCCGCTGCCGCTGGCCCCCGGAGAATTGGCTCGGCAGGCCGTCGAGAGCTCCTCTCGGGAGGCCCACGAGTGACATGAGCTCCCTGCAGCGAGTCTCGATGTCGGCGCGGGGGACCAGTCGGTGCACCCTAAGCAATTCGCTCAGCACGTGACGGACGGTCATGCGCGGGTTGAGTGACGAGTAAGGGTCCTGGAACACCATCTGTATCGCCCGCCGGTCCTCTGTGGCCCGCTTCAGGCCGAGCTCGCGACCGTCGAAGCGCACCACCCCCGAGCTCGGGGCGACCCGGCCTGCGATGCACTTCGCGATGGTCGTCTTGCCACACCCGGACTCGCCGACGAGACCGAGGACCGCGCCCTCGGCGATCCGGAGAGTGACGTCGTCGACGGCACGCAGCGTTCGCCCGTGCTCGGAGCGGAACGTCACAGAGAGGTCGTCGACCTCGATGAGAGCCTCAGCCACGGCGGCCAGCTGCCTGCGCCGCCGCGAGGACGTCCGAGTGCAGGCATGCCGCCTCGTGATCGGGTCCGACGCGCTCGAGGCGGACGTCGGTCGTCATGCACTCGGGCGTCGCGAATCGACAGCGGGACTGGAAACTGCAACCGCTCGTGAGTCGGAGCGGGTCCGGAAGCGAGCCGGGGATCGGGACCGGCTCGCGCTCTGGGCTGTCCACGTCGAGCGCCGCCGCGAGGAGCCCGCTGGTGTAGGGGTGTCTCGGCGCGGGGAGGACAGCGGCGGTGGGACCGGTCTCGACGAGGCGTCCTGTGTACATGACCGCCACGCGCTCGGCGACCTGGCTGACGACGCCGAGGTCGTGGGTGACGAAGACCAGAGCCAGGCCGCGTTCGGCTCGAAGGTCTGCCAGCAGAGCAAGGATCTGGGTCTGGATCGTGACGTCCAGGGCGGTTGTCGGCTCGTCGCACAACAGGATCGACGGGTCCGATGAGAGTGCGATCGCGATCATGACCCGCTGGCGGGTGCCGCCCGACAGCTCGTGCGGATATGCGTGGTAGCGGCGCTCCGGATCGGGAATCCCGACCAGTCGTAGCAGCTCGACCGCTCTCGCTCTCGACGCGCCGCGCCCGAGGCCGAGCACGTGTCTCGGTGCCTCGGCGATCTGGCTGCCGATCGTCGCGACAGGATTGAGGGCGCTGAGTGGGTCCTGGAAGACGATGGACATCCGTCGGTGCTGGCGGTGGCCGCGTCCTCGACCCCGCGCGTCGCTGGGGAGGGTGACACCGTCGACGATGACGCGTCCGGAGATGAGGCGCCCCCTGTTCGGCAACAGGCCCATGATCGCCCGCAGCGTGAGGCTCTTGCCACACCCCGACTCGCCGACGATCGCGAGAGCGCTACCAGGCTCCAGCGCAAAGGAAACGTCGTCCACCGCACGAAACGCCACCCGGTGGCGCCGCATCTCGACGACGAGCCCTTCGACCTCCAGTACAGGAGTCACTCGGGCCGCAATATGTCCGCGAGCCCGTCGCCGAGAAGCGACAGGCCGACGCCTGTGAGGACGACCGCCATCCCCGGGATGGCGGCAAGCCACTGGTTGGTCTGGATGAAGTTCTGACCATCGCTGATCATGGACCCCCAGTCCGGTGCCGGCGGCTGGATCCCGAGCCCGAGGTAGCCGAGAGTGACGACGGCCAGGATCACGAGCACGATGTCGGACATCGAGTAGACGATCGCCTGGGTGATCGTGTTGGGCAGGATGTGCCGCCACAGCACCCGCGTCCTCGAGAGGCCGCCACCTTCCGCGGCGGCCACCCAGTCAAGGTTGCGCGCGACCATCGTCCCGCTTCGCGTCGTCCTGGCGTAGATGACCCAGTCCGTCAGCCCGAACGCGATGTAGATCCCGTGGGTGCCCACGCCCACGACGAAGACGAGGGCGATGATCAGGACGTAGAAGGGGAAGGCCAGCACGACGTCCACGATCCGCATGACGATCGTGTCGATGCGGCCGCCGAAGTAGCCGGACACCGTGCCGATGAACACGCCGAAGGTGAAGGGAAACAGCACTGCGAGCACGCCGACTTGCAGGTCGGTGCGCCCGGCGTACAAGAGGCGGGACCAGATGTCACGACCGATCTCGTCGGTTCCGAGCCAGTGGGCACTGCTCGGGCCCGCGAGCGTGTGCAGCAGGTCCTGCGAGACCGGGCTGTAACGCCCTATGACCGGAGCCAGTAGCGCGAGAGCCACGATCGTGGTGGTCAAGATGGCGCCTGCCATGAAAGTCGGGCTGTGGAGCGCTCGTGACCTGGCCGAGGGCCGGCGAGTGACCTCGCGCTCCGGCTCGATCAGCCCCACCGGCAATGTCGCCGCCGCGCTCACTTGAGCCTTATCCTCGGGTCGAGACGCGCCGTGACGAGATCGGTTATCAGGATCACGACGATCACGCCGAGCGCGTAGACGAGCGTGACGCCCTGCACGACCGGGAAGTCGCGGTTGTCGATCGCGGTCAGCATCGCGCTGCCGAGCCCGTTCAGGGCGAAGACTCGCTCGATCACCAACGTGCCCCCGATCAGGTAGGCGATGTTGATCCCGAGCAAGTTGACCGTCGGGATGAGCGCGTTACGTGCGACGTGCACGAAGGTGACACGGGACGGGCGCAGCCCTTTCGCGCGGGCGGTCGCGACGTAATCGGCCGAGAGCACTTCGAGCATGCCGACCCGAAGGCTGCGGATGAGCACCGGGACGATGCCGATCGCAGCGCACAATCCGGGCAGCAGGAGGGAGTGCAGATGGGCCCAGAAGCTCGTGCCGTAGCCGCCGACCGGGAACCAGTGCAGGTCGACCGAGAACAAGACGATCAGGATGATGCCGAACCAGAACGACGGCATCCCGAGGCCCATGAGCGAGAAGAACCTCACGGCGTGGTCGCTGGCCCGGTCCTGGCGCATCGCGGCGAGCGCCGCCAAGGGCACCGTGATGACGATCGTGAAGAACGTCGCGACGAGAACGAGCGATCCGGTCAAAGGGAGGCCGGGGGCTATGACCGAGGCGACCGGGGCCTGGTAGTAGATCGACGTGCCGAGGTTGCCATGAGCAAGGCCGTAGAAGTAGTGCCAGAACTGGCGCCAGATCGGCTCGTCCAGGCCGAGCTGGTGACGAAGCGCGGCAACAGCTGCCGCCGGTGCGTGCATGCCGAGCAGCGTGCGGGCCGGGTCGCCGGGGATCAGCCTCAGGAGCAGGAACGTGACGACGACCACGCCGAGCACCACGGGAATCGAGAGAAGGACCCGGCGCACGACATAGCGCAAGCCCGGGCTGGTGAGATATCGGGTCACGAGGGGCGCTCCGCGCCCGGTTGAGCGGGGGCCGGCCGCCAAGTCGCCTGCAATGGCAGTCGTGGGCTCCTTGTCGCCGAGCTCGGCTCGGCCGCTTAGCTCAGCCAGACATCCTCCAACCGGTAGGCATCACTTGGGTTCACGACGTATTCGTGAAACGTCGGTTGTCAAGCGTAGCGGCGGTCCTGGGCCGAGGCAGGCGACATTCGTCGCCTCAGCCCGAACCCTGCCTTCGAGCCGGAGAGGCTCAGGCTTGCGACCGGACGTGCAACTCGCCTGATGTCCGGGTCCGCGCGCGCATGGTGATGGCAGCGACGATCCCGCACGTGAGCATCATCGCTCCGGCAGCCGAGAGCGCTACGTCCAGGCCATGGCCGAAGGCGACGTACGCAGCCTGGGTCACCTCGCTCACGATCTTCGTGATCGCCGGCGTTCCCTTGAACTGCTTGGCTTGGGAGTTGAACGTGCCTGTCGTGACTGCCGTGATGACCGTGTTCTGAAAAGACTTCGGGATCCCGATCAGGTTGAGCTGACGAATGAGGCTGGAGATCAGCTGGCCGTTCACCATCGATCCGAGCACCGCCACTCCGGCGACGGCACCCAGCTCGCGGCTGGTGTTGGTGGCGGACGCCGCCATACCCGAGTGCCGGGCGGGAAGACAAGACAGAGCAGTGGATGTCACCGGCACGATCGCGATGCCGAACCCGGCACCGGCGATGGGGAGCGTCCAGCCGATGGTCGACAGACCCGAGCTCGGAGTCAGGACGACTTCAGTCAAGATGATGCCGATTCCTGCGAGCGCACAACCGACTGTCATCGGCAGCCTCGGGCCCGAGCGCGCCACCCAACTTCCGGTGAGCAGCGAGGCGATGATCATTGCTGCCGCCATCGGCGCGAAGTCGAGAGCGGTTCCGTAGCCCGAGCTCGTTCCCACGTCCTGGAGATAAAGAGCCACGAAGAAGAAGATCGAGAAGGTACCGAAGTACGTGCAGAACGCGACGACGTTGCAACCCGCGAAGGCTGAACGCTTGAAGAACGACACGTCGAGTATCGGGTGCGCCACAGTGTGTTCGTAGAACACGAAGAAGATCGCGAGGAGCAACGCGGCGGCGAACAGCAGGTCGATCCGGGAGTTCCTGTAGCCCGCCGACTCGCCTTGGATGATGGCAAAGGAGGCAGCTGCGAGGGCACCGGCTCCGAGAAGGAAGCCCGCGAAGTCCAGGCGGAAGCGAACCCTGTTGCGGCTCTCGGGCAGTATCAGCGCCGCGCCGATGAGCGCGACCAAGCCGAAGAACAGGTTGAACCAGAAGACTGCCCGGAACGAGTAAACCCCCACGAGGACGCCACCGATCAAGGGGCCCATTGCGAGCGCAAGGCCCGACACCCCAGCCCATATCCCGAGCGCCTTGGCCCGCGATCGGCGCTCGGGGTAGATGTGGCGGATCATCGAGAGCGTGCCCGGCTCGGACGCTGCCGCTCCGAGTCCCATGATCACCCGGCCGGCGATCAGGGTGTCGGCGTTCTGTGCCAACGCGGCGACGACAGAGCCACAGCAGAAAAGGATGACGCCCGACAGCATGACCTTCTTGCGGCCGAGCTGGTCGCCGAGCGTACCGAACAGAAGCATGAGGCTTGCAAAGACCAGGGCGTAACCGTTGATCACCCACTGCAGCTGGCTGATGCCGGTGTGAAGGGTCGACTGTACGTTCGCCAAGGTGACGCTGATCACCGTGTTGTCCATGAACGTCAGGAACAGCACGAGCAACAGAGTCGCCAGGCCCAGCCGTCGGCGCATCCGGCTCAAGTGGAGCTCAGCCTCTTCAAGGTTCCCCGGGAACGACGAAACCCCGGGGCTATCGCCGAGGATGGGCTCTATGACCTCGTGCGTACGTGACGTGACGCGGGCCACCGGGCCGTGACCTCCCGCCGACGACGGGGACATCACGACGACCGGTCAGGTGCGCCCGCGGAGGACCGACGTCGCGCGGCCGCGACCTTGAAGCTGGGCGGTTGCATACAGCCGATGGGCACGAACTCCTTTCGAGAGTCAGCTTCCATCAAAGAGTGTATGGCCCAACTGCTCAATTCGTTCATGACAAGATGAATACGGCGCCGGCGCCCTTCAAGCGTTGGACCCGAGAATTGGCGCCCAAGTTGTAGTCATTCAACCGCGCCGAGTGTTGGTACTACGTGTCGTGCATTCGTGCCCCGAACCAGCCGCGTCCTCGACCGGTTACCAGGCGCAGGCGGCGACGCCGTCGGCGGCAGCCTCTCCGGGCGCGTCGTCATCCTCGGCCCTTACCGGGAACCCGGCTGTCGTGAGGCCGTGGCCGAAGCCGTCGAGATAGGTGTGCGCCTCGACCTGGCGGGGGTACCGGTTGGCGATCTCGTGGAAACGGACCGTGTGACCGGCCTCCAGGAGATGTGCGAGCTCGTGGACGATCACCCCGTCGAGCACCCATTCGGGGACGGTCTGGAGGCGGGATGCGATCCGGATCTCCCGGGAGTGGAGCGAGCAGGATCCCCAGCGCCGTTGCTGGCGTGAGGACCATCGGATCGAGGACGGCCGGACGCCACCGAGGTACTGATCCGCCAGGGCGGCGGCACGCGCGGCAAGCCCGGCATCGGAAGCGTGGCGGCGACCAGTGCGCTGGAGCAACTGCTCGACCAACTGACCGGCGAATCTCTCCCGTGCGGCGCGAGACATGCGCTCCGGGACGACGACGACCACGTGCCCGCCTTCCCAGAAGGCAACTCCGGTCTTACGGCGCCGGGCGCTTGCGCGGATCTCGACCTCAGGTGTGACGTCCGGGTCCATTGGACTCCTCTTTTCCCATCAGGCTTGCCTCGATGGTAACGAGGGGGTGTTCGCGCCCGGGGGATGGCTCGGGGCGGTCGGCCGGGCGGTCGGCCGGAGTCACTCGGGTCAGTGGTGGAAGCTCGCCTTCTCCTCTGTCGGTCCCCAGTTCGGGCCAGTCGACGTCGCCAGCCTCTTCAGCACCGTCTGCAGGTTGTCGAGGAGCATCTTCGCGAGGTCCCGGCTGAAGCCGTTGCGCACGACGACTCGCAGCACCGCCACGTCGTCGAGTGCCGGCGGCAAGGTGTACGCAGGAACGAGCCAACCGAAGGAACGGAGCGCTTCAGAGATGTCGTAAACGCTGTAGGGCAAGGTGTCTGTCAGCCGAAATGCGAACACGGGGATGCCTTCGGCCCTGGAGAGGAGGGTGAACGGGCCGAGCCGTTCGATCTCAGCAGCGAGCCACTGTGCCGTGTCCCGGCAGGTTGCCTGGACGTCGCGGTATCCGGTGGCACCGAGGCGCAGGAAGTTGTAGTACTGCGCCACCACCTGGGCTCCCGGACGGGAGAAGTTTAGGGCGAAGGTCGGCATCTCGCCGCCGAGGTAGTTGACCTTGAACACGAGGTCTTCCGGCAGGGCCTCGGCGTCTCGCCACAGGATCCAGCCGACGCCGGGATAGACGAGACCGAACTTGTGACCGGAGACGTTGATGGACTGGACCCGCGGCACCCCGAAGTCCCACCTGAGCTTGGTGTCGAGAAACGGAGCCACCAGCCCACCTGACGCCCCGTCCACGTGCATTGGAACGTCAGGTCCGCCTCCGGCCGCGAGGGCGTCGAGCGCGGCGGCGATCTCGGCCACCGGTTCGTAAGCCCCGTCGTAGGTCGACCCGAGGACCGCCACGACCCCGATCGTGTTGTCGTCGCAGGCTTTCGCGGCGCTTTCCGGCGTGAGATGGGCGGTCTCAGGCCCAACGGGCACCAGGCGAGCCTCGACGTCGAAGTAGCGGCAGAACTTCTCCCAGCAGACCTGGACGTTTGCTCCCATCACGAGATTCGGCCGGTCGGCCGGGAGCCCGGCGAGGTTGCGCCGCTGTCGCCAGCGCCACTTGAGGGCCAGGCCTCCGAGCATGCACGCCTCGCTCGACCCGGTCGTGGAGCACCCGGTGGCGCCGGAGCCTTCCGCGTGCCACAGGCGTGCGAGGATGTTCACGCACCGTCGTTCTATCTCTGCGGTCTGCGGGTACTCGTCCTTGTCGATCATGTTCTTCGAGGCGCATTCGGCCATCAGCAGCTCGGCTTCGGGCTCCATCCAGGTCGTCACGAACGTCGCGAGATTGAGCCGGGCGTTGCCGTCAAGCATCAGCTCGTCGTGGATGATCTGGAAGGCGACCCGGGGAGGCATGCCCCTGTCCGCAAGCCGCAGGCGCGGGACCTCGCCTACCTCCCCGTGCTGGGTGAACTGCGGCCGGAAGCTCAGCTCGTCGTTCTTGCCGGGATCAGGCGCGTGAGGGTGCAGTGGCACGGTCGGACCTCCTCGTCTCGGCCAACAGTAGGGGGCCGGGCCCGGCGGTCAGGCGCTGTGCTCGCCGCCGCCTGCGAGCGAGTCGATGAACGGTCGCAACCAGGACCGCGTCGCTCAGTCGGGCTGCGGCAGCTCTTTGTGCATCTGCAGGGAGGCGATCTCGTAGCCGGCCGACTCGTAGAGATTGCGGGCGACCGTGTTCGGCCCGAAGACGTTGAGGCCGATCGTTCCCACCCCCCGCCGCGCAGTCTCCTGCTCGGCGGCGAGCAACAGCGCACGGCCGTAGCCCTTGCCGCGCTGGTCCGGTGCGATCTCGATGGCGTAGATCCAGGCACCCGGAAGGCCGCGGCGGCGCTCGAGAGCCAGCCAGAGATGTCCCACGGGCTCGCCGGCGGCCGTCTCGGCCATGAGCAGCAGCATGCCGGGGGTCTCCACGCCCTGGGGCAGGAGCTCGGCGGTCTGCTCGGCTGAACGGGCCTCAGCCTCGTCCGCGGTCCAGTTGCCGGCGCGCACGTGCTCCTCGGCGTACTCGCGCACGAGCCGGGACCGGAAGGCCTCGAACTCGCCCGAGGTCATCGGCCGCACAACCAGGTTGTCCATCCCGGCAGCATAAGAGGCCGCGCCAATAGGTCGACCAACTGGTTTTGCGGAGCGGAGCGGAAGCCCGTCCTCC
>Ga0187867_10001321_pt1 | contig 21415 bp, 22 predicted proteins | sample June2016WEW_13_1_FD_132976 | JGI IMG/M metagenome (GOLD analysis project Ga0187867, IMG submission 132976) | Peatland microbial communities from SPRUCE experiment site at the Marcell Experimental Forest, Minnesota, USA - June2016WEW_13_10 | ecosystem: Environmental > Terrestrial > Soil >...
CGGATGCTGTTCACCTCCACCCGTTACCCGGCCGACTACGGGTTCGTTACCGGCACACTGGCCGAGGACGGCGACCCACTGGACGCGATGATCCTGCTTGGCGAGCCTACTTTCCCCGGTTGCGCCGTCACGGCCAGGCCGGTCGGCGTGTTCTGGATGAGCGATGAGCATGAGCCAGATGCGAAGATCCTGACGGTCGTCGCGCACGATCCGCGGTACGCGGACCTGCAGGACCTGGGGGACGTCCCTGATCACCTGCTCGCGGAGATCAGCCATTTCTTCGACGTGTACAAGGAACTCGAACCCGGCAAGGACACCGACGTCCGCGGCCGGCAGGGCCGGCCAGCCGCCGAGCAGGAGATCAGTGCCGCCATGGCCCGTTGCCACGGTGAGGCCGCCGCCGGGCGCCACATCCGCTGGACTGGCCCCGCGGAACTCAGCCACTAGGCCAGGTGCGGCACCGGCAGGGCACCCATCGGGCACAGATCTCAGCCTGGCCGGCCCGGCGCAAGCCGGTGTCACATGGTGGCCGTGTTGCTGAGCCGATCAACGGTTACGCGGAAGGGCAGGCCTTTTCGGCCGCGGACCAGCCAGATCCCAATGCTTCTTCCCAGTTTGCAACCGCCGGGCGAGCCTGCTCCGGGGACATGACGACACCCGCAACCCCGGCCACGTATGACCGAACGCCTGGCCACGCGCCAGCCCAATCGCCCTGCTGCACAGGCACGCCGTCTCCCCGCCCATTGCCAGGCAGGGACCGTTGGCGAGGTCCGCATTCCGGGCAAGCCCTTCCGCCGCGTGCCCTGACATGCCACGACAAGGCGGCCTGCGGGTCCGGGGCAACTTGCCGGGACCACTGAGGTGGGGCGAGAATGAACATGGCGATGAGGCTCGCCGCAACCGCGTAACTGCCGCTGATGGCCTCTACCTGTGGTTCCTGGATGCAGGACAGCGGAGGCGCTGGTGGATGGCGTGGTCGTTCTCGATGTTGCGCGTGAGATTCGGTCCCGGCTCGGCGAGCCGACCGTGAACGCGCTGGCCCGCCGTTTCGGCCCAGATGGCAGATGCCTGTCGTGTGCCCGCAGGCTCGGGACCGAGCCGCTGAGTATCCGCGCCTACGAGGACGGGCGGGGCATTATCACGCTCATCGCCTACCACGCGGGGTGCGCCTCTTCGGCGTGGCTGAACGTGGCGCCCGGGACCCTGCCCCGCGACCGGACCTGGGCAGCCTCGGTGACGAGGGCGACGGCCCGGCCTCCGGGCGGGTGGTGGTGCCGCTGGCTGCCGGGCCGGAAAGCGCACGGCCAGCCGGCCCTCGGCTTGCTTGTCCATCCCTGCCTGGAGATCGCGCGCGTCCGCCCGGTACACCCAGGCGAGAGCGTGAACGCTGATCTGGAAGGGCACGCGAGACTCGGATTCGCTGATTCCGTCCTTCCCGCTCAAGGCCGCCCGGTCAGAACCGTGGGGCGGGCCTGGATCGAGGCCCGGGAGGGCCGCGCGTTCCTCTGCGCCCTGGCCGGGGATAGCGCCTGGTCCGCAGCAGCATCAGAGCCGGATGTCAGCCTGGCCGAGGCCCGCGGTGGCGTGCTGATCGGGCTCGCCTGGGAGGGCGACCCGGCACGGTTGGCTGCTGAGCCGCGGCGCCTCGAGCGTGCCCTGGGCAACGGCGAGATCCAGCTCGGCTGGGCCGGGTTGTCCGGGAGCTCCCGGCGACACGGCGGCCCGGGGGTCCGGTGCTAGTACCCGGGCGCCCGAGGGCGCGTAGTGGCAGGCGCCGCGCGATGGCAGGCCGCCTGGCCGCCGCCGCGGCGCTGCTGGTCCTGGCGGCTGCTGGCGCCCGGGCGCGGGAGCACACCCGCCTGGGCACTACCGGGATCGTCGGCGCTGGCGCAAGTACCGTGACCGACATCATGGCCTTTGCCCTGGTCGCGGCGGCGTGCGTCGTGCTGGCCGGGCTCGTCGTGGTGCTCGCCCGGCGCAAGCGCCGGCGGGACGATGAGTTCGCCGTGGCGCCTGAGCCTGCCGGGACGTGGTGGCAGCGTGCCGTGGCGGTCCTCGCCGTCCTGGCGCTGATCGCGTTGCTGGTGTCGGCGGTGATTGCTGTCCTCCGCGAGGCGCGGGGAGGCGGTGGCGGCAGCGGGCATCCCGCACCGGCGTTGCCGGCCGCGCCGCATCTGCCGGCCGCGAGCGCAGCATCAGGTGCGAGCACGGGAATCCTCGTCCTGCTCGCCGCGATGGCCGGGCTCGCGGCCGTAGCGCTGGTCGTCCGCTGGCAGCGCCGGCGGCGCGCTGCGGCGCCCGCCGCTGCCAGGCCGCAGGCCGCACCCTCCCCACTGGCTGCCGCGGTGGCGTCGGGAAGTTCCGCGCTGGCGGCCATTGCGGGGCCCCGGGAGGCGATCATCGGCTGTTACGCGGCCATGGAGGAGTCCCTGGCCGGGGCAGGATCCCCGCGGCTGGCCGCGGACACCCCCGAGGAACTGCTGGACCGGGCGGCCGGCGTAGGCGTCATCCGGACGCCGGCCGCCGCGCGGCTCACCGCGCTGTTCCGCGAGGCACGGTTCAGCCCGCATCGGCTCGGGGACGCGCAGCGCGGCGCCGCCGAGTCAGCGCTCGCCGACATCGCGCGGGATCTGGCGGGCAGCCGGTGAAAGCGGCCGGGGTGACGCTGTGCGCGGTCATCGTGCTCGCCGCTGGCTACGCGGTGGGCGGCCCGGCGGGCCTGTTCGTGATCGCAGGCGCGGCCGCTCTGGGCGCGCTGCTCACGGCCCGGCTGCGGATCCCGGGCCAGTCCCGCCCGGCGGCCAGGTCCGGGCTCGCCCGGTACGCCAACGCGGCGTTTCCCCGCTACCGGCACATTGACCTGGCGCTGAGCGAGGCACGCGTGTCGAAGCGGCATTTCGACCTGGTAACCCGGCCTCTGCTGCAGCGCCTACTGGCCGCGCTGGCCGCTGACCGGCACGGCGTGGACCTGGGGAAAGATACCGCGGTGGCACGCGACGCCATGGGTGAGGATCTGTGGCCGCTGCTCGATCCGGCGCGCCTGCCGTCTGACGACTCCCAGGCGCCCGGAGTCAGCCTGGAGACCCTCGCCGCGATAGTGGACCGCCTGGAGGACGTGTGACGCTCGATGAGGCAGCTGGCCGGTGCGCCGAGATCCTGGACGAGGTTGGCCGGGTGATCGTGGGCAAGCGGGACGTGCTGCGCCTGGTGCTGCTCGGCATCCTGGCGGGGGGGCATGTGCTGCTGGAGGACCTGCCCGGCCTGGGCAAGACGGTGATGGCCCGGTCTTTCGCCGCCGTGCTGGGCCTGCAGTTCACCCGGATCCAGTTCACCCCGGATCTGCTACCCGCCGACGTGACCGGGGCGTCGCTGTATGACCAGCGCACCGGGGAGATCGTGTTCCGGCCCGGCCCGGTGTTCACCGGCCTGCTGCTCGCGGACGAGATCAACCGCACCCCGCCGAAAACCCAGGCCGCGCTGCTGGAGGCCATGGCCGAACACCAGGTCACGGTGGACGGGCAGACCCGGCTGCTGCCGCAGCCGTTCATCGTGCTGGCCACCGACAACCCGATCGAGTACGAGGGCACCTACCCGCTGCCCGAAGCGCAGCTCGACCGCTTCCTGCTGCGGACCCGGCTCGGCTACCTGCCTCCCGATCAGGAAGCTGCCATGCTCCGGCAGAAACTGGAGCAGGCCACCGCGCCGGTCACCCTGCGGGCGCTCACCGACGCGGCCGGGCTGCTGGAACTGCGCGGCAGCCTGGGCCAGGTCCACGTTGAAGACGACGTGCTGGGCTACGTCGTCCGCGTGCTGACCGCGACCCGCGAGCATCCGCAGGTGACAGTCGGGGCGAGCCCGCGGGGCGGCATTGCCGTCACCGGGCTGGCGCGCGGGCAGGCGCTGCTGGACGGGCGGGACTACGTCACCCCGGAAGACGTCAAGGCGGTGGCGGTGCCTGCGCTGGCCCACCGGCTGGTGCTCCGCCCCGAGCTGTGGGTGCGCCGGGTCACCGGCGAGGACATTGTCGCCGACCTCCTGGCAGAGGTACCCACTCCGCCCACCCGGGCCGGGCTGGCGGCGGAGCCAGGGCGGTGACCGAGCTGGACCTCACCTGGTCGGCGACGGCGCACTACCGCCGGCTGGCCACGGTGGGGCTGCTGCCGCTGCTCGCCGCCGTGGTCCTCGGCTACCCGGGCTACCTGGTGCTGGCCGCCCCATTCGTCGCCGCGCTCGCCGTGGCGTCCCGCCGACCGGGCTACGCGGCTCGGGTTCGGGTCCAGGTGCCTGATGAGCGGTGCGTGGAAGGCGAGGACATCCTCGTCCAGGTCAGCGCCGAGGCGGATGGCCCGGCCGCGGCGGTGGCCGTCCGGCTGGCCCTGCCGGCAGCGCTGCAGGCCAGCGGCCCGGCCGCCCGCGCGCAGGGTGGTGGCGCGGCGCTCGAGGCGAGCTGGCCGGTCACCGCCCGGCGCTGGGGCCGGTGGGGCGGGCAGGTGACGGTGTCGGTGACCAGCCGCGGCGGGTTGTTCACCGGGACGGCGACCGTGAGCCTGCCGCAGCTCACCGTGTACCCGCGGCCGCCGTCGCTGAGCCAGCTGGCGCTGCCTGCCGACCTGCGGTCCCGGATCGGTGACCACGTGGACCGCCGGCCGGGCGAGGGCGTGGAGTTCGCCGGGATCAGGCCCTTCGCGGCTGGTGACCGGCTGCGGCGGATCAACTGGCCGGTCACCAGCCGCCGCGGCTCGCTGCACGTCAACCAGCTAGCCGCCGAGCACGCCGCCGAGATCGTCGCCGTCATCGACGCCTTCACCGATGTGGGGCCGCCCGGGGAGACGACGCTCGACCGTGCGGTGCGGGGCGCTGCGGGCGTCGCCCGCGCGTACACGCGGGCCGGTGACCGGGTCGGGGTCATCACCCTGGACGCGCCACTGCGCTGGGTTCCCCCCGGCACCGGGCCGGTGCAGTTCTTCCGCATCGCCGAATCCGTGCTCGACGCGCGGGGACACGAGAGCTACGTGTCCCCCGACCTCGGCCGCATCCCCCGCCCCGTGCTGCCGCCCGGCGCGCTCGTGATCCTGTTCTCCCCGCTGCTGGACGAGCGGGCTATCGGTGCCGCCACCGACCTGCGTGATCGCGGCTACCCGGTCATCATCGCCGACGTGCTGGCCACCCGCCCACAGCCGCCCGGGAGGTCGGCCAGCGGCAGCCTGGCCCTGCGGATATGGCAGCTGGAACGGCAGGCACTGCGGTACCGGCTGGAGTCCCTTGGTATCCCGGTCACCGGCTTCCCCGGTGAGCCGCGGGACGGGGCCGGGACGGCCAGGACGCTGGACGGCGCGCTGAGCAGGTTCGTCCGCCGCCCGGTCCGCGGGGGTGCGCGATGAGACGCGGCACCTGGCGCGGCCGGGGGGCAGCTAGCCGCGCGGCCCTGGCTGGAGCCGGAATCGGCGCGGTGATGCTGGCCTGCGCGGTCGGGTACACGCCCGTCGCCTGGCCAGCGGGCGTGGCAGGCGCCGCCGCCGCCGCCCTGGCGGGCAGATGGGCCGCGGCCGGGACACTGGCTGCCTGCGCGGCGATGCTGATAGCAGGCATCGGTATTGCCTCCGGGACCCTGCCGCTCCCTGCGGCGGCTGCCGAGGGGACACTGATCCTGGCCTATCTGCTCAGCCCCGGCCTGGCGGGCGCCCCCCTCAGCGGCGGCCCGCTGTCGTGGATCCGCGAGCGCGGCCCGGTCCTCGCGGCCGCCCTGGCCGCGGCCCTGCTGACGGCGTTGGCTGCGGAGGCCACGCTTCCTGCCGCGCCCTGGCTGGCGGTGATCGGTGTCGCGGCCGTAGGGGCGGCTCTCCTGGTGGCCGCCGGGTAGCGGTCAGTTGCCCGCGAGCAGCTCACAGCGCGCCGATCAGGTAAGCCACGAGGATCATCAGGAAGACATAGAAGAGGTACAGGCTGACATCCCCGGACTGAAGCGGCCGGACGACGTCGGCCGCCCATTCCACGCCCCGGTTCACCGGCCGGTACAGGAAGCGGATGAACAGCGGGGTCACTTCGGCTTCATAGTGCACCGGACCCGACCGGCCGGCTGGGTCATCGGATGCACGGCGCACCGACACCGACGTCCCGGTACAGCGCGTCGAAGGTGACCCGGGTCGGGGCGGAGAACGTCATCGCCGAGTACTGTATCCGCGGCTTGAATACGAGGATCCCGCCGTCCCAGACCGGCACGCTGACGCTGTCCGCCCGCGGCCGGCCCGCCAGGTAGATGAGCACCGGCACAATCGTCAGCGCGACCAGGAAGACGGCCAGGTAGGCGGGCGAGAAGGCGGAAAAGTCGGCATGCGCGGGGATGACGGTCAGGTTGCCTGGCAGCAGCTGCCGCAGGGCGACCCCGGTGACGGTGCGGATCCCCCGGGACAAGACCAGCAGCACCACAGGGGCGCCCAGGGCCAGGGCCACGCACGCGGCCGCAAGCAGAGCGGGCCCGGCCACCGGCTGGCCGCGCTCGCAGGCCGCGGCGGCCTGCCGGGTGCGGGCCATGCCCAGGAACGGGATGCCGTACCCGCGCACGAACGCGTAGATGGCCAGCCCGCCGGTCAGCCCGAGGGTGGCCGCGGCGGTGACGATCAGGATGGCCATCAGGTGGCTGCCGGTCCGGAAGCCCTGGAACAGCCCCTGGAAGATGAGCCATTCGCTGACGAACCCGTTCAGCGGGGGCAGCGCGGCGATGCCGAGCGTCCCGGCCAGGGTGATGACCACGCTGCGCGGCAGCCGGTGGATCAGCCCGCCGAGCCGGTCCATGTCCCGCGTGCCGGTGGCGTGCTCGATCGCCCCGGCTTCCAGGAACAGCAGCGTCTTGTACGCGCCGTGGTTGGCCACGTGGTAAAGCCCGGCCAGCAGCAAGAAGGCGAGCAGGGCGGGCTGATGGTAGGCACCGAAGATCAGTCCGGCCCCGAACGCGGTGATGATGATGCCGATGTTCTCAATGGTGGAGTAGGCCAGGAACCGCTTGATATCCCGCTCGTTCATCGCGTGCAGGATGCCGATGGCGGCGGTGAGCGCCCCCGCGGCCATGGTGATCAGCCCGGACCAGGCCGGCTGGGCGGGAAGCAGGCGAACCCGAACAGCGCGATACCGTAGACGCCCAGCTTGACGATCAGGCCGGACAGGAACGCGGAGCCGTGGGCCGGGGCGACCGGGTGCGCTTCGGGCAGCCAGACGTGCAGTGGCACGAGCCCGGCCTTGAAGCCGAAGCCGGCCAGCGCGAACAGGTAGATGGTGTCCCGCCAGGCCGGCGTCACCAGGTGAGCCCGGCCGGCGATCACGCTGAGTTCCATCGCATGCGTTTTGGTGGCCAGGATGACAAACGCCGCGATGATCAGCACGAAGCCGGCCTCGGACAGGGCCAGGAACCAGAACGCGCCGCTGGCTGTGGCCTGCTGGCGTGGGTGGCGCAGGATGAGCAGGTAGCACAGCAGGGCCATGGATTCCCAGGCCACCAGGAAGGTCACCACCCCACCTGCGGCCAGCACGGCCGCCGAGGCGACTAGCGCCAGGTTGTAGAGGGCCAGGTACAGCCCGGAGCCGCCGCCGGGCGCGTCATAACGGGGAATGTACGCGGCGATGCCGACCGCGACCAGGCCGAGCAGCGCCGCGAACACCCCGGCCAGGCTGGTCGCCTGCAGCTGCAGGCGAACACCTCGGCCAGGCTGGTCGCCTGCAGCTGCAGCGAGCCGGCCACCTCCCCCGCCCCGGCGGTGAAGACCCGCGAGCCGCCCCACAGCAGGGCCGACACCCCGCCGGCCAGCGCGGCGGCACCGCCTGCCGCGGAGAGCACGCAGCACACCCGGATCGCGGCGCGGCTGCCGCGCCCGGCCAGTACCACGATCGCGGCCAGCACCCACGCGGCCGCGGCGGCCGCCAGCCAGGCCAGGGGGTTCACCGCCCGCCCTCCCCCCGGGCCGCTGAGCGGCCAGCGTCCTCGCCGCCGGGCGGCCCGGCCGTGAAGGTGAGCCCCGTGACCTTTTCCCCGAACCGGTTCACGGCCAGCAGCAGACCCTGCAGGAGAGCCAGCGGGCTCGGCGGGCAGCCCGGTATCCACACGTCCACCGGGAGGACCGCGTCGGCTGAACCGTGCACGAACGCGTCCGCGGGATACACGCCGCCGAGTGCGCAGGCTCCGGTCGCGATGACGATCTTCGGGCCGGGCATCGCCGCGTAGGTCTTGCGGACGGCAACGTCGAACGCCCGGATCATCGGGCCGATGACCAGGAGCAGGTCGGCGTGCCGCGGCGCGGGCGTGAAGAAGAACCCGAGCCGGTGCAGGTCGTAGTGCGGGGCGGTGAGCAGCCTGATCACCTGCTCGCAGACCGCGCACGACCCGGTGTCCAGAGTGCGGATGTGCAGGCTGCGCCCGAACTGCGAGGCGATGCGCTGGCGCAGCCGGGCCGCCAGCTCCCGCTGCTCCTCCTCGGCTGCCCCAGCCCCGGCCGCGGCCACCGCGCCGCCGGGCTGCCCGTCGCCGGCCCGGCCCGGCCGTCACTGCCCCATCCCGGGCGCGAGCATTATTTCCCTAACGAGATGCCCGCGGCTGGTGGCGGCCAGCTCGAACTCGCCGCTCGGGGTGACCGCCTGGGGGGCCTCGTCCTGGCACCGGCCGCAGGCGGTGCAGCGGCCCACGTCAAAGACGAGGACCGCGCCGTCGCGGTGCAACGCCCGGCTCGGGCACACCAGGGCCAGCCGGTCGGCCAGCGGGGCATCGATGGCCCCGGCCCGGAACGCTGGCGGCGTGGGCAGGCCGGCGGCGGAGCTGTCCGGGCGGGCCGGGTACCGGGTGGTGACGATCCCGCGGCGGATGCCCCGGGCGAACCATAGCGGCATGGCTGCCTCCCCTCAGCGTGCGGTCCCGGCCACCGTGAGCCAGAAGCTGGCCTCGATGATCGGGATGTCGGTGAAAACGTTCTGGGACCGGGCGGCGTCATCGAACCCGCGCCAGTTCCGCACCGACGCGGGCCGCAGGCGCGCCCGGCTGATCCGCCCGCGGGGGTCCAGCGCCACCCAGGCCAGGGCCTCGCCGCGGGGCGACTCCGACCAGCCCAGCCCGGCCCCGCTGGTGGCGGGGAGCCGGGCCAGGCCGGCGCCCGGCCCGGCGTCCAGCAGATCGCCGATGAGCTGGACCGAGGCGTCCACCTCATCGAGCATCACCTTCAGCCGGGCCAGCGCGTCCCCGGCCTCACGGGCCGCGATAGCGGGCGGGACATCTGCGTAGGGGCCAGACGGATGGTCCAGGCGGCTGTCGACGGGCACGCCGGCGGCGCGGGCCACCGGGCCGACCAGGCCCAGGCGGCGGGCCTGCTCGGTGGTGAGGATGCCGGTGGCCTCGAGCCGGTCCATGAAGGAGTTCGTGGCCAGCAGCGCGTCGGCCGCCCGGCGGAGTTCGCCGTAGGCGCCGGGCAGGGCGCTGCGCAGCCGGATCCGGTGCCCGCCGTACGCCGCCCGCGTCGACCACGCCGAACAGACTCCGGTGACCGAACGTGGCGGCGTTCAGCCGCAGCGGCCGTTCCAGCGCGATCTCCGCGGCGGCCTGGCCGACGGCCAGCCCGGTCGCCTGGCAGAGGGCCGCCAGCGCAGCCGCATGGTTGTACAGCCGCTCCAGTTCCAGGGCGATGGCCCGGGTGAGCTGCGCGGCCGGTGGCGGCTCGGCGCCCAGGGCCGCCTCGGCCGCCGCGGCGAACGACCAGCTCACCCCGACCGCACTCAGCCCTTCGGCCCGTTCCGCGAGGGACATGGACTCGGCCGGCCTGCGGCCCTGCAGCCGCCACTCGACACCGCGATGCTTGTGCCAGGTGAACAGGTAGAGGTCCACGATTTCCTCACCGCTGGTCACCAGGCCGTAGTACAGCGATTCCACGCCAGCCTGGCGGACCGGGCCGAACGGGAACTCGAACGCCTGACCGCCGACCGCGTGCGAGGCGTGCGCGTCTTCCGGCGCGGGCGGAGGCCGGTGCCCCAGCCGGGGCAGCGTGGTCTGCGGGGATTGCCCGCCCAGGCCACCCCGCGAATCCGGTCCGCCCGGCGGCGGCAGGGCCACCCGGTTGAGCGGCTTCCCGCCGCCGGGCCGCACACCGAACTGCTCCTAGATCTCGCATTCCTCGACAAACGCGGCTGGCGCCACCACCGCTTCGGCCCGGGTGATCGCGCCCCGCGTAAAGCGGCGCTAGCACAAGGACTGCCAGGCTCTGCAGCACCTGGATGATGAGAGACATCGCACGCCTCCGCCTGTCACATCTGAACAGGTAGAGGCCATCAGCCAGGTGATGCTCCAGCGTTACGCGAGCCTCATCGCGCGAACAAGTTTGACGCTACACCGCAGGCGCGCCTGGGCTGCCTGGCGCCAGGCAGCCCAGGCGCCAGGCTCCCTGGAAGCCTGCCCTCACGGTCCGCCTGCCTGCGCCCCCGGCGCCTCGTGGGCGCTGACCAGGAGCACCGGGACCGGGCTGGCCATCGCGGCGGCCTTCGCGACATGGCCAAATCTGGGGTGAAACACGCCGCCGTCGCCGTGGCGGCCCAGGACCAGCAGGTCGAAGGCGTGCTCAGTGGCGTAGGCACACAGCGACTGCGCCGCATGGCGGCCCTCCTCGATGTGCAGGTCGATCCGGGCCCGCGAGGTCGCCGTGATGGATTCCCGCGCCCGCGCAAAGCATTCCCTCACCCACCGCCTGTCCTCTGGTTCCTCTCCCGCGTGGTCCAGCCACGCCTCCGACTGGACGGATGCGGGCACAATCGCGAGCGCGACCACGTGCCCTGGCCCATCACCGACGATGGCCGCGGCCGTCTTCAGGGCGGCCGCGGAATCGGGCGAGCCGTCCCACGCGACCAGTACCCGGCGGAACGGGCCGCCGGTCACCCCGTCGTGACTGTAGCTGCCGCTTGGAGAAGGAATCATCGCGGCCTCCTTACCCGGCCCAGATCCTGCGGCACCGCAACATCGTGCAACGCATTCTCACTCCGGTCCGGCATGCCGGCAAGGGCCAGACGGCCTCCTTCCCGCGGGTCGCCTCGCGGTGCCCAGACGTCAGTATGATCGGGTCAGCGATGAGGCCCGCTTCGAGCGCCACCCGGCTGATGGCTTCTACCGGTGCAGTGAGCGATGGAATCCGCATGTGCCGCGGTGAAGGAGTGGCCCCGCATCGTGAAAGCCTTCCTCATGTATCCCGACCGGGATTTCGATCCTGATCGCGAACTACCGCCCAGCGCCGGTGACCTGCTCAGCGACCTAGAACTCGGCACCCTCCTCGAGGCTATGGCGGCCGGTGACGAATTCCTTTATACGGTGGCAGAGAAGGCCGTTCTGGGCAGCCTGACTGATCCTGCGGAAATCGTGTACCGGCAGGATATCCTCCGGGACTGCCTGAGCCAGCCGGCCATTATCGGGCAGATTTACGCTATTACGGTCGACGCGATCGCCCGGGAGCGGCGGGAATACTTCAGCTTGTTCCGCGGCTCGCCAGATGCGGTGCTGCAACGATCAGTGCGGGTACTCGAGATATTCATGACCCAGTTGCGGATGCTGAGAACCCTCACCGAGGAAAACGCCGGCGACTTCAGATCTGAGGGCTTCACGCGGTTCTTCCGGATGCTCTCGAAAGAACTTGATGATGAGTTCTTCACCACGGTCAGCTACCACCTGGCGGAACTCAGATTCCGCCGTGGAGTCCTGGTCAGTGCCGAACTGGGCCAGGGAAACCTTGGGGTCGGCTATGTGCTCCGGAAGGCACCTGAGCAGAACTGGATCGGGCGGATATCGGCGCGCAGCCCCGGATACAGCTTTCAGATACCCGATCGTGACGACAACGGATTCAAGGCACTAGGTGACCTGAAAGGACGGGGATTGAATCCAGCCGCCAGCGCGCTCGCCCAGTCCGTCGATCATATCCTCAGTTTCTTCCGCATGCTCCGCTGCGAGCTGGCCTTTTATGTAGGATGCATAAACATGTACCAGCGGCTGGCCGGCAAAGGCGAGCCGACCTGCTTCCCGGTCCCACTCGCTGGCGGCCAGCCCGGCCTCGTCGCGCGGGGCCTCTATGATCCCTGCCTGTCGCTGCAACTCGCTGACCGCGTGGTCGGCAACGACGTCTCCGCGGACGGGACACGGCTGATCATGGTTACCGGCGCCAACCAGGGCGGGAAGTCGACGTTCCTGCGCAGCGTGGGAGTAGCCCAGCTGATGATGCAGTGCGGCATGTTCACCCCCGCGGAAGAGCTCAGCGCGGCCCCCTGCCAGGGCGTCTTCACCCACTTCAAGCGGGAGGAGGACGCCACCATGGAAAGCGGCAAGCTGGACGAGGAACTCCGCCGGATGAGCGCCATCGTGGACCGGATAACCTCCGGCTCCCTCCTGCTGTGCAACGAGTCGTTCGCCTCGACGAACGAGCGGGAGGGCTCCGAGATCGCCCGCCAGATCGTCTGCGCGCTCCTGGACCGGGGAATCTGGGTCATTGTCGTCACCCACCTGTTCGACTTGGCGCAGCGCTTCTACACCGAGCGGGCGGCGGGCACTCTCTTCCTGCGCGCCCAGCGGCGGCCCGACGGGTCCCGCCCGTTCCAGGTGGCCGAGGGGGAACCGCTGCCGACGAGCCACGGGCCTGACGTGTACCGGCGAATATTCAGCGAGGATCCCAGCAGGGCCGCCGTCAGCCCCGGCCGTTAGGATCTCCGCGCCGGATGAGGCTCCGGCAGGGCACCCACCCTGAACCGCCACCGCGGCTGATGGCCTCTGGTTCGCAGCAGGACCAGGAAGGATGGCGGTGACGGACGACCAGCCCCGGGGCGACACGAGCGGCGACCAAGCCGGGGAAGCACCGGACGCGGAGCCGGATGCTCCGGCGCGGCCTGGCTATCGGTCGCTCCTCCTGCACGTCAGGCAGGCCTCCCCCGCGCTGAAGTTCGTCCTCATGGTGGGCATCATGAGCTTCTTCGCCGACTTCACCTATGAGGGCTCCCGCAGCATCATCGGCCCCTACCTCGGCACCCTCGGGGTCGGGGCGCTGGGTATCGCCGTCATCACCGGGATCGGCGAATTTCTTGGCTACGGCCTGCGCCTGGTGTCCGGCCGCGGCGCGGACCGCACCGGCCGGTACTGGCCCATAACGATCAGCGGTTACGTCGTGCAGATGGCCGCCGTGCCACTGCTGGCCGTGGCCGGAAGCTGGCAGATCGCCGCTCTGCTGATCATCTTCGAGCGGGTCGGGAAGGCTACCCGCAACCCGCCACGGGACGCGATGCTCTCGCATGCCGCGAAGGAGATGGGCTACGGCTGGGGCTTCGGGGTGCACGAAGCCCTGGACCAGTTCGGGGCCATGTTCGGCCCGCTGCTGGTCGCCCTGATCCTCGCGGTCAGCAACCACGACTACAAGATCGCCTTCGCCGCCCTTGCTGTGCCCGGCGCGATCACGCTGTCCCTGGTGATCGTCGCCCGCGTGTTCTATCCGCGGCCGCAGGAGCTTTCGGCCAGCCCGGCCGCGGTGACCACGACCGGGCTGCCCCGGGTGTTCTGGATCTACCTGGCCGGGGCCGCGCTGGTGGCGGCCGGATTCGCCGACTTCCCGGTCATCGCCTTTCACTTCCAGAATGCTGGCACGGTGTCCGCGCCGCTGGTGCCGGTCTTCTACGCGGTCGCGATGGCGGTCAGCGGCACCGGCTCGCTCATCCTGGGCCGTCTGTTCGACCGGGCCGGCATCGGCATCCTCATCCCGCTGACCGTGGTAGCGGCGGCGTACGCGCCGCTGGCGTTCCTCGGCGGATTCTGGGCGGCCCTGATCGGGGTATCGCTGTGGGGCCTGGGGATAGGCGTGCACGAATCGATCATCCCGGCGGCGGTTGCGCCGATGGTGTCCCCGGACCGCCGCGCGTCTGCCTACGGGCTGTTCACCGGCGCCTACGGCACCGCCTGGATGCTGGGCAGCATCGCGATCGGGGCGCTGTACAACGTCTCACTCGGCCTTGTTGTCGCCTTCGCGGTAGTCGTTCAGCTCGCCGCGATCCCGTTCATCCTGATAGCCCGCAGGCACACCATCAACGGAGGCAGCAAACCATGACCGCGTCATCGTTGGCAGGGGCCGGAACCCACCAGGTCACCCAGGTGGACCGCCGCAGCTGGCCAGCCCGGAGGATGTACTGACGCTGCTCACCACGGCGATCGCCGACGCGGGGTATGCCGCTGGGGCGGACGGCGTGGCGATCGTATTGGACCCGGCGGCCAGCAAATTCCGCGGCGAGGACGGCTTCTACCACGTCGCCGGGCAGAAGCTGACCTGCGACGAGATGATCGAACGCTACGCCCAGATCGCCGACCGCTTCCCGGTCTGGCTGATCGAGGACGGACTGGCCGAGGACGACTGGGACGGCTGGGCGACCGGCTGCAGCTGGTCGGGGACGACATCTTCGTCACCAACCCGGAGATCATCGCCGACGCCATCAACCGCAGCGTGGCCAACGCGGCGCTGATCAAGGTGAACCAGATCGGCACGGTGACCGAGACGCTGGAGGCGATAGCCGTCTGCCGTCGCGGCGGGTATGCGCAGTTTGTGTCGCATCGCTCGGGCGAGACCACGGACTCATTCATCGCGGATCTCGCCGTCAGCACCGGATGCGGCGAATTGAAATCTGGTGCCCCTGCGCGCGGCGAGCGGGTAGCCAAGTGCAACCGCCTGACCGAGATCGCCCGCGGCCCGGCCAGGGCTGCGCTATGGCCTGCCACCCCGGTAGCCGGGCCGCCGTGCCCGGCCGAGTTGGGCAGGGCACGGCCAGCCCGGGTATCCTGAACGAGAGCGATGAAGCCCGCTGTCCTTGCCAAAGCGGCTGATGGCTTCTACCGATGCGGAACGGTGGAAGCTGCGTGTTTCATAGCATCCTGTTCGATCGTCCTGCCGACGCTGCCCGTGCGGGCCGGGGGCAGGAACCGGCCTGCTTTCACGATCTGAATCTCGACCAGGTCGTGAACCTGATGACTACCGGGCGCGCCGAATACGAGTTGGCGCAGTTCTGCTACGTTCCGCTGCACGACGCCGCCTCGGTCAGGTACCGCCACGAGATCCTTCACGACCTCGGGAACGAGCCGGTGCGCGCCGCGGTGCGAGCCTTCGCGGCCGGGATGCGTGACATGCGCGGGCAGCTCGCGCAGGTCCGCAAGCTCCGCTACCGGTACCAGCAGGAGCGCTGGTTCGTCGACGCCACCAATACCTACTGCGCCGCGGTCAGCGCGCTGGCGGACTGCCTGGCCGAGCTGGATATCCGCTCGCGCGGCTTCCGGGAACTCCGGGATTACCTCGCCGGCTATACCTCATCGGAGGCGTTCACCTCGCTGGTCTCCGCGACCCGCACCCTGTATGCCGACCTGGCCTCCGTGACATACAGCATCCATATCAAGGGAAACCGGGTGCGGGTCAGTGACTACGACGGTGAGCCTGACTACAGCGCGGAAGTGGAAAAGACGTTCGCCCGGTTCAAGCAGGGCGCGGTTAAGGACTACCGGACGGGCTTCCGTGACTGGCCGGACATGAACCATGTCGAGGCCCAGATTCTGGATCTGGTGGCCCGGCTCAACCCCGAGGTATTCCGGGACCTGGACAGCTACTGGGCACGCAATCAGGACTACCTCGACACCACGATCGCGTCCTTCGACCGGGAAGTCCAGTTCTATCTGGCCTACCTGGAACTCATCGGGCCGCTCAAGCAGGCGGGCCTGGACTTCTGCTACCCCGGCGTGTCAGCAGAACCCGGGGACATATCGGCGGACCGCTCGTTTGACCTCGCCCTGGCCTGCAAGCTCGTGCCCGATAAGTTGGAGATAGTGCCCAACGACTTTCTCCTGGAAAGCCCGGAACGGATCCTGGTCGTCACCGGCCCGAACAACGGTGGCAAGACCACGTTCGCCCGGATGTTCGGGCAGCTGCATTACCTGGCCAGCCTGGGCCTGCCCGTGCCGGGACGGCAGGCACGGCTCCTGCTGCCGGATGAGATCTTCACCCATTTCGAGCGTGAGGAAGACATCACCACCCTGCACGGCAAGCTTGAGGACGAACTGACCAGGATCCACCAGATCCTGGGCCAGGCCACCGCCAGCAGCGTCCTGGTGATGAACGAGAGTTTCACCTCCACGACGCTCAGCGACGCCCTGTTCCTCGGCACCGAGGTGATCCGCCAGGTCATCGAGCTTGGCCTGGCGGGAGTGTACGTGACGTTCGTCGATGAACTGACGTCGCTGAGCGACGCGACGGTCAGCATGACCAGCACCGTTGTGCCGGACAACCCGGCGCAGCGGACCTTCAAGGTCGTGCGCCGGCCCGCGGACGGGCTGGCGTACGCCGCGGCGATCGCGGCCAAGTACGGGCTGACCTTCGAGCGGGTGAAGGAGCGGATCATCCCGTGAAAGCCTTCCTCATGCACCCCGGCCAGGACTTCGAGCTCGAGCAGGATCCACCCCCCTGGTCCGCGGACCTGGCCCGGGACCTGGAACTGGGCGCCCTGCTGAACGCGATGGCGGGCGGCGACAAGTTCCTGTTCGACGTGGCCCAGCGGGCACTGCTGCGCGGCCTGACCGACCCGGCGGCGATCCGCTACCGGCAGGACATCCTGGCGGACTGCCTCACCAGCCCCACCGTGGTCAGGGAGATGTACAACCTCGCGGTCACGGTGGTCGAAGGAGAGCGGAAGGTTTTTTTCGGGCTGTTCTTCCGCGACTCGCCGGACGTCATCCTGCACCGCTCGGTGCAGGTCCTCGAATTCTTCACCGGCCATCTCAGGACCCTGCGGAAGCTCGCTGATGAGCACGCGGGAAACTTCCACTCCGCCGGTGTCACCCGGCTCTTCGGGATGCTCACCGAGGAGCTCAGCGATGAGTACTTCACCGAGATCGACAGACACCTGGCCACGCTGAAATTCCGCCGCGGCGTGCTGATCAGCGCCGGGCTGGGCACCGGCAATAAGGGCATCCGCTATGTCCTGCGCAAACCCCGCGAACAGGGCTGGCTGGAGCGGCTCTCCCCCGGGGGGGCGCGATGGTTACAGCTTCGCGATCGCCGACCGTGACGAGAATGGGATGCGGGCGGTGGCCGACCTGGAAGGACATGGGACCAAACTGGTCGCCAACGCGCTGGCCCAGTCCTGCGACCACATCCTCAGCTTCTTCCGTCTGCTCCGGGCTGAGCTGGCCTTCTACATCGGGTGCCTTAACCTGCATGGCCTGCTGACCGGCATGGGACAGCCGGTGCGCTACCCGGATCCGCGCCCCGGCGGCGAGCCGGCCCTTTCCGCGCAGGGACTGTACGACCCCGCCCTGGCGCTGCAAACCCGCGGCCGGGTGGTGGCTAACGACCTCCAGGCCGACGGCAAGTCGCTCATCATGATCACCGGCGCCAACCAGGGTGGCAAGTCCACATTCCTGCGCAGCCTGGGACTAGCCCAGCTGATGATGCAGTGCGGGATGTTCACCTGTGCGCAGTCGTACCAGGCTGACGTGTCCCAGCGCGTTTTCGCCCACTACAAGCGCGAGGAAGACGCGTCCATGAAGAGCGGGAAGCTCGACGAGGAACTCGCGCGGATGAGCGGCATCGTGGACCGGATCACCCCGGGATCCCTCCTGCTGTGCAACGAATCCTTCGCCTCGACCAACGAGCGGGAAGGCTCAGAAATCGCCGGACAGATCGTCCGGGCGCTGCTGGACCGCGGTATCAAGGTCGTATTCGTCACCCACATGTTCGACCTGGCGCAGAGATTCCACCAGCAGAACCTGGATGGCGTGCTGTTCCTCCGCGCCGGGCGGCAGGCGGACGGCGGCCGTACCTTCCGGATCTCGGCCGCAAATCCGCTGCCGACCAGCCACGGCGGGGACGTCTACCAGCGTATCTTCGCCGCTGATCTCGACCACTCGGCAGCTCTGGGCTGAGGCTCGCATGTCGTCCCCGTACTCCGCGTCCTGGTCAGGAAGGCCCCCCCGGCTCTACTGGCTGCCCCCGGGAGGGATCGGGAACGGGCTGAACGCGCAGACGTGGGCACCGCTCCTCGACATAGACGCCGGTAACCTGGTCCTGCTGTTGGACAGCCTCCGCGATGCGGACATCGCCGCCTACGGGGCCCGGATGGACCGGCCGGAGCGCGACAGGTCTTCCTCGACGTTCCGCCTCTGGGTGGATACCTGGACCCACGCACGGGCCGAGGACGTGGCCCGGGAAGTCCTGCTCCGCTACCACCGTGCTCGTCCCAGCCGCTGATCACCAGGCTGGGCTGGCGTCTGCCTCCGCGCTGCTGCCCGTGACGATCGTGGCGGCCTCGTCCAGCAGTCTGGACACGTGGTCGAGCGCCTGCTGGCGCCGCGCCAGCTCCTGGTCCAGTTCCGCCGCTTCGCCCGCCGTCGCCTCCCGTGCCGCGGCCGCGGCACGCAGGGCACCATCCAGGCGGCCGGTGCTGTCGGCGTATCGCGCCTCCACCGTCCGCACCAGCTGCCGTGTGGCATCGGCGAGCCGGTACTGCAGATCGGCCCGGGCCCGCCCGATCTGCCGGGGCACCAGAACCGCCGTTTCCCGGCGCAGGTAGGCCGCGGCCCGCTGCCGGGCAGCCTGGCCGGGGAGATGGCGGCGGATGGTGCCAGCGAGCAATTCGGTCTGCCCGGCCTGCTCGGCCACCAGGTAGAAGAAGCGCATATCAGCGGCCAGACGCGTCCCCGCGTCCGGCACCGTCAAAGTCAGCCCGAGCAACTCAGCAGCGGCGTCGCGGACCGCGTCCAGCTCGGCCCGGAGCTCAGCGCTCATCCGCTCATCCAGCCGGGTCAGGCCGGCTTCCATCCGCGCGGCCTGCTCCCGCCGCCACGATTCCGCGGCGGCCACCGCGAGCTCACCGAGTCGGGCCCGCCCGGCTCGCTCGATCTCGGCTGCCGTGGCGGACTCGAGTTCGCCATGGAGCAGGGCGTCTACCGCGGCGGCCACGATGCCGGTACGATCCGGCGCAGCCTGCCGGGCGTCCTCATTCAGGTCCGAAAGCATCCTGGCCGACTCGGCGCGCACCAGGTCCGCCGCATCGCGGCGGCGCACCGCGACGGCCGCGAGCCGCGCGGTGAACGCCCCGACCCGCTCTGCGGCGTCGCCGGTCCGCATCTCAGCCGCCCGGCGCGCCAGGTCCACTTCATCACGCAGCGAACGTGCCAGGCGGCGCGCGTGGGCTGCGGCGGACAGGCGCAGATCAGCGGCGCGCCCCTGGTCCAGGTAGGCCGTGAAATCTGCACAGAAGGCCGCGAACCCTGGATCAGCGCCGGCGCCCTCCAGGAGGGCCGTCCGGGCTGAGACTGGATAGACCCGCACCGGCTGCCCAGCAGCCTCACCCGCCACCCGGGTGGCGAAGTCCAGGGCCTCGGCCAGCTCGCCCGCGGCCAGGTAGTCCGTCTTGTTCAGCACCACGAACATCCGGACCGACCCGCCCGCCACGCGGGCCAGCAGTTCACGCTCACTCGCGGATGCGGGCGGGTCGGCGGTCAGCACGAACACCGCCGCGTCCATGGTGTCCAGCGCGGCTTCCGCGGCGCTGGTGTTGTGCGCGTAGACCGACCCCGTGCCGGGCGTGTCGACCAGCTCGACGCCCCGGGCCAGGATGGGCACATCGACCGTGACGGTGACCGCAGCAACGTTACGGCAGTTCCCCGGGTTGCCTCGTTCGGTGACTACATCCTCGAGCGCGGATAGCGGGAGGTCCTCGGCGTGACCGTCGGTGAAGACAGCGCGCACGTTCTCGTCCCTGCCGTAGAGCACTGTCGTGGCCAGCGCCGTGAGCGGGGTGACGCCGGCTGGCAGCACGGCGCGGCCGAGCAGCGCGTTGATCAGGGTGCTCTTGCCGCGCTTGGCTTCTCCCGCCACCAGGACCCTCAGCCGCCGCTCACGGACCCTGCCGCGCAGCGCATCCAGGGCCGCACGATCGCCCGCGCTGCCCAGCGTGCCCAGCTCATCCAGGGCGGCCAGCAGCGGGTCGGAGCCGTTGGATCCGCCCACCTATCCTCCTACCATGTCGGTAGGAGCCATTGGCGGCCTGACCGCGGTTAAGGCGGGCTCCTCCGCCGTCATCCCTCCAGCGTACCCACGCCTCTCACGGACGCGGCGAAAGTATCCAGGGCATCCTGGAGCCGGGCCAGCGCGATATCGGTTGTCTGTGCCTGGGCGGCGATGAACGCATCCTTCGCCGTGACTAAATAGCGTGGGTCTTTTAGGTCTTTTAGTGACCCTGTGCGGGTCATTGTGAGAAGAGTGAAAGCCTGTGTTGCGTCGGTTCCAGTGCTCGCTATCCGAACTGGCTGGCAATCCGGTGTAGACGCGGTGCAGGACTTCGACGCTGACGGCGAAACCGTCGGCACTGTCCCGCGAACTACCACCAGCGAGATTCACCGTTACAAGGCTTACGCCACGCGCTCGCGACACAGCCTGTGATGACGACACGGCCGGCGCTACTGTGCCCATCATGAACACTTCGGCCGGCCCGCCCCCGGCGCCCAGTACTGAGGCTGACCTGCTGGGTGCGCTGTTCTCTCCAGCCGGCCGCTCCGACCCGCACGTGATCTTGCGCTCCTGCGCCCTGCCCGGCTGCCAGTACCCGTTCGTCCGGGATGTGCTGCGCGACCCGAGGTTCGCCGCAGCGTCGATCCCGCCCTCGCCCGATGGGGCATTCCAGCTGCTCGCCCGGTGGATGATGCGGCTGGACGGCGACCGGCACCGCCGTGTCCGGGACGCCTTCGGGGGCCTGTTCACTGCCCGCAGGGTCGAGCGCTACCGGGCCATCATCGCCGAGCGGGCCACCGCGCTGATCGACCAGGCAACCCCCGCAGGCAGCATGGACCTGGTCGCGGACTTCGCCCGGCCCCTGCCGTTCACTGTGATCACCGAGGTCCTCGGGGTTCCGCCCGGTGACCGGGACTGGCTTGCCGCGGCGGTCGCGACACTCAACCGCGGCTTCGCCCGCCAGCGCGACACCGACCGCACCGCGGTCCAGGCCGCCAACGACGCGGCCGGGCAGATGCTGTCCTACTTCACCGGGCTGCTCGACCAGCGCACCGCAGCACCAGCCGGCGACCTGATGACCACCCTGGCCGCCCGGCAGGCCGATGGCGAGGACCGCCAGGACCTGGCTGCGAACTGCATCTTCTTTATCAACGCCGGGCACCAGACCACCACCACCCTGCTCACCCTCGGCGCTCACCTGCTCTGCAGCCATCCCGCGGCGCTCGCCGCGCTGCAGGAAGAGCCAGGGCGCTGGCCCGCAGCGGTAGAGGAAATGCTGCGACTGATCACCCCGACGACCTTCACCGCCGCGACGCCCCGCAACGACGCCGCCATCCACGGCATCCAGTGCCCGGCGGGCCAGTCACGGCTGCTATTCCTGGCCGCCGCTA
>Ga0187867_10001323_pt1 | contig 21398 bp, 16 predicted proteins | sample June2016WEW_13_1_FD_132976 | JGI IMG/M metagenome (GOLD analysis project Ga0187867, IMG submission 132976) | Peatland microbial communities from SPRUCE experiment site at the Marcell Experimental Forest, Minnesota, USA - June2016WEW_13_10 | ecosystem: Environmental > Terrestrial > Soil >...
ACCTTGGATTCCTACGGCAACCTCTATGGCACAAGTTATGGAGGAGGCAGCGGAATGGGAACGGTTTACGAGTTGTCTCCGAACGGCAGCGGCGGCTGGAATGAGCAGGTTATCTACGATGGGGGCGGCTATGCCGGGCTAACGATAGACGGCTCCGGCAACATTTACGGCGCCGACGACGTAGGAGATGGCCATGTTTTCAAGCTGTCACCAAACGGAAGTGGGGGTTGGAATGCGATCATCCTTCACAGCTTCAGGGCCGGGCAGAGCGACGGCGCGACTCCTGAAGGGACTCCTATCGTCGACAACGCTGGAAACGTCTATGGCACGACATTTAGTGGGGGCGCCAGAAAAGGCATGGGAACGGTTTGGAAGCTGACTCCTGGTCCAACTGGAGAGTATACGGAGGAGATTCTGCAGTCGTTCATTTGGAAGTATGGCTGCAATCCTAAGGCGGGGGTTGTGCTCGACTCATCCGGGAACATTTACAGCACGACCGGATTCGGTATTTTCAAATCTCCGTGCTACGACGGATGCGGCACTGTCTTTGAGCTGGCGGCCAGCGGTTCCGGGTACGAATGGACGTTTCTCTGGAGTTTTAATGGTACGGACGGCGGCAATCCGATGGACAGCTTGGTTCTGGACGGCGGCAATCTTTACGGAACGACATACGGCGGCGGAACATCCAGCAACTGTCCTGGTGCCGGTGGTTGCGGCGTTGCGTTCGAACTTAATCCGTCGGCTCGGGTGACAACGAATGTGCTCGCTTCTTCGCCGAATCCATCGACCCTCGGAGGACCAGTGACCTTTACGGCAGTAGTCACTCCTGCGCCACCAGATGGAGAAACGGTAACGTTTGAGAATGTCTCGAAAGTACTGGGAACGGGATTATTGAATGGCGGCACGGCGACGTTCACGACCTCGACGTTGCGGGTCGGCACGCCACATATCAAGGCCGTGTACGGCGGCGACCTGACGTTCGAGGGCAGCACGTCGAATGCAGTGAAGCAGGTGGTAACGCGGTGACGGCCAGGACCTCTCAGAGTGGGCGGTGGGATCCAGTGTGTAAGAAACGGCGGAGCTGATGGCAGACGGCCTATTGCAGCATCAGGCGCTGGATGCGCTGGGCGCGGCCGTTTTCGTTGTCGCACTCTACTACGACGGCGCAGAGGCGGACGTCTCCAGCGGCGGCTTCGAAGCGGGCGGGCATTCCGGTGAGGAAACGCTCGATGACTAATTCTTTCTTGACTCCGATGACGCTGTCGTAAGGGCCGGTCATGCCTACGTCGGTGATGTAGGCGGTGCCTTTGGTGAGGACGTTTTCGTCCGCGGTGGGGATGTGGGTGTGAGTGCCAACGACGGCAGTGACACGTCCATCAACGTACCAGCCAAAGGCAACTTTTTCAGACGTGGCTTCGGCGTGAAAATCCAGGAAGATGACTTTGGCGTTGATCTGTTCGAGCAGGCGATCGGCGTAGCGGAAAGGATCGTCGCTGGAGCCCATGAAGACGCGTCCCTGAAGGTTGATGACGGCGTAGGGAACGCCATTCTTCTGGCCCTCGTAGACTCCCCAGCCGGGAAGTCCGGCGGCCAGATTGGCGGGGCGTAACAAGCGGCGCGCGGGACTGTGCGGGTTGCCGTCGGCCATATTGAAATATTCGATGATCTCGCGCTTGTCCCAGACATGGTTGCCGGTGGTCATGACGTCGATGCCGAGGTCGAAAAGTTCTTCGGCGAGCGACGGGGTGATGCCGAAGCCGGCGGCGGCGTTCTCGCAGTTGGCGATGACGAGATCGATAGAGTGTTGTTGGACGAGGTCGCGCAGACGCTCGCGCACGATGGTGCGTCCGGGGCGTCCGAAGATGTCACCGATGAAGAGGATATTCAAAATGAGTTGCCAGTTGTCAGTTGCTTGTTGCTAGTCGTCCGTCGCTAGGCGTCAGCGACGGAAGCGATTGCCCCGAGGGCGTTCTTTCCCTCCGAAGCCGAGCCAAATTTGGATGGTATCACGCGAAATTCAGTAAGGATCATTCTTGCGATGGTCGCGGCCCGATCCAGATGAGAAGAAGGAGGGCTGGCACTGTCACCAGGGTGGTCAGCAGGAAGAACCGTACCCAGCCGAGCTTCTCAGCCAGCACGCCTCCCGAGGAGGCGACCATGGTGCGGCCAACCGACGCGAGCGAGGAAAGCAGCGCGTACTGGGTCGCGGTAAAGGCGGGCGAACATAGACTGGAGAGATAACCTACCAAGGCTGTCCCCGCCATTGCGCCCGTCAAGTTCTCGGCAGTGACACACAGCGCAAGGTAGCCGAGGCGATGGCCGCCGATAGCCTGCAGCACGTAAAACAGATTGCCGGCCGACTGGAGTACGCCGCACATGATCAGCGAGTTCCGGAAGCCAAACCGTGCGGTGATTACTCCACCAACCAGAGCCCCGGTCACGGTGGCAAAGAACCCGACCAGTTTCGATACGGCGGCGATCTCTTGCAGGGAAAATCCAAGCGAGATGTAGAGCGGCGTTGCCATCACTCCTGCCATCGCCTCCCCGAGCTTATAGCCGACAATGAAGATCAGGATCACCGGCCAAAGCGGCCGCCGCATGAAATCGGAGAAGGGACCAATCACCGCGGTCGCAAGCAACTGGCGGACTCCGGTCCGTCCGGTTGCCGCAGTACGCGCGGTTTCCGCAGGCACTTTCGGCTCCTGGCCAAACAGGAATACCAGCATTCCCACGCCAACAAATCCCGCCATCGTGGAGTAGGCGGCAAACCAGCCGGCGCGCGCTGCGATCACCAGCGCGCCCGCTCCGGAAACCAGCATGGCAACCCGGTAGCCGGTTTGGATCATGCCAGCACCGGGACCCTGCAAGTCCTTCCCCAGGATCTCCACACGCCAGGCATCAATGACGATATCCTGGCTCGCTGAAAGAAACGCGACGACGAGCGACAGGGCAGCCATCAGAGTCAAGTTGTGCTGTGGATTGCACGATCCCAGGCTAACGATTGCGCAAATCAAGGCGATCTGGATGGTGATGCCCCAGCCGCGCCGCCGGCCCAGCGGCAGCGGTGGCGGCAGGCGATCAATCAGCGGCGACCACAAGAACTTGAACGCGTAAGGAGTGCCGACCAGGGCGAAGGCGCCGATCGCTGCGCGCCGCACGCCCGCTGTCGCGAGCCACGCTGAGAGGGTTGAGTAAGTGAGGAGGAGCGGCAGGCCGCTGGCGAACCCGAGTGCCAGCACCTGGAGCACGCGCCGGTCCGTATAGGCCGCGACCGAGCGCCGCCAGTTCGTCGTGGCGTGCTCTGCGGTGATGTTGGGCAACTCCTTCATCGCGAGTTTTTGGCACCCTTCTTCATTTCAAGAACCAGAATTTCAGAGGGTAAACCAGATTATCATCGCCTGGAGCAATAGTACCGGCAGGTCGCTTGTGAGGGGTGAGAGCCGCCTACTGCCCGCCAGTTTCAGCTGACTTCAAAAAGTCGTAGTTTCCTGACGGATTCAGGTGGATGTTGCGCACTCGCTTTGTGTGTACGAGGACATTGTCGAGGAACCACAGGTTGATGTAGGGCAAGTCGGTGGCAAGGATGGTCTGAACTTCGTCGTAGATGGCTTTGCGGCGGTCAAGGTCGGTTTCCGATCGCCCCTGGCCGATGAGCACGTCGATCCTCGGGTTGACGTAGTAACTGCGGTTGGCGCCATGGGGCGGAAAGTTATCGGAATGGAAAGCGTACTCGAAGATGTCGGGATCTTCGTTGCTGCCGATCCAGCGCAGGGAATAGATCTGGTAGGCGCCGCTGGTGACGTCGGCAAAAAAGGTGGCGAATTCAAAGGTGCGGATGTCGAGCACGATGCCGACGGCACGCAGTTGTTGCTGGAGGACGGCAGCGAGCAGGCGGGTGGACTCCTCGGTGGAAGTCTTCATGGTGAGGTGGAATCGAACGCCGTCTTTTTCGGGATAGCCGGCATCGTCCAGAATTTTGTTTGCTTTTTCGGGAGCGAAGTCATATTTGGGCACGTCGGGGTTGCAGGCCCAGCTTTGCGGCGGCAGGATGCTGGCAGCCGGCTGCGCGAAATTACGCCACAGGTATTCGATCATGGGGCGGCGATCAATGGCATAGGCAATGGCCTGACGTACGCGGACGTCGCGCAGTATGGGGTCGCGCAGGTTGAACGCCAGGTAGGAAAGAATAGTTCCAGGCGATTGCTCGACTTCGAGGTTCGGTTCCTTCTGGAGGGCGAGAACCGTGTCTGAAGTGAGCGCATTGCTGGCGATGTCGGCGCTGCCCTTGCGTAATTCGAGGGCTCGAGTGGTAGGGTCGGGCACGACGGTGAAGCGTAAACGTTGGACGTGAGCCTTGGCTCCCCAATAGCTGTCGTTGCGCTCGAGGATGACTTCCTTATCGGGCTCAGCGCTGACATAACGAAACGGGCCGGAGCCGATGGGCTGGCTGGTTATTTCAGAGAGACTGCCGTAGGGAACGATTCCCATCGAGCCATCGGATAGATTCCAAAGCAAGTTGGAGAATGGTTCCTTCAGGTGAAAGATGACGGTTGTCTCGTCGGGAGCCTCGATGTGATCCACGTAACGGTAGGCGGCGGCGCGCGTGCTGCGAATTTTGCCTTGCAGCAGGGAATCGAAGGTCCACTTGACGTCGCGCGAGGTCAGGGGATGGCCATCGTGGAAATGGACTCCGAGGCGGATGTGGAAAATGTAGGTCAGAGGATCGGGAATCTGCCAACTTTCCGCCAACGCGGGCGTGACGTTCAGGTGCTCGTCGCGATCGAGGAGGTCGTCGAAGATGAGGGAGTCGATGCGCTCGGACTGGGCGTCGATGCCGACGCGGGGGTCGAGGTTGGTGGGGCTGCTCTCGATGATCATGACGAGCGTGTTGCGGTCGGGAGGCTGGGAGCAGGAGAGAAGAGAGAAGAGCAGAGCCAGTGTGCACAGAGCGACCAGCGTTCGCGCCGCGGTGATTACGGGGTGGGGTAGGGGTCCAAGCTCCCTCGACTGCGCTCGGGATTTCGGCGCGCGGCTCAGACGCCGCGCCAACGCCTCAACTTCGACTCTGGATGCGCTTGGCTTCGCCATGCGCATCCTCCGCTCAGGATGACACAACCTACGCATAAGAGATCTTTCCCAGAATCGCGGGGCGCTTCGCACCTGTGGCCGATGGGATATTCGATGAGCGGTGGTGCCATGTCTGGTGGGCGAGGACGGCGAAGGCGACGGCTTCTTTGGCTTCGGAGGGGACTCCGAATTCGTCGGAAAAGTGGAGACCGATTTCGAGGGGCGTGAGTTGACTCTTCAGCATCGCCAGGAGCGTTGGATTTTTCGCGCCGCCGCCGGAGACGATGAGCTCGCGATAGGATTTTTGGCGAGGCAGGACGAAGCGTTGGATTGCGTGGGCGATCGAGCGTGCTGTCAACGCGGTGGCCGTGGCCACGATGTCTGGTTTACTGACTCCGCGACAAAGCTGGAGGAAGCGGCCGACATACTCCCGCCCAAACTCTTCACGGCCAGCGGTGCGCGGTGGACGTTGTCGGAAAAATGGGGCCTGCATCAGATGGTCGATTATGGCTGTCTGCACTCGTCCGGAGGCAGCGACCTTGCCGTCGCGGTCAAAGCTGCGGGCAAACAGTTTCTGCATGACGGCGTCGATGACCATGTTGCCGGGGCCGGTGTCGAAGGCGACGATCTGGCTGGCGGGGACTTTGGCCGGTATCGCTGTCAGATTTGCGATGCCGCCGATGTTCTGCGCGATGCGGCCCGTGTGCTGATCGTGATAGAGGAAGTAGTCGAGAAATGGTACGAGCGGCGCGCCTTTGCCGCCCGCCGCCATGTCCGCGGGGCGGAAGTCGGTGATGACCGGGACGCCGAGTCGCGCGGCGATGATTGCGCCTTCGCCGGTTTGCCAGGTCACGGCTAGTTTGCGTCCGAGGAAAGACGCAGGTTGTCCCTGGTGATAGAGGGTTTGGCCGTGACAGCCGACCAGATCAAGTTTCGCGCGATGTTTGCGGGCGGTTTTCGAGACGGCGTCGGCGTAGAGTTCTCCAAGCAGAAAGTTCAGGCGCGCGAGATCGGCGACGCGGGCCAATTCGGCGTTCATCAGTTCGAGAATCGTGCGGCGGACGCGGGCGGGAAAAGGGAACTCGTCATGGGCCAGCAGATGGAATTGGGGCGAACGTGCGGGCAGGAGTGCCCGAGATACACGAGCCATTTGCACAATGGCCACGTTGATGCCGTCGGCGGAGGTGCCGCTCATTACGCCCGCGATGATCATGTGCGCATCTCCTCTTCATTCGGGGTTGCGTTGTCGAGCGATGCGAGGCGAATTTGCTCGCCGAATTCCCAGAGATTGCGAGTCAGTTTTTCAATTTTATGAGCGGTCGGTACGGGAGTACGCGAGTGCGGCAAGTGCTTTTTCTTGAAGGCTAGGACGCGACGTGACGATTCTTGAACACGCCGAGCGAATGTTTTGTCGCGTTCGGCTTCTATGATCATCGCCTCGTGTGCGCGGCGGACGAAATCTTCCTGATGGCAGATTAGAGCAAGGTCGCCGCCGGCTCTGATGTGGCCGATGGCTGCCTGCTCGATGGAAGCCGCGGCCAGCACGCCGCTCATTTCGAGGTCGTCGGAGCAGATGAGGCCGCGGTAGCCGATTTTCGTGCGCAGGACGTCGGTGATCCACTTTTTCGAGAGCGATGCTGGCGTTCTTCCTTTGGTGACCGCCGGGAATGCGGCGTGAGAGATCATGATCAGCGGGAGTTCGCGGCGCAAAGATAGCGAACGGTAAGGAACGAGGTCCTCGTTCCACATTTTCTTGAGCGGCTTGTCGATGACCGGCAGGTGGTGATGGCTGTCAAGATCGCCTTCACCAAGGCCAGGAAAATGTTTGCCGCAGCCCAGGACCTTGGCGTCGGTTAGGCCGCGCAGAAATTCGCGGGCATAGGTGACCACTTCTTTCGGGTCGGCGGAGACCGCGCGCGAACTCATTACGGATTTGGAGGCTTCGAAGGCTAGGTCGAGCGCGGGAGCGAAGTCGACATTGAAGCCCAAGGCGCGGCAGTTTTCGCCGATGATGCGCCCGTGCTTGCGGAAGAGCTTGCGGTCGCCGGTGGCGAAAACATCGGCGGCGGATGGAGCGGGGCCGAGCACGTTGCGGAAGCGATCGACTTTGCCGCCTTCGAGGTCGACGCAGGTGAAGAGCGGCGTGGCTATGCACTTCTGGCATTCGCGGAGGAGCGTATGCGTCTGTTCGGCACTGGTGATGTTGCGGGCGAAGAGGATTACGCCTGCTGGCTGGATGTCCGTGAGCAGGGAAGCGAGGCGCGGAGACATCTCGGTGCCGTCGAAGCCGATGATTAGGAGTTGGCCGATGTGTGCACGGAGATTTTGGCTGGCCGTGGGTCGCATTATCGATTCTTACTTTACTTTTGCGGCAAGATTCTCGCAAAGGTCGTGCAACTTCAGATCATGGGTAAGTCGGTCGGCGATTCGGCATTCGTCCAACGCGCCACGTGGATCAGATTTCATCAGCAACGTAACAAGCCAGATATGAGGGGTTGCCCAGTCGGGATCGAGATTTTCCGAGGCTCGGAGTTCCGATAAAGCCCCTTGTCCATCCCTTTTCTTTGCAAGACTGATGCCGAGGTTATAGTGTGCTTCCGCGTTGTCTGGATCGAGGCGGATGGATTCCTTGTATTCAACAATAGCAGCGTCAGTCTCGCCACTATCATCGAGTGCGCTTCCAAGATTCATGTGGGATGCAGCACGGGAGGGATCGGCCTGTATAGCAGCACGATACTCCGCTACGGCGGATTTTAGGTCTTTCCTTTGAAAGAACAAGTTGGCAAGATTGGTGTGGGCGTCGGCCTGCTTAGGGTCAAACCTTAGTGCTTCCCGGTACTCGTTGGCTGCAGCGTCTAGGTCACCTTTGTTCTTAAGGGCTAGCCCCAGATTATTGTGGAAGTCAGGATCATCTGGCGCAATCCGGAGGGCCTCTCGATATTGGGTAATCGCGCCGTCGTAGTCCTTCTTTGCCGCGAGGAGGCGCGCCAAATTGTAGTGAGAATCTGCGTGGTTAGGCGACTCCTTTATAGCTTCCTGGTACTCGTGGATCGCCTTATCGGTTTCGCCTTTTTGCTCAAAGGCCAAGGCCGATCGGAAATGGAGGTTGTCGGCTGGCGCGGCTGTCTCCGATTGGCCGCTGGCCCAGGCCGCCACGGTAAGAATGACTAGTACGACAAGAGGTGCTCGCATGGTTTCCTCATATCCCGGGATTTTAAGGTTCACATTTGTCTTCTCGGCGTACTCTGCGTCTCGGCGGTTAGATTTCTTTCTTCAGCTCTGCCAGCAAGTTTAGCGCCTCTAGTGGGGTGAGGCGGTTCAAATCTACTTCGCGTAGCTTTTCCAGCACTGGCTGGGAGAGCGGAGTGAAAATGGTTAGCTGGGCCGGACGTGCCGGCTCGGCGCCCGGGGTCAAGTGGCCGGTGAGGCGATGCTCGGCTGACTCATGCTCGGCGAGGACTTCGCGGGCGCGGATGACCACTTCGTTCGGGAGGCCGGCCAGTTTGGCGACTTCGATGCCGTAGCTGCGGTCGGCGGCTCCGGGATTGACTTTGCGCAGGAAGACTACGCTGCTTCCTGCTTCTTTTACCGAGACGTGATAGTTCTTTACGCCGCTCAATTGCTCGGCCAGTTCGGTGAGTTCGAAGTAGTGCGTGGCGAAAAGAGTTTTGGCATGAACGTGGGCGTGCAGGTATTCGACCGCGGCCCAGGCGATCGCAAGACCGTCATAGGTGGATGTGCCGCGGCCGACTTCGTCGAGAAGGATGAGTGAGCGCGGCGTGGCCGTGTGCAGAATGGCGGCGGTCTCGGTCATCTCGACCATGAAGGTGGAGCGTCCACGGGCGAGGTTGTCACTGGCGCCGATGCGGGTGAAGACTCGGTCGACGATGCTGAGGCGGGCAGATCGGGCGGGAACGAACGATCCCATTTGCGCCATGATCACGATGAGCGCGGCCTGACGGAGGTAGGTGCTTTTGCCTCCCATGTTCGGGCCGGTGAGGACGGTGATGTTGTGGGTGGTGGAGTTCAGGAAGAGATCGTTGGGGACGAAGCGGGTGTCGTTATTTCCAGAAGCAGAATCCTGCAGCTCGATCACGGGATGGCGACCTTCGATGATTTCGAGATCGCCCGAGTGGTCGGGACTGTGCTCAGCGCCTAAAGGCGCATTGGTTCCGGCGACATTCGGAATGTCTGAGCTGGCTGTGGAGAGGGGCGCGTGCGCGCCCTCGGCGGCTAACGCCGATGATAAGGGTGCACTGCTTATCGCAGCGCTGAAGCGCTGCGCCACCCCAAATCCGCTTTGTTCTATAGCCTGGGAAGGCTTGCCCCGGTTCGGGTCCTTACTCTGAGCAAGCGATGCCGGTGACTTCTGTTGGAAGTTTGGGCGGCAATAATTACGGAGGGCGGCGATGTGGGCGAGGCAGGCGAGGACATCGACTTCGGCCAGGGCGAGCGCGGTTTGGCGGATGCGCTTGGCTTCGGCGGCGATCGCGGATCGCAAGTCTGCGAACAGGCGGCGCTCGATTTCGACGATCTTTTCCTGAGCGTCGAGGATCTTGGATTCGTATTCCTTCAGTTCGGGAGTGGTGAAGCGCTCGGCGTTGACGAGGGTTTGCTTGCGTTCGTAGTCATTGGGGGCGTGATGCAGGTTGGCTTTGGAGATTTCGATGTAGTAGCCAAAGATCGAATTGAACTTGACCTTGAGAGAGCCGATGCCGGTGCGCTCGCGTTCGCGTTGCTCGACCTGCGTCAGATATTGTTTTGAATTGCGGCTCAAATCGCGGAGTTCGTCGAGATCTTTGTCGATGCCAGATGCGATCACGCCTCCATCGCTGAGAGTGAGCGGAGGCTCGGAAACAAGGGTGCTGTCGATCTTTTCGCGCAGATCGACTAGTTCGTCGAGCAATTTGTGAAGGGCCGTGATGCGCGCGGCAGGCAATCCGGCGAGGGCGGTGCGCACTTTGGGGATACGAGCCAAAGATGCCGCCAGAGCCAGGACGTCACGGGGATTGGCGGTTTCGAGGGTGACGCGGCTTAACAGGCGCTCGAGGTCGAGGATGCCGTCGAGGGTGCGGCGCAATTCTTCACGGCGGACGATGTCTTTGACGAGCGCTTCGACGGACTCCAGCCGGGCGTTGATTTCGGCGACTTCGATCGATGGGCGTAACATCCATGCGCGGAGCAGACGCTTACCCATGGGCGTCACGGTGGCGTCGAGGCAGCGGAACAGCGTTACGCCGGCGTCGGTGCCGGCGAAGAGAGGTTCGATGAGCTCCAGGTTACGGACCGTCACCGCGTCGAGGACGAGGCAGTGCTGGCGTTCGTAAAATCCGATGCGGTCGATGTGATCGAGCGTGCCGTGCTGAGTGGAACGGATGTAATAGAGGATCGCCCCGGCCGCGGAAGCAGCCGCGGGTTTGCCGGCCAAGCCGAAACCTTCGAGCGAGAGGACTCCGAAATGATTCTCGAGGAGGGGGATGGCGTGGTCGGGAGCGAAGATCCAGTCATCAAGAGGAGTTTCGGTCCAGCCGAACTCGTGCCGGGCCGGTGAGGGCGCTGTGCCGGACGAGGGGCCAGCGGTCGTTTCCCGAATCATTCGTTTTTCGAATAGAGGCGCGGAAGATCCGTATAACAGTTCTTTTGGACGCAACTGTTCAAGCTCTTCTTGAATGCGACGGCCAGCCGAATCACCGGAGAATTCGGTGGCGCGGAATTCGCCCGTAGACAGATCGAGAGCGGCGAATCCTACGCGATCACCAAGGGTTGCGACGGCGGAGAGGAAGTTGTTCTCCTCGGCGGTTAAAGAGGAGTCAGCGGCGGTGCCGGGAGTGACTACGCGGGTCACTTCACGGCGGACCAGCTTTTTTGCGAGGCGGGGATCCTCGACTTGTTCGCAAACCGCTACTTTGAAGCCGCGACGGATCAGTTTGGCGATATAGCCTTCGGCGGCGTGATAGGGAACGCCGCACATCGGGATGTCGACGCCTTTTTCCTTGTTGCGGGAAGTGAGGGTGATTTGCAACTCGCGAGCAGCGAGGACGGCATCGTCGAAAAAGAGCTCGTAAAAATCGCCCAGCCGGAAGAACAAGAGAGCATTGGGATGCTCCTTCTTGATGGAGGCGTATTGCCGCATCAGCGGCGTGGAGAGATCGGACATGGGGCGATTGGTAATTTGTAATTTGTAATCGGGTAATTTGCAATCGCGTCGCAGCTATTAGGCAATCGGGTCAATTGTCATTGACTGATTGGGCGCGGTTTGTTCTTCTTAACTCCATGGAACTCCGCAAAGATCCCATCACGCGCTCCTGGGTGATTATTGGCGATGATGCCGCTGATGTTGCTCCGCGCACTTCGGGCTGTCCGTTTTGCGGCCCGTCCTCGGGCTCCGCGCAGGTGATTGCCACGCTGCCCGGATTGAGCGGGAATCTCTGGTCGGCACGCTCGGTGGTACATCCGCAGGCGCTTTATCACATTGAAGGCGAGGCCGGACGCCGGGGCGAAGGTTTATACGACCGTATGCGTGCGGTTGGAGCACACGAGGTTCTGGTCGAGAATCCGCGGCATGACGGCCATCTGTGGAACGTGACTGACGGCGAGGTTGAACAGTTCCTGCGGCTGGCCGCACTGCGCATCCAGGACTTGAAGCGCGACAGCCGTCTGAAGTATGTGAGCATCTTCAAGAATCACGGCGACGGGGCGGGGCAGGAGTTCGACCATCCGACCTCGCAGCTCACAGCGACCACGTTTGTACCGAGACGCGTGCTTTATGAGTTGCGGGCTGGACGAGATTATTTTCAAAGCAAAGAGCGCTGCGTTTTTTGCGACATCATTGCGCAGGAAGAGCGGCAGAATGTGCGCGTGCTCGAAATTCGCGGCGACTACATTGCGGTGGGGCCATTTGCGCCGCGTGTTCCTTACGAGACCTGGATTATGCCGCGCACTCACGAGACCGCTTTTGAGAGCACGGCGGCGTCGCGCGTGGGTAGCTTGCTGGACCTGGCCGCAGTGCTGCGACACACGCTGCAGCGGATCCTCACGGTCGCCGAGTCTTTCCACCTCGTCCTGCACACATCTCCCAATAGCCAGCATCCCTCGGAATCCATGGGCTACTGGAAAACACTGGACGATGATTACCACTGGCACATCGAGATCATGCCTGTTCTCGAGGCCAAGGCACGATCGTATACGTTCAAAGAGACTTATTACTCTCCGCTCAGCTCTGAGAGTGCGGTGAAGCGGTTGCGCGATGCGAAACTGTAATTCACGGAAACCATGGCCAGAATAATAATTCTGCCGGTCGTGAACGAATGTCAAAATGACGATCCGCCGACTCAAAACGTATGCGGGGTCCCAAGGGTATGTGTACCAGTACTACTTTGTGGGACAGCGGCCTGCTGGGGAGGCGACGGAATACATCTTTGACATCACTTCGGATCGCAAACTGACATATGCGGTCAGCATTCTGCTGCCTCGTGCGGCAGTTTCGAGTTGGGGCGAAACGCACCGGCGGCCGCTGAGCGATTCAGAGCAGTATGCAGCGGTCAAGTTGAGGCTGTTTCGCGCCTTCGATGAACTCGATGACATGCAGGCGGCGGGCCGGGAGTTGCGGATCGATGCGTCTTTTCTTGAAGACGCGCTGGCCTCGCTGGGCGTGGAGTGAAGCTCAATGTGATCTACATCACATCTACCTGTGATACCGCCCGTTTCCCGGTGCCGTTGCCGCCCGGCAAACTATAATTGCTCGGGGCGGGGTGGGGAAGGAAGCCTGGGGCTAGTCAAGTACCTGCACAGTTTATGACTCTGATCTGGCTACGCGTTGCGCTCGTGTTTTATGCCGTGGGATTGCTGTACGCGCTGGTGGCGCTGACCCGGACGTCCGAAGTGCTCGGCAAGGTCGCGCTTCATGCCTCGTATCTGGGGATGGTTTTTCATCTGGTTTCGCTCACGGAAGCGGTCGTGCAAAGCGGTCAGCTGGCTTCGGCTTCGATTCACAACTCGGAATCGCTGCTGGCGTTCCTGGTCATGTGCGTCTTCATGCTCGCGTATCTGGTGTACAAGACTACGACGCCCGGGATCGTGATTTTTCCCCTCGTGTTTCTGCTGACGTTTGTGGCCGCGACTGGGCAACAGCCGCTGGTTTTCGCATCGACGGCCGTGAAACATGGCTGGCTGGCAGTACACATCCTGACGATTTTCACCGGCTATGCCGCGCTGTTCTTGAGTTTTGGGGCGAGCATTCTCTACCTGCTGCAGGAGCGCGCGCTCAAGGCGAAAACATCGAGCGGAATGTTCGCGCGGTTGCCGGCATTGCAGGTGATTGACGACATCGGATACCGCTCACTGATGTTGGGTTTCCCGTTCATGACCGTGGGCCTGATCGCCGGATCGGTGGTGGCGGAGTTCGCCTACGGCAAGGTCGATTTTCGAGATCCAAAGATACTGCTTTCGGTTCTGATGTGGGCGGTTTACCTGCTGATGGTGTACACGCGATTGAACGCCGGATGGCGCGGGCGGCGTGCCGCGATGCTGGCCAGTGTCGCTTTCCTGACGGCGATTGTGGCGTGGATCGCAAACTACTTCAGCGGAATGCACAGGTTTATTGCCTCATGAGATTCCAGCTCATTGGCGTGAATCACAAGACGGCGCCGGTGGAGGTGCGGGAGCGCCTGGCGATTCCGGAGTCGCGCCTGCCGGAGGCGTGCAAGAAACTGGCAGAACATCCGGCGGTGTCCGAGGGCATGATTGTTTCGACGTGCAACCGAGTGGAGTTCATCGCCAACATGAAGAATGGGACAGGCGACCTGCGCGAGTTCATGGGCGAGTATTTCCAGGTGGATCCCAGCCAGTTTGAAAGCCATCTGTATGAATTCCGCGAAGATGAAGCGATCCGACATGTTTTTCGAGTCGCGTCCAGCCTCGATTCGATGGTAGTGGGCGAGCCGCAGATACTAGGGCAGGTCAAAGAAGCGTACGCGACGGCACGGGCGGTGGGAGCAGTCCGAGCGCAGCTCGATCAGTTGCTGACGCGCGCTTTTGCAGTGGCGAAACGTGTGCGAACCGAGACGGCGGTTGGATCTTCCTCGGTTTCGATTGCGTCGGTGGCTGTCGAACTGGCGAAGAAAATTTTCGGGACGCTGAACGGCAAGAGTGTCTACCTGGTTGGAGCAGGGAAGATGAGCGAGTTGGCTGCGCGTCATTTGCTGGCTCATGGCGCATCTTCGATTTTTGTCGCGAATCGCACGTATGACCGGGCCATTCGCCTGGCGCAGAAGTTTGACGGGCAGGCGATCGAATTCAGCCGTCTCTACGACACCTGCGACAATGCCGACATCGTGATAACGTCCACGGGCGCGCCGCACTTTATTTTCCGGCCGGAACATGGCGAGAAGTTTCTTTCGCGGCGACGGAACCGCCCGATGTTTTTCATTGATATTGCTGTCCCGCGCGACGTCGATCCCGAGATGAACAAGCTCGATGGAATCTTCGTCTACGATATCGACGACCTGCAGCAGGCGGTGAGTTCGCATGTCGCGGATCGGAAAAAAGAGGCGGAAAGGGCGGAAGACATCGTCAACGACGAGGTTGAGAAGTTCCACGCCCGGCTGCAGACTCTGGACGTTGTTCCTACCATCGTGAGCCTGCAGGACCATCTCGAAACGATCCGTCAGGCGGAGATCGACCGGGCGCGGGGGCGGCTCGGAGAGCTATCACCGGAGCAGGAAATGGCGGTGGAAGCGCTCACGCGCGGGATCGTGAACAAAATCATGCATACACCCATCAGCACTTTGAAAACGGCTGCCCGCGATCCGGAGTCGACCACCGTGGTCGAACTGGTGCGCCGGCTTTTTAATCTTCGCGACCGCGATAAGGACACTGAGAAGGAGACGGTCGGCCGATCGAATACCCGTCCGGGAGCACAAAACTGATGGCCCGGCTACGGATTGGATCACGCGGCTCGCAGCTTGCTCTTTGGCAGGCTCACCATATCTCCGACTTGCTGCGGGCGCAGGGACACACGGTGGAACTTGAGATCATCAAGACGACGGGCGACAAGATCACGGATGTGGCACTGGCCAAAGTCGGCACCAAGGGCATGTTCACCAAGGAAATTGAAGAGGCCCTGGTGGAAAATCGGGTTGATCTTGCGGTGCACAGTTTGAAGGACCTGCCGACGGAACTTGCCTCCGACTTTGAAATTGCGGCGATTACGACGCGCGAAAATCCGCGTGACGTTTTCTGTTCGGTGAAGTTCGCGAACTTCGAGTCGCTTCCGCAGAACGCAAATGTGGGTACAAGCAGCCTGCGGCGGCAGGCGCAGTTGAAGGCGGTGCGACCCGATCTCAACATTCACCCGCTGCGTGGCAACGTCGACACCCGGCTGCGGAAGCTGGAAGCGGGCGACTACGATGCGATCATTCTGGCTGCTGCCGGACTGAACAGGCTGGGCAAAACGCAACTGGTCAAGCAGGTGATCCCGGCCGAGATCATGACGCCAGCTGCGGGACAGGGCGCGTTAGGAATCGAGATTCGGCGAGGCGACAGCAATACACGGACATTGCTGGCGTTTCTAGATGATGCTGCCGCGCGCGCGACGACAACCTGTGAGCGGGCTTTGCTGAACAAGCTTGGGGGCGGATGTCAGGTTCCGATTGGCGCGTTCGCTGAGGTTCAAGGTGGAAGCCTGCTGCTGAATGGGCTGGTGGCTCATCCAGACGGGAAAAAAGTTCTGCGGGAGACGCGATTGGGAACCGATCCTATACGTTTGGGCGAAGAGGTTGGGGATACCCTTTTACGTCGTGGAGGCGATGCCATTCTCGAAGAGGTGTATGGCGAAGGGTTTGCGCTGCCGCAACAACCGTAAGAGAGTTCTCAGTTCTCAGTAGAGCCGTAAATGCAAAAAATGTGTTTTCGGACTCCCTGCTTCTTGGCTCGTTGCTCATTCCTGTATGATTTTTGTTTACCTGAGAACTCATAACTGAGAACTGAGAACTTTTTCATGCGCAAGGCTAACGAAAATCATCCGCTCGCTGGAACCCGCATTCTTGTCGGCCGCGCCCGTCATCAGGCTGGCAGCCTTTCTGACAGCCTACGCAGCCTTGGGGCCAGCGTGATGGAAATACCGTTCATCGAGATTCGCAAACCGAAAACATTCGCGCCCCTGGATCAAGCGTTGAAGAACTTGAAGACCTATGACTGGCTGATTCTGACCAGCGCTAACGGTGTCGAAGCGATGTGGGAACGGATTCGCAGACTGCGCATCCCGAAGAGTTCGTTGAAGCGTGTGCAGATTGCCGCCATCGGACCGGCAACCAAGAAAGCGATCGTCAAGCATGGACTCAAGGTAAAGATGGTGCCGGAGGAGTACGTGGCGGAGTCGGTGGTGAAAGGGCTGCGCGACAAGGTGAAGGGCAAGCGAGTGTTGCTGGTGCGCGCAAAAGTGGCGCGCGATGTCATTCCGGATTCATTGCGCGATGCGGGGGCCTTCGTGGATGTGGTCGAAGCGTACGAAACCGTGGTGCCGGAAAAGTCAAAGGTACGTCTGCGAGCCGTGTTCAAGAACAAAGTACGCCGCCCGCATGTCGTGACCTTCACGAGCTCGTCGACCGTGCGGAATTTTACCGACCTCGTGGGGACGCGTACGGCTGCGGCGCTCAGAGATGTGCAATTCGCTTCCATTGGACCCGTGACTTCGGGAACGCTTCGAGAATTACAGCTTCCGGTCGCGATCGAAGCGCGCGAGTTTACGATGGGTGGATTGATTCGCGCGATTGTGCTGGCCCGCTATGCGGAGCCGCTAGCCTAACGTCAGAGCAGGGCGGGATTACTTGTGTTCCGGCTCGGAAAGTCCGAGTTGCGGATCCACCGCATCGAGGTAGGCCTGCATGCGCGTTTTTCCGTCGGGCGGCATGCCGGTGAATTCGATTCCATTGCCAACGCCCGGATCGCAGGTGCGCACGACTCCACTGATATTGACGCGCTCGGAATCGAGCCAAAAATCCAGCCGCAACACGGTCCCGACCGGCATGGGCATCATGTTCTCGATATAGCAGCCATTTCCGCTCACGTCCGTGGCGTTGATGCGGAGCGGGGTCTGGACACGCTCGTCACGCAATTCGACGGGAAGACTGATTTTGTGGCGATGATAGCGGCGCCGGTTCGATTCCGAAATGGGCATCGGAATACCGTCGGCCGGGAGATGATTTTTCCAAGGACAATCCTGGTCGGCGACCAGTTTGATTCCGACCTGATTTTTCTTGATGGCGCCGGCGTTGACGGCCCAGATCACGGTGCAACGCGCTTTTTTATCTTCGCACTGGATTCCGATTACGTCTCCGACTTTCAGTTCGCTCTCGACGCCATTGAGCAGCGCGCCCTGATGACTGATGTTCTGCGCACGTGCGTGTTGCGAAAAGGTGCGGCCCTCGGCAGTCATTCCCCAGATGCGCACCGGCAGGTCGACGGCGAGACGGGGTTTGCTTGGATGATCATCCATGGTCGATCCTTAAGTTTCTGCACGCTGTCGATTCGATCTATGCAGATCATACCGCGCCGGTGAAGCCGGGGATATTACCTCGTAAACACCTCTAGTTACGAGCGGGGCCATCACTTTCGGGACCGGCGAGTCTCAGGCCTTGGTTTCGGCCAAATCACGATAACTGATGATGTGGATCTTCTGCTTTTCTAAAAACTCTTTCAGATCGGGAGAAGTGAGGAGTTGGCGCTCCCGCTCGCGCGATTCAATCAGGCGCGTATGGACGGCTCGCAGATCGGCGTCAGCATAGCCGGGGTGGCAAACGAGTTCCCAAGTGCCATCGGGCAGGCTGGTGAGCGCCTGGCGCAGCAGAACGCCATCCAGAAGGCCGGTCTCGATCACCCCGATCACTCCATCAGGAGAGCGGAGGCCCGCGCGCGGAGTTTGGCGCCGAAAGTGGCTCGCAAAGGTATTCAAGATGCGCACCTGTCCGTAGCGCTTCAACAAAGCACGTTTGCCAGCGAACTGCTGCGCCAGAATGGCTTTCATTGGAACGAAAGGGCTGCGAATGGCAGGAATGCCGCAAATACGAGCGGCGCGAAGCATGGCGGAGAGAATCTCGGGAAAGATATGGGCATGCTTGTGCGAGTCGAGGTGAGTGACTTTCAGGCCTGTGGCCTGAATTTTTCGAATCTGGGCCGTGATTTCCGTGACGAGTTGCTCGCGATCGAAGCCGCCGAGAGTGGCCCGCACGGCAAAGGCGGAAAGGCTTGAGAAGAACTTTTCAGGCTCGGCCGAGCGGATGGCGAGCAGGGTGTCGACAACTGCGGGGGGAGATACCGGAGCGCCATCGGTCAGAACGACGTGGCAACCTACCGAGAGCTCAGGGAGTTTGCGCGCCGCTTCGACTGCGCGATCAAAGGCGTCGCTGTTGGCCATCAATGTGGTTGAAGAGACGATCCCGTCGAGGTGGGACTCGACGATGGCCTGGTTTACTCCGGAAGTCAAACCGAAGTCATCCGCGTTGACGATTAGTTGCCGCACTGGAAAAGTGTAGCAGCGTCCGACGAGTATCGCCGAGCTTCGAGCGGCGGACTTTGAGCTTTTGAGGGCAGCCTAGAGACGAATCGTTTGACCGGCGAGGACGTGTCCAGTATTCTCAGCTTACGTTCTTGCAAGCGCTGCTTCGCGCGTTCCCCATCCGCTGCAGAGCGGGCGGTTAGCTCAGTTGGTTAGAGCGCCTGCCTTACAAGCAGGAGGTCGCAGGTTCGAGTCCTGCACTGCCCACCAACTTCCAAGAATTACTCATCTGATGTTGGCGATCCGGACCGGCATCGTCTGCGGGAATAAAAAGGGCGGGACCGAAGTCCCGCCCAAGTGTTCCGTTACCGTTTAAGTTACTTTCCCGTTCCCGTCAGGCTGACCGACTGCGGGCTGCCCGCGGCGTTGTCGGTGAACGAGACGCTGCCAGTACGGGTACCAACTTCGGTCGGAGTGAAGGTGACCTTAATCTCGCACGTTGCACCGGCAGCGACTGTGCCGCCGTTGACGCACGGGGTGATCTTCTTGGTCTTCGTGACTGGCGCCAGAGCGAAGTCTCCGGTGACGCCAATCGTGGTGATGGTCAGCGTCGAGCCTCCGGTATTGGTGAGCACGACCTTCTTCGCTGCGCTGGTCTTGCCGACCAATATTTTGCCCCAAGTCAGCGACGTCGGATTTAGGCTAACGACCGGTCCGCTGGAGCTGACCGTGAGGGTCACAGTGGTTGAGGCGGTCAGGCTGCCTGACACGCCGGAGATGGTAATGGTCGAGGTGCCAGCGGCCGCGCCGGCGCCGACCGTGAGAGTCAACGTGCTGGTCGAGCTGGTGGGATTCGGGCTGAAGCCGGCGGTGACGCCGGTGGGCAGACCGGTCGCGCTCAGGGTTACGCTTCCGCTGAAGCCCCCAGCGGGAACGACGGTGATGGTGCTGGTACCGGTGCTACCCGCAGCGATGGTTAGCGAGCTCGGGTTGGCGGTCAGGGTGAAGCTCGGTCCGACCGGACCGGTCAGCGCGTTGATGAGAGCGGCCCCGTTCGGGCTGCCCCAACCGTCGCACAGGTCGTAGCCAGTTTCGCAAGTGAAGCCGTTGCTGCCGGAGGTGATGTCGTGGAAATCGGCGTCATTGTTACCCAGGTTCAACGGATAAATGGTTGGGTCAATGAAGCCAGGAGCCGGAACACCGTTGGTAGCCGCTTGCTGATTGGCCAAAGCCAGGTAGCCCGCCCACATGGGTGCGGCGAAACTGGTTCCACCGTATTCGTTTTCAGTGCAACCACTTTGGTCCGCGCAAACGTAGAAGGTGAAATTCGCATTGGCTGCGACGTCAGGAACGTTCCGATCCGTCTTATTGCAGCCGCCGCCAGCCGCGATGCAGTCATTGACCGCGGTTACTTGCCAGGAGGGAATAGTAATGTTTGTACCCCATCCGCCGCCGCCGTCCGCCCATGCGGTTTCCGACTTCCAAGGACCGCCAGCGCTTTGCGTCGTTAAGTCGGTGCCGCCGACCGCGATTACATAGGCCGAATTTGCTGGCCACGGAGCGCTGCCTCGGTATCCGCCGCTGTCACCAGTGGCTTGAAAGAAGCTCTGGCCTTGCGAAGCCATCTTCTCGAAATAGGGATCGTCGGTGCTGGGATCTGCCGGATTCCAAGTCCAGGAGGAACTCAGGCTTAGAGGCAGTGGAGTGTCGGTAGACATGCCACCCAGAATGGCGGTGTCGGTAGACCCCACGAAAACGTAAACTGTGGTTACGTTCGGGGCCATGCCGCCGGCCTGAGTGATGTCAAGAGTCTGTTCGGTGTCGTCGCAACCTTGAGAAGCAACGCAGTTGACGCTGGTGCCATCCGTAGAAACGCCGGTCACAGCGAAGTTACGGGTTTGCTTGGCGTTCGTGTAATAGGTGTTCACATCGGCGATATCGAATCCATAATATTCCAGAAGGCCGATATTCTGGCCGGCGCCGGTGAGAGCTGTTCCTTCATAGTAAGCGGCTCTCATGTCGCTGCCGCAGAAAGACTGCCCCGGGCAGGAACCGGTGGTGGCTTCGGGCTGCACCTTGAGGTCGCGATGAACGGTCAGGGAACGCGGAATGGAATAGTTGTCCAAGCCGGAAACGTGCCACAACGCGAAGGGTAGATCGACGGAGGGTTCACGATCCGGAGCGAAGAAGGTGCGGTCTTCTGTTGGGTGCTGATACAGGCCCATGGTTACGTGGAAAGCTTTCTCGATATTTCCAACCGTACCTTTGAGCTGAACGTCGAAAGAATCGCGGGATCCGCCGAGAACGGTCAATCCGTTTGCTTTGGCGAACGCGATTACAGCATCAAATTCTTCCTGGCTGGGTCCGAAGCGTTCGGTGAATTGTTGAACCGTGACGTACTGATGATAGGCAGGGCTGTTGGGGTCATAGACTTCCTGCAGGAAGTTGTCGAGTTCCGTCTTGTGGCGCAGCGCCAGAACGACGTCGAAGTGCATGGATTGATTTGCTGGGAGGTGGCTGACCAGTCTGGCTTGTCCATCGAGAACTGCTTCGCGCACATGACGTGTTTGAAACGACTGTGCATTGGCAACAGCACTCACCACCGCAAGAACGGCAACGAGGGTGAGCAGGAACACACCGAATCTTCGAATCATGACTTCTCCTTAGGTTGCTAATCCTGGTGGAAATTTGTTCTGGCCACGAATCTTTGGGGGATACCAGAACCTGGTGACGAAATAACGTGGGCTAAGTCTACACCGATTTTAGTGTGCGCAACAGTATGAAAGATTTTGCAGCGTAGGGTGCAAGTAATGCGCGAAGCGTTACTAGTTTCGATAGT
>Ga0187867_10001328_pt1 | contig 21336 bp, 20 predicted proteins | sample June2016WEW_13_1_FD_132976 | JGI IMG/M metagenome (GOLD analysis project Ga0187867, IMG submission 132976) | Peatland microbial communities from SPRUCE experiment site at the Marcell Experimental Forest, Minnesota, USA - June2016WEW_13_10 | ecosystem: Environmental > Terrestrial > Soil >...
ACCGCTGGCAAGGCCGGCGACGGCGGCGTATCTGGCGATTTCTGTGCTGACCGCGTGGAACATGTACCTGTGGCCTCTGGTTGCTGCGGAGGGAAGCGGGCTGCAAGTGCTGACCCAGACCCTGGCGACGGTCGGCAGCACCGCGCAGGGAGAAGTGACGCCGCAGAACGTCATCTTCGCGTCCGTTGTGATCGTGACTTTGCCGATGATTCTCGTGTTCCTCGCAGTTCAGCCCGCCTTCATCAGGGGTCTGGCCGGATCGGGCGTCGAATGAGCGATCCGTCCATCACGACGAGTCCTAGGAGACCGTTGCCTGCCCGATCCGTCTTCCATGTCGGCTTTGTCGTCCGCGACCTTGACGTGAGCCTTCGCTTCTACTGTGAAGGCCTCGGTCTCGTACTGCGGCACCGGCAGCTGCAGCACAACGCGTACACCGGCAGCCTCGTCGGCTACCCGGACGCGGCCCTCGAGATCGCGCAGCTGCGCCTGAGCGATGTCGAGCCGCCGCCTTCCGGCCACGTCCTCGAGCTCATCTGCTACGAGCGACCACCGAGTGGGCTCGTCGACCTGGAGCGGAGCACGATCGGCGCAGGCCATCTCGCCTTCGTCGTCGACGACATCTTCGAGACCGCCGAGAGACTCCGGTCTCTCGGCGCGCGGCTGATAAACGAGCCGGTCCGCATCACCGAGGGGATCAACGCCGGAGGTTGGGCCGTTTACCTCCACGATCCCGACGGGGTCTGCCTGGAGCTTCTGCAGCCGGCCGGCAGCATGGAGGCCCGCCATGGGTAATAGTCAGAAGGGGCCATTCGTCGGCTCGTCCGCCGTCGTGACCGGCGCCGGCCAGGGAATCGGCGCCGCCATCGCCAGGGGACTCGCCAAGAGCGGTGCGCACGTCGTCGTGAGCGGTCGTCGTGCCGTCACGTTGGAGTCCGTTTGCAACGCGATCACCGCAGAAGGAGGGTCGGCGGAGTACTGCGTCGGCGACGTCACAGACCAGGTCCACCTCGAGAACCTCATGGCACTGGCGGCAGGATCACGGCGGGTCCTCGACATCCTGGTGAACAACGCCGGCATTGCCGGGCCCACGGCGCCTCTTGTGGACATCAGCCTCGAGGAGTGGAACCGGACGATCGCGGTCAACCTCACGGGGGTGTTCCTCGCCTGCAAGGCCGCTCTGCCCTACCTGGAGAGGTGCGAGCACGGCAAGATCGTCAACATCGGATCGGTGACAGGCAAGCAGCCCCTGCCGAACCGATCGGCCTACGCGGCTGCGAAGCTCGGAGTGGTCGGCCTCACTCGGACGCTGGCCCACGAGGTGGGGTCCATCGGTGTCAGCGTGAACCTCATCTCGCCCTGGCTCGTGGAAGGTGAGCGGCTCGAAGGCGTTCTCTCCTCGATGTCGAAGGAGCGAGGTCTTACTCCTGACGAGATGCGAGCCGAGCTAACCGAGGGAACGGCTTTCAAACGCACGGTCAGCGAGGCCGACGTCGTTGGGATGGTGCTGTTCTTGTGCTCGCCGGCAGCCAACAACCTCACCGGCCAGGACATCAACGTCGCGGCAGGCGCAGTCATGTACTAGTCCGGGTGACACCGATCGAGCAGCTTCATCTCTTCGGGGGCCAGCCGGACCGTCCCCGCCTGCGCGGAGTCCACGATGGTGGCCGGCCTGCTGGCACCGGGGATCGGGATCACGTTGGGCGCTTTCGCCAGCAGCCAGGCAAGGGCGATGCGTTGCGGGGACACACCGTGGACGTCGGCGAGCCGTTGCAAGAACGGCTGGCGCGGACCCAAGTCGATGGCCGCGTGGACACCGCCGAGTGGCTGATAGGCGAGGAACGCGACATCGTGCCCGGCGCAGAACGCGACCTCGGCTTCGCCCGAGCGCGCCGAGACCGACAACTCGTTCTGTACGGAGGCGAGGCGACCTCCCATCACGTCCAGGGCGATTGCGATGAGCGAGGAGTCGGCGTTCGAGATGCCCGCCATCTTGATCAAGCCCTCGTCGTGGAGATCGCGCAGGGCCCCGACGCTCTCGGCATAGGGAACCGACGGATCAGGCCAGTGCAGCTGGTAAAGGCCTACGGCGTCCACGCCGAGACGCCGGAGCGAGTCGCGGCACGCCCGTTTCAGACGCACAGGGTCCCCGTCGATTCCCCAGGCTGTGCCCTCGCGCGTACGGCCGCCCTTGGTCGCTACCAGGACGTCGGCGGCCCCGGAGCCGTAGCTCGCAAGGGCGCGGCGGACGAGCAGCTCGTTGTGGCCGAAGTCCGCGTCCGAGATGGCGTAGGCGTCCGCGGTATCGATCAGGCTGACACCGGCCTCGAGTGCCGCGTGGATCGTGGCGATCGCCTGGGCCTCGTCCGGGCGGCCCTCGTTGGAGAGCAGGCAGGCCCCCAGGCCGATCTCGCTCACCGACATTGAGCCGATCCGGCGTTTCTTCATGTTGCCTCCCCGGAGATGCCACATGCTACGCGAGCAGGCAGAACGCGACGGCAGGATCCCAGTCACCCGGCACCAGGCTCTCTGAGGTGAGCGGGCACTGGCAACCCGCCTACGACTTCAGAGATCGGCACACTCTGGCGAGAAGAACCGGCGTGCCTGAGACGTCGGTGATCGGCACGCGCAGGCAGCCCCAGCCCGTCACCGCTGCGGCCGGACCACGTCCCGGCGCCTGAACCGTCTCCGTCAAGCCGGAGGTGACCCAATGCGGTACTGGCCGTCCACGCGACGTGGAAGATGAAGGGGGTTTGCATCCCGCAAGGCGGCCGGCAGCAGGTGGTCGGGGACGCCTTGGTAGGTCACGGGCCGAAGGAAACGGCCGATGGCGGCGGCCCCCACGGAGGTGTGCAACGGCGAGGTGGTCGCCGGGTACGGGCCGCCGTGCTGCATGGCCCAGGTCACGGCCAAGGTGGTCGGCCAGCCGTTCCAGATGATCCGGCCTGCCTTCTCAGCGAGCGTGTCGAGCAGCCCGGGAACGACAGCGTCGTCGAGCTCGCCGTGAACGGTCGCGGTGAGCTGGCCCTCGAGCATCTCGGCAACCTCGATCAGCTGAGCTTCCTCGTCGTACTCGGCAATTAGCGAGACAGGCCCGAAACACTCCGCCAAGAGGTGTTCGGCGTCAGAGACAAGTCCCCCGACACTCGTGAGAAGCAGCGTGGGCGTCCTCGCGCCGTCAGGCTGTCTGCTCCCCTCGGCGACGAGCTCAACGGTCGGACGGCGCCGCAGAGCCTCGAGCCCTTCCTGGTAGGTCCCGTCGATCCGGTCATTGAGAAGGTGGGTGGCCGGCTGCGCGCCGACCAGCGAGCGCATGCGGTCGCGGTCGAGCAGGCCTTCGGGCAGCAACAAGACGCCGGGCTGGGTGCAGAACTGTCCGGCCCCCAAGCTGAACGAGGTGACGTAACCGGAGAGGATCTCGTCCAAGCGCGCGGCAGCGGCCCGCATCGTCACGAACACCGGGTTCACGCTTCCGAGCTCGCCGTAGAAGGGGATCGGCTTCGGCCGTCCGACCGCGATGTCGAACAGCATTCGGCCCACTTTCGCCGATCCGGTGAAGGCCACCGCACTGATACCGGGATGGGTGATGAGAGAGCGGCCGGCTTTGTCGCCTTCGACCACGGCGAAGGTGCCATCCGGAGCCCCGGCGTCGTGCAGCGCACGACAGACGATCTCCCCGCAGCGGGCGGAAAGCTGGCGGTGACCGGGATGTGCCTTTAGGACCACCGGGCACCCAGCGGCCAGTGCGGACGCCGAATCGCCGCCGGCGACACTGAACGCGAACGGGAAGTTGCTGGCAGCGAAGACGGCAACCGGGCCGAGCGGCCTGAGAAACCGGCGCAGATCAGGCCGCGCTCCAGGAGGCCAGATCTCGTCCGGCGTGTCCACGCACGCCTGGAGGTAGTCGCCCTCCTCGATGACCCCGGCGAGGAACCGCAGCTGGAAGGTCGTCCGGAACAGCTCCCCACGCAAGCGGGTCTCGGTCAAATGGCTCTCGGTGATCGCCAAGGCGACCAGCTCATCGTCCGCGCCGTCCAACCGGTCGGCGACCGCCCGAAGCATCTCGGCTCTCGTCGCCGCATCGAGCATCCGCCACCGGGCGGCGGCGGCAACGGCTCTCTCGACGACATCGGACACCTCTAAAAACGAGGTCTCAGGAGGATCGGTGTCGGTGTCAGCCACGAGGACTCCTTGGGAGGACTGTCTTGGATGTGCGGGCGTGTGGTGCCGTGTCAGGTGCTTGGCCTACAAGTCGCGGGCTGTGTCCCTAGATCGTTGCTCCCCCGACGTACTCGGGCTCGGGGGGTCTTCCGGGATACAGCTCGGCGAAGCGCTCGGCGTTGTCCTCCGGACGGAAGCCTATGGCCTCCCCGCCCGCAGTGGACCACCAGCGGCGCGCGTTCGCCGACACACCCCACACGAGCCGGAAGCCCGGGCGCGGTGTCGTCAGCGATGCGCTCGTCAGCCGCACGAAATCGGCCGGCGAGAGCCAGGTGGAAAGCATGCGGTGGTTCTGCGGAACGTCGAAACAGGACCCGATGCGCAGACAGACGATGTCCATCGAGAACTTGACGCTGTAGAACTGGCAAAGGGCTTCGCCTGCCGCCTTGCTGACGCCGTAGAGGCTGTCGGGCAGCGGTGCCACGTCGTCGGCGAGCGGTTGGGGCCCCCGGACGCGGAAGCCGACAGCGTGATTGCTGCTCGCCACCACGACCCGCGTCACGTCGTTGCGTCGGGCCGCCTCCAGTACTTCGCGGGTCCCACCGACGTTGACCTCGGAGAGGTCCGGCCAGGACCCATCGCCGGCGAAGCCTCCGAGGTGGACGACGGCATCCGCGCCGCGGCACACCGCGTCGAGCAGATCGGCATCGGTGACCGAACCCTGATAGATCTCGACGGGTTCACCGGGCAGGGCCTCGGGCGGTGCGACGATGTCGACGAGGCGTGCCCTCGTGGCGACCTCGTTCAGTGACGAACGCAGATAGGTCCCGAGCCGTCCGGCCGCCCCGGTGATTACGAGGGTTCGCGAGGCCGTCACCCTGCGTCCGGCTCCACTGTGGCTCCGCTGCGGGCGAGAAAGTCGAAGTCACACCCCTGGTCGGCTTGGCCGATGTGCTCGCTGTACAAGGCTCCGTAGCCGCGTTCGAAGATCTTCCCGGGAGGCGTCCACGCCTGCTTGCGCCGGCGAAGCTCCTCGTCGGTCACCTCGAGGTGCAGTCTTCGTTCGGCCACGTCGAGAGTGATCAGGTCACCGTCTCGCACCAGTGCCAGAGGTCCCCCGACGAAGGACTCGGGTGCCACGTGCAGGACACAGGTGCCGTAACTCGTCCCGCTCATCCTGGCGTCGGAGATGCGGACCATGTCACGGACACCTTCGCGGAGAAGCTTGTCCGGTATCGGGAGCATGCCGTACTCGGGCATGCCCGGGCCTCCTTGCGGGCCTGCGTGGCGGAGCACGAGAACCGAGTCGGCGCTGACGTCGAGCCCGGGATCGTTGACGCGACTTTGCATGTCCCTGTAGTCCTCGAAGACGACCGCGGGCCCCGTGTGGCACAAGAGATGCGGCGATGCGGCGAGATGCTTGATCACAGCCCCGTCCGGTGCCAGGTTTCCGCGCAGGATAGCGAGGCCACCGTGTTCCGACAGCGGGTTCCCCCGGGTCCGGATCACGCGCTCGTCGTGGATGGCGGCCTCCGCGACGTTCTCGCCGAGCATCCGTCCGTTGACCGTCACCCGCTCGAGGTGGAGGAGATCCTCGATCTGTGCCATGAGGGCAGGAAGACCGCCGGCGTAATAGAAATCCTCCATCAGGTACTCGCCGTTGGGACGGATGTCGGCGAGCACGGGGGTGCACCGGGACAGGTGGTCGAAGTCGTCCAGGCTCAGCTCCACGCCACAACGTCCCGCGATCGCGACCAGGTGGATGACGGCGTTGGTGGAGCCACCGAGGGCGAGCACCACCGTGACGGCATCGAGGAACGCCCGCCGGTCGGCGATCTTCGACATCGTCAGGTCCTCGCGCACCATGTCCACGATGCGCGAGCCGCTCGCGGCCGCCATCCTGGAGTGAGCCGAGTCCACTGCCGGGATGGACGACGCGCCCGGCAGGGTGAGCCCCAGCGACTCGGCCGCAGCGGTCATCGTCGAGGCGGTGCCCATCGTCATGCACTGGCCGGGGGAGCGTGCCATCGCGGCCTCGAGCGTGTCCCATTCGGCCTCGCTCATGGTCCCGGCGCGCTTTTCGTCCCAGAACCGCCACATGTCGGTGCCACTGCCCAATGTCTCCCCGTGCCAGTGTCCCGTGAGCATCGGGCCGGCCGGCACGTAGATGATCGGCCTGTCGGCGCTCGCCGCACCCATCAAGAGCGCCGGCGTGGACTTGTCGCAGCCGCCCATGAGGACCGCCCCGTCGAAGGGGTAGGAGCGGAGTATCTCCTCGGTGTCCATTGCGAGCAGGTTCCGGTAGAGCATCGGCGTCGGCTTCTGGAAGGTTTCCGAGAGCGTGGCGACGGGCATCTCGACGGGGTACCCACCGGCTTCCCAGACGCCGCGCTTTACCGCCTGGGCACGCTCGCGCAGGTGCATGTGGCAGGGGTTGATGTCGCTCCAGGTGTTGAGGATCCCGATTACCGGCTTGCCGGCGAGCTCCTCGGCGCCGATGCCGAGTTGGCGGGCACGTGAGCGGTGGCTGAAAGCCCGCAGCCCCTCGCCCTCGAACCAGCGGCTGCTGCGAAGCACTTCGGGCTCGCCGGTCACGCGAGCAGCTCCCAGAGCTCGAGGATCTCTGTGATCTTCGCCCGCAGCTCGGTGGGCAGCAACGAGCTCGGCGGCCTTATGTCCCGGGCACATATCCCTAGCTGGCACAGGGCCTCTTTCACCACCGAGACGTTGTTCGCGCTGGCGTTGGCGGCGCGTAGCTCCTCGAAGGGTCGCACCCGGTGCCAGATGCCTGTCGCGACGTCTTGGTCGCCGTGGGCCAGGGCATGCCAGAGGCGAAGTGACGTCGACGGATCGACGTTCGCCAGCCCGGAGGTGAATCCCGTGGCGCCGAAAGCGAAGTATCCCGGGGCATGGAGCTCGGCCAGGCCGGCAACCCAGGTGAACCGCCCCGCCCCGGCGTCCGCGGCCACAGCTGCGAAACGCGCCGGGTTCGGCACGGCGTACTTCACCCCGATCACGTTGGGGCAGGACTCGCCGAGCCGGGCAAAGGCCGAGCCGGGGATCGCGTCGTTGCGCACATAGAGGACCACGGCGAGCTCGGGCACGTCGCTCGCAATGGCCCGGTGGTACTCGATCCAGCCGTCGACCGAGACATAGGGGTGGACGGGCTGGTGGACCATGACCATCGCTGCGCCTGCCGCCTGTGCGTCCCGGGCGGCCTGGCGGGCGGAGGCGACATCGTGACCTACCCCGACCATGACCGTCGTGTCGGCGTCGGCGGCCTCCAGGCCGAGTCGGGTGACAACCTTCGCCTCTGCGGGGGACAGGGCGTAGAACTCCCCGGTGTTGCCATTCGGGGTGACAGTACGAATGCCGCCTTCGACGAGGCGACGGACGACTCGTTGATAGCCCGCCTCGTCGATACCGCCGTCAGGCGCGAAGGGCGTCGTCGGAACGGCTACGACGCCGCTCAAGGACTCTTGTTGTTGCTGGAAGTTCATTCCCGCTCCGGTCTCTCTTCATGGCTTTCGCTGATCTGGTGCGGCACCGTCACCTCAGGGTGCACCAAGGGCATCGACGACGCGTCGCTGGAACAACTCGACGTGCTGTCGCAGACGATCGGCGGCCGATTCTGCCCGTCCGGCCAGTGCGTCCTTGGCCATCTTGCGATGCTCGACCGCCTCGCCGGCCCAACTGCCGACGCGCCCCCACACAGTGACGCTGATCAAGGCATTGACGTCGGTCAGGTCGTCGAGCACCTTGACCAGGGCGGCGTTCCCGCATCCGCCGTAGAGCTGACTGTGAAAGGCCCTGTTCGCCAGGCTTCGTTCGTACACGTCCTCGCCGTCCTCGGCGGCGACCATGCGCTCGACCGCCGTCTTGAAAGCTGCGGCGTCGAGCCCGCGCAGAATTGTCCGCCGTACTGCTTCGGGCTCCAGGAGCAGTCTGAGGTCACAGACGGCCAATGCCATCGGGGCGTCCACGGTCCTGACCGACGTGCCTCGGTGGCTGCTAGACGTCACGAGCCCCGTCCCGCTCAGGGCTTTGAGGGCATCGCGGACCGGGGTCTTCGACGTGCCGAGCTCCTCGGCGATCGCCTTCTCGGTCAGGGGACTCCCGGCCTCGTACCGACCCGAAAGGATCGCTCTCTTGATCTCGTTGGCGATCAGGTCGCCACGAGAGCCGAAGCGGGGCTGCATGCTCGCCTCGAGCTGGTCCGGTACCATCGTGTCGTACACAACACATAATGTACTCTGTACTTTCGTCGGGTACTTTCATCGGGCTGCAGAGGCGGTATTGATGGGAAGCGGAGATGGCCCGGAGACTCCCCGGCGCGGCCCCACCATCGGGCCGCCGCAAGTCAGCGCCTACCTGTACCCATGGGATCTCGTCGGAGATCCCCTCGTCGTCTCGCGGCTCGTCTCGGCCGGATTCGAGCACGTGAGCGTCGCCGCTACTTACCACAGCGTGCGGGCGGCGACACCCCAGCATCCACAGCACCGTTTCGTCGTCGCCGAGACCGCCGCGCTGTACCGTCCGGTTCGAAGTGCCGTGTGGGCCGGACATCGCCTCCGGCCGTTCAGCGCGCCGTGGACGGGCTCTGAGGATTCGTTCGAGCGGGCGGTCGAGGTTCTCGATGTGGGCGGGCTGCGGATCAGCGCGTGGGTGGTGCTGACCCACAACAGCACGCTGGGCCGCAAGTCCCGGGACCTTGTCGTGAGCAACTGCTTCGGCGACAGCTATGAATGGGCCCTCTGCCCTGCGAACGCTGAGGTGCGCGAGTACGCTGCCCTGCTCGCTGCAGAGGCAACACGCGACCTTCCCCTGGAGGGGATATCGCTCGAGGCCTGCGGCCAGTTGGGAGCAGCGCACGGTGGACACCACGAGAAGACGGTCGGGGCCTATACGCCGCTCGCGGAGTTGATCCTCTCGATCTGCTGCTGCGGCGCCTGCCAGCGAGGCTGGAAAGCCGAAGGCATGGATGGCGCGGCCACCGTGCGGACATTGCGGGAGGCATTCGAAGCTGCCCAGCGCCAGACTGCCGGCGTCGATGCCACGCCCGAGGAGGTCCTGGGCGCACCGTTGGCTGCCTTGCTCTTGAGTTGTAGACAGCTTCACACCGACGCCCTCTTGGAAGGCGTGGTCGCTTCGCTGCGGAGCATCGACCCGTCCCTGCGCATCACCTTGCACGCCCAGCCGGACCCGTGGGGCACGGGGGCCTCACCAGGGCTCACGCCGACATCGGCGCGGCTGCCAGACGCCGTGCTGGTTCCTGTCGAGGCAGCATCTCCGCACGGCGCGGACGTTATTGGGGCAGCCCGGCGCTGCGTGCCGTCAGGCGTCGGTGTGGCGGCCTACGTCAATCTCCTGGCGCCGATCGATCCCGCCGATTTCGACGAGCACGCAGGACGACTCATGGGTGAGGGCGCCGACGAGCTTCATCTGTACCATTTCGGCCTTGCGAACTGGACACAGCTCTCGTTCTTCTCCCGCCTGGCGTCGTTGTCGTCCTGAGCGCCCGGCTCCGGCGGACGACCAACTCGTCGGCGTGATGGTCCTTCCTGGGCGGGCTACGAGGACGCCACCTCCAAGCGACGTTTGGCCTCTTCGTAGAGGTCGGCGGGCAGTGGGCCCTTCTCCGCGATCGCCACGTTCGAGCGGAGGTGGTCGAGGTTGGACGTGCCGACGATTGTGCTCGACAGGGCTGGGTGGCTGAGTGTGAAACGCAGGACGAACTCATGGCGGCTCATCGCGCCGAGAAGGTCCTCGACTCCGGACAGCTCCCAGCGGCGCTTGCCCTCACCCTCGGCCAGCCCGAGCGGCCCTTGACGCCAGTCCTTGTCCTCCGCCGGGGCGCCGCGGGCCACGCCGCCCCGGATGAGCGTGCCCGCCCCAGCCGCCACCGCCGCGGTGATGAGGTCCTCGTGCTCGCGCTGGATCGCCGAGTAGGGGATCTGGAAGACGTCGAAAACACCCATGGCTATGTGGTCGGGCAGGTGGGGAAGCGTTCCGGACATGCCGAGGAACCGGATCTTGCCTTCATCCCGAAGTGCCATGAGCGTCTCGATGGTCTCGTCAGCCGCCATCTGGGCAAGGCTCGGCGATATGTGGACCTGCAGGAGGTCGAGCCGGTCGGTCTTGAGCCTGCGGAGGCTCTGCTCGAGCCCCGTCCGGATGTTGTCCGCGCCGTAATCGTGCGGCCACGGCGGGGTTGAACCCGCTGGCGGATCGCCGACAAGGCATCCGCATTTTGACGCGAGGAAGTACTCATGTCGGCGATTGACCAGATACTGCCCGATCAGTTCCTCGCTGCGCCCGTAGTCGATCGAGGTGTCGATCAAGTTGATGCCGCCGTCAAGCACCGCATTGAGGAGCCGGCCCGCGTCCTCGTCGAGGATCGCCGGTCCCCACGGCTGGCCCCGTAACTCCATGGCGCCGTACCCGAGGATGGTCACGTCTGCTCCTGTACGTCCGAGGACGCGTTCTTCGATCGTCATGCCGAAGACGTTAGCCAGCGAAACTTCCTGGGCGTCTCGGCGCGGTTGTTGGCCGCGCCCGTGCCGATGCTCTCGGTGACCCGTCGGGGGCGGAGCCTGCGGGATGAGAGGCTGGCGAGGATCAGACGGAGCTCGCGAAGTCCTCGAGCGCAGATCCATCAAGGCGGTACCGGGTCCACTCGTCCGTCGCGACGGCACCGATCGACCGGTAGAACGCGATCGCCGGCTCGTTCCAGTCGAGAACGGACCACTCCAGCCGCCGGCAGCCCTCGTCGAGGGCGAGACGAGCCAACGACGCGAGCAATGCCGTTCCCACCCCGAGTCCGCGATGCGCGGGCCGGACATAGAGATCCTCGAGATAGATGCCGGGTCGTCCCGTCCAGGTGGAGAAGCTCCGGTAGTACAAGGCCATGCCGACGACGAGGTTGCCGGCAGTCGCGACCCGCGCGAAAGCGCTCGGCTCCCGCCCGAACAGCGCGAGCTCGAGCATCGTGTCGTCGATCTCGACCTGGTCGCGTGCCCGCTCGTACTCAGCGAGCTCACCGATCAGCTCGACCAGGACGGGGACATCGGCTCGAGTCGCTGCACGTATCACCTTCTCGACCGTATCCGAGGAGACGCCCCTTTGGAGTTCTCCGGCGGCTCTCGGTTTAGGAGACGGTCGTCAGGCGTCGGGCCCTGGCGCATCATGGAGTGCCTCGACGATGATGGCGAAAAGGTCAGGGTCGGCGAGGACGAGACCGAGAACCTGCTCCTCCTCGAACCATGCGAGCTCATCGTGCTCCTCAGGCGCACGATTCTGCGGTTCTCCAGACCAGGAGTCGACGACGAAGACACGAGCGTCGAACTGAGCTCCAGTCAACCGCGCGACAAGACGAGCGGCATCGGAAGCGACCACGATTCCGAGCTCTTCGAGCAGCTCGCGGGCGAGGGCATCGCGATCCGACTCGCCTTGTCCGATGTGACCACCCGGCGCGTCCCAGCAGTTCGGAGCCCACAGCCGCGACGCGTTCCGGTGAACGAGCAGAATTCGCCCCGAGCTCAGCAGCAGGCCGCACACGACGTCGTTGAACCCGGAGGAAGCCTCGGTCATTCGCTCAGCTCGGGCGGAGATCGGTCGTCATCCGTGTGGCGCCTCGATCATCGGGCGACGAGCTCGTCTATCTCCGAGGCCGCCTTGGTCAGACAACCCTCGAGCGAATCGGCACCGGCGTAGGCATCCCGCAGTGCTCCAGTCCAGCGCCGCGCAATGTCGATGTAGTTCACAGCCGGCGTCACGAGGACATCGCCGACATCTTCGACGAGCTGCCTCGCGACACTGGCAAAGTCTCCCCAGCCCGCCGCCCGCTCCTGGAAGCCCGAGTCCTCCCACACGCTCGTGCGCGTGGGATTCATGTTGCCCTCGAAGGCGGAGCGGAGGAGAAGCGCCTTTCCCGTCGCCCACTCCATGAACTCCCACGCGGTGTCCTTGTCTCGGGAGTTCGCGTTCATCACGACCGACCACGTCCACAGGTTCGAGCTACGTTCGCGGCTTGGACCGAGCGGCGGAAGTGCATAGCCGACTTTGCCGTTCACTGTCGAGACCTTCGGATCCTCGAAGTACGCCACGTAGTGGTCGGAATCGACCATCAGGCCGTACTTCCCGTTGGCAAAGTCGATGGCGAGCTCGTACCAACGTTGGTTCGGCCAGTCGGTCGGGCCGGCGTCCCGGAGGGCGGCGAGGATGTCCCCGGTCGCACGGAGCGCGGCCGGTGAGGCGATCGCGCACGCCCCGGTCTCGTCAAAGTCCCGCCCTCCGTATGACCACAGCTGACTCGCGAATCCCGTGTAGATGGTGTGCCACACGTTCACCCCGCGCTGGCCGAACCCGCGACAAGGCGCAGCTCGTTCGGTGATCTGACGCGCGACGGCAAAATAGTCTTCCCACGTGCTCGGCACCTCTGCACCCGCAAGTTCCAGAACCTCCGGCAAGTACGCCAGGTTGTACGACTCACAGTTGACCGGTAGCTCGAGAAGCGGGCCCTCGCCAAGCGGCTCTCCGAACCGTCCACTCCAGCGATTGCAGCGTATGAGGGTGGCAAGGAAGTCATCGGGGTCGTAGTCGGAGCTGGCGCGCTCGAGGAACGAGTCCAGTGGCTCGACATGTCCCGCGCCGAGCTGTTCCCACATGAGCACCGGTCCCGACATGTAGACATCGGCCGGATCCTCGCCGTCGAGATAAGGCGCCAATTCGTTTGTGAAGTACTCGTCGTTGTCGATCAGCTGCACGTCGACCCGGTGCCCTGAAGCCTCCTCGAACTCGCTGACGTGGCGGGCGACGCTCGCGCAGAACGCGTCCTGATCACATCCGAGAAATCTGATGTCAGTCATTGGCGAACAACCCCCTCTATCTCGCGCACTGTTCAAGCTCGGCGCCGAGACGGTTACCGTGCCGGCTGAAGCGACTAGGTGCAGGCAATCGTCGGCGACTCTCTCACGGTGGCCAAGCTTCACGCGACGCTAGTGGCGTGAGGGCGTCCTCAGCGGGAGCGTGACACGGGCGCCGTAGGTGTCACGCTCGGCCGCGTCGGCTGGACTTTCCACCCGGCCTCTTCGTTGCCAGCGGAGAGATTCGACGATGTTGGGTGCAGCGCGACGCTCGGCTCAAGCGTTGTAGTAGGTAGGGAGGTCTCATGGCGGACCTGCGATGCGTCGAGGAAGCCCTACCAAGGAGGAACCATCATGAAACTGACGCTGCGTGATTGCCGGCGGCTCGCTGTCGGTGTCGCTCTGGCTTGCGGGGCGATCCTGCTCCCGGCAACCACCCTGGTCGCGTCGGCAACCTCGGGAGCGCGGGCCACGGTGGTGGGCTGCCGCGCTGCCAGCACGGAAGTCTGGGCGGCGGTTGAAGGCGACGGCACCGCCGGCACCATCTACTACGAGTTGGAGTTCAGCAACGTCGGGCGCCAGACCTGCATATTGCACGGCTATCCGAGCGTGTGGGCTGTCAGCCTGACCGGTCTTCAGATAGGTGATCCCGCATCGCACAGGGGTGTCCCGAGCACGGTCACGCTCCAGCCCGGCGCGACGGCGCATGCGATCCTCGGAGTCGTGGATACTGGCGCCTTGTGCTCCGGCCCGGGCGTTGCGGCGGCAGGGTTGAGGGTCATCCCGCCCGGCCAGAACCTTCCCAAGCCGGCGGGCGAAGGCGACGAGGTAGAGAATTTCTCCGTGCATGTCTGTCCCCACCAGTCGTCGATGAACGTTCTCCCAGTCCACTCAGGAGTAGGGATCCCCAACTACACGTTCTCCTGAGGTACGGGCGTGTGGGGCCGCAGACGCAGCGACCCATAACGCGTCATCCCCACCCCAGTTCTTCGAGCCGCCTGTCATCGATACCGAAGTGGTGTCCGACCTCGTGGATCACCACGCGGCGAACTACCTCGACAACTTCCTGCGCCGTCTGGCACGTCTGGCAGATCGTGGCCATGAAGATAGTGATGCGATCCGGAGCGGTCGCCGTGTAGTGAGCCCCTCGGCTCGTCAGTGGGACGCCCTGGTAGAGGCCGAGCAGTCGCCCAGGCGGGCTGTGATCATCCACCACGACAGCGACGTTCTCCATGGCCGCTCCAAGCTCGGCAGGTATTCCATCGAGAGCATTAGCCACGAGCTCTTCGAACTGCTCGACAGGCATGGCGACCATGCCCAAGATCATGCCAACACATCGACCGGAGAGTTGCCGATGGTGCCGCTGGAGTCCGGACCAGGGCGTTCTTCTCGAGTCGGTCCTAGTCCCCGAGGCTACGGAACACGAACATACGCCCACCCTCATGAGGCATCGACTCCACGAACTCCCAACCCTTCTGCCCCATGTCGTTGAGAAGGTTCTCAACGGCCAATCTGCCGAACTGGCCGCCATGGTTGAACGGGTGGTTGAGAAGCTGGACGGTGTACTTGTAACGCCCGCGAACGTAAACCACAGGCTTGGCAAGCGGTTCAGTCGTCTGTTTCACGAGCTCCTCGGCCCACCGCTTCGTGATCTCCGCCTCGTTCGCGATCACCTCGGCTTGGTGTTTGGCGATCTCTTCGGCCTGCCGCGCGAAGCTCTCTGTCATGACGACAGGATACCCGAGGACGGTTTTGGCAAATGTCCTTGTTTGCGAGTGGAGGGACGTTCCGTGCCACCGCTATGGCGATCTCTACGGACAACGAGTGCATCAGAGCAGGTCGCGACCTTGTCTAGTAGCGTCGCCGACAAATGGGTTCTTCTCGACCTTCTTAGCTGTGCGTTCGGTTTGTCCATGAGCACCGTCGTCGTGGGCAGCGCAGAGAAATAGACAGGCTCGGATCCGCAGGAGGCGAATCGTCCAATGGACGCCATCACGTCAGTACCCGTTCCCTACAACGAGCCGGTGCGCGATTACCCGCCGGGCAGCGCCCATTGTGAATCGTTGCACCGCCGGATTGCCGAGCTCGAGAGCGATCGTCATGAGCTGATGTTGACTATCGGCGGCGAGCGACGGATGGCCGGCGGCGACCGATTCGGCGTGGTTCAACCGCACGACCACGGTCACCTGTTGGGTGAATCGGCACAAGCCACCCAACAGGACGTGGCCGAAGCGGTGCGCGCGGCCAAGGAGTCGGCGCCTTGCTGGCGGGATCTCCCATTCGACGAACGTGCGGCGATCTTCCTGCGCGCCGCTGACCTGTTGGCGGGGCCGTGGCGAGACACGCTGAACGCGGCGACGATGCTTGGCCAGTCAAAGTCGGTGCAGCAGGCCGAGATCGACTCGGCGTGCGAATTGATCGACTTCTGGCGGTTCAATGTGCACTTCGCCCGCAACATCCTTGCTGAGCAGCCCAATTCGGCCCCTGGCGAGTGGAACCGCACCGACCACAGACCACTTGATGGTTTCGTGACAGCGATCACGCCGTTCAACTTCACCGCGATCGCCGGCAACCTGCCCACCGCTCCGGCGCTGATGGGCAACACCGTGGTGTGGAAACCCGCTTCCACCCAGTTGCTGGCCGCGCAGTACATCATGTTGCTCTTGGAGGCGGCCGGTCTCCCCCCCGGTGTGATGAACCTCATCACCGGCGGCGCCGCTGCTATGAGCACGGTCGCGCTGACCGACCCCGACTTCGCCGGCTTGCACTTCACCGGATCCACCTCGACGTTCAACTCGATGTGGCGGATCATCGGTGAGAACCTGGATCGCTACCGCGCCTACCCGCGCGTCGTGGGTGAGACGGGTGGCAAGGATTTCGTGGTCGCACACCCATCCGCTGACCAGGCGTCCCTGGTCACGGCACTGGTCCGCGGCGCGTTCGAATACCAGGGCCAGAAGTGCTCCGCTGCTTCGCGCGCCTATCTACCTCTCTCGCTATGGGACAACGGGCTCCGCGAAGCGCTCGTCGACACAACCAGGACTGTCACCTATGGCGATGTGACCGACTTCCGCTACTTCGGCGGCGCCGTGATCGACGCTCGCTCTCTCGCCGAGCACAGCGACCTTTTCGAGCGGGTACGCCATGAGAAGTCAGTGGAGGTTCTTGCAGGCGGCGTCACCGATGATCGAGAGGGCTTCTTCGTCCAGCCGACCATTCTTCTCGGTTCCGATCCACATCATGAGATCTTTACGACCGAATTCTTTGGGCCCATTCTGGCCGTATTCGTCTACCCCGATGACGACTACGCGAGGGTCCTCGACCTCATCGATACGACGACCCCGTACGCGCTTACTGGTTCCGTCTTCGCCACTTCAAGGACAGCGATCGATGAAGCGCAGCGCGCGCTCCGGTTTGCCGCAGGCAATTTCTATATCAACGACAAACCAACTGGTGCTGTGGTCGGCCGCCAGCCCTTCGGTGGATCCCGCGGTTCGGGCACCAACGACAAGGCCGGGTCGGAGCTGAACCTTCTCCGCTGGACGAGCCCGAGATCGATCAAGGAGACATTCGTTCCGGCTAGGGCTCACGAGTACTCGCACATGGACAAGCCGGTCGGCATCTCGCCGCAGTCGGGTCCTGGAGCTCCCCCTTTGCCGCCGGATACCGTCACACGACCTGGGTCGTCGCCCGGACCTCACTGAACCGGAGAATCGGTGCGAATCCCGCGGACGATCGATCGGAGGAACTGGTGCCATTCCCCAGGGCAGTCGCACGACTGAACCGGGTGGGGCTCAACCGGGTCACCCGGCACATCGCTCCCTGGGCCCCAGGGTTGGGAGTAGTCGTGCACCAGGGTCGGCGTTCCGGGCGGGCCTACGAGACCGGCAGATCCTACGGCTATTGAGGGTCGCTGATTTCCTCGTGCTCGTCGAAAGACGTGCCGTCGGCGAGGAACCGACCTCACGCGGCTGAGCACCCCCGGGTTGTGAGCAGCGCGGTACCTGGCACACGACGCTGTCTCCGCCCCGAGCTAGCCTTCTGCCGACCTCGCAACTCATCAGGATCCCGGTATGAGGGATGAGATCTTGATCTTCTTCCCGAGGCGCGTCAGGTACACGTCGCAGTGTGCGAGAGGATGCTTCAAGCCGCCAGGGCAGTTTCTCTCACATACCGAGTCGAGGTCGTAGCACGTCCCGGTGTAGTTACAACAACCCTCGAGCTTTACGGTGCAGACGAGCGTGGAACAGATGATCTTCTCGGCCGCTGAGGTTATGTTGTCCTTCACGATGTCCGCGCTGAATGCGCTCTCCTCGCCGAGATTCATGAGCGACGCAGCGGTGTAGGTAGCACCCATTGTCGTCAGTGCCAGGTCGTTCTCGAACCCGCCGCCGATAGCGGCCGAGAGCATGCCCTTCACCAGTGGAAGAGCCAGCTTGATCGTCGTGATCGAGGCTGCCTCTCCCGCGGCCGCAAGGGGAGTGAGGACTCCTATCATGAGCGCCAAAGCAGCACTGCATACCTCCTCGCAGCTCGCGACCTCAGCACTGACCGCGGTCCTCTCTGGCTCTGGGGAGGCGTTGGACTTGAGTCGAAGTTCGTCGTATGCACGACCGGAGACGATGGCTGACTGAGCACCGCTGTCCACAGAGGCTGCTTGTGCCGCGGCACCACTCGGCAGCACGGGACTGACAGGTATGTCCATGGTGACTAACTGGCCGGCCGAGTTTGTCGCCACTACGGACGCGACCTTGCCGTCGGAGTTGAAGATCGCTGCCGATGCGCTGCCCGCCGTGTTCGTCAGGGTGTACATGAGCAGTGCAGCCGGACTCGCCGATGACTTGCTGGTGAAGCTTGTGTTGGTGCCGATGAATGACAACGTCCCGTTCTGCTGTAGGCCAAGGGCTGTCGGTTCACCGCTCTGGGAGAACCCCCGCGCGAGAAGGTAGGAGTTGATACTCACATAAGCCGGCAGCTTGTTCGCGTAGTTCGCGCAGAGGTCGTTCGCCGTGCACTTCTGATTACAGGGACGACAATTCAGCTCCTTTGGCCGTGACCCCGCTGCGGGTGCCTCGCAGATCATGCACGTGCCACATGTCGGGCATTGGACCCCCTTTGTCTTTGCCGACAGCAGCTTCGCCGTCAGATCGACGGCCCGTCCCAGGCGTGTGGACACCGAGGCGAAGACTCCAGCGCTCATGCCCGCCGTCAAGGCCTCCCTGCGGCTGAACACGGCTTGCAACTGGGAGGCGAAGGGTGACAGGACAACGTCCGACGCTCGATTACCTCGTTTGCTCAACGGCGAGCTGGATCTGCCGGCGGACAACAGGGTGCCTCGGTGTTCGGCGGAGTGACTGGTCAGGTTCTGGATGGCTGTCGGTCCGACGACGAGCGCCTCGACCCGGGCACCGGCCGCGCTCAGTGTCACAGCTGACGGGGTGGCGAGAACGCCGTACTGAATCATCAGCGTGTCATCGATGTCGATCAGCAACCGTTCCTCGGGGAAGCCGGCGAGCAGGTCACGACTGAGGTCCACGGGTTCGCGCGTGACGATGAGGAGCCTGTCGGCCATTTGTGGCCACAGGCTTTGCAAACCAGGCAGCAGTGACCGGCACGGGCCGCATGCCGGGTCGATGAACACGAGTATGTTGCCCGCGTCGCCCGCGAGCGTGTCGCCGAGGGTTGTCACTCGACCGCCGAGCAACACGACCGGCGTAGATGCGGGATCCGGCCGTGGTTCGTGGCGCGGGGCGAACCCGACGGTCTCTCCTTCGGACGCTCCCATTTCGACGGGCTCACCGCCTCGCCTCCGAAGGAGCCGACTGCGCAGGAGCACAGCGACGGATGTCGCGGCGACGACTGCGATCGCGGCATCGAGCCAGACGTGCTGGCTGATCCAGGTGAGACCGTTCACGAGCAACGAGGTACGGGCCACGACGATGAGCGCGGAGATCGAGATGAGGACGACGTTTCGCAAGATCGTCCACCCCCCGATCTTCGAGGAATGGAACCGCCCAAAACAATTGCAAGAGCCCGCAAGTCCTCGGCTGACATTTCTGACCACCAGTGCACTGAACAACAGGAGCGCCAGACATGAGACAGCCGCGGCGGCTCGCGAAGTTGCCGGTAAGAGCAGTGCGCCAGCGACCGTCAGCTCGAACGTAGCGAGCGCGCTCACCGCCGGCCTGAGCCGAGGACTCAGCCGAAAAGTCTCGATCAGGAGATCCGTGCTCTGTGGGCTCAGGAGCTTCCCGATCCCTGCCACGCCGTACACCACCGCCAGGCTGAGTCGAAGCACTACCTCGAACGTCGCCACTTGTGCCCCCCAAGGTCGATCCAAGCAGTTGTACTCGCGCGGAGCTTTCCGAACGGTCATCGTATACCTGAGCCGGCGGCGGTTCGTGATGGGTCTGGGTGGTGGGGCACCGCTGGGCAGAACTGCGTGCAAGACTCGTACCCGCAACGCGACGGGCATTGCTGGGGGGTAATCATGGGCGATGGCGATGAAGGTCTGGCCGCGGCCGACGCGTTTGTGTTCTTCGGCGCGACGGGCGATCTCGCTCACAAGATGATCTTTCCTGCTCTCTACCAGATGGTGAGGCGCGGCATGCTGGACGTCCCTGTGATCGGGGTCGCGTCCTCGAACTGGGGTCTCCCGCAGCTTCGTGACTATGCGCGGGACAGCATTGCGCGGACCGACACAGGTGTCGGCGACGTCGACGCCCTCGAGCGACTGCTGTCGCTATTGGGCTACGTCGATGGTGATTACGGCGACCCCAGCACGTTCGAGGCTCTCCGGCGGGCACTCGGCGGTTCGCGCCGCCCGGCGCATTACCTCGCCATTCCGCCTTCGCTGTTCGCGACGGTGATCCAGGGACTCAGTGGCGCCGGGCTGACCCAACAAGCGCGCGTCATCGTCGAGAAGCCGTTCGGGCGCGATCTCGCCTCGGCGCGGGAGCTCAACCGCATCGTGCGGTCAGCGTTCCCCGAGTCCGCGATCTTCCGCATCGACCACTTTCTCGGCAAAGAGGAGATCATGAACCTCCTCTACTTCCGTTTCGCCAACTCCTTCCTCGAACCGATCTGGAACCGGAACTACGTCGCCTGCGTGCAGATCACCCTGGCCGAGCAGATCGGTGTGCAGGGTCGGGGTGCCTTCTACGAGACCGCCGGCTGCCTGCGCGACGTTGTTGAGAACCACTTGTTCCAGGTCGTCGCGCTGCTCGCTATGGAGCCACCGTCGTACCAGGGCATGGCCGCCGTGCAGTCCGAGAAGTTCAACGTGTTCAAGGCAATGCGGCCGCTGAGCACCGACGACGTGGTCCGGGGTCAGTTCACCGGCTATCGCGGCGAGGTGGGCGTGGCGAGGGACTCCGATGTGGAGACCTTCTGCGCCCTTCGACTGTTCATCGATTCGTGGCGCTGGGCGGGTGTCCCGTGGTATCTGCGGTCGGGGAAGTGCTTGGCCGAGACAGCCGCGGAGGTGCTGGTCGAGCTGAAGCAGCCGCCGCAGGCTCTGTTCACTGACTCCGTGCCCGCAGACGGTCGGGCCAACTACCTGCGCTTCCGGCTCGCGCCCAACCCGGTGATCGCGCTCGCGGCCCGGGTCAAGCATCCGGGCGAGGAGTTCGTCGGTGATCAGCGTGAGCTCTTGTTGCTCAACGCGCAGCCGAACGAGGAACAACCCTACGAGCGCCTCCTCGGCGACGCTATGGCGGGCGCCGGGGCGCTGTTCACCCGCGAGGACACAGTCGAGGCCGCTTGGGCGGTCGTCGACCCCGTTCTAGAAGTCCACGGCAGCGCCCACCCCTACCCGCCGGGCAGCTGGGGACCGAAACACGCGGACAGGCTCATCAGGCCCCACGGGCGCTGGCACAACCCCGTGCCCGACCCGACGCCACGGGACTGACCGACGTCACCGCCTGGGCACTGGGGCTTTCAACCTCATAGTCGGCGGAGCTCACATACGCCTCCGAAAGGTGACTCCTGGCCGGAGATGTGTGACACATCCCGTCGGTAGGGTGCGGTCCGAAGAGCTATCGAGCGCGCCACTCCTTGGGCGCTCCGCAGACAGACAGCCGCCCTGCCGGGAGCCCGCTCGTGATCGCCTCCATCCCATCAGCCACACTGCTCGGCGTTCGGGGTCGTCCCGTGCTCGTCGAGGTGCACGTGTCCAACGGCCTGCCCGGTTTCACCGTCGTGGGGCTGCCCGACGCGGCGTGCCGGGAGGCCCGTGACCGGGTCCGGGCCGCCCTGCTCTCGAGCGGGCTTCCGTGGCCGCTGCGGCGCGTGACTGTGAACCTGGCGCCGTCGG
>Ga0187867_10001332_pt1 | contig 21324 bp, 16 predicted proteins | sample June2016WEW_13_1_FD_132976 | JGI IMG/M metagenome (GOLD analysis project Ga0187867, IMG submission 132976) | Peatland microbial communities from SPRUCE experiment site at the Marcell Experimental Forest, Minnesota, USA - June2016WEW_13_10 | ecosystem: Environmental > Terrestrial > Soil >...
CCGCCCAGCTCCTTGCCACGAAGTCTGTATCGCGGGACCGCGCGGCCGGCGCCGGAAACTCCGCCCCTGGACGGCGATCGCAAGGTCTCGGTTGCCGTTGTCGGCGGCGGATTCACCGGGTTGTCGACGGCACTGCACCTCGCGGAACACGGGGTGGCGGTGGCGGTGCTGGAGCAGCATGAGCCCGGATGGGGCGCCTCAGGCCGCAACGGAGGGCAGGTCAATCCAGGGCTGAAGCCCGATCCGGATCAGGTCGAGGCCGACTTTGGGCCTGACCTCGGGGCGCGCATGGTGGCGCTGTCGGGAAATGCGCCGAATGTCGTGTTCGAGCTGATCGAGCGCCACCAGATTGTCTGTGAGGCTTTGCAGTCCGGCACATTGCGGACGGCGCTGCATGCGCGGTCGTTGAACGGTGTTCGCACGACCGCTGAACAATGGATGCGCCGGAGTTCCATGGTCAGTCTGTTGGATCAGGAGGTGATCTCCGGGTTGACCGGGACGGATCGCTATGTTGGGGCGCTATTGGATCGGCGGGGCGGACAACTCAATCCGCTTGGCTATGCGCGAGGTCTCGCGGCGGCGGCGACGCAAGCCGGAGCCGCGCTGTTTGGCGGCACAAAGGTGTTGCGGGTGGAAAAGAACGGCGGCTTTTGGCAGCTGGAGACGTCAACCGGCACGGTGACCGCCGATAAAATCGTCCTGGCCACCAACGGTTATACTGGCGACCTTTGGCCCGGCCTGCGCCGCAGCATCGTGCCGGTGTATTCCGCGATCGTTGCCAGCGAGCCGGTGCCGGACGATGTCATGCCGACTCGTTCCTCGCTGTACGAGATGGGCAACGTCACCGTGTATTACCGCAAGGATCGCAACAACCGCATCCTGATGGGCGGCCGCAGCGCGCAACGCGACGTGTCGCGGCCGGAGGAATTGCAGTCGCTGATCGACTACGCCATTCGGCTTTGGCCGGTATTGCGCGGGGTGCGATGGACGCACGCCTGGAGCGGGCAATTGGCCATCACGACTGACCATTACCCGCATATTCACGAGCCTGAGGAAACCGTGCTGGTCTGCCTTGGCTATAACGGCCGCGGCGTGGCGATGAGCACGGCAATGGGTGTGGAACTGGCGCGCCGCGCGATCGGTGGGCGCGATGCCGAGATCGCGATGCCGATTACCGGCATAACGCAAATCCCGTTGCACGGGCTGTGGAAGTCTGCGGTCGAGGCACGCGTCGTGTATGGCCGGGTGCGCGATTTATTGGGGCTTTGACCCAATTGGGCCCAGGATGAGGCCTTTGACGCGTATAAGGTGGAGCGAACCTGCAGACTTGTTGCAGGTTAAGGCGTTGCGTTGCTGAGCGAATGCCGCGAGCCGCAGGCGCCACCAAATCACGGACATAAACGCGTTGTTAACGCAGGCGGCATAAGGACGGCGGGCCCGCGCGTTCGCCAGGCGCGCCATTGGCCCGCACTCTTGGAGCATCCTTTGTTCAATCGTCTGACGGTCAAATCGCTGCTGCAATTCACCCTGGTCGTCCTCGCCGCGACGGCGATCATTCCGCTGGCCTCGCGTGCCTGGGTTGCCTGGCGAACGCTGTCGACGACAACAGAGATCGTCAATGTCGTCGATGCCTCCGATGCCGCGTTTCAGGTCATCATCAATCTCCGCTCCGACCGGAACGCGGTGCCGCGAGCCTGGATGAAGGCGGAGCCGATCGCCGCGAACACAAGCGATATCATCCACGGCATGCAGAACCGCGAGATGCCCGCGCTGCGGTCGCTGGTATCGCTGTTGGAAAATATCGAAATCGATGACCGCGCGCGGTTGCTACCGGTTTTGCGTCAATCGCTGGATACGCTGACCCGGCTACAGGCCGAATTCTGGCAAGGGGCTACCGGACCTATCTCCGGCCGGCGCTCCGAGCTGGCTGGCGAATATCTGCGCGAAGGGATCAAACTGCAGGCTCCGCTCGAGGACGTTTCCGCCCAACTGTACGCCTTGATCCAGAACGACGATCTGATCGTGGACCGCATGATGCAGGTCAAACAACTTGCGTTCCGGGCCCGGGACAGCGCGGGCGACGCGCTGCTGGTGATTTCCATAGCGACGAACGCGACCGTGACCCCGGACAACTTTCGCAAGTTTGTCGCGAAACAAGGCGAGGCGGTTGCGTACTGGCGCTCGATCGACGACTTGTTGTCACGTACCGCGATACCGCCCGCGCTGATGGCGGCCGTGAGCAACGCCAGACAGATTTATTTTGATCCCGAATACATCTCGAGAGTGGAGAAGGCTCTGGCAACGCTGGTCGCCGGCGGTGACGTTGGGGTATCCGCGGAGGACTGGGCCGCCTATGTGATCCCAAGATTGGACAGTGTGCTGGGTGTCGCGCAGGCGGCTCTGACGACGGCGAAAGAACGCGCAGCGGCGTTGGGTGAGGCGGCCCGCGCGGGGTTGATAGTCGACTCGCTATTGTTGTTGCTGGTGCTCGGAGGCGTGGTAGCGGGCCTCACTTCGGTCCACCGCCGCGTGCTGCGGCCACTACATACCATTCGCCATGCGATGAGCCGGCTCGCGGACGGCATACTCACCGAGACCGCCGGCCTGCCGCAACACGATGATGAAATCGGCGCCCTGGCCGGGGCGTTGCGGGTCTTTCAGACACACGCCATCGCAAAGCTGGAACTGGAGCGGACCGATGGCGACCATCGGGCGCGGGCGGCAAAGCATCAGAATACGATCGAGGCGGAGATCCACAAATTCGAGGCAGGCTCGCGGGCGGCATTGACCACCCTGACCGGCACTGCGACCGCCATGGGCGATGCATCGACCGAGATGGCGGCGATATCCACCCGCACCAATCAGGGCATGCAAACCGTCGCCTCGGCGGCGGCGGAAACGTCGGGCAGCGTCACCGGCATCGCGGCCGCCTCCGAGCAACTCAGTGGCTCCATCAACGAGATCGGCCGCCACGTTGTCCATGCGACGGGCGTCACCGGGCGCGCGGTCGAGGAAACGCGACGCACGGACACCACGGTGCGCAGTTTGACCGAAGCCGCGGGACGCATCGGAGAGGTTGTCAAACTGATCAACGATATCGCCGGGCGCACCAATCTGCTGGCGCTGAACGCCACGATCGAAGCGGCACGCGCGGGCGATGCCGGCAAAGGCTTCGCTGTGGTCGCGTCGGAAGTTAAATCGCTGGCGACGCAGACCGCCAAGGCGACGGAGGAAATCGCCCGGCAGATTACCGAAGTGCAGAACGTCACGGAGGAAACCGTTGCAGCGATCCGACTGATCGGAACGACGATCGAGGAGGTGAACGACGTCGCGACCTCGATCGCGGCGGGGGTCGAGCAGCAGGGGGCGTTGACGCGGGAGATCGCGCGCAATGTGGAACAGGCGGCGCGTCGGACCCTGGAAATGACGGAGACCATCACGCAGGTTTCCCGCGACGCGCAGGCGGCGGATGCCACGGCGCGCGGGGTCTGTTCGGCGTCGGCCTCGATGGCGGGGGAGACGGCGACGTTGCGTCAGCACGTGGACAGTTTCCTGCAGGGTATTCGCGCCGCGTAAGCTCCCATGTCGCTGATTCCTGGGCCGGCTCCCGCGTTGCCCGGCCGCCGCCTCCCGCGCCAAGCGCCAGATCGAAGCTCCCGGCGGGGATCGTCCGGCGTCAACCCATCGTTAGCGACCGGCACTTAGAATCTGTTGGTAGACAGCCCGAACAACACGCCACGGTTCATCTGCGGATATCTGTGTTTCGCCTTGCTTGCTCGTCAGCACGCAGGTTCTCGTGTGACGTCCGCTTAGTCCAGGGCAAGCTCGAAACAAAGATGCACAGAGATATCCACAGGCAGACATAGATTTCATGATATCCTGGAAGCTGCTCGGGCTTTCAGGCCTGCACCATCCTGCCGCTCCGCCGCGCGCGCCACTCGCTGGCCAAGCCCATCGCCGCGGTCAGCGCCATGAAAAACACCGACGAGAAAAACACCCAGCGCGGCAGATTGTGATCCATGATCCAGCCGCCGATCATCGGGCCGATCGTGCCGCCGATATTGAACCCGGTGGTCACGATGCCAAAGACTCGCCCGAACGCACCGGGCGGCGAGGCGGCCCGCACCAGCATATCGCGTGACGGCGCGATCATGCCGGACAGGAACCCTGCCGCGCCCATCGCCGTGACCAGGAACACCGACCCGAGATCGAGCGTGCCGACCATCAGCACCAGCACGCCCGCGGCACCGAACCCAAGGGCCGCAACATCGCCGTGGCGCTGTGTCTTATCGGCGATGAAGCCGCCGGCCAGCACACCGATCGCCGTGGCGAACAGGAACGCGGTCAGCGCCGTGTTGGCCGCGGACAACGTCACGCCGTACAGTGAAATCAACGCCACGGCGGAATAGTTGGTCAGCGCGCCGGTGCTGAGGCTCAGCAACGTGAAGAACCCAACCAGGCCCAACACCGTCGGCGTGACCAGCCTCCGCATACTGACATGTCCCGGGCTGCCCGGCCGAACTCGCGCGATATGGGTCGCATCGAGAGACGTCGCGAACATCAGCGGCACCGCCACCACGACAGCGACCAACCCAGCGGCGATGATGGCCGCGTTCATCCCAACCAGGCGTGTCATCAGCAGCATGGTAATCGGTGCAATCGCGGAGCCGAGATAGCCGGCGAAGGTGTGGACCGAGAACGCTCGGCCGAGACGCGGCGGATCAATCACCGAACCGAGTATGGAGTAATCCGCCGGATGATAAACCGTATTGGAAATTCCGAACAGCGCTGCCGCGACCAGAATCCACGGGTAGACCGGAAACAGGCCGATGGAGACATACGCAAACGCGCCAAGCAGCAGGCCGCCGATCAAGGTGCGTCGTGCGCCGAAGCGGTCGACGACCCAGCCCATCGGGGTCTGCACCACTCCGCTGGTGATGCTATAGACCGTAATGATCAGGCCCAGCTCGACATAGCCGACGCCCAGTTTCTGCTTCAGCAACGGAAACAGCGGCACCAGCACGAGGTAATGGAAATGACTGACCATGTGCGCAGAGCTGATAAGGCCAAGCGCCTTCAACTCCGCCACGCGGGAGGATCGGGGTGAACTCATCAGGTGAAAGCCTTCTTGATACGCGCCCAATCTTCGATGGCACGTTCTTCGCCGGGGGTGATGGGGATGACGAACTGGTTCCAGCCGGCGTCGCGCAAAGCCTCGATGCGCTGCTTCAGTTCCTGTTCGGTCGCGGTGAAAGTGGTGCGGCGGATCAGTTCGGCATCGACGAACCGGCGCTCCTCGGGTTTGACGAAGACGAAGTGGCCGCGGTGGTTCATCAGGTAGCGCGCATCGGCCGGTTCATATTGCCGCGCGGTTTCAAGGTAGCCGTCGATGTTCTTTTGCACCGATGCCGGGACGTCGGAGGTGTTCTTCCACCCCATCATGTCCACATCCGCCGCCCGATGCAGCAACACCGCTGCCCGAGGTCCCGCCTGGGCCATCGCCCGAGGGCTGTCCGCCGGCTCGCCCGGCTCCAGCACGCAGCCGCAAGCCCAGGCGGTGGTATAGAGGTCGGACGGGGAGCGGCCGGCGGCAGTCCAGTCTTTCCGCATGCCCTCGATTGCCGATAGCGCGCCATCGGTGTCGCTGATGAAGGTCTTCCAGGCGGCACCCAGGCGTGCCACCAGGGCCTGCGATTTCGGTCCGTAGGCGGAGATGTGGAGTTTGACCGGGTCCTTGATGTTGATCAGGCCGGCATCGGGGTTCAGGAAGCGGATCTTCCGCAGTTTACCCTCGATGTTGGTTTCCAGGGTTTCGCCGTTGAGCAGACCGTAGACGACGCGGATATACTCCTCCATGTCGGCGAGCTTCATGCTGCCAAGCCCCATCGCGCGCCGCGCCGAGAACCCGGTGCCGACGCCGAAGTCGATCCGCCCCGGCGCCATGGCGTTGAGCGTGGCGAACGAATTGGCAGTGACGGCAGCGATACGGTTGGAAGGGACGAGCACGCCGGTCCCCAGATGGATCCGGCTGGTCTTCAGCGCGGCGGCGCCCATGGCGACGAAGCAATCCGCCGTGATCATCTGCGTGTCATAGAACCACGCATGAGAGAAGCCGAGCTCCTCGGCACGTTGCGCGAGCTTCCAGGACTCGCTGGACGTAGCGATGCCGATGCCGAATTCCATGGACGTCCTCCGTAAGGCCGAGGTGTTTAGCGCATTTCGGCGGGTCGGGAAATGTGGTACATCGGTGACAAATCAAGGTCGCGGAAACGATGAATTTCGGGCTTTGTTACATGCCGGATTACCACGCGAAATATTCCGGGTCCTGGAGCGATTATCAGGTCATGTAGTCAGTGCGCCAGTTTGCGGAACGGGTGATGCCGCATTTCGCCGGTGGTCGAAATTCGTCAGGTTCAGTTTCCGCCGGTGATCGGCGTATAGCAGTGGTTCGTATTTCGCCGGATTGTCCGCACTGACGCAGGTCGGCACTGGTTCGATGACGGCATCGAGGCCGGGTCCGTAAAAAAACGGAATGGCGTGTCGCAGCGTGTTGTTGTCGTTGATCACCCGATGCGGCGTGGGCGTATAGCGGTCGTTCGAATAGCGGCCCAGCATTTCGCCGGTGTTGACGACGAAGGTATTGGGAACGTGTGGCGGACGGATCCACTCGCCCTCGGTCGTTCGCACTTCGAGGCCGGGCAGCGCCGAGCGTGCCAGCAACGTCAGAAAATTGGTGTCGATGTGCGGTGCGAAGCCGAACTGGTTATCTTCGGCTTTGGCGTGACTGGGATAACGGATCAGCCGTAACGTCGTGGTCGGTTCCCTGAAGCGCGCAACGAAGTAGTCGTCCTCCAGGCCAAGCGATGTGCCGATCGCCGAGACCATTTGCGCCGCCAAAGGCCGCATCGCGTGCATGTAGGCCAACGTTGCCGCCTTGAAGTCCGACATGCCCTCAGGCCATTTGTTCAGGCCATATAACGGGTCGCCGGAGACGATGCGCGGATCATCGGAACTGAGGTCGTTGACGATGTAAAAACTCTCGCTGAGGTTTGGTTGCGTGTTCACATGCACCTTCGAGGTGCGAACGATCTGCGCGCCATACGGCAGATAGCCGATGTTCAGATCGCCGACTTTCAATGGCAGTTTTTCCCGCAATGGCAGATCGAAAAACGTTGCGGCGGCGGCGAAGGTGGCGTCGATCAGGCGTTGCTCGATGCCGTGGTTGGCGATCACCAGGAAGCCGGTGTCGCGACAGGTTCGCTCAATCGCGCGAGCCAGGTCGGCGCGGGCGCCAGGCGCACCGGCCAGGTACGGACCAATATCCAGCAATGGGATCCGGCCGGTTGCATCGGAAGCACGCGGCGCGGAGAGAACCTGGCTCATCGGCATGAAACCTTTCGTCGGCGTTACGGCGGGCAGCGTTGGCGGGTCTGGCCGTCTACTCTGCGGGTTGATCATCGCATTCCCGCATGCGAAGGACCAGAGCGAAGCTTCAGGGTGGCAACCACATCATGGACAACCCCACGCACATCGTTGCGGGCGGCGGCTCGGCCGGTTGCGCGCTGGCGGCGCGGCTGAGCGAAAATCCGGCGAATCGCGTATTGGTGATTGAGGCCGGACCGGATCACGGCACGACAAATATCCCCGACGACATTCGCGACACCTATGCGCACCGGGCGATGACCAATCCGGCGTATTTCTGGCCAGCGCTGCAGGCCTCGCGCGGCAGCCATGCGCATATCCCGGCATCTGGGCGAAAGCCGTATTTCTTCTACCAAGGCAGGTTGATGGGCGGCGGTTCATCCATCAACGGTCAGGTGGCGTTGCGAGGTGCGCCCGCCGACTTCGACCATTGGGCTTCGCTGGGTGCCAAGGGTTGGGACTGGGGCTCGGTCTTGCCGTATTTCCGGCGGCTCGAGTCCGACCTCGACTACACCGATCAATACCACGGTGCCACTGGGCCTATCACCGTGCGGCGTATTCCGCGTGAGCAATGGGATGAGTTCACCAACGCGGTAGCGCGTAGCTGGGAAACTCAGGGGCACGGTTTTGTACCCGACATGAACGGCGAATTTGTTGAAGGTTATGCGCCGTTGCCAACCTCCAACGATGGCACGGCGCGGCGCTCGACCGCGAATGGGCATCTCAACGATGCGGTCAGGGCACGGCCCAATCTGCGGCTGATGCCGGAAACCCAGGTGCGGCGCGTGCTGTTCATGGATAACCGGGCGATCGGTGTGCAGGTGTTTCGCAATGGCCAGCTTGAATCGTTGTTCGGCGATAACGTGATCGTCAGTTCGGGTGCGTTGCATAGTCCGAAGCTGCTCATGCTGTCGGGTATTGGCCCAGGCTCGCATCTGCAGCAACGGGGGATCTCGGTGATTGCCGATCGTCCCGGGGTCGGGGCAAACCTACAGGATCATCCGCTGATTTCGGTGTCGGCATACCTGCCGCGGATCGCGCGGGAAAAGCACGTCATCCGGCGCAATTATTCGTATCTTCGCTATTCATCAGGCGTTGCTGATTGCGAGCCGGCCGACATGATCATGATGGCAGTTTGCCAATCGATGTGGCACGCGGTGGGTGAACGAATCGGCACGCTGAGCACGTATATTTCGTTGCCGTATTCGCGCGGCACCGTGCGGCTGGCATCCAACGATCCGTTGACGCCGCCGGCGATCGACTTCAATTGGCTGGAGGATGCGCGCGACCGGACCCGCCTCGTTGAGGCGTTCCTGCGCATGGGCCGGATGTTCACCGCCGAACCGGTCAGCCGGTACGCTTTGAATGCGTTTCCGTCCAGCTTCTCCGAACGCGTCGCGGCGATCAGCCGGCCGACGGGACTGAATGCTCTGCTGACCAACGTTGCTGCGATGCTGCTGGATTCCGCCGCACCAGTGCGAAAATTTTTGATCGAGAATGTGATCAGCGAGGCGCCTGCGCTTTCCGGGCTGTTGGCAGATCGGGGTGCGGCGGAAGAGTACGTTTGTTCCGCGGTGCGTAGTGCCTGGCACCCGTCAGGTACGTGCCGAATGGGGGCAGAGGACGATCCGCTGGCGGTCACCACGCCGTCCGCGGCAGTGATCGGCACGCGGAACCTGTATGTGGCTGATGCCTCTATCATGCCGCGGGTGACGCGCACCAATACCAATTTGCCGTCCATTATGATTGGCGAACGCGTGGCGGATTTGTTGCAGCAACGGTGAATATTCAAGGGAAGTATCGCCCGGACACCATCAGGATCGGCCCAGGAGGCGAAGAAAGCGTTATCCGGAGGCGAGCGTCTTCATCGCCTCGGTCCGCTCGAACAGCCGCAACAGCCAGCGGATCGCCTGGCCGCGTTCGGAGGTCAGGCCCGGATCGCGCAGCAACAACACCGCGGCATCGCGATGCGCCATCTCGAGCAATCCCTCATGTTCCACCGGGTCGGCGAGCCGGAACCCTGGCGCCCCCGCCTGCCGCGTGCCAAGTACATCGCCGCCGCCACGCAGCCGAAAATCCTCGTCGGCGATGACGAACCCGTCTTCGGTGTCACGCAACAACGTCAGCCGGCGACGCGCGGTTTCGTTGACCCAATCGTCATGCAGCAACAAGCAGAAGCTGGCATCCGCGCCGCGCCCGACCCGGCCACGCAACTGATGCAACTGTGCCAGACCGAACCGTTCCGCATGCTCAATCACCATCACGCTCGCCTGCGCTACGTCGACGCCAACCTCGATCACCGTCGTCGCCACCAGCAGGCGGATCGTTCCGGCAGAGAATGCCGCCAGTGCGGCGTCGCGAACCTCGGCCGATTGCTGGCCATGCACCAGACCAACTCGATCGCCGAACCGCAACTTTAATTCGATGAACCGTTCCTCGGCCGCCGCCAGGTCGATCAGTTCGCTTTCCGCCACCAACGGGCAAACCCAGTAAACCTGCGATCCTTCATCCAGTTTGCGTGCAATGCCTTCCAGCACATCCGGCATAGTGGCGAACGAGTGCAACGTCGTGCGGATCGGTTGCCGTCCCGCCGGTTTCTCGGTCAGGCGAGACACGTCCATCTCGCCCCATTGCGTCAGCACCAAAGTGCGCGGGATCGGCGTCGCAGTCATCACCAGAACGTCGGTGTGCTGTCCCTTGCCACCCATCAGCAAACGCTGCGTCACGCCGAAACGATGTTGTTCGTCGATGACCGCCAGGCCGAGGTCTTTGTATTCTACCGCCTCCTGGAACAAAGCGTGAGTGCCGACAATGACCGGCAATGATCCGTCCTTCAGCGCACGCAGCAGTTTCGACCGCTCCCGGCCTTTCACCGAGCCCGTCAGCAATGCCACCGGCACCGGCAGCAGCCGGGACAAGGTCCGGTGATGCTGCTTGGCCAGCACTTCCGTCGGCGCCATCAACGCCGCCTGGGCGCCCGACTCAACTGCGCGCAACATCGCCAACGCCGCCACCAGCGTCTTGCCGGAGCCGACGTCGCCTTGCAAAAGCCGCAACATCCGCCGGTCGGAGCCAAGGTCGGCATCGATCTCTGCCAGCGCTCTTGCCTGCGACGGGGTCGGTGCGAAACCGAAGCGTTCCAGCGCCGTCGCTCGCAATCCGGTCTCGCCGGTCAAGGCACGCCCAACCCTGGCCCGCACCCGGCCGCGCACCAAGGCCAGTGCCACCTGGCCGGCCAGGAACTCGTCGTACGCCAGCCGTGCCCGCATCCGTTTTTCCGGGGCCGCCGCCTCGGGCATTTGCACGGCGCGCAATGCGTCCCGAAACGACGGCCATTTCTCGCGCCGCATCAGCGCAGCATCGTGCCACTCCGGCAATTCCGGCAACCGCTCCATCCCCTGGGCGATCCCCGCCGCAACCTGGCGAGGCCACAGACCGGCGGTCATCGGCCAGACCGGCTCGATCGAGGGGATGCGCCAAGCTTCGGCGGCGGAGACGACATGCTCGGGATGCGCGATCGTTACCCTTCCGTTGAAAATTTCCACTTTGCCGGAAACCAGCAGCTGCGCGCCCGGCGGCATCTGTGCTTCGCGGGTGAAACGAAAAAACACCAGCTCCGCGGTGCCGGTCGCATCGCGCACCACAATGCGCCAGGGCTGACGAGAGTGGGCGGGTCGCTCGTGCCGGACAACCTCGACCGCCAGCGTCGTCACCTGACCAGCGCGTGCGGCGCGAATTGTTGGGCGAGCGCTACGATCCAGGTACGACTCGGGCATGTGAAACAGCAGGTCGATCACGCGCTCGCCGCCCGCGGCGCGCGCGATCAGCTTCGCCACGGCCGGACCTATGCCGCGCAGTGATGTCAGAGGCGCAAAAAGCGAGTTGAGTGAGATCGAGTCCACGGGCTGACATAAGGTTGACCGGCGGCTATATGACAGTCCAACGATGACCGAGCCAGACCAAGCCCACAGCGACTCCAGCGATCGCCTTGGAGACGAACCACGACGGCGGCGCTTGTTATTCCGTGCCACGCATCGCGGAACGCAGGAGAACGACCTGCTGATCGGCGGTTTCGTACGCCAGCATCTCGATACCCTGACCGAATCAGATATTGAGGCGCTGGAGACTCTGTTGGAACGCCCAGATCCCGATCTCGCCGATTGGCTGACCGGGCGCCGCCCGATCGCACCCGAAGACGCGACCCCAATGCTGCTGCGCATACGCGCGAGCCTGGTGCGATGAGGCGGGCGTCTGGAGCTGGGCAAGCGCGAGGGCTCCGCCCTTCGAACCCGCCAGAGGCTTTGCCCCCTGGACCCCCAGCTAAGGGCGAGGCCCTTAGCAATCTACTATCCATTGGGTGGGTGTCGGAGGAGGGCCAACACGGACCTTGCGCGGTTACGGTCGGCCCTCCTCCCACACCCACCCAAATTAATGGTTCCAAGGGCCACTGCCCTTGGCGGAGGTCCAGGAGGCAGAGCCTCCTGGTCGGGGTCCGGGGTGAAACCCCGGCACTTTCTCAACCCCGGCCATTCGCCCCATCGCCCGAGGCCGCGCGGTGAGCGGCCCCATTCGGGTCTGGGGTGCGCCTGAGGGGTGGGATGCGTTTCTGCTTGCGCAGCGCAGACGGGAGTATTCTGGGCCGGTCTTGCATGTGACCCGCGACGACGCGCGAATGGCCCGGCTGGCTGAGGCGCTGGCGTTTGCGATGCCCGAGGCGGAGATTTTGCGTTTCCCCGCCTGGGATTGCTTGCCGTACGATCGTGTGTCACCCAATCCGGCGCTGGTGTCGGAGCGGATTGCCACCCTGACCCGGTTGCTCGACAAGCCGACCGGCCCGCGGATCGTGCTCACCACGGTGAACGCATTGGTGCAACGGGTGCCGCCGCGCTCTGCGTTCGCCGGAGCGCGGCTGGACGTGTCGGTCAACGGCCAGGTCAAGCCGGAGGAGCTGGCACGGTTCCTGGAGGCCAACGGCTATGGCCGGGCCGGCACCGTCATGGAGCCGGGCGAATACGCCGTCCGCGGTGGCATTTTCGACATCTTCCCGGCCGGCGAGAGCGAACCGCTCCGGCTCGACATGTTCGGCGACACCATCGAATCGATCAAGCCGTTCGACCCGTCCACGCAACGAAGTGGCGGCAAGGGACGCCGCGCGTTGTCGTTACGCCCGGTATCCGAACTGGCGCTGGACAAGGAATCCATTTCCCGGTTCCGCACTGGCTGGCGCGACGCCTTCGGGCCGGAGGCGGCGCAGGACCCGCTGTATTTGTCGATCTCCGAGGGGCGGCGGCATCCGGGCATGGAGCACTGGGTGCCGCTGTTCCATCCGGTGATGGAAAATTTGCTGGATTATCTTCCGGATGCTTCCGTCAGTCTGGATCACCAGTCGAATGAGGTGTTGGAAGCGCGCCTCGAAATGATTGCCGATCATGCGCAGGCGAGGCAGGCACCGCCGCGGGACGGCGAGGTGCCGTACCGGGCCTTGCCGCCGGCGCGATTGTATCTCGATCGTGACGAATGGGATGAGATGCTGTCGTTCGGCCCGTTGTTGGCGTTCACGCCATTCGGCCGTCCCGACGGGGTTCTCGAAATTGATGGTGGCGGCCGTCCCGGTCCGGTGTTTGCGCAATCGGCCGGCGGACCCGGGATCAGCGTGTTCGAGCAACTGCGCTCACAAGCGGAACGTTGGCGGACCGAGGGAAAGCGTATCATCATCGCGGCCTGGACCCGTGGCTCGCGCGAACGTTTGACTTTGTTGCTGAAGGAGCATGGTTTCAAGGATGTAGCCCAGGAGGAGGACTGGGCAGCGGTCCGGCGGAAGGAAGCGGGGTCGGTCTCGCTGATCACGCTTGGCGTAGAACGCGGTTTTGTTGCCGACCGGCTGGCGCTGGTGGGCGAACAGGATTTGTTAGGGGAGCGGATTTCCCGCCCGCCGCGGCGCCGTATGCGCGCGGATCAGTTCATTGCCGAGGCAACCGAAATCGCTGAAGGCGACCTCGTCGTGCATCAGGAATACGGCATTGGCCGTTACGATGGGTTGACGACATTGACCGTCACCGGCGCCCCGCATGACTGTTTGCGCCTGATCTACGACGGCGACGAAAAACTGTTCCTGCCGGTGGAAAATATCGAGGTACTGTCGCGTTACGGCAGCGACCAGCAAGGTGCCACGCTCGATAAACTTGGCGGTGTGGCGTGGCAGAGCCGCAAGGCGAAAATGAAACAGCGCATCCGCGACATGGCGGGTGAGCTGATCAAGATTGCGGCCGCGCGGCAATTGCATGACGCCGAGATCATGGCGCCGCCGGAAGGCAGTTTCGACGAATTCTGCGCCCGCTTCCCGTTCGCGGAGACCGAGGATCAGTCGCGCGCCATTGCCGATGTGTTGGAAGACCTTGCCTCGGGCCGGCCGATGGATCGGTTGATCTGCGGTGATGTCGGCTTTGGCAAGACCGAGGTTGCGTTGCGGGCGGCCTTCGTTGCCGCGATGTCGGGCGCCCAGGTGGCGGTGGTGGTACCGACGACGCTGCTGTCGCGGCAGCATTTTCGCACATTCTCGGAACGGTTTGCTGGATTGCCGGTCAAAGTCGCACAACTGTCGCGCATGGTGGCAACGCGAGAAGCCAACGAAGTCCGCCGCGGCCTGACCACCGGAGAGGTCAACATCGTGGTCGGCACACACGCGTTGCTGTCGAAGTCGATCCAGTTCGCCGATCTGGGTTTGCTGGTCGTTGATGAAGAGCAACACTTTGGCGTCGCGCACAAGGAGCGTCTGAAGCAGCTCAAGGCCGACGTGCATGTGTTGACGCTGACCGCAACACCGATCCCAAGGACGTTACAACTGGCACTGACCGGCGTGCGCGAAATGAGTTTGATCAGCACTCCGCCGGTCGATCGTCTCGCGGTTCGCACGTTCATCATGCCATTCGATTCGCTGGTGATCCGCGAAGCGCTGCAACGCGAACGTTTCCGCGGTGGTCAGGTGTTTTGCGTGGTGCCGCGCATCGAGGATCTGGGCCGCATGGCGGAACGCCTGCGCGAGATCGTGCCGGGTGCGAAAATGGCCATGGCGCACGGACGGTTGGCACCGACCGAACTGGAACGCGTGATGACCGAGTTCGGCGACGGCAAACACGATATTTTGCTGTCCACCAACATCGTCGAGAGCGGGCTGGACATGCCCGCGGTCAATACGCTGGTGATCCATCGCGCCGATATGTTCGGGCTTGGGCAGTTGTACCAGTTGCGTGGCCGGGTTGGACGCGGCAAGCAGCGCGGCTACGCTTATCTGACCTGGCCGGCTTCGCATCGGCTGTCGGCCGCGGCTGAGAAACGCCTGACCGTGATGCAGACGCTGGATACATTGGGCGCAGGGTTTACTTTGGCCTCGCACGACCTCGATATACGCGGCGCAGGCAATCTGTTGGGCGACGAGCAGTCCGGCCACATTCGCGAGGTCGGCATCGAGCTTTATCAGCAGATGTTGGAAGACGCCGTTGCCGACATTCGTGCCGGTGAGGGTAGGCGCACCGGCCAGGAACGCGATTGGACGCCGGGTATCTCGCTTGGGCTGCCGGTTTTGATACCGGATGATTACGTGCGCGATCTGCCGGTACGTCTCGGCTTATATCGCCGCATCGGCGCGCTGGCCTCGGATGCCGAGACCGAGGCGATGGCCGCGGAACTGGTCGATCGTTTCGGTCCTTTGCCGAAGGAGGTCGACAACCTGTTGGGCGTTGTCGCGTTGAAGCGGGCGTGCCGGGAGGCGGGCGTGGAAAAACTTGATGCCGGACCGAAAGGCATGGTGGTGTCGTTCCGTGGCAATGTGTTCCGCAATCCGGCCGGATTGATACGCTGGCTGTCGGGGAAGGGCGGGTTGGTTCGGTTGCGGCCCGATCACAAGCTGGCGATTGCGCGGGATATGGATGTCGCAGCACGGTTGAAGTTCGCGCGCGATACGCTGGAAGCGCTGGTGCGGATTTCGAATGAGGCGAAGGCGGCGTAAGCGTCAGGGGGCTTGCCAATCTTCGACATGTAGTGCGTCGATGCGGTTAAATTCACGCAGATTATTGGTGATTAAAATGAGATTCCGTGCCACAGCTTGTCCGGCGATAAGCAGGTCGAAGGGGCCGATCGGCGTTCCTCTGGCGGCCAATGTGGCGCGGATTTCGCCCGCCGTTATTGCGTCCTGAAGCTGGAAGTCGAGGATTTCAAAATCAAGGGCTTCCAGGAAAGAAACATTCTGTTCGTGCCGCAGGCTCTTAAATGCACCGAAATACAATTCATGCATGACCATGATCGGCAACCCAAAGTCCGATCTTTCGAGCCGGTGAACTCGCCTGGTTATCTGTTGGTCGCTGTTCAGCAACCGGATCACAACGTTCGTGTCCAGCAGGTACCTCACTTGAACAAATCGTCAAGTTCGGGTCGTTCCTGCATAGGCAATTCCTCGTTGACGGCGGCGATGAAGTCGTCGTCCAGTTGTCCTATCCTTTTTTGCAATTCATCCAGCCATGCCCAATCCTTCGGGATAGGTTCGAGGATGATTTTCTTTCCCTCCCGGCGAATTCGCACCTCATCACTATCCAAGCGGAACTCTTTTGGCAGCCGCACCGCCTGCGAGCGGCCTGACCAAAACACCTTCGCTGTCGCCATCGGCGGGTCTCCGTGATATACAGCACTGATATATAGCATTAGCCACCCGCGTCAACCAGCGCCCGCACTTGACCGCGCTCCTTTCGCATGGCCCTTGACCAGCCAGGCCTACAAGAGGACCCGACCCATGGCCCCCCAACCCTTCAACCTAAGCGTCCCGGACGCCGCCATCGCCGACCTCAGAACCCGCCTCTCCCTCACTCGCTTCCCCGACTCTGCCCCCGGAGAGCCCTGGGCTTTTGGCACCAGCGTCGAGTACGCTCGCGAACTTGTCAGCTACTGGCACGATCGTTTCGACTGGCGCGCGCAGGAAGCGGCGTTGAACGGGTTCCCGCAGTTCAAGACCCCGTTGCACGACATCGACCTGCATTATCTGCACGTCCCTGGCGTCGGTCCGAACCCGTATCCGTTGCTGCTGCTGCATGGTTGGCCCGGCTCGGTTTACGAGTTCCTCGATATTATTCCGCGGCTGACCGACCCGGCCCGGTTCGGTGGCGACGCCAAAGACGCCTTTACCGTTATCGCACCGTCACTGCCCGGCTACGGACTTTCCTTCAATCCCGGCCAAAAGCGTTTCACCCTACAGGACATCGCCGCCTGCGTGCACGATTTAATGACGCAAACGCTTGGCTATAAGAAATTCGCCGTCCAGGGCGGTGACTGGGGAGCCGGTACTGCCTCCTTGATTGGGTCGCTCTGGCCAACGTCGGTCTGCGGCATCCACGTCAACCTGTTGTTCGTCCCACGCGACCGGCCCGATGGCGAACTCTCGCCGGAAGCGAAGCGCTACGCTGACGATCTTGCCCATTGGCTTCGGGAGGAAACCGGCTACCAGCAAATTCAGGGCACCAAACCGCAAACCCTGGCGTTTGCACTGACGGACTCCCCGGCGGGTCTGGCAGCCTGGATCGCCGAAAAATTCCGCTCCTGGTCCGATTGCGACGGGTTCCCGGAGAATGCCATCAGCCGAGACCGCATGTTGGCGAATATCTCGCTTTATTGGTTCACCGGCGCGATTGGTTCGTCGTTCTGGCCCTATTACGGCCGGCTGCACACCACGTGGCCGATCTCGCCGGCGAACCCCATCACGGTGCCGACCGGTTATGCTGCATTCCCGAAGGAAATCCTGTTGCCGCCGCGCTCGATCGCGGCAAAGACCTACACCAACATCCAACGGTGGACCGAAATGAAACAAGGCGGGCACTTCGCGGCCATGGAGCAGCCCGCCGCTCTCGCCGGGGAAATCCAGGACTTCTTCCGTCCGCTCCGTTAACCAAAAGGACTTCGAACATGGCTCACGACGGCTTGCGCTTCGGCATTTTCCTGGCGCCGTTCCACCGGGTTGGCGACAACCCCAACCTTGCCCTGCAACGCGATCTGGAGCTCGTGCAGTGGCTCGACCACCTCGGCTACGATGAGGCCTGGATTGGCGAACATCATTCCGCCGGCTGGGAAACCATTGCCTCGCCGGAGATCTTTATCGGCGTCGCCGCCGATCGCACCCGCAACATCATGTTGGGCTCGGGGGTCACGAGCCTACCGTACCATCACCCGCTGATGGTCGCGCAACGATTTGTGCAGCTCGACCACATGACCCGCGGCCGCAGCATGCTCGGTGTCGGGCCAGGCGCATTGGTGTCGGACGCTTACATGATGGGCATCGACCCGGAATCGCAACGTCGCCGCATGGACGAGTCGCTCGGCGCCATCGTTGCGTTGCTCGAAGGCCGCGCGCCGGTCACGCTGAAAACCGATTGGTTTGAACTGAAAGAGGCGAGGCTGCATCTGCGACCATACACCAAGGGCGGCTTTCCGATCGCGGTCGCCAGCGTAACGACACCGGCCGGCTGGTTGGCTGCCGGCAAATACGGCTGCGGCATTTTGTCGATTGGCGCCGGTGTCCCCGGCGGTCCCGCCAAACTGGCCGACAACTGGCGTATGGCGGAGGCGGAAGCGGCAAAGCATGGCCGCTCGATCAGCCGCGACAACTGGCGCCTCGTCATCAACATGCATTGTGCCGAAGATGATGAAACCGCCATGCGCGAAGTGCGCGTCGGCGAGCGCATCGAAACCCAAAAGTACTTCTCCGAGACCCTGGGCCGGCCACCGATGCGCAGCGAGAACCCGTTGCAGGAAGGTCTCGCTGCTGCAACGACATTGGTCGGCTCGCCGGAAACCATCATCGACGGCATCAACCGCATGTTGGCCTATACCGATGGCGGCGCCGGCGCGATTTTGTTCCGTAGCCATGAATGGGCCAATCGCGAGCAGACCTTGCGCAGTTACGAGTTATTCGCTCGTTGGGTCATGCCGCGGTTCCAGGGCAGCGTTGAGTCGACCTGGGATTCCCGTGAGTGGTGCAGCGAAAATCGGGCCGGCATCTTCGGTCCGGCGATGGGCGCGCTTAAGAAAGCCTTCGTCGATGCGGGCCAGGAGCCGCCCGATATGATGCGGATGCGCCTGCATACCGGCAAGACCGAAGTGAACTGATCGCCGGGTTCCGGGCTGGGATCAGTCGTTGCACTGCCACCGCTTCCGCTCCTTGCGGAAGCGGACGGCGCCACACAGTGACGCCCGCGCCTGCTGAGCGACAGTGCCCCGCGCCTGCTGAGCGACAGTGCAAGGCTGTGAAATTCCGTCGGTACACGCTTTCGCGCCCGCGGCGTCAGGGGTGTCGCGTAGCTCTTCGAGCGCGGGCTGAATCGCGCGACGGAATATTGTCACCGACTGTGCTGCATTCCCCGGTTTGGCGAACCGTAGGAACCAGACCGGCGGCGAGCCCCGCGTGAGATCGATCGAAAGCCGGCCTCGGCCGTAATAATCCGCCGCTCCGCTCTCCAGATAAGCCACCAGCACGGGGTCAGCGGCGCGGCGCGGGCCGCCGGCCAGCCAGGCGAGCATGACCGGATCGGAAATTGCCGGCGGCTGGCTGGCAAGCCCAGTACTGGCGGACCGCCGCAGCGCCAGGACGAGCAAAACGGCGGCTGCCGCAACGGCGACGTAAAGCGTCAGAAACGGTTGCGCAGTCCAGTTCAGCGGGTTCAGCGGCATGACCCGGCACTGCCTCTGACCTTTCGCCAAATCATCGCAGGCCGCGGCAGCGCAAGCCACCGCGAGTCGTCGATCGTGCGAAACCGCGGCCGGGCGGCGAACCGGATATGGGTCGCCGGCCAATACAGCTCGGCCGGCGGACCGAAGAACCGTTCATGCGCCGCCAAAGTGGCGGCATAGCGGGCGCGGAAATAACGGTCCTGAGTGGGGCCACCCGCGGTCGGGTCGTGATGCAACGGCGCGCCAGGCACCGAACCGCACCACACGTCCCGGTAATCCCGGGTATAGGTCAGGTGTTGGTGCCAGATCTCGTCAACCTCCTCGCTCGGGGTCATGACCCCAGAGCCGGAAAACGTGAGAAAACAGAACCGGCGATACTCCGTCCACATTCCTGCGCGACGTGTCACCTCAGCGTGTTGCGTGGTTGGGGAACCCCTGCTAGAGGGGCGCGGCCGGTTCGGGCCGGCTCTGTTCCCCGGTCATGCCCGCGCGCCTCCGCTTGTACGGTGGGTGCGTGGCCAGCAAAATGGAAACGCACGTGGCGTCTGAAGCGACGACGATTGCCAGAGGCGGTGGCCTTGCGGACCGCTATGCCGCCGCGCTTTATGCGCACGCAGAGGACGTCGGCGCGCTCGACGCGGTTGTCTCCGAAATGGAATCTCTGGGCGTGCTGATCGATAACAGCGCCGATTTCCGCCGCCTGATCGAATCCCCGTTGATCGACGTCACCACCGGCACCAGAGCTGCGCTCGCGGTGTTGCAGCAGGAAGGTTTCGGCAAGCCGGTGCGCGATTTCGTCGGCGTCATCTCCGCCAATCGCCGGTTGCGTGCATTGCGCGAGATCGTGACGGCATTTTCCTCACTGGTGGCCGACCGCCGCGGCATCATCACCGCGCACGTGCTGTCGGCACAACCGCTGAACGATTTGCAGCGGCAACAATTGCGCGCCCGGCTGATCGAAGCCGGCTACGGCAATGTGAATATTTTGGAGCAGATCCAGGCGGATTTGCTTGGCGGCCTGGTCGTCCGGATCGGCGCCCGTCTTTACGATACCAGTTTGAAATCCCGGCTGCAGCGTTTGCAGTACGCGATGAAGGGAGCCGCCTGATATGGAGATCCGTCCAGCCGAGATCTCGGAGATTCTGAGGAAACAGATCGCCGCGTTCGACACCGAGGCCAACGTCGCCGAAACCGGCCAGGTGTTGTCCGTCGGTGACGGCATCGCCCGCGTGTTTGGCCTGCAGAACTGCATGGCCGGTGAAATGGTGGAGTTCCCGACCGCGGGTTTGCGCGGCATGGCGCTGAACCTGGAAACCGACAATGTCGGCGTGGTGATTTTCGGCGACGACCGTGCGATCCGCGAGGGCGATACGGTTTCCCGTACCGGCTCGATCGTCGACGTGCCCGCCGGCCTTGGCTTGCTGGGTCGTGTGGTTGACGGTCTCGGCAATCCGATCGACGGCAAGGGGCCGATCGTCAACGTCGAGCGCATGCGGGTCGAGGTTAAGGCGCCGGGTATCATTCCGCGCAAGTCGGTGCATGAGCCGATGCAGACCGGCCTCAAGGCGATCGATGCGCTGATCCCGATCGGCCGCGGCCAGCGCGAGCTGATCATCGGCGATCGGCAGACCGGCAAGACGGCGGTGATCATCGATACGATCCTGAACCAGAAAGCCATCAACGCCGGCACCGACGAGTCGAAGAAGCTGTATTGCATCTACGTCGCGGTTGGCCAGAAGCGTTCGACGGTGGCGCAGCTGGTGCGCACGTTGGAGGAAAACGGCGCGATGGATTATACCATCGTCGTCGCTGCCACCGCGTCCGATCCGGCGCCGATGCAGTTCCTGGCGCCCTATACCGGCTGCACCATGGGCGAGTTCTTCCGCGACAGCGGCCGTCACGCGGTGATCTTCTACGACGATCTGTCCAAGCAGGCGGTGTCGTATCGCCAGATGTCGCTGCTGCTGCGCCGGCCGCCAGGACGGGAGGCGTACCCGGGTGACGTGTTCTATTTGCACTCGCGTCTGTTGGAGCGGGCGGCCAAGATGAACGACGCGTTGGGCGCCGGCTCGTTGACTGCGTTGCCGGTGATTGAGACGCAGGCCGGCGACGTGTCGGCGTACATTCCCACCAACGTCATTTCGATCACTGATGGCCAGATCTTTCTGGAGACGGAACTGTTCTTCCGCGGCATCC
>Ga0187867_10001334_pt1 | contig 21298 bp, 19 predicted proteins | sample June2016WEW_13_1_FD_132976 | JGI IMG/M metagenome (GOLD analysis project Ga0187867, IMG submission 132976) | Peatland microbial communities from SPRUCE experiment site at the Marcell Experimental Forest, Minnesota, USA - June2016WEW_13_10 | ecosystem: Environmental > Terrestrial > Soil >...
CTCGCGTCGCTCATCTCGGCACCGGTCCGCGGATTCGCCTATCCGTACGGATCCATGGATGCCGCGGCGCGGCGGGCTGTCCGCGCGGCGGGTTACGAGTACGCCTGCGCGGTCGACACGCCCGCCTCGCAGCTGGGCCTGATGGCCCTGCCGCGGGTCTACGTCGGCCAGCAGGACAGCGCCGCCCGCTTCGCGGTCAAGCGGCGCCTTTACAAGGGTTCCATCGCTGTCAGGGGGAGACGGTCATGAAGGTTCTGCATGTGATCACCGGGCTGGACGCCGGGGGCGCCGAGCTGCAGCTGTCCATGCTGCTGGGGCACACCCGGAACGAGGCGGACGTCGTCACGCTGTACAACCCCGGCCCGGTCGCTGACCGGATCCGCGCGGGCGGTACCGCGGTTCGTGACATCGGGATGAGGCGCAACACCCAGGTCGGGGCGCTGCTGCGACTCTGGAAGCTGATCAGGGACGGGCGCTACGACGTGGTGCACACCCACCTGTACCGGGCGCAGGTCTACGCCCGGCCGGCCGCCTGGCTGGCCGGCACGCCGGTCGCGGGCCGCTGCCGGGGTTGCCCGGTCATCGCGTTACTCGGCCCGGAGCGCTGCCGCAGGCCGGATCTGGGCTGCGGTCCAGCCGGGCCCCAATGCGATCAGCGCGGCCAGCGCCAGGGTAACCGGGATGGCGGCGGCGCAGTTCGGCGCGCAAGGTCAGCCACAGTGAGGACATCATTCACTCCGCAGCACTGTGGCGGCCGGGATCCGGGCCGCGGTCCAGCCCGGCCCGGCGGCGATCAGGTTGGCCACCAGCAGGGTGGCCGGGACGGCCAGCAGCACCACCGGCACCGGCACGTCCGCCTGGCTGGCCACCCCGGCCGAGTCGGCGAACTCCACCCAGGCCCAGCGCCCGGCCAGCACGCCGAGTGGCACCCCCACGGCCAGCGCGGCTGCGGCCAGCGTGGTCGCCTCCCAGAACACCACCCGCAGCAGCTGGGACCGGAGGAGGCCGAGAGTCTTGAGCAGGGCCAGGTCCCGGTAGCGGCGGCGGACCCCGGCCAGCAGGGCGTGGCTGAGCGTTCCCACCGCCAGCAGCCCGAGCACGGCACCGAGCAACAGCGGGGTGTCCCGCACTCCGGTGTAGTCCTGGATGTCGCTGGGCCGCTGGTCGCTGGTCACCAGGCACAGGCCCTTCGGGCAGCCGGCCCGGGTAACCGCGGCTTGCAGGTAGCTCGCCGCCCGGGGCAGGTCGGTGCCCGGCTGGTATCGCAGGAGGAAGAAGTTATAACAGGTGGTGCCCCGGCCGCATGACGGGGGATTCGGCTGAGATAGCACCCGGGCGGCCACCGCGGCGCCAGTGCCCAGGTCGGTGGAACTGCCGCCGCCCATGCTGAACGCCGCGAACACCGCCGAGCCGACCACCCGCATCCTGGATGTCCTGCCGTTCGCGCTGACTTCGGCCTGCTGTCCGACGTGAAGACCGAGCGTGCGCAGGGTGCGCGGGCCCAGGGCGATCTGCCCGGGCCCGGTCGGGGCGTGGCCCGCGAGCAGGGTAAGGAACCCGGTGCCGTGCAGCTCGTCGATCCCGATCGCGGGCACAGTCGTGCCGCCGCCGGCCCGGGCCGCGACACTGACCTGCCCGTAGTTGCCGCCCGCGTACCCGGTCAGCCCGCTGATCTTCGCCAGGATCCGCGCGCCCAGGCTGGCCGGTATAGAACCGGCCTGCAGATCCAGCTGCTGTGCCCAGTTCTGCCCGTACTGGTGCGGCGTGCGCACCAGCCCGAGGAAGCTGGCGCCGAACACCATGGCCGCTACCACGGCGGCGATCGCCACCGTGGTCCCGGCCAGCGCACTGCGTATCGGCACCGCGGTGCGCCCACGACCGGGTTCGAGCGCCATCCGCACCCCCAGGCTGCCGGGTATGGAACCGGCCGCTCCGAGCGCCGGGGCCAGCCGGGACGGGCGCAGGGTGGCCGTTGGCTCGGCCACCCCGAGCGCGCCCGCGGCCCGGGCGGCAGCCCGGGCCGCCGCCGGGGCTAGCGCCAGGAGCGGCACGATCGCGAAGATGAGGAACCCGGTGCCGAGGATGGCCAGGTTGATCTCGATCCCGGGGCTGGGCTCGGCGAAGCGGGCGGGGCCGATCGGCATCAGCGGGGACGCTGTGACAGCCACCCCCACCGCCAGGACCGCGGCGGAAGTCGTCACCAGGGCCACTCTGGCCAGGGACAGCGCCACGAGGCTGGACCGGCTCATGCCGAGAACCCGCAGGATCGGGAATTCCGCCGAGTCGAGGATGAGCTGGCGGTGCAGCAACTGCCCGGTGATAGCCAGGACGATCAGGCCGGCCAGTGCGGCGAAGATGGCCAGGGCCGCCGCTTGCGGGCTGATGGCCCGCTGGGCCGCCGCATACTGGGTGGCGAGGTGGACGACCTGGACGGCTCCCACCTGGTACCGCGCGGCCAGGGCGATGGCCTGCCGCGTGAACGCAGCAGCGGTAGCGCCGCGCCGGAGCACCACGTAGCTCCCGCCGCCGGCTGGATTGAACGACTGGGCCAGGCGGGTACGGGCGAACGCCGGGCTCATCAGGACCCGCGGCTCGGCCAGCTCATGGGTGGCTGGCACGATCTCGTCGTCGGTCACCACGATGGCCGACACGCGGAAGGCGAGCCGTACCGCACGCGTGACGTCGGCGTTGCCGTCCCGCTGCGGGTACCCGATCAGATGCAGCGTCCCGCCCGGCTGGAGGTGCTCGCGGCCGGCCAGCGCCTGGCTGATCATGACCGCGTGCGGGGCAGCCGGGTTGAAGATGCGGCCCGCCAGGACCTTGACCCGGTTCATGGCCACGCCTTCGCCCCCGGAGGGGCTCGCCTCGGCCACCAGGTCCGAGTAGGGCGAGGCACCCGGTCCGGGCAACGACATCTGCAGGAACGCCACCGCGTCAGCCGAGGCCACCTGCCGAAGGCCGGCCAGGGCGCGGAAGTAGCCGTGGAACCCTGACTGTGCCGGGGTGACCAGGAGGTCGGCGGCCCGGCTGCGGCTCAGGAAACGCGGGTAGGCGGTGTCGGTGCGCCGCGCCCCCGCGGCGGACACCAGCACCACCCCGCAGACCAGGCCGATCAGCAAAGCCATGGCCAGCGTCGCCCGCCAGCGCCGTCGCAGGTCGGCACGCACGATGAGCCAGGCCCCTCCCATGGGGACGATTCAGCTACAGTCCGACGGGATCAGCAAGGGTGCTAGGCACACTGGTAGCGGTCCAGCCAGCACCTGGGCTGGCGACGGGCAGCACACCGCCGGGCACCAGCCAGCACGCTGGGCGGCGGCCCCGCAAGACGCCAGCCAGCACCCTGGCCTGGGGGGCCGCGAGGGGAGAGGCTTGGAGCATGCGATACGAAAGCAGCAGGACGACGCCACAGCCTGAACAGGGCGAACTCACTGTTTGCCCAGGTCAAGGGATAAGCGGCGTGTCCAGCACTGTCCGGGGTTGTCCGGGAGTGACTGCCGCGTAGGCTCCCGCGATTGGCTCCGCCGGTCGTGGCGAACGAAGATCCGAACCAGGGGTACACCGTCGCCTGACGCGGCGTGCCGCTGTCCCGGTCCCGGAGCTTGCCCGGACGGTGCTGTGAACTGTCCGGCGTGGGAACTGGCTCGTGGGATTCTCAGGTCAGTGGTGCCCGGGCCTTCCTCGTGCTCGGTCTACTTCCGGGTCGGGGCCTTGCTGCTGCGGGCCTCGCGGATGAGGTCTATCAGGCGCTGGGTGCGGTCCTTGCTGCTCACTACCCACATAAGGCCCAGCATCCAACCGAGCCCAACGACTGCGGCAGGCCAGTCCAGCCCGCACAACGCGGCCACGGCATCCGCGCTCGGGACCACCACACCAACGATGACCAGGCCGGTGCGCGGGTTTCTCCGAGGCTTCTCGCTCAGTTCCCGGCGCAGAGACCAGGCACGGGAGAGCAACCGGAGCGCGCAGGGGGCCTGATCGCGGCGCGGTAGGTCGGCAAGTTCAGCAGCCCACTCTTGCCGGTAGCGCTGACGGTCGATAGGGGCGAGCATGCGCACGGCCAGGTCTGTCGCAAACCGTGTCCTCCGGCTGAGCCTTGCGTGCGGCCAAGCGAGGAAATGTTGTTGAAGCCACTGACGGCGGGTCACCTGGCCGAGGACATTACGGATCTGGAAGGAAATTCGAATTGCGTATTCGAGGTCCGGGTTAAACCGTGGACGGGAGTGTTTAAGCTCGCTTCGGATGCTATCTACTATTCCCAAGGAGGTGGCGTAATCTTTGTCTCTGCCGAGGGAACTGCGAAAGTCATGGGCAAGCGCGCGTACGTCCATACTTGAGGTGTCACGGTTTCCAGCCTGTGTCTCTACGAATCTGTCGATCGCACCTTCCAATTGGGGGCAGAGCGTCAATAGGTGATTAGCGCAATCCAGCCAGTTGCTAAATTTGGGCGTGTATGGCGGCCGGTACAGACCGCTGCGCGGACTCATGCGCCTCCGCCCGTTGACATGCCTGGCCGCAGCCTACGGATCGCCGCAGTGCTCTCTGTGACTCGCGCAAGGGCGGGCCGTGCCCTCTCAGCTCCCTCCGGGCTGAGCCAGTAGTACCTGCGCCGAGGTCTGCCCTGTTCGTGCGGGTCGATCTCCTCCCAGGAGGATTCGAGCCAGCCGATCCTCTCCAGCCGGGCGAGTATCGGATGGATGGTTCCGCTGGGCAGCCCAGCGTTGGCGCAGATCTCCAGGCCGTACAGCTTCCTGGAGGGACGCTCCAGCAGTGCGCGCAGGACTGCCTGCGTCGTCTGCGTCATCCGTGGGTCAGGCGGACGAGTCATGGTGGAACTCTAGATAGGGACTAGGTAGATGTCACCTAAGCTGCGCGGTGTGTCGGCGTTAGGCACTTGGCATCCTCCCGGCCCCGCCCGTGGCGAAGAGATATCACATCAGGTACCGAGCCGAAATCGCATGCTTCCCCCAGCAGTCCGCCGGTGATGCCGGACAGAATGTAGCGGGCAACCACACTGCGTGACGTTCAGAGCATTACCTGGTGTGAACCCTTTCCTTACCATCGAGGTGCACTGAGGTCGATGACGGTCGCTGATGCAGGCCGGCAAGCTGATGCAGGTCGAGTAGGGTGCTGGCCAGCGCCGGAGCCGCGTAAGGTCTTGCCGTCCACGGCGATGGCCCGCCGCTGGCACGGCTTCGGCGCGGTGCGCCGGGCGGCCCATCGGCCGGCCAGCCTGTCGAAAGCGTCCGCATCCAGGCGCTGAAGCGTTCGCCGGAACGTTGACTCCGGCGGCACCGCACCGGTCACCCCAGGCTGGCCAGGGTCTCCCGGTCAGCGTCGGCAGCCCACTCGGCGATCGCGGTGAACGAACGCGCCCCGGCCAGCACACCGCACACCGCCAGGCTCAAGATCACCGTCAGCCGGTGCCGCACACCCCGCCGGTGCCGGGGATCAGCCACCCGGGCCAGCACTGCCAGCATCACCCACAGCGTTTCCGCCAGATCAGCGATGTGGCCGATAGCCGGGTCAACCGGGGAGGATAGCAAAAAGCGGGCATGGTCCCTCGGGACGTGATCAGGCTGGGGTGGTAACCGCCATGATCACCCCACGGGTCATGCCCACGCCGCTACATCTCAGTCATCCGCCTGCCGCAACTTTCGGAGTCACCGGGCGCGCTCTTGCACTCAACACTTCGGGGGGCGGGACGCATCTATTAGGAAGACGATGACAACGGAGGCGGGATGACTTTCGAGGAGTTCGCCGCCACGCGGATGCCCGGGGTGCTGAGGTTCGCCGCGGTCTTGACCGGTGATCTGGCTGACGCGGAGGACTTGGCCCAGGAGGTGCTGATCCGCGCGTACTCCCGGTGGGACCGGATCGGCGGCCTGGACCGGCCGGATCTCTATGTCCGCAAGATGATCCTCAACGAGTACCTGTCCTGGCACCGCCGGGCCGCGCGCCCGATACCGGTCGGCGCAGGGAGCTTGGAACCGGCGAGCGCCGCCCCGGACCACGCTCAGCAGTACGTCGAGCGCGAGGCGCTGCTCGCCGAGCTTGGCAAGCTGTCCCGGCGGCAGCGGGCGGTGCTTGTCCTGCGCTATTACGAGGACCGGGGCGATGCCGAGATCGCCGAACTGCTCGGCTGCTCCCCGGGCACGGTTCGTAGTCACGCGTCCCGCGGGCTTGCTGCGCTGCGGGTCGTGAGCCCACGGGCCGCGGGCCCGCGCCTGACATCTGAGGCAGGTACGTGATGTGCGACGAGGATGACCTGCGTGCGGCACTGCGCACGCTGGAACGGCACACCCCCGACCCGGACCGCATGCTGGCCACGATCCGGACACGCGGCCGTACCGCCGCGCCGCCGCGGCCGGGCAGGCGCTGGCCTGGGCCGGCGGGCCGGGCGGCCAGCTGGTCGCGGCGGATGGTGCCGCTGGCCGCGGCGGCCGCGGTGCTCGCCGCGGTAGCGGCCTCGGGCCTGGTGGCGAAGGTATTCGCGCCGGGGCCGGCTGGCGCAGGCCGGGCGCACCGCGTGTCAGTGGCGGCTCCGCCGTTCCCCACCTGGGACGGGCTTCCTGCCTACTTCATTGCGGACCCAGGGCCGTTCGAGGGCGCCGAGCCCAACAGCACGAACGTGGGCGGCTCCCCCGCCTCGCAACTGCCCCGCGCGCAGAACCTGCAGATCATCGCGACCAAGATAGGGCAGGCCGTGGCGACGGTGCGCCTGCCCGGCTACGTGGCCTCCATCTCGGCGAGCGCCGGAGCGTTCTTCGCCGCCGTCGTCAAGGACCACGCCGCGAGCTTCTACGAAGTCCGCCTGCCGCAGGGCGGCACCCAGGCGACAGTGACCAAGCTCCCCATCCCCGCCGACACCGCACCGATCGGGTTTATCGCGGTGTCGCCGGATGGCCGCAAGCTGGCAATATCGACCCTCGTGCAGCATGGCACCGCCAGCGACATCCAGAACCTCGTTGTGGCGGCCACCAGCACCGGGGCCGAGCAACGGTGGCGCACACCAGCCAGGGACGCTCAAGGATCCATGGGCACCATGGCCTGGCTGGCCGACGGAAAGACGCTCGCGTTCAACTGGACCGGCCCGGCCCAGGTGTCGCCGTCGACCGGGCTGCGTCTGCTCGACACGTCGGCGCCCGGTAACAACCTGCTGTCCGGGGCGTTCATGCTGCGCGCCTACAACCGCGCAGGATCCTTCGACGACTACACCATCAGCCCGGACCGAAAGATGCAGCTCGGCGTTGTCGCCTGCCTGCCTGGTTGCGTCCAGGGCAGCCCCGGCACCGTCCAGGGACACCCCGACCAGCTAGGGTCGCTGATCCAGTTCGCTGCGGCCACCAAAGCCCCCAGCGCCCGGTATACCGAACCCGAACTGCCAGGCGTGGCGGCCCGCTCCGGGAACAGCGGCTGCATTGACCCGATGTGGCTCAGCGCCTCCGGGCGCAAGATACTGCTGCCCTGCTTCCAGCACCGGCCAGGTACCCGGCGGCACAAGGGCGTGACCTTCACTCACGTCCTCCTGCTTGACGGCGCCAAGGCGACCGCCCTGCCGTGGCTCGACAAGTTCGTCAACGGCGAAGCGGCATTCCCCGGAGTAATGTTCATAGGCGGCGGTTGGGTTTCCCCTCCCCCCGGCTACCCGTATCCATCCTCATGAACCCGCCAGGCTGGTCAGCCGCCGCAGGCCGCCCCAAGCCGGTGGGGTCGCCCTGGACGCTACGGAACTCACAGATCACAAGCCGGCCACCGACGACACTCGGAAAACGTGGCCGACGTTTGCCTCAGTCATGGACAAGGTATTTCCTCCCGGCTCAACCGCAGGTCAGGGCCAGTAGGCTCCCTCAGGCTCTTAGGCTCCGCATCGCTCATAGGCTCCCTGGCTACCTCCCTGCTTACAGTAGTGCCAGCATGAGTATCGCCAGGTCAGGACAGATGTGGTGCCATCATTGATCCGGGCCAGGGGACGCGGGATGCTCGGGCTATGCGATATGAAAGCAGCGTTACATCACTCTCATGGATCCCGTCCGAGGCGGTCACCGGCCCCAGCCGGCTGGCCTTCGACTCGGGATTCGGCCACTACGACGACCCGCCGTCCGCGGAACTCGGGGATCTCGAGGAGCTCCGGGCCGCGGACAAGTTCCGGTTCGCCAACGTGCTGCGGGCCTGGATCGAGGTCGGCGACGACGGGCAGATCAGTGACGCTGGCTACGCCGGCTCCGGGCTGATCGGCGCCACCACACTCCAGCTGGCCGGCCTGCACGCCCGCTTCCAGGCGGTCAAGCTGCCCGATATCCAGCGGCCGCCCGAGCACGGGCCGGGCTGGGTTCGGTTCACGCAGACGATCGGCGGCCGCACCGGGGTGCCCATGCCCCGGCCGGTCAAGCACCCCCCGTACGCGCAGTGGCTGGCCCCGCTGGTGTGGACCACGCTGACGCTCACCCTGCACGCCGACGGCACCGCCGAGCCCGCGATGACCGGGGCGAGCGCGTTCCCCCGGCACTGGGTCTACGCCGCCGACGGCCACCTCACGCACAAGTCCGGCCTGACCGACTATGCCGGCTGGACCAGCACGTCATTCGGCAAGCACAGCCCCTGGGGCGACGAGGATTCCCCGGCGCTGGTCACCGCCGTCGAGACCGCCCTGGAACGGGCCCTGTCCGTGCAGCTCATGCACGGCGCGGCCAAGCCGGTCATCAGCCGGCCTCGGGCGGGCGACACTCTGGTCCGCCAAGGCGAACCGGGAACCTCGATCTACCTGGTGCTGGACGGCGTCGTCCGGGTGGAACGGGACGGCGAGCATCTCGCCGAGTACGGTCCCGGGGCGATGCTCGGCGAGCGGGCCCACCTGGAAGGCGGCCTCCGCACGTCCACGCTGGTGGCGGTGACCGACTGCCGGGTGGCGTCGGCGGAGGCCAGCCAGTTCGACCAGGACGCGCTGGTGCAACTGTCCGGGGGGCACCGGCGCGAAGACGCCGGCCGGGGCTGACGTGCGCGTACACCTCTGCGGCGTGCGCGGCTCGACGCCCGCACCAGGAGTGGAGTTCCTCCGCTACGGGGGGCACACTTCATCCGTGGCGATCAGCCACGACGATGCGGCCAGGCCGGCGCTCGTGCTGGATGCGGGCACCGGCCTGCGCCAAGTCACCGCGCTGCTCGGAGGCGACCCTTTCACCGGCACCATCCTCCTCACCCACCTGCACTGGGATCATGTGCACGGCCTGCCTTTCTTCCGGGGCGGCGACCGCGACGACGCCCGCGTCACCCTGCTGCTGCCGGCCCAGGAATCCGGGGAGACCGCAGCCGCGGCCCTGGCCCGCGGGATGTCCCCGCCCCATTTCCCGATCGGCCCGGAGGGACTGCGCGGCGACTGGACCTTCGGGTCCCTGCCCCCGGGCCCGCTCAAGGCCGAGGGGTTCACCGTGGAAGCCCGCGAGGTACCGCATAAGGGCGGCCGGACCTACGGCTACCGGGTCAGCGACGGGCACTCGGTGCTGACCTACATCCCCGACCACTGCCCCACCGTGCTAGGCCCCGGGCCGGACGGGCTGGGCGAGTACCACCCGGCCGCGCTCGACCTGGCGGCCGGCACGGACCTGCTCATCCACGACGCGTTCCTGCTCGCCCCGGAGGTACCCGCCGAGGCGGCGTTCGGGCACGCGGCCGCGGAGTACGCGGCCGGACTGGGAACGCGGGCCGGGGCGCGGCGGGTGGCGCTGGCCCACCACAAGCCGGGCCGGACCGACGACGAACTGGACGAGCTGGCCCGCCGGTTCGCCGGCGGCGGTCCCGCGGCCCCCGGTGCGCCCCGCCAGCCTGGCACATCCGGCGTACCAGAGATCTTCGTGGCCGCCGAGGCCGGACACGGTGTACCGGAGATCTTCGTGGCTGCCGAGGGCGGGATACTCGACCTATGAGCCCTGCCGCGCCCGCCGCCGACGCCCTCGTGCTCGGCTCCGGTCCCAACGGCCTGGCCGCGGCCATCACCCTGGCCCGGGCCGGGCTCCACGTCCGGCTCATCGAGGGCTCGGATACGCCCGGCGGCGGCTGCCGGACCGGCGAGCTGACCCTGCCCGGGTTCCGGCACGACATCTGCTCCGCGGTCCATCCGCTCGCCGCGTCCTCCCCGTTCTTCACCAGCATCGACCTGGCCGCACGCGGGGTCGCCCTGTGCACTCCCAAGGTCGCGTTCGCTCATCCGCTGGACGGTGGCCGAGCCGCTGCGGTCGCGGGCTCGGTCGACGAGACCGCGGCCAGCCTGGGCCGCGACGCGGGTGCCTACCGGCGGCTGCTCGGTCCGCTCGTCCGCGACAGCGGGCTGACCCTGCCGGAGATCCTCGCCCCGATCCGGTCCGTGCCCCGGCACCCGCTGGCCATGGCCCGCTTCGGCCTGGACGGCCTGCCGCCCGCCACCGTGGTGGCCCGCCGGTTCCGCACCGAGGAGGCACGGGGTATGTTCGCCGGCGTCGCTGCGCACTCGATGCTGCCCCTGAGCGCCCCGGTGACCAGCGCGTTCGGGTTGCTCCTCATGATGGCAGCGCACACGGTGGGCTGGCCGGTGGTCGAGGGGGGCAGCGCCCGCCTGACTGGGGCACTCCTCGCCGAGCTGGCCGCGCTGGGCGGCGAGGTGGAGACCGGCCACTGGGTACGGTCGCTGGACGAGCTGCCGCCCGCCCGGGTGGTCCTGCTCGATGTCACCCCCCGTCAGCTGATCGCGATGGCCGGGGACCGGCTGACCGGCGCGCACCGGGCCGCGCTGAGCCGGTTCAGATACGGCCCCGGGGTCTGCAAGGTGGACTTCGCGCTGAGCGGCCCGGTGCCCTGGGCGGCCCCGGCCTGCCGGGAGGCCGGCACCGTGCACCTGGGGAGCACGCTGGCCGAGGTGGCCCGCAGCGAAGCCGACGTGGCCGCGGGGCGGATGCCGGAGCGCCCCTACTGCCTGGTCGCCCAGCCCGGCGTGGTCGACCCGACCAGGGCCCCCGAGGGCCAGCACACCCTGTGGGCGTACTGCCACGTGCCCTCGGGCAGTCCCGAGGACGTCTCCGGCCTGATCGAGGCCCAGATCGAGCGGTTCGCGCCCGGGTTCCGTGACCTGGTCCTGGCCAAGTCGGTCCGCACCGCCACCGACATGGAGCACTACAACCCGAACTACGTGGGCGGCGATATCAACGGCGGGGCCGGGACGCTGCTGCAGACCGTGCTCCGGCCCACACCGCGCTGGAACCCCTACCGGACCGCGATCCCCGGGGTCTACCTGTGCTCCAGTTCCACCCCGCCCGGCGGCGGCGTGCACGGCATGTGCGGCCAGAACGCCGCCCAGGCGGCCCTGGCCGACCACTTTTCGTGATCCTCGTCAAGCGCTGCGATATGCGCATACGACGCTCCACGATCATGAATCGGCGTGCCCTGTTCGCGGAACACCGGCTGCCCGCCGGCCGGGCTACGGGATGAGGGCGATCTTGCCCTGGGTGTGGCCTTCCATGATGGTCCGGTGCGCCTGCGCCGCCCCGGCCAGCGGGAAGGTCTGGGACACGAACACCCGGAGCTTCCCGTCCTGGGCCAGCCGGGCCAGGTCCAGCCGGGCGGCGGCGCGGATCTCGGTGCCCGGGTCGGCACCGGGCGCCCCGCCCAGGACCTTGATCCCGGTGGCCAGCCCCCGCTCGAACGAGGCGATGGTGGCGATCCGGGTCCGGTCGGGCACGAGCACGAACGACACGTCCAGGGCCTCGTCCGAGCCGGGCAGGTCCAGCGCGGCGTCGACGCCGTCCGGCGCGGCGTCCCGGACCCGGTCCATAAGGCCCAGGCCGTACTCCACCGGGAGCGCGTCCAGCCCGCGCAGGAAGTCGTGGTGCGCGGGGCTGGCGGTGGCCACCACGGTGGCGCCCCGGTCCACCGCGAGCTGCACCGCCATCACGCCCACTCCCCCGGCGGCCCCGTTGATCAGCACCGTGTCACCGGGGCCCACCCCGGTGGCGGCCAGCAGATGCCAGGCGGTGACGCCCGTGAGCATCAGCCCGGAGGCCTGGGCCCAGTCGAGCGTGTCGGGCTTGGGCACCAGCGCGGAGGCCGGCACCACCAGCTCGGCGGCGTACGCGCCAGGGGCCCGGAAGGCGATCACCTCGGCACCGGCCTCGATCGGGCCGGCCGGGCCCGCCGCGTCGGGCCCGACCGCGGTGACCACGCCCGAGGCTTCCGAGCCCAGCCGCAGCGGCAGCTGCGTGGGGTCGGTGCCGAAGGCACCGCTGTAGACCTTGTAGTCGACGGGGTTGACGCCGGCCGCCCGGATCTCGATGAGCGCCTCGCCCGGACCGGGCTCGCCCGGCGCCTGATCGGCGATCTCCAGCACGTCGGGTCCGCCGAAGGCGGTCGCGATCACGACAGCAGACATGTCAGCCCGAGCCCCCCTTCGCTAACCGCGTATGTCCCTCCGGGTCATTCCCTCCGGCGGGCCCGCGAACCGATGGTCCCGGCCGCCCGCCAGGCCAGGATCGACCAGCGTGACAAGCCGGACAGAATCGACAGCGCACTTCCGGCAGAACCGACCGAAAACGCCGATGCCACCGAGCCAACCGACCCGATGGACAAAATCGAACCGGCCGACCCGATCGAAAGAATCGAGCCGGCCGATCCAATGGACAGGATCGAGCCGCTCGACCCGATACTCAGGATCGAGCCGGCTGAGCCTGCAGCCGACGGGCTGGCCGGTGATGAGCCAGCAGACAACGGGTTACGAATGCTCCGCATGACGGCATTCTCGCAGCCCCCGCACATAAGAGCCGGAAGCGGGACGCGCGAAAACCGTCAGACGGGGCGGCCCGCCGCAGCCTCGAGGGATTCGGGGTGCGCGCGGCGGTAATGCTCGGTCAGGACGACACTGGCCTGGCCGGGCTTGTGGGCGATGGTGCGCTGGCATATTTCGCAGCGCAGTACCGGGAGCTGAGTCACGGTAACAGGGAAGCGGGGATTACTCATCTCACCGTCCATGATGCCAGATCCCGACGCCCCTATCACCCCGCAACGCCGTTAAAGACCAGCTCCCGGCCCCTTAGTCGGACAGGGATCGAGGGCCGGACAACGAGCGAGGTGGTCATTGACCACGCCCACGGCTTGCATAAAGCTGTACGTGATCGTCGATCCGACGAACGTGAAGCCGCGCCGTTTCAGGTCCTTGGCGACCCGGTCGGACAGCTCGGTCCTGGCGGGCAGCTCGGCCACGTTGCGCGGGCGATTGACCAGCGGGGTGCCGTCCACCCAACCCCACAGGTAACTGGCGAACGACCCGTGCTCCTGCTGGGTGTCCAGGAACGCGCGGGCGTTCCTGGCCGTGCCCGCGACCTTGAGCCGGTTGCGGACGATGCCCGGGTCGGCCAGCAGCGCGGCCAGCTTGGCGTCGTCGTAGCGCGCGATCCGCTCCGGGTCGAAGCGGTCCAGTGCCCGCCGGTAGTTCTCCCGCTTGCCGAGGATCGTGGCCCAGGACAGCCCGGCCTGGGCCCCCTCCAGGATCAGCATCTCGAACAGATAGCGGTCGTCCCGGGACGGGCGGCCCCACTCGTCGTCGTGGTAGGCGCGCATCGCGTCTGAGCTCTCGGCCCAGTCGCAGCGGCGCGGCGCGTCGGATTCGTTCATCAGGGCCAGCGTCCCACGCGGCACCGACACTCGCGTCACTCCTCCGGAGGGGCTCCCTCATCTGCGACCCCAGTGCCCCCTGCGGCGGCAGGTCCAGCTACGACCCCCGTGCCGCCTCCGGCGGCGGGCCCGGCCGCGTCGCCCGCAGGCACGCCGAGCATCTCCGCGAACCGGGCCACCATCATGTCCCGGCCCTTGACCTGGGCCACCACCTCCGGCGGGAGGAGGTCGTCGCTGTCGGGCCGCTGGCCTGAGCCGCCCTCCGGCCCGATCGGCACGACGATCCCGGGCGGCGACGGCTCGTACTTGCCCAGCCCGGCACCCACGCCGCCGGCGGCGTCCGGTCCCGCCTCGATCAGCGCCCGGATGTTCCCGGCCACGATCGCGGCCTGGCGGCTGGCGGCGCCTGCGACCTTCCGGTCGGCGGTGGACACGTCTCCCAGCGCGAACACCCGGTCCTGACCCGCGACCTGCAGCGTCGGAGTGACCTCGATCATCCCGTCCGCCCCGCGAGCCCCGGCCAGGCCGCCGGCCAGGTAGTCGCTGACCGGGATGACCCCGTAGCAGCGGAACCAGATGTCGGCGGTGACCTCCGTACCGGCCTCGGTCGTCACCGTGAAGGTCCGCAGCTCGCCAGGCTCGGTGGGCGGCGCGGCCCGCAGCGGGCTGCCCAGCAGCACCTGCACGCCCAGCTCGGCGAGCTGGCGGCGCAGCTCCGCCTTGAGGTCGGCGCGGAACGGGCCGCCGAGCACCTCGTCGGCCACGTCGACGAGGGTCACCTGCTTGGACGGCCAGACCGCCTTGATCTCGCCGGCCAGCTCGATGCCGACCGCCCCGGCACCCACCAGCAGTACCCGGGCGGCGGCGGAGAGCGCCTCGTGGGTGCCGAGCGTCTTCTCGTGGGCGTCCACGGTACGGTCCACGTCGCTCTTGGCCGGGAAGGGGTAGCTGGACCCGGTGGCCAGCACGATGTAGTCCGCCGGGAGTTCCTCGCCGGAGGCCAGCACCACCTGCCCGGCGTCCACCTTCACAGCCCGGTCCTGCACCACCCGGCCGTGGCTGAGCAGCCCGCCGTAGGGCAGGTAGATCCGCGGCAGCCAGGCCGGGTCGACCAGGGCGCGCAGCGCGGCGACGTTGTGCACGAACGCGTCTTTCGGCTCGACCAGCACGACCGTGGCCACGTCGTCCAGCGACTTGGCCACGCTGATCCCGGCGTAGCCGCCGCCGATGACCGCTACGGCCGGCCGGGCCGGGGAAGGCTCGCTCATCTGAACTCCCTGTTTCTGCCGGCCTGTTTCTGCCGGCCTGTCTCTTCCAGACTGTCTCTGCCCGGACGCCGCCCTGGCGGTACCAAGCTACGGATCTAGTCTGTCCTACAGAACATCTGTCATGCAACTCATCAGTGAATCAGCCGATCTGCGATAGGCTGACGATATGTCCGCGCGATCCGGGTCCCAGGCCGGATCGAGAGCTGCGCCGGAGGCGGACGCCTGCGCCCTCAGCAACGATCTTGGCTGGGCGCTCGGCGTGGTGTTCCGCTGCTATCTCAAGGCCTCCCAGGACGCCCTGGCTGATCTGCCCGGCGGCCCGCGCGGCTTCCAGGTGCTCGCCGCGGCTGCCCGGGACCAGCACGGCAGCCAGCTGGCCCTGGCCCACCGCCTGGGGGTGGACCGCACGGTCATGACCTACCTGCTCGACGACCTCGAGGCGGCCGGGCTCATCGAACGACGCCCCGACCCGGCCGACCGCCGGGCCCGCCGCATCCTGGCCACCGCGCGCGGCTGCGAGGCCCTGGCCGATGCGGGCCAGCGACTGCGTGCCGCCGAGGAGCAGGTGCTGAGCTGCCTGGACGGCGAGGAGGATCGCGGGAGGTTCCGGTCATTGCTGCGCCGGCTGGCCCTGCACGCCAGCGTGGCCGACCCGGTGCGCGGCGCCTGCGACACCGCCGCCGAGGCCATCGGGACGGACCCGGCCGGCGGCCCGGTACTGCCCTGCTAGCCTCCGGGCGCATGACGGAGCAGATCTATGCGGGGAACGCGGCCGCCGACGCCCCGGCCAGCCGCGGCTGGCTGCTCGGGCACTTCCGGCCGGCCGGCGACCCCCGCCGCAGCGATGACGTCGAGATCAAGTGGGCCATTCACCCCCGCGACGACCGGCGTGCGCAGTGGGTCAGCGGCGAGCAGCGCTCGGCCGCGCTCATCCTGATCAGCGGCCGGTTCCGGGTCGAGCTCCCGGGCCGCAGTGTGCTGCTCGCCGAGCAGGGCGACTACGTGGTGTTCCACGGCGTGAACCACTCCTGGCACGCCGAGGAGGCGTCGGTCGTGGTGGCGGTCCGCTGGCCCTCCGTCCCCGGCTACGCGCTCCCCGGGCCCGACAATGGAACCGGCGCCGTCACCTAGGAGGCTCTGCCGGCTAGGAGACTCTGTTAGCTGGGAGACTCTGCTAGCTACTTCGGCCTGAAAAACTCTGATGCCTGAGGTCGGGGCCTGATCCGGCACGGGCTGGCTGATGTCGTGCGGGTTGCCTGTCCGGGTCAGGTGGCCAGGTCCGCGATCTTGACCAGGTTGTGTGCCAGGATGCCGTGCCCGGTCCAGATCCGGGCTCCTTCGAGGCTGTCCAGGCGTGCGCGGTCCCACCCGTACTGGCGCTTGAGGGTACTGATCCGCCCTTCGCTGCCGGTCCGCCACTTCACGGTGCGCCGGAACGCGGGCCGGTGCTCGGCGGCCTGGCGGTCTTTGCCGGGTCTGCCCTTGCGCGGGATCACGACGGTGCGCACGCCCATTTCGTGCAGGGCGTCGTCGACGGCCTTCTCGCCGTAGCCGCGGTCAGCGGTGACGGTCCGGGGCTTGCGGCCGGTGCGCTTGATGACCCGCGCGATGGCCGGGGCGAGCTGCGGGGCGTCGGCCGGGTTGCCCTGTTCCAGGGCGTGGTCGAGGACGATCCCGTCGTCGTTGTCGGTGACCTGGCCTTTATAGCCGAACTGGACTGGCTTGCCGAGGCTGCCCTTGGCGATCGGCCGGGCGTCAGCGTCGTGCAGGCTGACCCTGCGGATCGCCCCGGCCGGCATGCTGCCGGCCAGCCGCTGCCGGGCCTGCGCGGCGATCCGCCCGGCAGCCTCCAGCAGTCCGGCCAGGTCATTGACCGCACGGCGCAGCCGCCCCCGGCGCCGTCCGGCCGCCGGGTCCCGCCCGCCGGCGGCGGCCAGGGCAGCAGCTTTGACCTCAGCGCGGCGCAGCGCCCGCCGCGCATTGGCCAGCAGCCGCCGCGCATCCGCGGCGGCCCGCTCAGCCAGGCCGGCGAGCTCCCCGGTGACTCGCGCCACGGCGGCCTGCGCTTCCTCACGCCGTTGCGCGCCGCGCAGCCCCAGCTTCGAGGCGATCGCGTGCGCGCGCTTGCCGGCCGACCGGCTGCGATCCCGCACCCGGGTCCGCCTCGCCCCGCCGGCGGCCTGGATCCGCCGGCCAGTAACGGCGATCCGCCGCACCGCCCTGGCCAGCAGCCCCGAATCCGTCGGATAGGCGACGTTAGCGGGCACGACCGTGGTGTCGGCCCGCAGCCGGCCGGTACGCAGCAGCCGCGCCTGCGCCGCCTTGGCCAGCAGCGCCTCATTCAGCCCCGCCACCGCGGCTTCCCCGCACCGCGTCGTCAGCTTCATCAGCGTCGTCGGATGCGGCACCCGGCCATCCAGCGGGATCCGGCAGAACCGCCGCCAGGAGATCGAGTCCGCCACCTCGGCGCACAGGCTCTCATACCCCAGCCGGTAGCGGAACTTCAAGAACATCAGCCGCAGGTACCACTCCGCCGGCGTGGACGGCCGGCCCAGCACCGGGTGAAAGTACGGCACGAACGGCGCGAAGAACGCCGGGTCATCCAGTAACGCATCCACCCGCGCCAGCTCATCCGGCAGCCGCAGCACCTCCGCCGGAAGCAGCAACTCCCACAACGACGGCGGATCGCCTATGGTGCGAAACACGATGGCCTCGATCCCTTCTAGCCCAAGGGGTCGAGGCCATCCTCCCGCCACGGCGACCACGATCACAGACCGCTACGCGGGTTTTTCAGGCCGAAGTAGCTAGGAGGGCAAGTGCGGGTACTGGAGCGTTTTGCGCTGGATGGCCGCAAGGCCGTGGTCACCGGCGGGAATCAGGGGCTGGGCAAGGCGTTTGCCGCCGCCCTGGGGCAGGCGGGCGCCGAGGTCATGATCGTGGCGCGGGACACCGGCCGGAACGCGGCGGCCGTTGCGGAAATGAAAGACGAGGGCCTGGCCGTGTCCGCGCTGGACGCGGACATCACCCGCGGCGCGGACGCGGTCATCGATGCCGCCGCCGACCATCTCGGCGGGCTGGACATCCTGGTCAACAACGCCGGCGTCTGCTACCACGGCGAGTCCTGGGAGGTCACCGACGCCGAATGGGACGACGTGTTCGACCTGAACGTCCGGGCACTGTGGCGGTGCAGCCGGGCCGGCGGCCGCCACATGGCCCGCGGCGGCGGCGGCTCGATCATCAACGTCGGCTCGATCTCGGCCATGATCGTCAACCGCCCGCAGTGGCAGCCCGCCTACAACGCGTCCAAGGCCGCGGTGCACCAGCTGACCAGGTCGCTGGCGGCGGAGTGGGCCGGGCTGGGCATCCGGGTCAACGCGATCGCGCCCGGCTACGTGAAGACCGAGATGGCCCCGGTGGACCGCCCAGAGTTCCGCCGTCACTGGATCGAGGACACGCCCCAGCAACGCTACGCGCTGCCCGAGGAGATCGCCCCGAGCGTGGTGTTCCTGGCCAGTCCCGCCTCCGCGTTCATGACCGGCTCGGTCCTCGTCATCGACGGCGGCTACACGCTGTGGTGATCTTCTAAATTCGCCGCAACGAAAACCGCCCGCTGCCGGTCCTACCGATAGCTGGCCTGCCAGCGGGTGCGCTGCACGGCGTCGTCGATCTGCGCCCCGGTGAGCCTTGGTGCCACGCCGTCGGCCACCGCGGCCCGGGCGACCGTGCGCGCCACCGCGGTCGCCGTCTCGGCCAGGTCAGCCCGGTCGGGCAGCAACATCCCGTGCGCGTCGTCGTGGATCGTGGCGGCGTCGCAGATGGCCGAGGCCGCAGCGGTCATCATGGCGTCGGTGATCCGGGTGGCGCGGACCGCGATCACGGCCAGGCCCACGCCTGGGAACACGTACACGTTGTTGCACTGGGCGACCGGGACACTCGTGTCGCCGACCTTCATGGCCGGGAACGGCGACCCTGCCGCGATCAGCGCGCGGCCGCCGGTCCAGTCGGCCAGGTCCTGCGGCCGGGCCTCGCTGCGGCTGGTCGGGTTGGACAGCGGCATGATGATCGGCCGTCGCACGTAGGATGCCATGCCCCGGACGATGTCTTCGGTGAACGCGCCGGTCGCGGTGGACAGCCCGATGAGCGCGGTGGGGTGGACCGCCATGACCACGTCTATCAGCCCGGCCCGGTGGCCGGTCCGCGGGGCGGGCACGACCCCGGCCGGGTGGGCATAGCGACGCTGCGCGGGGCTGATCCCGCGGCGGTCCTCGGTGAGCAGGCCGCCCACGTCGACCACGTAGATCTGGGCCCGGGCCTCCTTGTCGCTCAGCCCGTCGGCGATCATCGACCGGACGATCTGGTCGCAGACGCCGACGCCGGCCGAGCCCGCGCCCAGCATCACGATCTTCTGATCCCGGGGGCGTGACCCGGTAGCCACCGCGGCCGCGGACAGCGCGGCGGTCACCACGGCCGCGGTGCCCTGGATGTCGTCGTTGAAGGTCAGCAGCTGGTCCCGGTAGCGATCCAGGATCGGCAGCGCGTGCGGGGTGGCGAAGTCCTCCCACTGCAGCAGCACGTGCGGCAGCTCGGCCCGGACGCCCTGCACGAACCGCTCCACGAAGTCGTCGTAGTCCGGGCCGCCCACCCGGCGGTGCCGCCAGCCCAGGTACACCGGGTCGTCCAGCAACTCCGGGTTGTCGGTGCCCACGTCGAGCAGGACCGGCAGGGTCCGGGCCGGGTCGATGCCGCCCAGCGCGGTGTACAGCGAGAGCTTGCCGATCGGGATGGCCATCCCGCCAATGCCCTGGTCGCCCAGGCCGAGAACGCGCTGCCCGTCGGTGACCACGATCGCGTCCACCTCGCGGCGCGGCCGGTTGCGGAGGATCTCGCCGATGCGGTCGCGGTCCGGGTAGGCGATGAACAGCCCGCGGGGGCGCCGGTAGATCTCGCTGAAGCGCTGGCAGGCCTGCCCGACCGTGGGCGTGTAGAGGATCGGCAGCATCTCCTCGGCGTGATCGGTGACCAGCCGGTAGAACAGCGTCTCGTTCGTGTCCTGCAGCGCACGGAGGTTGATGTGCCGGGCGATGTCACTCGGCTGTTCCCGGAACGCCTGGTAGGAGCGGGCCACCTGCTGGTCGAGCGTCTCCACCACGCTGGGCAGCAGCCCGCGCAGGTCCAGCGCCGACCGCTCCTCCTCGGTGAACGCGGTGCCCTTGTTGGAGAGCGGGTCCTCCAGGGCCCGCACACTGGAACGCTCACTGCTCATATGCGCTCACGCCGCCTTTGCCGTCACGCGATTTACATCTGATATGCCCGCGATCTCCTGCGTAGGCTCACATCATGACCCAGCACATGCTGGAGGTGACAGGCGCGGTCAAGACGTTCGGGAAGGTGACGGCGCTGAGCGGGGTGGATCTCAGCGTGCCGCCAGGGCGGATCGCCGCGCTGCTGGGCCCGAACGGGGCCGGCAAGACCACGCTGGTCCGGATCGTGGCCACGCTGGTCCGCCCGGACGCGGGCGTGATCCGGGTGGACGGCTACGACGTGGTGGCGGATCCCTACGCGGTCCGCGCCCGGATTGGCCTCACCGGCCAGTACGCGGGGCTGGACGAGGCGCTGTCCGGCCGGGCGAACCTGATGCTCATCGGGCGGCTGGCCGGGCTGGGCCGCGGCACCGCCCGGGTTCGGGCGGCCGGGCTCATCGACCGGTTCGACCTGGCCGCCGCGGCCGGGCGGCCGGTCGGCACCTACTCCGGCGGCATGCGCCGCCGCGCGGACCTGGCCGCCAGCCTGATGGCGCGGCCGTCGCTGCTGGTGCTCGACGAGCCCACCACCGGGCTGGACCCGGCCGGGCGGCTGCAGCTGTGGGAGTCGCTGGCCGGGCTGCGCGACGAGGGCACGGCCATGCTGCTCACCACCCAGTACCTGGAGGAAGCCGAGCGGCTCGCCGACCTGGTGCACATCCTGGACCAGGGCCAGATGGTGGCCAGCGGCACCCCGGCCCAGCTGCGCGCCCGGACCGGAACCCAGCTGGTCGAGGCCCGGTTCGAGCCGGCCAGCCAGGCAGTGGCCGCCGCCCGCGCGCTGGCCGGCCGGCTGGGCCTGCCGCCCGGCGGCGTGCACGCCGATCCGGCCGCCGGGCGGCTCACCCTGGCCGCCGGGGGTGGGGTGGGGACGCTGCTCCAGGTGGCCCAGGCGCTGGCCGCGGACGGGTTCGCGGTGGCCGACCTGAGCCTGCGCGGGCCCACCCTGGATGAGGCGTTCCTGGCCCTGACGGGGCAGCACGCCGTGGGCCGGGCATCGTCGTGACCAGCCTGGCGGCGCGTGACCAGTGTGGCGGGGTCGTGATCAGTGTGGCGGGGTCGTGATCAGTGTGGCGGGGTCGTGATCAGTGTGGCGGGGTC
>Ga0187867_10001336_pt1 | contig 21296 bp, 19 predicted proteins | sample June2016WEW_13_1_FD_132976 | JGI IMG/M metagenome (GOLD analysis project Ga0187867, IMG submission 132976) | Peatland microbial communities from SPRUCE experiment site at the Marcell Experimental Forest, Minnesota, USA - June2016WEW_13_10 | ecosystem: Environmental > Terrestrial > Soil >...
ACCAGCGATACCAGCGATCCGAGGAGTTAACGCATGCCATTCATTCCGCATACACCCGACGATGTCGCCGAGATGCTCGCGGTCATCGGCGCTCAGCGCATCGAGGATCTGTTCGACGAGATCCCGTCCGCGCTGAAATCGAAGGCGTTGTCGCGCGTGCCGGCGGCGCTGTCGGAAATGGAAGTCGGGCGGCTCATGAGCGAAAGGGCGGCGCGCGACGGCCGGCCGCTGAATTTCATGGGCGCCGGCGCTTACGAGCACCACATTCCGGCGCCGGTTTGGGCCATTGCCACGCGCGGCGAGTTCTATTCCGCCTATACGCCCTATCAAGCGGAGGCGAGCCAGGGCACTTTGCAAGTGATCTACGAATATCAATCCATGATGTGCGCGTTGACCGGCATGGAGGTCTCGAACGCCTCGTTGTACGACGGCGCGTCGGCGCTCGCCGAAGCCTGTTTGACGGCCGTGCGCGCCAATCGCGCCTCGAATTCACGGCGCGTGCTCGTGCCGCGTACCGTCAATCCGACCTATTTGCAGGTTGTGCAGACGATCGCCGGAAATCAGAACATCCGCTTCGAGTCCGTGGACTACGACCGGCAGTCCGGCAGAACGCTCGTGGACGCGCTGCGACGCTACGACGGCGAGGACTTGACGGCCTTGGTCGTGCAACAGCCGAATTTTTTCGGCGTTTTGGAGGAGGTCGATGAACTGGTGGATTGGGCGCGTGCGAACAACGTACTGTTGATCGGCGTCGTCAATCCCATTGCGCTCGGCGTTCTCAAGGCGCCGGGCCAATGGGGCAGCCGCGTCGACGGCAAACAGGGCGCCGATATCGTTTGCGGCGAGGGCCAGCCGCTCGGCGTGCCGCTGTCGTCCGGGGGACCGTATTTCGGCTTCATGACCACGCGCATGCAGTACGTGCGGCAAATGCCGGGGCGCATCGTCGGCCGGACCCTGGACGCCGTCGGAAATCCCGGATTCACGCTGACGCTGCAGGCGCGCGAACAACACATTCGCCGCGCCAAGGCGAATTCCAATATCTGTACGAACCAGGGCCTGACCGTGACGGCCGCCACGATCTACATGACGCTGCTCGGGGCCGACGGGCTCGCGCGCGTCGCCGAGGCGAGCGCGGCGCGTACGCAAGAGCTGGTGACGGCATTGACCAAAATCCCGGGCGTGCGCGCGACGTTCTCGGGCCAGCGCTTCCATGAGGCCGTATTGACGCTGGACCGACCGGTGGCGCCCTTGCTCGCGGCGCTCGCCGAGCGCGGCATCTTCGGCGGCGTCGATCTCGGGCAGCGTTTTCCCGAATTGGGCAACGCGCTGCTGGTCTGTGCGACCGAAACCAAGACCGATGCCGATATCGCGCAATATGCGCGCGCGTTGGCCGAGCTGCAGAGCGTGCCGCGCGCGGCGCGCGGTGCGGCATAAAGGAAAATTCGCATGCAACCGCATCCATCGCAAGAACCGCTGATATTCGAACTGAGCCGCCCGGGTCGCGGCGCGTACGCGCAGTTTCCGCCGCCGCCCGCGGTCTCGCCGGCCATACCCGCGCATTTGCGGCGCATGGATGCGCCGCTGTGGCCGGCGGTATCCGAATTACAGGCCGTGCGGCATTTCACGCGGCTGTCGCAGCTGAATTTTTCGATCGATACCCATTTTTATCCGTTGGGCTCGTGCACGATGAAATACAACCCGAAGGCCTGCAACACGTACGCGATGTTGCCGGAACTCATCGGCCGTCACCCGCTCGCGCCGGAATCGCATTCCCAGGGCTACTTGGCGTGCATGTATGAACTGCAAGACATGCTTAAGGACATCACCGGCATGCAGGGCGTCAGTTTGACGCCGATGGCGGGGGCGCAAGGCGAGTTCGCCGGTGTGGCGATGATCCGCAGCTATCACCGAGCGCGCGGCGACTTGGCGCGTACTGAAGTCATCGTGCCCGAGGCGGCGCACGGAACGAACCCGGCCACCGCGACGATGTGCGGCTGCAGCGTCAAGGAAATTCCCTGCGACGCGAACGGCGACGTCGAGATCGACGCGCTGCGAGCCGCAGTGGGCCCGAATACCGCGGGCATCATGCTCACCAACCCGTCGACGCTCGGGGTATTCGAACGCAAGATCGGCGAGGTCGCCCGCATCGTTCACGATGCGGGCGGACTGCTGTATTACGACGGCGCGAATCTCAATGCGATTCTCGGCAAAGTGCGCCCGGGCGACATGGGTTTCGACGTCATACACATGAATCTGCACAAGACGTTTTCGACACCGCACGGCGGCGGCGGTCCCGGGTCCGGCGCGGTCGGCGTCGGCGAGCGCTTGCTGCCATTCCTGCCGATTCCCATCGTCGGTCGCGACGGCGACCGCTATCGGTGGCTGTCGGAGCGCGATTTGCCGCAATCGATCGGACGATTGTCCGGCTTCATGGGCAACGCGGGCGTCAATTTGCGCGCGTATATCTATATGCGCATGTTGGGCCGCGAGGGGATGGTGCGGGTCGCGGAATTCGCGACGCTCAACGCGAACTATCTCATGAAGCGCTTGCTCGCGGCCGGCTTCGATGCCGCTTATCCGTCGCGCCGCGCCAGTCACGAGTTCATCATTACGCTGAAGCGCCAACACCGGGATTATCAGGTATCGGCCATGGACGTCGCCAAGCGGCTGCTCGATTATGGATTTCACGCGCCGACGACCTATTTTCCGCTGCTCGTGCCCGAGTGCTTGCTGATCGAGCCGACCGAAACCGAGGCGAAGGAAGACCTCGACCGCTTCTGCGAGGCCATGATCGCGATTTTGCGAGAAATGATACATGAGCCCGAAAAACTGACCTCCGCTCCCCTTACAATGCCGGTGCGGCGGCTCGACGACGTGCGCGCCGCGAAACAACTCGATCTCGCATGGAATCCGGCTGCCAGCGCATGAATTCATTGGATGAACGATAGAGGTAAACCGACCGGAATCACACGCTTGCTGCGCGCGTTCGGCTATTCTCTGCAGGGCTTCCGGCATACGTGGCGCGAGGAGGCGGCGTTTCGGCAGGAAGTGTTGTTGTCTCTCGTGGTCGTACCCGGCGGCCTGTACCTGGGACGTGCCGGCGTCGAACGGGCGTTGCTCGTCAGCCCCATGCTGCTGATCCTTGTCGTCGAATTATTGAATAGCGCCGTCGAGGCCGTCGTCGATCGATCGGGCCCCGAGCGCCATCCGCTTGCGGGCATGGCGAAGGACATGGGGTCGGCCGCCGTAATGCTCAGTTTCTTCTTGCTTGGAACCGTGTGGCTGCTGGTCTTGTCAGACCATTGACACGGACTGAATTCAAGACTTAGGAGCGCATTCGCGCTCAAGGATCCGCATGACTCGTTTCGCCGCAGTTTGTATTGTTTGGCTGTTCGCGATCGCCGGCGCCTCCGCTGCGCCCACGTCCACGCCCGCGCCCACCACCACGCCCGCGCCCACACCCTTGCCGGTGTCGACACCGGTGCCCGCGATTGCGCCGTCGACTTGGGCGCAGACGCTCGAGCGCATCGCGACGGGTGTCGTGACGATACAAATCGACAGCACCCGCGCCTTCGATACCGAATGGAATACGACGGCGCAAGCGACGGGATTCGTCATCGACGCCAAACATGGACTCATATTGACGAACCGCCATGTCGTGACGCCCGGACCAGTGACCGCACAGGCTATTTTTCTGAATCGAGAAGAGGTACAGCTCTACCCCGTATACCGCGATCCGGTGCACGACTTCGGCATTTATCGCTACGACCCCGCGAAACTGCGCTTCATCAAGCCCGCCGAATTGCCGCTCGATCCGGCCGGAGCCGTCATCGGACGCGAGATTCGCGTCGTCGGCAACGACGCGGGCGAGCAGTTGTCGATTTTGGCGGGAACGCTCGCGCGTTTGGATCGAGAGGCGCCCGAATACGGCTACGGCAAGTACAACGACTTCAATACGTTCTATTACCAAGCCGCCTCCAGCACCTCGGGCGGCTCGTCGGGCTCCCCGGTCATCGACATCGAGGGCCGGGTCGTCGCACTGAATGCGGGCGGCGCGACGGGCGCCGCCTCGAGTTTTTATCTGCCGTTGACCGCGGTCGTGCGGGCGCTGACATTCATCGATGCCGGCAAGCCGGTGCCGCGCGGAACGCTCGAGACGGTCTTCAAGTACACGCCGTACGACGAACTGAAGCGCCTTGGGCTGGCTGCCGACACCGAAGCGCGCATGCGGCGCGATTTCCCGAAACTGACCGGCATGTTGGTCGTCGATGACGTTCAGCCGGGCTCCCAGGCCGCCGGAAAATTATCGCCCGGCGATATTTTGATCGCGATCGACGGCAAGCCGCTGCCGGAGTTCTTCGCACTGGAAAGGACGCTCGACGAGAATGTCGGCCGGCCGATCGACATCGAGGTCCAGCGCGGCGCCGATACCGTGAGGTATGCGATCCCGGTACAGGATCTGCATGCGATCACGCCCGACGAATACCTCGAGTTCGGCGAAGCGGTCGTGCATACGCTTTCCTATCAAGAGGCGCGCCATTTCGACGTTCCGATCAAAGGTGTCTATGTCGCGAATCCCGGCTATGTGTTCAGCAGCGCGGCGATTCCCCGAGGCGCTCTGATCAGCTCGTTCAACGGCAAGAAGATCGAAAAGCTATCCGATTTCGAAGCCGCCCTTGCGGATTTGGCCGATGGCGACCGCGCGGCCGTGCGTTACGTGACCATCGAGGATCCGCGTGCGGCGCAGCTCAAGATCATTCACATCGACCGGCGCTGGTTTCCGGCACGCAAATGCAAGCGTGACGACGTGCTCGGCACATGGCCTTGCGTGAGTATCGCAGCCGGGCCCGCGGCCTTGCCGGGCAGGCCCGCGGAAACGCAATTTGCCAAGACCGGGGATCCGCGCATCGACCGTTTGGCGCCGTCCCTGGTCACGGTGGGCTTCGACATGCCTTACTCGGTTTCCGGCGTCACCGAAAAGAACTATCATGGCACCGGCCTGATCGTCGATGCAAAGCGCGGGCTCGTCGTCGTCGATCGCAATACCGTGCCGATCGCGATGGGCGATGTGCGCGTTACCTTCGGCGGCACCGTCGAGGTGCCGGGCAAAGTCGTCTTCATTCATCCGCTGCACAACCTTGCGATCGTATCCTACGACCCGTCGGCGATCGGCAACACGCCGGTGCGTGCCGCCTCCTTCGATACGCGGCAGCTGACATCGGGCGAAGACGTCTGGGTGGTCGGCGAGCGCGCCGATTCGAAGATCATGTCGCAGCGGACACAGGTCGCCAGTCTCGACGTGCTGTCCTTCCCGCTGTCCCGTACCTTGCGATTTCGCGATACCAATCTCGAGGCCGCCAATTTGGTCAACCCGCCCGGCGATTTCGACGGCGTCATCGCGAACGTCAAGGGTGATGTGCTCGCGCTCTGGTCGAGCTTTGCGTTCGAGAACCAGCACGATCTCGAGCAGGTCAATCACGGCATCCCGGCGGATATCGTGACGGAGATGATCGATGCGGTCATTGCGAACCGGCCGCTGTATTCGTTCGAGGCGGAATTCGATCTGCAATCGCTCGCCGACGCGCGCAAGCTCGGACTGCCCGATGCCTGGGTGCGGCGTTTCGAGGAGCACAATCCGCAGCGCCGCCAGGTGCTCAGCATCGATCGGCTCGTGGCGGGCTCGCCCGCGGCTCGCTGGCTCGAGCCGGGCGATCTGCTGCTCTCGATCGATGGCAATGTCGTCAATCGCTTCCGCGAGGTCGAGCGCGCGGTCCAGAAATCAGAGGTCAGCGTCACGATCTGGCGCGACGGAGCCGAAAAGACCCTGAAACTGCAAACCGTGCCGCTCGACGGCCGGGATATCGATCGCGTCTTGATTTGGGCCGGCGCGACCTTGCAGGCGCCGCATCGAGCCATGGCTGCGCAGCGCGGCATCAACCCGGAGGGCGTGTTCGTCGCGTTCTTTTACTACGGTTCACCGGCCACGCATTATGGTCTTTACGCGGGGCGCCGCATTACCGAAGTCGATGGCCAGCCGACCCCGGATCTCGATGCGTTCATCAAGTCGATACGCGGTAAGCCCGATCGGTCATCGGTGCGGCTCAAGACGATCAGCTGGAACGGGCAAGTCGACGTCATTACGCTGAAGCTGGATAATCACTATTGGCCCGCCTACGAACTCGACCGTCAGAGCGACGGCGGCTGGATACGAACGCCGATTGATACGCCATAAGAGCCCCGGTGGTCAGAGCTACGCAGACCGAAATCGAGGAAGCCGTCGAGGCGCTGCGTGCCGGGGACTTGGTCGCGTTCCCGACGGAGACCGTCTACGGCTTGGGAGCGAATGCGGCCGATCCGGCGGCGCTCGCGAAGATTTTCGAGCTCAAGGGTAGGCCCGCGGACCACCCGGTCATCGTGCACTTGGATAACCCCCGCTATCTGCACCGCTGGGTATCGAGCGTGCCGCCGATTGCCGAGGCACTGGCCGCCCGCTTCTGGCCCGGCCCATTGACGTTGATCCTTCCCGTGGCCGGGGACGTCAATCCGCTCGTCACCGGCGGTCAAAACAGCATCGGAATTCGCGTGCCCTCGCATCCAATCGCTCAACAATTGCTGACGGCCTTCGGCGGCGGCATTGCGGCGCCGTCCGCGAATCGCTACGGCCGCTTGAGTCCGACCAAACCGGAGCACGTGCGCGAGGAGTTCGGCAGCGCGCTGCGGGTCGTTCTGGACGGCGGCGAGTCGCAGATCGGACTCGAATCGACGATTGTTTCGTGCATCGATAACCTGCCGCGTTTGCTGCGGCCGGGCTTTATCACGAGTTCGCAGCTCGAGCAGGTCGTCGGGAAGCTCGCCGTCGGCGGTGCGGTGCCGCGCGCGCCCGGAGATCGGCTCGCGCATTATGCGCCGGCCACGCCCTTGGAGATCGTCGCTGCGGACGATCTCGAGGCACGCGCCGGCGATCTGGCGAGCCGCGGCGATAAGGTCGCGGTGCTGGCGATGCGGCCGCCGCTGCACGCGCATTTGCGTCTGACGTGGATCAATGCGGGCAACAAGCCCGACGCCTACGCGCATCATCTCTACAATCATTTGCGCACTTTGGATCGCGTGGGTTGCGTCCGGATTCTCGTCCAGGCACCGCCGGCGGATGAGCGCTGGACCGCGGTCATCGACCGCCTACAGCGGGCGAGCGGGCCGCGGGGAGGCGAGTCTGCATAATCCCGGACCTTCGCTCGCAGACAGGGTGGAATTGGACGCGGCCCAGGATCCGTTCGCGTTCGAGGCGGTCAAGCAGTTGGTCGCGCGTTACGGCTCGCCGCTGCTGATCATCGATGCCGAGCGCGTACGCCGGCAATATCGCCTGTTGGCCGCAGCCCTGCCCGGCGTCGATCTGCATTACGCATTGAAGCCGCTGCCGCAAGCCGGCGTCATCAGGACGCTGCGCGAAGAGGGCGCGTATTTCGATTTGGCGACCAACGGGGAGGTCGATCTCGTGCGCCGCTCAGGTGTCGAAGCCGCGCGTTGCATACACACTCATCCGATCAAGCGAGACGCCGATATACGCACCGCGTTGGCCTATGGGGTCAGGACTTTCGTCGTCGATAATCCCGACGAAATGCGCAAATTCGTCAAATTCCGCAATCGCGCGTCGCTGCTGATCCGCCTCTCGTTTCGCAGCCTCAATGCGGTCTGCGATTTGTCGCGGAAATTCGGCTGCGACGCGGAGGCGGTCGCGCCGCTGTTGTCGCTCGCCGGCGATCTCGGCATCAAGGTCGCGGGCTTGTCGTTTCACGCCGGATCGCAGGCGAGGGGACCGGCGATGCACGTGCAGGCGATCGATGTCTGCCGTGACGTGATCCAGGACGCACGCAGAGCCGGTCACGCGCTCGATGTGCTGGATATCGGCGGCGGATTCCCGGTGGATTACCTGACGCCTGCGATGCCGATCGATGAGTTCTGCGAGCCGATTCGCAGCGCGTTGGGGCAGATCGATTCGACGGTGCGCATCATCGCCGAACCCGGGCGGTTCATCGCCGCGCCGTCGGCAGTGGCGGTCGCGTCCGTGATGGGCCGCGCCCAGCGCGATGGGCGATGGTGGTATTACCTCGACGACGGGCTGTACGGCTCCTACAGCGGGCAGCTGTTCGATCATGCCAAGTATCCGCTCGAAGCCTTGGGCCGATCCGGCGAGACCTACCCGTCGGTGCTCACGGGTCCCACATGCGACAGTATCGACATCATCGATGAAAGCCTGGACCTCCCCAAGCTCGACGTCGGTGATCTGATCCTCGGGCGCGCGATGGGCGCGTACACCTGGGCGACCGCGACGGAATTCAACTTCTTTCCGAAGGCGACCGTGCTCGCGCTCGATCGTGGCCGATTGTTGCCGGATCTGGATCGCCCATGAACTCGAGGCCGAACCGCCGCTTGCCGACCGTGAGCCGCCGCCGTCTGTTGACGATCGGCCCCATCGCCGGCTGCGCGATGAGTCTCGGCTTTTTGGCGAGAGCCGCATCGGACGCGCAGCGGCTCGTGCTCAAGAATCTACAGACGCACGAGGAACTCGAGGTCGAGCTGTACCGCGATCGAGGCTTGCTGCCCTCGGCGATGGCACAGATCGAGGCGTTGCTGCGCGACGCCGTCACGGGCGAGCGGCATTCGATCGATCCGGATCTCATCGATGACTTATTCACGCTGGCGTCCGTACTCGGCGCTTCCCCGGTGTTTCACGTCATCAGCGCCTACCGGGCGCATCAAAGCGAGGCCGCGCGTCCCAGCCTGCACGCGCTGGGGCGCGCGATCGACCTGCGCTTGGTCGGTGTCGATTGCGCCGATCTGGCATCGGCCGCACGAAAACTCGAGCGAGGCGGCGTGGGCTATTACCGCAGATCGGACTTCGTGCATCTCGACACCGGCGCCTGCCGCAGCTGGCGCGGCTGAATGCGCAAGCTCGTCCCGTTGCCATGATGCCCGGCGCGGCCCACGCCACCGCGATACACGAGATGGTCGAACGATGTCGCGCCGCGGACAATCCGCGCGCCGTCGTCAAGCTCCACTCGGGTTGGGTCGTCATGGGTGAGCGGCAAGTCTTGCCGGGGTATTGTTTGTTGCTACCCGATCCGGTCGTGCCCCACCTCAATGCGCTTATTGCGGACGCCCGCATGCAGTTCCTCGCAGATATGGCGCTGATCGGCGATGCCTTGCTCGCGATCACGGGAGCCGTCCGCATCAACTACGCGATGTTCGGAAACGTCGAGCCCGCGCTGCACGCGCACGTGTTTCCCCGGTATGCAGACGAGCCGCATGCGCAGCGCACGGCCCAGCCCTGGGCGCTAGCCTGGGATCTCGCGCCGAGCTTCTCGGTCGCCACGCACGGCGATCTGAGGCAGCGTTTGGCGGCGCGGATCGAATGGAGCGGCGCAAAGGGGGCGCTCGGCGCCTCGGAGACCCGGTAACATGTCCCTGTCGCCCGCCGCCAAGGGCGCGCTTTGGCTCATTGGCGGCCTCATCCTGCTGATCCTCGCCGTCCCCGGCACGTGGTTGCTCGTCAATGTGTTCGATGCGCCGCTGGATCCTCAGGTACGGGCGGTCCTCGAGCGCAGATACGATACGGTCGCGCCGGCCGAAAACCTTTTCTACGCGCTGCTCGCACTGAATTCCCGAGACGCCGGGGATATCAATGCGCAAGGGCAGCGGCTGTACAGCGAGTACCTGAGGCAGAGCGCCGCGCACGCTGCGGACCGCACGTTTCGATTCGACTATGAGGGGACCCTCGCTCGGCAGCCGTTCGAGGGCAATCAGCAGCTGCTTTGCGGTTCGGCCAAGCCGCAGGAGGACTGCCTCGAGCGCGCGCGCGGCACCGCTACGGAACTCGAGCAGCTGCTCGCGTCGAATCGCCTGCTGCTGGATCGCTACGGGAGTTTGCAACGCTATCGCCATCTGCAAGATCCGGTGCACCTCGCGGTCAATTCGCTGATTGTCCAATGGCAGCCGTTTCGGGCCGCAAAGCGCTTGTGGTTGACCGATGTGGCGCTACAAATCGACGCCGGTAACCGTGATGCCGCAATCGACGCGCTGCGCGAGGAAATCGCTTTTACGCGCCGGATGCTGGCCGAACCGGATCTGATCCTCATCGACAAGATGATGCTCGCGGCGAGCCTGCGCGACAGCCTGCGCCTCATCTCCGATTTTGTGCGCCAAGTTCCCTTGAGCCAAGCCCAATTTCAGGCTCTGGAGCAGATGAATCCGCCCTTGACCGATGATGAACGGTCCTTGAGTACCGTGTTTGCGCGAGAGTTCACGGGCTTTGCCGACTTCGCGCAGAGCTACGGCGATCCGGAACACCCGGCTTTCTCGCCGGGGCTCGCGGGTTCCCTGCAGTCGAGATTTTTCAAATATCATGCCACGCTCAATCTCAAGTGGTCGACTGTCGATGAGACGATTGCCCAGAGCCGCGGATCCTGCGAGAAATTGCCGCGCGAGGAGCCGACATCGGGCGTGCGTGCGAAGCTGCCGTTCTATGACTATGTCTACAATCCCATCGGTAAAATCTTGGTCGTGATGTCGGCGAGCAGCGGCTTCGATTTCCTCGAGACGTTCTGTGATTTGGAAGGCATGCGCAGAATCGTCGCGCTCCAGGCGATGTTGCGCGCCCGGCAGGTGCCGGACGAGGAGGTCGCCGAATTCTTGCGGCAGGCCGGGCCGGCGTTTGGAAATCCGTATACCGGTTTACCGATGCAGTGGAATGCGGCTGGCCACGCGCTCAGCTTCGAGCCGCTAGCACCGCGCGACAGAGATTATTTTCCGTGGGCCATCTGACCGCATCGGCGCATCGGCGCATCGGCGCGTAATGAATTAGTATAGGCAAATGGCGCTATTAGAAGCCGCATTATCACAGCCTCCCGGCCGCTCCCCGTGGATGCCGCGGTGGCTGATTTGCAAGGACTGCGACACCGTCTATCGGCGGCTCGAATTGACGGCCGGCGAAGTCGCCGTCTGCGCCCGCTGCGGCGCCGTGCTCGAGCGCCATCATTGGTTCGATATCGACGCGCTGACGGCCTTGGTATTGACCGCATTGATCGTGTTCATTCAGGGCAATCTTTGGCCCGTCGCCACGCTCAGCCTCAATGGGCAGGAAATCAGCGCGACACTCTGGGACATGATCCGCATCATGTGGACCGATCATTCGCGCATTATCGGTGCGATTACGGCCGTCACGCTGTTCTTCTTTCCGCTGCTCAATATGATGGGACTGGGCTGGCTGCTGTTGTTTGCGCGCCGGCGCCGGCGTGCGCCCGGATTCCGATTGCTGATGATCATGATGCATTATTTGGGGCCTTGGACGATGAGCGAGGTGTTCGTGTTGGGCGTGCTCGTGGCGATGGTCAAGGCCAAGTCGTATTTCGACGTCATGCCCGATCCCGGCATCTATGCGTATGCGGTTCTGACCGTTCTGATCACGGTCTTTGCCGGCGTCGACCCGCGGCGATTGTGGGACTACGTGGCCGATCGCCCGCCATGACAGCGCTCCCGCGTGCGCATGAATTGGGGCTCATCGGCTGCCACGTCTGCGGCTTGGTGTGCCGCCAAACGAGCCGACAGGATTCCGCCTGCCCGCGCTGCGGCTCGGCGTTGGAGCGGCGCAAACCGGACAGTGTCGCGCGTACCTGGGCGCTGCTGATCGCGGCCTTCATGGTCTATATTCCCGCCAACGTTTTGCCGATCATGCGCACGGTGAGCCCCGGCGATATCGACGACAACACGATCCTTACGGGCATCGTGGAGCTTTGGGACAAGGGCTCGCAGGAACTGGCAATCATCGTGTTCACTGCGAGTATCGTCGTGCCAATGCTCAAGTTCCTGGTGCTCGGCACGCTGTTGATTTGTGTCCAACGCGGGTCCAAGTGGGCGCAGCCGCAGCGCGCGAGACTTTACCGGCTCATCGAATTGATCGGCCATTGGTCGATGCTCGATGTGTTCGTCGTCGCGATACTGACCGCACTGGTGCGTTTCAGCTTGCTGAGCTCCGTAGAGCCGCTGCCCGGAGTCATATTTTTCGGACTTACCGTGGTCTTGACGATGTTCGCGGCCTTGAGCTTTGATCCGCGCATGACCTGGGATGCCAAGGGTAGCGAATGACGGACGAGGACAAAGCGATCGGCAGCGAAGGCGAGGAGTTGCCGCAGCCCATCGTCCAAACGCGCCGGTTCAACGCCTCGTTGATCTGGCTCGTGCCGGCGCTCGCCGCGGTCGTCGGCGCTTGGCTCGTGATCCGCAACTCGCTCGAGGCGGGGCCTACGATCACGATCAGCTTTCAAACGGCTGAGGGCCTGGAGTCCGCCAAGACCCCGGTGAAGTACAAGAATGTGGTCATCGGAGTCGTGCACGGCATCCGCCTCAGTGCCGATCGTGATCACGTGCTGGTGAGGGTCGATTTGCAGAAAAGCGCGGACAATTTTGCGACCGCCGATACACGATTCTGGGTCGTGCGCCCGCGCATCGGGCTGAGCGGCATCTCCGGCGTGGATACGCTGCTGTCGGGTCCCTTCATCGCGGCGGATATCGGGGATTCGACCGAGCCCAGCAGAGATTTCATCGGCCTGGAGACGCCGCCGTCGGTAATTCACGGTACGCCCGGCAAGAGTTTCAAGTTGCACACCCATGATCTGGGCTCGATCGACGTCGGCTCCCCGATTTATTACCGGCGCCTGCAGGTGGGCCATGTGAGTTCTTATCGGCTCGATGAGAACGGCAAGGGCATCTCGGTTGAGATTTTCATCGACGGGCCGAATGATCAGTTCGTCAACCCATCGACGCGCTTCTGGAACGCGAGCGGCATCGACGTATCGGTCGGCATCGACGGTCTGAAGGTCAACACTGAATCTATTGCGTCCGTCATCGCGGGCGGCATCGCATTCCAGGATCTACCGGCACCGCACGATACGACGCCGTCGCCTGCGGACAGCGAATTCGAGTTGTACGGTAATCTGGCGACCGCGATGTTGCCGCCGGACGGAGAACCGACCTATATCCGCATGCGTTTCGATCAATCGTTGCGCGGGCTCGCCGTCGACGCGCCGGTCGAGTTTCTCGGCGTCAACATCGGCCGCGTCGTCTCGATCAATATCGACTATGACGAGAAGACGCAGCGATTCCCAATCATCGTGGGCGCCGTCATTTACGGGCAGCGCCTCGGGCGCGCGCAGACGAAGCTGGCGGCGCGCGCTGCCAAGCATGGCAACGACGCGGATATGTCGCACACGTTCGCATTGCTCGTCGAGCACGGGCTGCGCGCGGAGGCGCGCAGCGGCAATCTCTTGACGGGGCAGCTGTTCATCAGCATGGACTTCGTGCCGAAGGCGCCGAAGGTCGCCTACAGCGCTGCTGCGCGGCCGCTGGAGATTCCGACGACGAACGGCAGTTTCAGCAAACTGCAGGAACGGTTGGACTCAATCCTTGCGAAGGTCGATGCGCTTCCGCTCGATCGCATCGCCGCGCGTCTCGATGATTCGCTCGGCGAACTGACGAATACCCTAAAAACGATCAATGGCGAAGTGCTGCCGGACTTCAAAAACACCTTGCGTGGCGCCAACATGACATTCAAGGCTGCCGACGACGCCCTGGCCACGGATTCGCCGCTGCAGCAGAACCTCGGCCTGACTTTGGAGGAGTTGCGTCGCACGGCGCGCTCGCTGCGCGCATTCAGCGATTATCTGGGCCGTCACCCGGAGGCCTTGATCCGCGGTCGCCGCACCGATGCCAACCCGCCGGCGGAGCCGCCGCCCGAAGCGACTGCGCCGTCTCAATCCGGGAGCAAACCATGAAGTCTGCGCGAAATCGGCTGTTGAGGGCGGTGGCGCTGGCCGGCGCGGCGGTGCTCGGCGCCTGTGCGTCTGCGCCCGTGCACTATTACACGCTGGTCGCTCCGGCGACCGAGGATACGGTCGCCGCGGGCGCCGTCACGGGCCCGACAATCCCGTTCGAGCTCTTGGCGAGCCCGGTGCCCGCTCAAGTCGATCAACCGCAACTCATCGTGCGTGAGGGCGCGCAGCGCGTCGGCGTGCTCGATGGCGAACGCTGGATCGCGCCCTTGGGCGACGAGGTGCATGCGGCACTGGCCGCTGATTTGGAGCGCGCCTTGCCGGGGGAGGATGTCGGCAAATTCATTGCCGCAGGCAAACCGGTGCTGCGCATCCAGTTGGAGCTGCGCCGCTTCGAATCGGCGCCGGCGGCCTATGCGCTCATCGAAGCGGCGTGGAGCCTGCGCTTGCCGAACGACGCGGTTGCGCCCTTGACCTGTAACACGACCATCAGCGAGCGGGTGGGACCCGGCTACGACGCGTTGGTCAGAGGCCACCAGCGCGCGCTCGGCCGACTGGCTGCCGAAATCGCAGCAGTCGCGCAGCCGTACGTCGCGGGTCGTGCGGCCCATTGCCGATGAACCCGGTCCTGGTCATCGAGTCGGACGTCGAGCCCGAAGGCGGCGATGGCGTGATGTGGCGCACGCTGACGAGTGCCGATCGGACGCCGACAGCGCGGCTGACGAGCGGAGTTTGCGAGATTTTGCCGGGCTGCGCGCTGCAGATTCACCGCCATCCGACGCTCGAGCTGTACTACTTTCTCGAAGGCTCCGGCATCGTCACTTTGGGATCCGAGGAGCACGCGGTACGCGCGGGCACCACGATCTATATTCCGGCCGAGACCGTGCACGGCATCCGCAACGACGGCAGCGCATTGCTCAAGCTGTTCTACGTGTTCCCGGTCGATTCATTCGACGAGGTCGCCTATACGATGCTCTAGGGGCGGGCGTCGGTTAGAATGCGCGCCAAACCCACTGAAGTACTTCCTATGGCCGATACCGTCCCTGCAGCGCATTTGCCCGCGCTGCGTTTGAAGCGCAACGAAGATCGCAGGCTGCAGGCCGGGCACCTATGGGTGTTCAGCAACGAAGTCGACACTGCGCAAACGCCGCTCACGAAATTCGACGCGGGCGCGCTGGTTCGCGTGCTGGCGCACAACGACCGGGCGCTCGGGCTCGCCTACGTCAATCCGCAATCCCTGATTTGCGCGCGCTTGCTGGATTCTTGGCGTCTACCCGACGTGCCTTGGTTCGTGGCACGACTCCGATCGGCGCTCGCCTTGCGCGAGCGTTTATACGCGGCGCCGTATTATCGCCTGGTCTACGGCGAGTCGGACGGGCTACCCGGCTTGGTCATCGACCGGTTTGGTGACGCCTGCGTCGCGCAAATCGGTACGGCCGGCATGGAGCGTCTGAAGCCCCAGATTGTAGAGGCTTTGAAGCAGGTACTCGGGCTTCGAGCACTGCTATTCAAGAACGATAACGCCGCTCGGGAGATGGAGGGGCTGCCGAGCGCTATCGAGCAAGCCATCGGCGAAACCGGGAACCTTGGCACCGTCGTCGAGGACGGCCTGCGTTTTGAGGCGCCGTTGCTCGAGGGGCAGAAAACCGGTTGGTTTTTCGATCAGGCGGCCAATCGGCGCGCCTTGACGAAGTACGTGCGTCCCGGCGCGCGCGTTCTCGATGTATTCAGCTACGTCGGCGCATGGGGCGTGCGCGCCGCGGCGGGCGGTGCAAGCGACGTGTTGTGCATCGACAGCTCCGCCTCTGCACTGGAACTCGCGCAAAGAAACGGCCAAGCAAACGCATTGAAGATCCGCACACGCAAAGCCGATGCCTTCGACGCACTCGAGGAACTGGCGCGCGAGGGCGCGCGCTTTGACGTCGTGATCATCGATCCGCCCGCGTTTGCGAAGCGAAAGAAGGACCTGCCGAAGGCACAGGGCGCCTATAAGCGGCTCAATCAGCTCGCGCTGCAAGCGCTCGCGCCGGACGGGATCCTCGTGTCGTGCTCGTGCTCCTATCATTTGAGCGCGGAGCAGCTGCAGGATGCGATCGGCAAGGCGGCGCGCGGTGCCGGCAAGCACGTGCAGCTCGTCGAGATGGGCGGTCAGGCGCCCGACCACCCCGTGCATCCGGCCATTCCCGAGACTCGCTACTTGAAGGCATACTTTTGTCGAGTCACGGATATTCTGAAATAATGTAGGCGCTCATCTCATGCTCACGTATCCCCATATCAATCCCATCGCGATTTCGATCGGCCCCGTCTTGGGTGTCGGACCGCTGCGTGTGCATTGGTACGGCATCATGTATCTGATCGGCTTCGTGGCGGCATGGTGCCTGGCCCGCTACCGCGCGCGCCGGCCCGGATCGACTTGGAGCGGACTCGATATCGACGATTTGATTTTTTACTGTGCGGTCGGCGTCATCCTCGGCGGCCGAATCGGGTGGTGCATTTTTTACGGCCACGACGTCATCGCCGAGAATTGGCTCAACGCATTCCATATCTGGGACGGCGGCATGTCTTTTCATGGCGGCCTTACCGGGGTTCTCGTCGGCGCGGTGGTGTTCGCCCGCGCCAAGAAGAAAAAAATCGCCGATGTGCTCGATTTTCTTGCGCCGCTGCCGGGCATCGGGCTGCTGGCGGGGCGTCTCGGCAATTTCATCAACGGCGAACTATGGGGCAGGCCGACCGATTTGCCGTGGGGCTTCGGGGTGCCCAACGAGGCAGGCCAGCTGATCTCGAGGCATCCGTCGCAGCTTTACGAAGCGAGCCTCGAGGGGCTCGTGCTATTCACGATCCTCTGGTGGTATACGAGCAGGCCCCGGCCGAGAGCGGCACCTGCAGGCCTGTTCTTGCTCGTCTACGGCTGCGCGCGCTTCACGGTCGAATGGGTGCGACTGCCGGATGCCAATATCGGCTACCTGGTCGGCAACTGGTTGACGATGGGGATGCTGTTGACGACGCCGATGATAGTCATCGGCTTAGCGACGTTGGTTTACGCCTATCGGCGCAATGCCGTTAGCGGGAATTCGATCGGCGGCAGTCCCGGCGGCAGTCCCGGCGGCAGTCCCGGCGGCAGTTCCGCGAGTAGCGCCGCGAGCAGCGCCGCGAGCAGCAATGGGGCGCGCCGCAATGCGGGTGCGAAGGCTTAACCGATGCGGCCGTATCTCGATTTTCTGCGTCATATTAGAGACTTCGGAGCGCACAAGGAGGACCGCACCGGTACCGGCACGCTGAGCGTCTTCGGCTACCAGATGCGCTTCGATCTCGCCGCCGGTTTTCCGCTGGTCACCACGAAAAAGCTGCACTTACGTTCGATCATTCACGAACTGCTGTGGTTTTTGCGCGGAGAAACCAACGTTCGCTATCTGCGCGAGCGGGGAATCACGATCTGGGACGAGTGGGCGGACGCGGACGGTGAATTGGGCCCCGTCTACGGCAAGCAATGGCGCAGCTGGCCGACGGCCGATGGGCGCAACATCGATCAGCTCGCGACCGTCGTGCGTCAGCTGCTGCAAGAGCCCGATTCGCGCCGCATCGTCGTCAGCGCATGGAACGTCGGCGAATTGGACCGGATGGCCTTGATGCCCTGCCATGCCTTGTTCCAGTTCTATGTGGCGAACGGAAAGTTGTCGTGTCAACTGTATCAGCGTAGTGCCGATGCGTTTCTCGGTGTGCCGTTCAATATCGCCTCTTACGCGCTGCTCACGCACATGCTCGCGCAACAGTGTGATCTCGAGGTCGGCGACTTCGTCTGGGTCGGGGGCGACTGCCATCTGTATTTGAATCATTTGGAGCAGGTCGAGCTGCAGCTCGGCCGCAGCCCATACCCTTTGCCGAAGCTCTCCATCAAGCGCCGCCCGCCGAGCCTCTTCGATTATTCATTTGACGATTTCGAGATACTTGCTTATCAATGTCACCCGGCCATCAAGGCCCCAATTGCCGTTTAGGAGCCCATGAAGAAGAAGCGCGTGCGTCGACTGCCGATGATCGAAGTCAGACACTCGAAGGTCCACGGGTATGGCGTGTTCGCGCTGCGCCGGATTCGCAAAGGCACCGTGGTGACCGAATATCTCGGAGACCGGATCAGTCACGATGAGGCCGACACGCGCTACGAAGGCAAGGCGGCCACCGACAATCACACGTTCCTGTTCACGGTCGATGCGAAGACCGTCATCGACGGCGGCGTCGGCGGCAATGACGCGACATACATCAATCACGGTTGCGTGCCGAATTGCGAGAGCACCACCATACAATGACGAGCCCTATAGATCCTTGGGCAGGCGTTTCTTGCCGCATGCGTTGCCGGTCTTATCCAAGATGTACCAACGGTTTAGCGCCGCTTATGCAAAGATTTTGCATAGATCGCTTGTAAGTTTTCTCAAAAATGCTTGCGCAGCGCCAAAACGGCTGCGAGGCGGGATTTTTTGACGTGCTCGATTCAGAGAACTTCGCAGCAGCCTCCGCCTTGGAATGGGGGAGATTGTTGTATGGTTGGAAAGATCAACTGTGCAGCGACGTTGGCACCAATAGCGGCACTCTGGGCTAACTACCGCGCATCAAAAGGTTAAGGCAATGGCCAGATTTTGGCCGGCGCTCGTCGACGCAGCTGTTGCTCCACACGTAACACTTACCGGGTTCAAGAATGGAAAACGGGGAGCGAACCAGAGGGCGCGACGTTGCTTGGCGCAGCTAACGCCAGCCGAGGCCATTTCCAGCGCGGCGGAGCAAGAGGTTATCACCCGTTTGACAAAGTTTTTCGACAAGACTGAACAGGCGGAGGCACAAGAATTCATTGTTTCGCTGTGCAGAGAGTTTTCGCCTAGTTTCGTTCGTTGATTGACACCGGCGGCTCTGATTAGAGAAATGCGGTCGCTCGTGCGAGGCGTCCGACTCGTTCTGGCGCAGGTCGCCTCGGTCAAAGCGAATATCCCTGTTGAGCGTGCGAATATCGGCTTTATGCTGCTGCACCTTTTGGACGGTTCGTTCAACAACGCGCAGTTCATGCGCCAATTCCGCCAGACGAATGAATAAATTGACGACCGCCGGGGGTGCGAATAGTCTCGGTACCTATCCAAATCAGCTCCGGCGGTGCCTTCATGGCGGATGAGCCGTCCGGTCAGGTGACCGAACTTCTGCAACGATGGGTCAAGGGCGATGACGCAGCCCTTGGCGCGCTCGCGCCCCTGGTGTTTCAGGAACTGCGCAGGCTCGCGCATTTCCATATGCAATCCGAGCGCGCCGGCCACACGCTGCAGAGCACGGCTCTCGTCAACGAGGCGTTCTTGCGCCTGATCGGCGGCCGGCCGGTCGATGTTCAAAATCGGAATCATTTCGTCGCCGTTGCCTCGCGGCTCATGCGCCAGGTGCTCGTCGACTATGCGCGGAGCCGGCGTGCCAACAAGCGAGACGGGGGCTGCCGCATCGATATCGAGGCGCTCGCCGAATTGCCGGTCCAGGACGACGCCGAGCTGCTTGCATTGGACGACGCGCTGCAGAGCCTCGGCCAGCTCGACGAGCGGCAGGCCCGCATCGTCGAGATGAAGTTCTTCGGCGGCTTGTCCGCGCCCGCGATCGCCGACGTAATGGGGCTGTCGCTCGCGACCGTCGACCGCGATTGGGCAATCGCCCGCCTCTGGCTGCGCAGACAGATGGACGGTTCGCCGGTCCCATGACCGACGCCCGGTGGGAACAGGTCAAGGACCTGGCCTACCAGGCCCTGCAGTTACCCGCGGACCAGCGTATGGGCCTGCTCGAAGCGGCCTGCGGATTGGATACGGCGCTGCGTGCCGAGGTCGAGTCGCTGCTGGCCATCGATTCCGGCATCAGCGCCAGATTTTTGCAATCGCTTCCCGAGAGTGTTGCGGGAGCCACAGCCGCGGCAGGGCTTGAAGCCGGCCAGGTATTCGCCGAGCGCTTCCTGCTGATCCGCAAGCTCGGCGAGGGCGGCATGGGTCAGGTCTGGCTCGCCGAACAGACCGTACCAGTACGACGGCCGGTGGCACTAAAGCTGATCCGCGCAGGTATGTACGACGAGACGGTCGTCCAGCGCTTTCAGTCCGAGCGGCAGTCTCTGGCGATCATGGAACATCCGGCGATTGCCAAAGTCTTCGACGCCGGAACAACCGCGCAGGGCCAGCCTTACTTCGTCATGGAATACGTGCCAGGGCTGCCGATCACGGAATACTGTGACAAGCAGAAGCTCGGCATTCTCGAGCGGCTGGAAATTTTCATCCTGACCTGCGAGGGCGTACAGCATGCACATCATAAGGCGACCCTGCATCGCGATTTGAAGCCCGCAAACATTCTCGTCGTCGAAGTCGACGGCAAACCGGTGCCGCGGATCATCGATTTCGGGCTCGCGAAGCCGACGGCGCCGATGCATGACGCGGACGCCGCGCTGACGAGGTTTGGGAATCTGTTGGGGACGCCAGGTTACATGAGTCCCGAGCAAGCCGATCCGAACGGCCACGAGATCGATGCGCGCACGGACGTTTATTCGCTCGGCGTGGTGCTCTACGTGCTGCTGACGGGGCTGCAGCCGTTCGAGTATCGGCGACGGCAAAAGCAGCCGATCGACGAACTGTTCCGCCAGCTGCGCGAGGAGGACCCGCTGCCGCCGAGCTCGAAGCTCGCGGCCGACAAGGACGCATCGGCCGTGAGCGCCGAAGCGCGCGGCACCTACGTCGCGCGGCTGCTACGACTGTTGCGCGGCGATCTCGACTGGATCACCACCAAGGCGCTCGAAAGGGATCGATCGCGCCGTTACGGCACGCCGGTCGAACTAGCCACGGACCTTCGTCGTTTCTTGAATCACGAGCCGGTGACGGCCCGGCCGGCCAGCATCGGTTACCGGCTGCGCCGCAGTCTGCGCAGGCACCGGCTCGCGGCTGGATTGGGTGCTGCCTCGATCGCGATGCTAACGGCCGCGGCGCTGCTGGGATTCGCGTATTGGCGGGCGCAACCGCCGTCGACCTTGAGTGCGGGCGACACCGTGCTGCTCGCCGACATCGACAATTCAACCGGCGATTCGACGTTCGACGGACCCCTCCGGGTGGCGCTCGACGTCTCGCTGCGCCAATCTCCATTCTTGAGTTTCTATCCGGATTTCAAGATCGCCAACATGCTCGAAAAAATGGCGCGTCCGGCAAATTCGCGACTAACGCTCGATGTCGCGCGTGACGTCTGCGTGCGCGCTGGCGATCGAGCGGTCATTACCGGCGGCATTTCGCGCATCGCCGCCGGATATGCACTGCGCGTTGCGGCGATCCGCTGCGGCAACGGCCGTACGATGGCGCAGGTGGAGGGCGACGCGGCGACACGCGACCAGGTGCTCGGAGCGCTCGGCCAAGCGGCTTCGAAGCTGCGCGCGGCGCTCGGCGAGCCGATGTCGACGCTGCGGGAGTACTCGGTGCCCGTGGATCAGGCATTGAC
>Ga0187867_10001342_pt1 | contig 21233 bp, 27 predicted proteins | sample June2016WEW_13_1_FD_132976 | JGI IMG/M metagenome (GOLD analysis project Ga0187867, IMG submission 132976) | Peatland microbial communities from SPRUCE experiment site at the Marcell Experimental Forest, Minnesota, USA - June2016WEW_13_10 | ecosystem: Environmental > Terrestrial > Soil >...
AGCCGCTACCGCAGTCGCAGTAGCGGCATTCACGGGCACTCGCAAGGGTGAAATCCGCGGTCTTCTCTGGGAAGACTACGATGGCTTTTCCATCAGGGTGAAGCAAGCAGTATGGCGAAGCCATGTGGATGAACCGAAGCGAGAGAAGAGCAAGGGGGCCATTCCGGTCATTGCGCAGTTAAGGCTTTTTCTCGAAAGACACCGAGCGCGTTCAGGCAATCCGCGTCAGGGGTACATCCTGCAGAGCCCGCAAGGGAAACCCCTGAACTTGGATGCCCTGGCGACGGACGTGATCCGACCCGCATTCGAAGCCGCAAAGCTACCGTGGCATGGGTGGCATGCTTTTCGACGCGGGTTGGCCACGAACCTCAACCGGCTGGGAGTCCCCGACAAGGTCATCCAGCAAATCCTGCGACACGCGAATGTGACGACCACGATGAACATTTACGTGAAGATGGTTTCCGAGGACGCCACGGTGGCAATGAAAACGCTCGAAGCTAACTGTGCAGCAACTGTGCAGCAAAAAAGGCTCGTTGGGGCAGCAGAAGTAAGCGAAACCCCAATGAACCGTGCGCAGGAAACCTCTGTGTCAGAGCGATATACGGGAGTTCTGGCGGAGAGGGAGGGATTCGAACCCTCGATAGAGTTGTTAGACCCTATAACGGTTTAGCAAACCGCCGCCTTCAGCCTCTCGGCCACCTCTCCGGCGTTGTGGAATTACATTTTACCACTGCTGAGGCTTCCGGTTTGGTGCACGTTGCCGCGGTTGCTGTACCCGCGCGCGAATTTCGCTTCCCGTTATCACGAAGCTTCGGCCGTTGCGTTATGCTGAACATTTCCTGACACCGGGACATTCGCTTTCGCATGGCTAGCCCTGAAGCCGAGTTCTCCTCGTCATCATCGAACCGGAAACTGGTCCTGGCCGGCCAGATTGCCTTCTTGCCCACAGGCATTCTCACGACGCTGCTCGGTCCCATGTTGCCGATTCTGATCGCGCGTTGGGCGATGAACGACACTCAGGCCGGCAATTTGTTCCTGGTGCAATTCCTGGCGTCGCTCGTGGGCGTACAACTCTCGGGAGCTCTGCTGGCGCGCTGGGGATTCCGTCCCGCGTTTCTGTTAGGGCTGCTGTTGATGGCCTGCGGTGTGGCGACTCTCTATGTGGGATCGCTCTGGCTGGGGCTGGCCTCAGTGGCCGCTTACGGTTTGGGACTGGGGCTGATTATCCCGACTGACAATCTGCTGATCGCAGAGATAGGGTCCAGTTCAGGCTCGGGCCTCAATTCGCATGATGGTTCGAATGATAGTTCGCGTGATAGTTCCAGACCAGGTTCGCGAGCAAGCGCGGTGAGCCTGCTGAATTTTTTCTGGGGCGTCGGCGCGGTGTTCTGCTCGCTGATGGTGGCGTGGACGGCGGCCCATCGACTACTGCCATTTTTCCTCGGTGCGGTGGCGCTGTTCCTTGTATTGCTGGCGTTGGCCATGCGCAATCTGTCGTTTCCGGCGGCGGCGAAATCGTTGGAGGCAAAATTCGCGGCGGCAAAACCCAAGGAATATTCGGCCTCCTCTTCCTGGCGAGAGATGGCGAAGAGCCCGGCGATTTGGCTTTTCGCCGCCGTCTTCTTTCTCTATCCGGGAGCGGAAACGGCGGTGGGAGGATGGATCGGCTCCTTTGTTTCGCGGCTGGGATCGCGCGGGGCGGCGATGTCCTCCATCATGCCGGCGTTTTTCTGGTCGGCGCTGACGGTGGGCCGGGCATTCGGAACCGCATTTCTACATCACTTTTCGGAGCGCCGCGTTTTGCGCGCAGGCTGTGCCGCGGGAGCGGCCGGCATCGGGCTGATGCTCTGGGCTCCGGCGCTCGCGGGAGTGATTGCCGGGGCGCTGATTACGGGACTGAGTTTCTCGACGTTGTATCCGATCACTGTGGCCCGGCTCTCCGAGCGCTTCGGAGTTGCCGCTCGCAGCATTGGCTCGGTCATGTTCTCGCTCGCGGCGGTGGGGCCGGCCGTGATTCCCTGGATGGTGGGCGTGATCTCTCATGCCACGGGGAGTCTGCGCGCTGGGTTGCTGCTTCCGCTGGCAGCTACGGTGACCCTGTTTCTCATCCACCTTTTTGAGTGGTGAGGTTGTGTGATTTCGTGTGGCGCGGGCGCCCTCGCCCGCGGCTGTTGAGTTTGGTGGTGCAGCGGTAAACCGCTGCACCACCCAAAATCAAATGAAATTAGAGTTCTTCCGCAAGCTGTCAGAGCCGCGATGCTTTCACTCGCTTGCTTTCGGCGAGTCGAAGCGGGGCTGTTGACGCCAGTTCCACGCGGTTCCTTCCTTTATTCTTGGCGCGGTAGAGAGCCTGGTCTGCCGCCTGGATTATCTGCTCGGGTTGGCGGTAGCGGGTGCTTGGCTCGGCGACGCCGATGCTGACCGTCACTGACAGGTGATCGGATAAACGATCGGGCGACTGGGCTGGAAGCGCGGCGACGGTTTTCTTTTTTGCGGGCTTTCTGCGATCCGACTTTCCCGCCCGAAGATCGCTTCTTCTCTCGGTGCTTCTTTCGGCAGCTCTCTCGGCTCTTCTGTCGGCCCCGCGCACCTGGAACGTGGATTTCTCGATGATCTGGCGCAACGTGTCGAGATGCTCGAAGGCTTCTTTGGCGGAGGTGTTGCGGAAGACTATGGCGAACTCTTCGCCTCCGCAGCGGAAGGCCTGTCCGTCGCCAGCGACCTGCGATAGGCGCTTGGCCACCATGCACAGCACTTGGTCGCCTACGTCGTGTCCGTAGGTGTCGTTGAACTTTTTAAAATGGTCGATATCGACTATGGCTATGGCGTATTGCTGGTCGAGCGAAAGCAGGGACTCGTTGAAGGCGCGGCGTCCGCGGATGCCGGTTAGTTCGTCGTGGTAGGCGAGCACGTAGGAGGTCTCGATCAGCGAGGCAGCCAGGATCAGAGCGGCGGTGGCTACGTAGGCGTCCGACGCCTTGCCGACTGGGGCGAATTGGAGCCATAGGAAAACGGCTGCCACCGACCACACAAAGCCGGGCTCGACCGGCTTGCGCGTTTGAAAAAAACGCCGGACGAAGACGGCGATGGCCGCTACGAAGCTCAACAGAATCCAGAGAGGGATGGCGCCTGCGCCGGGATGATGTGGATTGGCGGGGCTATTCTCCGGCCGGCAGAGCACGGCGAAGACTACCGACTCGAGGAAGAGCAATCCGAAGCGCGGAGCGATTCCGGCGATGATCAGGCCGCGCTCGCGCATTCTGGCGAACACAATGAAGTTCAGCGGGACGAGCAGGGCGGCGAGGGCTACGGCGGTGCGCCCGGGTCCGGTGTTGACAGATGCAGCGAGAACGGATCCAGCGTTGCTCTGGCCAGCGGCGAAGAAGTTGACCGCGCGATGCGCGACCAGCAGAACCAGCAGGGAGAACAGAACGCGGCTGGAATTGAAACGCCAGGCTAGGAACAATCCGGCCGCGAACGCTCCGACGTAGTAGAAGGCCAGCGAGGGCGCGACCTGGAGGAAGAGAGAGCTGTTGACGAGCGCCGCCGCCAGCGCCAAGAGCAAGCCGCCGGGCACCAGCCACGCCTTCCACGTTCTCCCGTTCACTGCTTCAGAATACGGCAGCCGAGGCCGGGATGCGGTTATGTTTTGGGCACGGGCAGCGCGGCTACTGAGCTTGCGGAAAAAGTGTTTCCGGGGAGCGCGTCACTCTTCGTCGGGTGCTTTCTTTTCCTCGATCGCCATGTCCTTCAATTCACTGGACTCGAAAACGTCGCCGCATTCCTGGCATTCCACATATTCGGAGTCTTCGTCGCGGGAGACGATCTGCACCTGCGGATGCTTGCACTGTTCGGGACTGACTTTCTTCTGGGAGGATGGCGAGGGCTGGCTGGGCGTCATAAACGTGTCGACTGTTCAACTCTCGAGAGGAATGTGCGTTTTTGCCGAATTTGCGATATTTTGCGGCGGCGAGCTTAAGATGTCAAGTACCTGTGGTGCCGCAGGTCAACGGCTACCGGGGCAGAAATTGGCACCAAATGCGCCAGTGCTGTAAAATATGACGACGAGCGGGAGTAACTCAGTGGTAGAGTGCGACCTTGCCAAGGTCGAAGTCGCGGGTTCAAATCCCGTCTCCCGCTCCAGTGTTTCTTGGAGCCCTGCACCTGCGAGGGCTTTTCGTTTCAGCGGTTCGTTCTAGAATTATTTAGAGAACTATCGGGCGCGGTAGCCAAGTGGTAAGGCCGAGGTCTGCAAAACCTCTATCGTGAGTTCGATTCTCACCCGCGCCTCCAACCTCTTACCCCACAAAAACAGCGTAAACACTGCATCAAGCGGCCTCATCACTTTCGTGCCATTGATTTTGGCTTAATTTTGGCTTAGGGTGGGACCATGAGCACGCCGATAATCACCATCATGGTCCGCCACTCCAAAAAGTGCCGATACGCCGGGGATGAATTTTGCAAACGCTGCAACTGTCGGAAGAGCCTCCGATGGAGCCTCGGCGGTAAGCAGTTCCGCAAGCAAGCCGGTACGCGGTCGTGGGCCGAGGCCGAGAAAGCCAAGGACCGTCTGGAGGCCCAACTCAGTGGGCGGCCCTTGCCCAAGGATGAATCCGGCTTTCCTCTTGAAGAGGCCATCCGATTATTCCGCGCAGACAAGGAAAATCAGGGCGTCACGGATACGGTCAAGGGCAAGTACGAGCGGGAGCTGGACCGGCTGCGCGCGTTCTGTGAGCTGCACTCGGTTTTCACCGTGCAAGCGGTCACCCGTGAAGTGCTCATTGCTTACGCGGCCACATGGTCCGACCTGTACGAGTCCACCATGACGCGCTATCAAGTCCAGGCCCGTCTAAAACACTTTCTCCGCTTCTGCCTGGATTCGGGTTGGCTGGACCGTGCGCCCAAGCTGACGCGAATACGAGTTGACCAACCGGCTACGCTGCCCCTCACGGACAAGGAATACACGGCGCTTCTCAAGGCCATCCCCGCAACCTTCGGGCAGCACCCGTACCCCAAAGACAAGCCCGCCAAGGTCCGCGCACTGATTCAGCTCATGCGATATTCGGGCCTAGCCATCCGTGACGCGGTGACGCTGGAGCGCGGGGAAATTCACTTCGACAAAGCCGCGAAGCTGCACAGCATTGTCACGTCACGGCAGAAGACAGGCACGCACGTATCCGTCCCGCTCAAGCCCGAGGTTGCCGAGGAGTTGCTAGCTGTCCTCAACGGAAATCCTAAGTACGTTTTCTGGACGGGCAACGGTTTGGAGTCCAGTACGGTGACGCATTGGCAAGATGACATGCGGAAGCTGTTCAAGGCCGCAAAGATTGAATCGGATGGACACATGCGGAGTCACAGACTGCGCGATACCTTCGCTGTGGACATGCTAAGCAATGGCGTGCCAATGGAGGAAGTGTCCAAATTGCTGGGGCACGAATCCATCAAGACCACGGAGAAAAGCTACTCGGCTTGGGCTAAGACTAGACAGGACCGGCTCAACGCGCTAGTGACGGCCACGTGGAAAACCTAGCCGCCAACTAGTTTAACGGTCTTGGGCTTCTCCCGTTTTTCCAGGTAAATGATGAGGTACTCAACCGCGCGGCATAGATCGCCAAATCGAAGTTCCATCGCGCGGCTCTTTTGGGTTTTGGCGTTCCTGACATACCTCTTTGCGGCGTTCAAATCTGAGTCTGGCATGACGCGATTATACCCGCCTCCGCCGCGTCAGCGCCCGCAACCATCTTGGGCGCGTGAGCGGACGCCGCGATTAAGGCCGCGTGGTAAATCCGCGCCCGCTTGCAATCGTCCGCAGAACGGGCTAGTGTGTGGCTGCCGTGTCTACCTCAACCGGGCTTTCCGTGGTCGCAACTGTTCTATCGCTAATTGCGGTCATTTTCACCGGCTTCCAGTTGCGTGTGTCTAACAACCAACTGCTACTGTCCATGAAGCCGTCAATCAACATCACAACCGTTACAGAAGATATTCCAGCGGGCATCAGCGTTGAAGACGCGGGGCCTGGACCGGCCAAAATAAAATCCGTCACATACTTCGTCAATGGTTTGCCGGTAAAGGATGCGTCCGAGGCGGTGGAGGTCGCTAACGTGCCGGACCTGGACGTTGACACGTTGGAGTTAGACGAAGGCGACACGTTGGGGGTGGGCCAGACGGAATGGCTTATTGAATGCAGGAAGAAACCGCGTAGCAAAAAAGAGCAAGAGCAACTGGATAGCTTTTACGATTTTCTCAGCCACCACGTTGCGATTGAAGTGGCCTTCTGCCCCGTCTTAGGTAGTGACTGTGCCAAGAAATGCTCTGTGAAGAAATGGTGCAGCGTAGAAGCGAAATAGAAGCCTCCCGGCACCCCCAGCCACGATTTTCTTTTGTGCTTGACTTGTATAAGCTACCCGCGCTACAAGGCGCTAGTGACGGCCACGTGGAAGAGCTAGGCCGCCCGCCGCTTGGGTGCATACTTTCGCTTGCGCACGCGGAAGATGGCAACCCTCTCGCCCCGTCCCGTATGCAGGACTTCGCGTAGTGTCGCGGTGAATGCGGCCTTAGAGGGGTCAATGAGCGTCCATCCAGGCCCCGTTCGCATGATGTCACCTTGCTTAGTTTTTGGTTTCATGGGAGCAGTCTACTACCCACCTGTTAGCCGCGCAAAAAATGCGGCCAACGGCGAAAGCAGCCATGCGGCCCGGTCCTAGCGACGGCACGGAAAATTCACATGTTCTTTATCGCAAACGCAAGCAGTAACGCAAGCCCAAGCAGGAAACCAGCGTGCCCGGTCCACCCCAGCCAACGCCACAGGCTCATATAGCGTTTTTCCAGACGTTCCGTATCCTTTGCGTTTTTCTCGCACGATGCGGCGGCCTCCAGTCTCGAAGTTCTAAATTTATCAACTAGGGCTGGCGTAACATTTTGGGCGTTTCGGCTTAGGGTGCCAAATTCCTCTGCGTCAATCTCGTGCTTTTCCTTCAGCGCTTCCGCATGGTGCCGCTCTAGACTGTAATGCGTGTAGCGCCCATACACGAAAGTCCAAAAGAGAGAACAGACCGCGCACGTCATCAGTAATACCCAGCTTGCCATCAGCCATCCTGGATGTTGAACCGGCTTTGAAAGGGTTTTCAGGTATCCCAAGTAGGTGACACTCAGGGCCACGGTGCCGCCCGAGAATAGCGCGAGGCTGTTGTAAAAGCGCTCATTCGCAGCGCGGTTAATTTCTCCGACCTTGTAGCGGGCTTCGCCAACCGCGTTGACGGCTTCGGCGGCATTGGTTGTGCGTTGAAGTGCGAAGTGTTCGTCGGGGGTTGTTGGCTGGAATGGCGGCACGGGCAGACCCATTAAATGCCTTCTTCTGCCCCGCGCGCAAGGGCACCACAGAGCCGGGCACTACGCGAAGTGCGTGAAGGGAGGCACTCAAAGAAGAAAGACGCCCGTTAGCGCGGCCCGGAAGATACAGGCTACAATGCGGGGTTAAACAGATGCCCAGGAAGGCCGACCTAGACGCGCGAAAGATTAAAGCTATACAGGAGATCGTCACCGCCATGAAGCGGTATGACAGCACTGATGGCCTGGATTACCCCATGCGCCGTTGGGTCGCGCAAATGATCGCCGTTGAAATTCACGGAACGTGGGAGCGGTACGTCGAAAGCCGCCTCGTAGCCGCACTCAACCACAATCCAAAGCACTTCATCAAAGCACAGAATATCGCGGGGGTATCCACAATCTCCACGGGGCTGGCGCTGTACATTGTGCGCGGTGGGAAGCGCTTCTTTGATTTTCGCTCGATGGCAGACCTCATCAACAAGGCAGACCATTGGCTCGGCAAGGATGGCAATCCATTCCGCTCCCTTCACGCCGTGCATCGCTCTTACATTGACTGCCTCGCGGCCATTCGCAATCATGTCGTACACGGCAGCGAGACATCCCTTCACGCCTACAAGCAAAGCCTCAATTTGGTCTATGGGATTAAAGCCGCATCGAAACCGGACGAATTTTTGCACGCCAAGGACTACCGGCCCACCAAGCCCCCTCGGCTGCCAAAGGATATTGGGCCAAAACCGTTCGTCTACAGAAGCCGTCTGAGCTACCTCGCAACTGTGGTGCTATTCATAATCGCGCGCACTTAAAGCCGCCTTCCCGATCACCGGATACGGGGCGCTATTTCGGTAGCCCGCACTGTTTTAGTAAGCCTTCGGCCTCCGGGGAATACCCCAATACAAAAAAAGGATTCTTCTTTGTGCCAATTGCAAAGACCGACATAAGCGCTTCCACGGGGGTGAGGACGTGTACGCGGAACGGACGGCCTTCTTTGTATGCCAATGCTGCTCGATGTGACCCATCAATGGCTCTAAAAGACAAGACGAGATGCATTACACCGTCCTCAATTGTGGGATGGGCTTCAACGGCGGCAATTCCCGGCTCATCAACGTGTGCCCTGATGTGATCCAGATGCAGGGCCTCAACCCAACTTTGATAAACGAACTCTCGGTGTAGGTTCTGCGTAAGCGTTACCGGCTCCCTTTTCAACGCGAACCGCTCCGCAACGAACTTGCTGTACTGGATTTCTTCCCCGTCAAAGCCGCTGTTGCCCGACGCCTTTAACTCTGTAATCGGGGGTAGGTTGAGCGCCCGCGTGCTGCATTTTTCACAAAAGCCGTTCGATTGGTTGAACCTAAATTCCTCGCCTTCGTCCCCCCAATCTCGGTGATTTTCCGAAAGGTATGTGAGCATCTCAGGAATCGGCGGGTGAGCCTTGACCGCGTTACGATAGTCGGCCAATGACATGGCCGCAGGGACCCAATAGCCCATTTTGGCGGCGCGATAGGTGTCCTTTCGATTTAGGCGGTCCCGTTCTTTGTGTCCCAACCGGGCTATTCTATCTCCGACGGCGGGAGAATGTGCGGAGAGGATAGCCGGAACAGTCTGCGGCTCCATTCTTCGGTACCACCTGGGTCACTCCAATGGTCGGGAGACGGCCCGAGGCCCGGAAATACCGCAACCCGAGCGGCCTTTAGGTCCGACTGCTAGCATCAACCCCTAATCATTGGCAGTGTTCGAGGCACTCCCATTTGTAAGACGTGACGGTAATCGTATTGGGCTTGGTGGCTCTGTCCGTGGCCGCCTCGCTTGTTCGCTTCACGCTTCCCATCACGCCAGCCCCGAGCGTAAGCGGCCCACGTTGGTCGCGTACCACGAAATGAGCATTCGGCTGGGGTAAGTCGCAGTCAACAACAGCGGCCAAAATCTGCGTCTTAACGCAAGAAAATCTCTTGAAGTCCGCAAGCGGGAGATACCGGATGTGCCCCATTTGCTCGGCGGAGGCCACACCGACATAAATGGCGGTAACGGCCTTCAGCTTAAAGCGCCACTTGCCTTGCTGAGGAATGGCAAAGGATTTGTGTTCTGTAGCATTGAGCGCAAAAGTCTCTGCGCCAGCCGGTTTCCATCCGAACTTTGGTTGGTCAGCGGCCAACAAAAACGGAGACAGCAAGAACACAAGCAGAGCACTCTTCATTGGGTTTTAACCCTCGCTGGCTATTTTGCTGACCGCAGGGGGGGGGTGGACAAGTTACTGAGGTAAGAATTAGCGGCTAGACCTTTTTGCCTTTGGAAAACGTCTGTGTAACCTCTAGCTCGGCACCACAGACGGGGCAAACCCTCTGAGGGAACCATCCCGAATACTCTACGCCACACTTCTCACATTCCGATTGGTACTCGTTGTTTTCGTTGAGATCGTCCGCCATGCCGTCTAGCATCAGGCCGCCTCGGGCCTCCGGTCAAGAAATCTAATAAATTCTTTGGATACCTTTCCGCGCGGGATGTGGCCGATGCGCTACCCCCGGCGAAACGCAAGAATCCGGCAAGGCTGAGTGAGGCGGACGCGTCGCGTGCGCTTCCTTCGCGGCATAACCAACAATTTCCCCAGCTCCTTTTTTGCATCACGGCTCGGCCAAACGACCTCTTCCTTCAATTGTCCGCACGCATCGAGTTTGATTCTGGAAAGGATCATGGGGCTAAGATCGCACGCCATGCCAAGCGTGTAAATGGTCCTCAAATAACATTCCATAGGTTACCTATGTGCATGAAAAAGCAGACTTCTAAAGCGGACGCCTTAAGTGGAAGCGGGCGTATTCAGCAACGCTTGACAATGCTTCGACACTCGGCATATCATGGACGTGAAATGGTGGATAGGCCCAAGTTCACGTTTAAGACGCGTGACGGTACGCTTTTCACCGCGCCCACTGCTGAGGATATCGTGCAGCTCCACGCACTCCTGAAAGAGCGGGACGCCAAAGCCGCGCGAGAGCAGGTCACGGAATATCAGAAGAGGGCGGGGGCACGTCTTGCGGCCAAGTATGGCGGTGAATACGAACAGATGGACGCTTTCATGCAAGACGCATTAGCGACTCCCTGGACGCCCGAGAAATTCCTCAACTTCATTGACCGCCTAGGAAGCCCGCAAAAAGTCATATTGGCGGCGCTTGTGACGCGCCATCGCGTGACAGATGAGGAATTACGCAAGCTGCTAAAGGTGTCCAGCAACCAAGCCCTCGCTGGGGTCCTCAGCGGCATATCCAAGCAGGCCGCCGCGCTCGGCATCCCCGCGCGAGATATCTTCGAGTTTGAAAACTTCCGCAACGCTGGCAAGCGCCGAAGCGTCTACACGGTTGCGGACAAATTCCTCCTAATCGCTAACGACATGCCAAACTCCCTCCCCTCCGAAAAGTAGCCCACCAAATACACTTGACACACGCCTGGACGCTTGGTAAGCTCTTTCTGTGGGCAGCGTGAAGCCAAACCCGATACCTGATGCGGCGTCTAGACTATGGGCCGCTGTTGAGCGCGCGCATACCGATCTGACGGCTAACCGGCGTCAGCTAGGGCAGCTCTTCTATGCTCTCCGAAACCTGTATAGCGACCGCAACTCAGGCGACAGCCGCCTCACTCCGGGACACGGCACTTTTCAGGAAGAATGCAAGAAACGCGGATACCAACCCCGCCGCGTCCGGGAGTGGGTCAATGACCACGAGGTAACCCTCGGCCTACGCAGGCCCGCCGAATCAACCGCTGCCAAGCGCAAGGCGCGCCGCCCCAATTCGTCTGCGGACTATGAGCGCGGCTATCAGGCCGCCATGAATGATTTCCCGTCTGCCTCTGGGCACGCGGCGGACCCGGTGTCCCATTTCGTTGGTCTTCTACCGTTCGAGGCTTTGCAGGCCGCATATCGAGCCGCCGCGAAACTCTTCCATCCCGATCTAGGCGGGGACAGCGAGGAGATGAAGCGTCTTAACTCTGCCTGGGTGCAAGTGGAGGAGTACTTCAAGTTTGTGGATGACGCCGCGTGCGCCACAACGAAACACTAGGAGTAGTTGCATATATGTACATATATAACGGTAATGACATAACGGCGGCAGTCCTCATCAAGGGCGGCGAAATTTTGCTGATGACGGAGCCGGATCGAATGCCCCACAACATCGCGCCTTACAAGATCGTTGGATATTTTCGGCTCCGTGCGGACGGTGAGACGGTTTTTGATACGCCGGATAAAAACACCGCGATTCTGATGGGCCTCGCGTTGCCCGCGTTCGCGGCGCATGTTGCCAAGGTGCAGAGCGGCGCTGTGTCGCAGCCTGGAGATAGCGTCGCGTGGTTGGAGCGGCTCCACAGCCTGGACAGCGGAGAGGGCCGATAAAAGTTTTGAGTTGCCCCAAGTGGGTCGGACGCGATAGCTCAACCCGAAAAGGGAAAACGTAGACGCGCACATTCTGAAATACGGAGAACAACAAATGACACTGCAAGAGATGCAAACCAAAAGAACACTCGCATTCGATGCGGCGGAGGCTATCCTTGCCGCTGCCGAACAGCTTGGTGGCCCCATGACCGCTCACGCGACTAAAAACTTCGACGCCAAAATGCGGGAAGCCAGAGCCTTGAGTGTACAAATCGAGGCGGCAAAACCCACCGCAGGACCGAGAAGCACGGCGGAGCTTCGCGCCGAACTAAGTAAGCTGCCCCAAGAACCGCGCCTCAGCACACCGCGATATGACGGCAAGGGTGAGCCGCTCACGCCGAGTAAATTTTCCCGCGAGTACCACGCCGGGTTTTGGGGATACCTGTCCGGCGCGGGTCCGCTGAACGCCTCGCTTCAGGAAGGGGTAGCCGTGAGTGGCGGATACGCCGTCCCGGTAATCGTGGATGAGTCCGTGGTGCCCTTAGCCCCGCAGGACTCGGCGGTACGGAATTTGGCGACCGTCGTAACCACCCGCTGTGATGTGAAATTGCCGACAGTGACCGCCCGCGCAACGGTATCGGCCAAGGCTGAAGGCTCGAACTTTGTCCTAGCACAACCAAGTACAGGGCAGTTCTTACTCAGTGCTTTCGGCGTTGGCACCGCAGAGGAAGTCAGCTTCGAACTCCTCCAAGATGCGCCTTGGTATCGGGAGGTCATCACGACCGATGCGGTTGCCGGGTTTCTTGAAGTTGAAGAAGCCCTCTTTATCGGCGGGTCAGGTTCCGGGCAGCCGCAAGGTCTCATCGGGAACGTGGGCACGGGTGTGACCACGGAGCCTGATACGGCGGGAAACTTGGTCTCGGTGGATGCAATCTGGCAGCTTGTGGCCTCGCTAAAAGAGTCCTATGCGAAAGGCGCAAGCTTCCTGATGGCGAGGTCTACGGCCTTGGGGCTTCGGCGCTCTCAGATCGGCTCTGGCGCTTACTTTGAGCCAATCTTTCACCGCGAAAACGGACAGGACTTGTGCGCGGGCTATCCGGTTTCCTACTCCAGTCAAATGCCCGCAGCGGCCAGAGGAGCCACTCCGGTCCTCTTTGGCGATTTTTTCAAGGGCTATATCGTGGGTGATCGCGGCGGCCCGGCGCTATTCGTGAAAAAGCTGGACCAAGCGAACGCAATGGAGGGACTCATCAACTTCCTTTTTTACCGACGCACGGATGGGAGGGTCCGGTGCGCGGAAGCAATTCAGCCGCTAAACATTGCCGCTAGCTAATCAGCTCAGCGGGTGAGGACTGGATAACCGTCCTTCCTTGCCCGCTCCGCTTATTACGTGCGTGAGACCGGCTCCGTTCGGGGAGGATGGAGCCGGGTTTTTCAAAAATCCATGGGGAGGTGGGGATATGCAGTTGACGTTTTCGCTGACGTTGCCAGATGCGTTGTATCAAGACTTGATAGCGGACTGCCAAGAGTGTGAGTGCAGCCCCAAGCAGTGGGCAGCGGAGGCGGTGGAATCGGTCATTGCATCCAGATTGCGGTTGCCTCACGTCTTCACGCCCGCGTTAACCCAAGGGCCAAGGATGCGCGGCACAAGCAACGGGGCCGAGCAGGAAGACGAGCGCGAATTTGAAGATGCGGAAAGCGCGGGCCTCAAGATACACCGGATTTTGCTTTGAGCACGTGAGACAAAAATTTTGTCGTAAAGGACTCCCCCAATGGCTGCTCCAGTATGGGTTTTATCCGTTGACCTTCAGACCAAGACCGCCACTTTTCAGACGGGCCTAGCAGACGCGGCCAAGGCCGCCCGTGGGTCTTTCCAGGACATCAAGGCCGCCGCCAAAGAGATGGGAGACGGAGTTGGTGAGGCGTCCAGCAATACCGAATACTCCATGATGCACGCGCGCCACGGCGTCATGCTGTTGGGTGAGGAGTTTGGAGTCCACCTCCCGCGCGGCATTACCGCCTTTATTGTCTCCCTCGGCCCGGTTGGGGCCGCAATGGAGGCCGCTTTCCCCTTCCTAGCCATCATCCTTGGGGCCACGCTGCTTATTGAGCACCTCACCAAAGCCGGTGACGCGGCGGACAAGTTAGCCGAGTCCGGCCACAAGTTGGGTGACCAAATGGCCGAGGGAATTAACAAGGCCGACATGGAGATTGTTAACGCCTCCATTGAAATACGCAAGTTAGCCGGTGACCCGGCTTGGGACTTATTAGCCCGGAAGATGGAGCTGAAGGACGCCGAGAAGGGCATGGAGAACGTACACCGCCTGGAGCAGTCCATCGTGGAGCTGCTCAAGGCCGCCGCGCCCACGTCCAATTGGAATCCTTTCAATTGGGGAGACAACAGCGGGGAAGTCCAGGCCAAGGCCAAGTCACTTCAAGAGGAGACGCGCGGCAAGAGTCAGACGGAGCAAGCAGTTATTCTCAGCGCCGCGTCTGCTATCCAGGGGAAGATTCTGGAGCAGATGAAGGGACAGACGGACGTATCCGGGGCGCAGCTCGCCAACCAGCAGAAGTATGTTGACTTCCTGAAGCAAGAGACGGAGCTGCTCCAGAAGCAAGCGGACGCCGCCGTGCTCGCTGACCAAGCCTCCCAGGGCAAGGACCGTGAGGCCCGAATCAAAAAGGCGGAGGAAGAGCAGAACAAGTTAGCCGAGGTGCAGCAACGCGGGTTAGAGCACCGGATGCAGATTGAGCGTGAGTATGACAAGAAACGGGATGAGGCGCTTAACAAGGGGATGGAGGAAGCGGTCAAAGAGGGAGAGTTAGAGGCCCAAGCAACGGCGGCGGTTAACAAGTCCATCCTGGAGGCCGAGAAAGAGCGGCTCCGCATTGTGGAGGAGTTAGGTAAGGAAGAGGCCGAGCATGAGCGCAAGATGGCCGCGCTTGGTCTCCACGCCGAGCAGGACGCGGCTAAAGAATCCATCAAATTGCACCGCAACCGTAGCCAAGAAATACTAGCCGAGCAGACATCGGCGGAAAATGCCGAGTACGCCGCGCAGATGCACGCCTACCAGATTGAGTTAGCCGCCCTGGACAAGTACGGCAAGGACTATGAGGTCAAGCTAAAGCAGATTCAGGACAAAGAGGCCGAGCTAACCAAGGCCCATGAAAACAATGTCACGGAGATTGAGAACAAAGCTTTGACCGACCGGCTTGCATTGGAAGCGACCGCCGCGCACAAGATGGAGGATTTGTGGGCAAGCGGCTTGATGAAAGTCCTAAGCGGCCATGAGAGCTTTGCAAAAATGGTGCGGAGCATTGGCAACGAAGTAGCATCCGGCATGATGGAGAACGCTATAAAGTCCATGCTGGCGCTGGACATGACCAAGGAAAAACAGGCCGGAGCAGCGGCCCGTGATGCCTACCTAGCGGGCATGAAGTTCCCTTGGCCCGTCAATATCGTGATGGCCCCCACTCTTGCTGCGCTGGCCTTCAGTTCGATGATGGCCTTTGAGGAGGGCGGCATTGTGCCTGGAGTGGAGCGGGGGGACGTGGTGCCCGCGCGGTTGACGCCGGGTGAGGCGATCTTGCCCAAGCAACTGACGGAGAATCTCACCCGCGCCTCGCAGGGTGGGAGCAGTGGCAGCGGGGACGTGCATGTCCATGTCCATCAGACCAACCACCTCCACGCGATTGACGGGGACGGCGTAGGGCAAATGCTTGAGAAGCACGCTGACACTTTCAGCCGACATCTTGAGGGACAGCTCAGAAAGATGAATAGGTAAGCCGTGATGACCATTGCCGAGCTGCAAGCACAAAAGCGGTGGGTGTGCTGGAGGCGCGAAGTAGTCAAGGGCAAGGAAACCAAGGTTCCCTATATGCCATCAGGCCGCCGCGCTAAAGCCAATGACCCGGCCACGTGGAGCACCTATGCGGAGTGCGCCGCCGTGTCCCAACTTGTGGGCCTTGTGCTTGGGGGCGGCATCGTGGGCGTGGACTTTGACAAATGCTGTGATGCCTTCGAGGGGAAGTTTACGCCCGCGTCGCGGGAGATGGTCATTGCCCTGGACTCCTACGGCGAATACAGCCCCAACGGTTACGGCGCGCATGTTTTGCTTGTGGCCGACATGCCCGGCGATGGAAAGGCTGTTGTGCGGCCCGGTCCAGACTTCAAGCAAATCGAGGTCAAAGGCGCGGGTTTCTATTTCACGTTCACGGGACGGCATCTCGACAAGACGCCCCGCGATCTGATGCCCCGGCAAGAGCAGTTAAACCTTCTGTGCAAGCGGGTATCATCCGCGCAATCGAAGCCCGGCGTAGTGGTTATTTCAGGCAATGAGGATGAGAAGTTCCGCAAGCTGATGGCCGGGGACTTCAGCGACTATGACGGGGACAAGAGCCGCGCCGATCTGGGATTGCTCAACATCCTTGCCCGCAGACTTCATAACGACATCTGGAAAATCACAGATGCTTGGCTTGCATCACCTCTGTATCGGGACAAGTTGGAACGCACAGATTACCGCTCTGCCACGATCTTGAAAGCCATTAAGGGCGAACCGATATTTGACGCCGGGGATGATGACGTAATCGAAGATGACGGCGTGGATGAGTACCTTGTGGAAGCATTGACCAAGGATCATGAAGGTTGGTTTCCCAAAGGTGATATATCCCTGATTGGTGGGTCATCCGGGACGGGAAAAACCTATTGGACTATGGCCGTCCTGGAGAAAGTCCGGCTTGGCGGCGATGTATGGGGGCACAAATCCACAGCGCGTGATTATCGCGTCCTGATGATGGATAGGGGCGCTAAGGCCATGCGGCGCACGTTGCAGAAAATGAAATTGCCTCCCGAAGCCGTACAGCGGATTATTCGCGTGACCAGCAAACAACAGGCAATGGGGCCGGTCGCGGTCATGGATGAAGCGACACAACGCGACCCCGGAGCCGAGGCGTGGTTTATCGAGGGGTTGGACCTATGGCTTAAGGAATCCGGCAAAATGGGCGAAGTGTCACCCGCGTTGGATGGGTTGCAGCGGATTGCAACACGTATGAACGTGACCATAATTGCCAGCGTAGGAGCGCCTAAGCAGAAATCAATGGAAGACAAGGACACGGAACGCTATCGCGGCAGAGATGCGCTATTTGGCAGCGTGGCATGGGGCAGAAAATCAGAGACTATCGTGCTCATCAGCAAGACCGACGAAGACCCGTTACATGATGACTGCCCACGCCAATACTCCGTGCTTGTCCGCAATGGACGCTCTGAGCATTTTTGGATGAGATTCAACGGTGCTGAGTTGTGCATGGTTGACAGACCCGGACCGAAGGCTAAGATAGGGCCGCCAAGCAAGACCGACGCGCTAAAGCAGAACGTGCTAGCGCGATTCAAGCCGGGTGAGCGTATCAGATACACGCCGGATTTGAGTGTGTCGCTGAAGACCTATTACAACTGGTTAGCCAAGGCCGTGGCCGAGGGGTTGATTGAGCAGCGAGATGGCACGTATCGGATAGCGCGCGTAGAGACACGCACTACCACTAACACGTAGTAGTAGTAGTAGTCCTATTGTTAAGGGCTAATCGTGGATGAGAGGACAACACAATGGGTATCGAGTTTGAAGGCAGTGTTGAGAACGCAGTCATAGCGGAGCTGACGATTGGTGATCTGTGCAGGCTGATCGAATACGCCATAGAGCGCGCGGCACACACGCACTTGCCTGCGACCTATGCGCTGCAACGCATTGCCGGTGCATTGGAGGCGTTGACGGTGAAGCGAGCACGAAGACGCAGCAAGCCACGTAAAGCAGCGTGATGTCTAACCCTAATGGAATGAATAGGATGGGGTGGGGTAAAATCTTGAGCAATGGCGCTAAATAGCCCTCCGCCGATCTAAATTCTAGGCACATAGGAATAGATTTGAAACTAGGTAAAATTTACACTGCCAAAAAAGAGGAGACAACATGCCGCGCACAGTCAAGACAGACCCCAACCTAAAGCCGGGCAAGCCAACCAAGCCCGCCAACCTATCCGAGCGGGCCTCGCGTGAGTGGGACAGGCTTACCGGCGAGCTGGAGCGCGCACGCATCCACGTATCCGAAGCGCACCGCGCAACCCTCTCACTCGCTGCAACCATCGCGGCTGACATCGCGGCGTCATGGAAGGTTATAGAGGGAGAGGGTCTCTACTGGACCAACGTAAAGACCGGCGAGCCGAAGGAACACCCGGCGGCCAAGCGCATGGACGCGCTACGCCGCGATTACCTCAAGGCGCTTACGATGCTCGGGCTTCGGGCCTCCGTTGCGGAGCCGGAGGAGTCCCACTCGGGAACCCTGGAGGACATTCTCAACGGGTGATGCGAAAAACACCCATTCCACAGGGCCGGACGGATGGGAGAACGCGCCACAGCTCACCGTAAGGCCCGCGTGAGGCATCCACAGCGACCAAATTTTGCCTATGACCGCCGCTTCGATAAAGTCTCTAATTGTCGTGCCGCACTCATATCCAAAGGGGTACGATGATGACAGTTATTAGAGATTTCTTGATGGTTGAGAACCTTCCTAGCACCAAATTAGCCGTTTACATTTTCCTCGAAATGATCGCGCTGGCGTTTGTCCTGGAAGCAATTCCTACGCTCATGCGTGGGGGTTATCGTAGGGGCAGCATCGAATTGATACTCGGTATCATTTTCATGTTCCTGGGTGTCAAATCCGAACAAATCACAAAGCAGATTTCGACATCGGTAAACTGGAGTCTTTGGGGTAGGCGGGTAGCCATCGCATCGCGTATATTGCTCGGCCTCTCCGTAATCGCGGTATTAGTCACCGGATATTACTTAATCCACGGCCTAACTAGTATTTCTCGCATCGTGCCGCCGTCTAGCCCCGCCCCAAGCAGCCCGCCCACACCAAGCGAACACACCGCCCCGAGCAAAGCTGTTGATTGGCACGACAAACAAAACTGGCGTCATTTTCTACATACGGGAATGAGCAAAACAGAAGTACGTTCCCTATTCGGCGATCCAGAGCAAATATCCGTATATGGCGATATTGAGTTTTGGGATTACGGAGGACATGCGGAAATTACGTTTGCAGATGGAAGTCTGTACTCGTGGACGGAGCCATAATCAGATGTCATTGATTGCGCGCTACCCACAGCGAATCGCCAAGAAAACCGAGGTTGACCCGGACAAGCCATGCTTCACCGTGGCCGAAGTAGCCGTCTTGCTCGGGTGCAGCCGGTGGACGGTAATCAGGCTCTTTGAGAATGAGCCGGGAGCCCTCATCCGGCTACATCCTGAGAAGATGCACAAGAGAAGCCGCCGAATGATACGCATCCCAAGAGCGGTCTATTTGCGCGTCAGGGCCAAGCTAGCGCGTGGATAGCAGACGTGGGCGGAATTTAAGGCAGTCCGTACAGACCCTACACCTTGTTGCACCCCTATGAGTACCGGCTGCAATGTCACCCCCGCGACCTGATTGCAAGGGGTGGGGCAGGTCTTGTGTGGTGTTTTCGTGCTCTGCCTTTGTGTGCCCACACTCGCAAATGTCTTCCTCTTTGGTCATGGCTTCTTCTCCGAGATGATGCTCGCGGCCTTTCGCATTCCGCTAGCGAGGTCATCTAGCTCTGATTGCTTAGCACCTTTGGACTTGGTTCCCACATACTGCAAGGCTCCCGCCATCGGCACCGGTGCATTCTCCGGGGTATCGCGGTAAAAGTGGTCCATCCCTTGTACGATTTCTTCAAGCGTCAGCTTGTCGGTAGGCCGCAAGTCCAAAATAGCCTGTTGCAAAAGCCGGTTATCGGGTTCGGCTCCAGAGACAAATACCGTCGCAGTCTTGATACCGTCTAAATATCCGAGCACCCATGCGTTCTTTTCGTCCGAAGTTCGCTTCGACCAATACCGGCCATTCAGCATTCCATTCGTAACCGCACTTGGAGCCTGAGCTGAGGCTGCCCCGGCTAATGTAATCGCCAAAAGAACGGGGCCAATGAACTGCTACATGCGCATAGGGGACGGCCTTTCTCTTCCGATTCTACAGGGCAGGCTAGGAAAGTTTTTGGCTTAATTTGGCTTAGCGACCTACAAAGTGACCAACTGGCGCACCAAACACATGCAATAGAATCAGCTATCTACAGTGTTTGCAACACGGGGCCTTGTTCGATTCTCACCCGCGCCTCCAAAATCCAGCCATCAGCTCTCAGCCATCAGCCTTCAGTTCACAAAAAATCCCATCCGGCCGCTACATCTCGTGCGGCCGGATGGGATTATGGTCAAAGCCTGCCTACAGCCTCGCGCATACCGCCTTGGTCTGAGTGTAAAGGTTAAGGACGTCTTTCCCCATCTCGCGTCCCCAACCGGACTGTTTGTAGCCGCCGAAGGGCAGGGCGGCGTCAAAAATGTTGTAGCAGTTGATCCAGACGGTTCCGGCGCGCAGTGCGGACGCGAGCCGGTGCGCCTTCGAAATGTCCTTCGTCCAGACGCCCGCCGCCAGGCCATACACCGTGCCGTTGGCGCGCGGCATTAGTTCTTCCGGATTGTCGAAGGGAATCGCCGTCACCACCGGGCCGAAAATCTCTTCCTGCACCACCCGCATGTTGTCTTTCGTGTTCACGAGCACGGTCGGCTCGACAAAATATCCTTTGTCGCCGAGCTTCTTTCCGCCGGTCACCGCAGTCGCGCCTTCCGACAAGCCAATCTCCAGGTAGTTGCACACCCGCTGCAACTGCTCCTCGGAGACGAGAGGTCCCATCGCCGTGTCCGGCGCCAGGCCCGAGCCAACCCGAATCTTCTTGGCCTTCGCCGCCACGCCTTCCACCACGCGATCAAACACCGGGCGCTCGACGAACAGACGCGACCCGGCGCAGCAGCATTGGCCATGATTGAAGAAAATGGCGCTCGCGGCGCCGCCGATTGCAGTATCCAAATCGGCGTCCTGGAACACGACGTTCGGCGACTTGCCGCCTAATTCAAGCGAGACCTTTTTCAGATTTCCCGTGGCCGCGTGCACGATCAGCTTGCCCACTTCGGTCGATCCGGTAAAGGCAATTTTATCGACCAGATCGTGCGCTGCCAGAGCCGCGCCCGCCGTCTCGCCGTATCCGGGAACGATGTTGACCACGCCATCGGGGAATCCGGCTTCCATAATCAGCTCGCCCAGACGGAGCGCGGAGAGCGGCGTCTGCTCGGCCGGTTTCAACACTACCGTGCATCCCGAGGCCAGCGCCGGCGCCAGCTTCCACGCCGCCATCAGCAGCGGGAAATTCCACGGGATAATCTGGCCCACCACGCCAACCGGCTCGCGGAGCGTGTAGGCGTGATAGTTTACGCCGGGTGTGTACATTACCGAGAGCGGAATGGTTGTGCCTTCGAGCTTGGTCGCCCATCCCGCCATGTAGCGGAACATATCGACGGCGAGCGGAACATCGGCGGCCCGGGCCACGGTGAGCGGCTTGCCGTTGTCAAGTGTTTCTAACGTGGCGAATTCTTCGATGTGCTCTTCGAGCAGGTCGGCCAGTTTCCACACCAGCTTGCCGCGGTCGGAGGCCGTCAGGCGCGACCAGG
>Ga0187867_10001344_pt1 | contig 21218 bp, 19 predicted proteins | sample June2016WEW_13_1_FD_132976 | JGI IMG/M metagenome (GOLD analysis project Ga0187867, IMG submission 132976) | Peatland microbial communities from SPRUCE experiment site at the Marcell Experimental Forest, Minnesota, USA - June2016WEW_13_10 | ecosystem: Environmental > Terrestrial > Soil >...
CGCGCCCGCACCAGAATCACGGTAGCATCGTCGCGCAGCCCCTTGCCATTCGCAAACTTCATGACATCCGCCAGTAGACCATCCAGCGTAATGTCGGGTGATTGCATTTGGGCGAGAAGCCTCTCCGGGCCGTATTCTTCCCCGGAATCGATGTCAGCTTCGGTGATTCCGTCAGAATAGAGCGCGATGCGCGAATGCTCGCCGAGCGTCACTTCCGTCTCCGAGAACTTGCTGGCTGAAATTCCCAAAGGCAAGCCGTGCTCGTGATTGATCCAGCGGTGGCCGTGAGGCTCGATCAGCAGCGGCGCCAAATGGCCGGCGTTCGCGATGCGCAAAACGCGGCTGGAGGGGTCGAGTTCGGCGTACACCATGGTGACGAAGCGGCCGCTGGGAAAATCTTCGATCATCATGTTGTTGAGACGCATCAGCACCTCGGCGGGTCCAGATCCGGTTTGCGCCAGCGAACGCAACATGCCGCGAGTCGCGGACATGAGAAGCGCCGCCGCTGTGCCCTTGCCCGAAACATCGGCCAGAACCAGACCCCAGCATCCATCCCGCAGCGGAATGAAGTCATACCAGTCGCCGCCGACGGAGCCCGCCGGAACAGAAAGCCCCGACACCGAAAACCCTGGAATCAGCGGAGAGCTGCGAGGCAACAGAGCCTGCTGAATCGAGCGAGCTTCTTCGGCCTCGCGGCTCATGCGCTCGCGTTGTTGGCGCTCATCGTTGAAGCGCCGCGCATTGTGTACCGCGACCGCAACGTGAGCGCACAATCCCTGCAGCAGCCTCAGTTGGTCTGGGCAGAAGGCGTTTAGCTCGCAATGGGAGGCGGTGAAAACTCCTACCAGATCTCCCTCGCGTTGTAGCGGGATGGCGACTTCGGAGCGCGTATCCGGCTCGCAGGCCACATAATAGGGGTCGCGAGCGACGTCGGGAGCATAGTGCATTTTGCCAGTGACCGCGACATGTCCCACCATTCCGACGCCTTTCTTGAGGTGATGGCCCCTGTGGTAAACGGTGCAGCCGTGAACACCGACCAGTATGAATTCATCCTGTTCAGAATCGCGGAGATAAAGGTTAATTTCGACACAGCCGAGCGATGCCGCAACCTCATCGACGATCCGCGGAACGAGTTCTTCAAGGTCGAGAGTGGAGGTGATCCGTTGCGCAAACTTCTGCAGGCGTACCAGTTCCGCTACCCGGAGAGCGGCTGCTTCGGGTGCAGGCGGGCTGGAGAAGCCAAGATTCGCGAGTGAGTTGGTAGCCACGACGAAACCCTCCTGCCGGTCGATTGCACCTGTATTTACTATCTGATGAGATTGCAAAAATCAGGGCTCCGATTCTCTTTTTATGCGGCTCGTTGTTCCGTTTGGCGACCTGTTTGGCGACGGCCGCTTGAGCCGTTTGAGTTCCCCCAGGCGCTTTGAAGTCGGCCGGCCGTGCTCGCGTCTCAAGCTCTGGGAGGCGATCGAGAAAAACGCCGTCGCCGCGGGAAAGTAGTTCAACAGGATCGGTTTGTAGTGAACCGCACGACGATTAGTAAGTCTAGAGCGCATCCGTGTAGGGAAGTCATGGGAAGTCATGTGCTGAGCCTGGATGAGTAACACGAAAGCAACGCGCGCGATCATCGCGGCAGGGGGACGCCCATCGGGGAAGTTACATACCCTGATGGAATCGTGGCAAAGTGGAGGAATGGTAAGGAATATGGAAAAAGTGACTGGGATTGGCGGGTTGTTCGTAGAGTATTCTTGGCTGTGTCAAAGTTGGAAAGAAGTTGGGAACAAAAAAAGCGTTTGCGGCCCAGCCTCCCGCATCCCGTGCGCGGACCTAGCATCTTTCCTGCAGGGCTCTTTCATCCCCTACAACATGCCGGTTTATCCCGGCGCTCTCCGGGTAGCCGACAATCCAGGAGTTGTGGAGATGTAGGCTTGAATTGGTGGATCATATTACTTATTCCTCGGTCGATGCGCTTCGCTGCTTCCTCCCTGTTCCGCAGTTCTTGTTTTCTGACGGGGATGGTGCGGCCATTCACTGCACGCCGTGCAGTTTCGCATCCGTAGATGCAGACACTGCGGCTTTGCGTTAGTGGGTTTCCGAGATCTTGCCCCACCATTGATAAGAGAAGCGCCCTCCCGCGTACGAATAAGAGCGCCTTCTACTTTAGTTCGATCGGGACGCTCACGGTGCCGAGGAGTCCACTGGAGTTGTCGCGGACGGCAAATTTCACTTCATATTTGCCGGGAGGGAGATCGAGCTTTTCAGGAATTCCGAGGCCGGTTTGCAAGGTTTTCTGCATCATTTCCGGTTTCAGTCCGGTGGCGATGGCCTGCGATGTGGTGGCGACACTTTGGCGGTTACTGTCGAACGCCAGAGTGATAACCTCCAGGTCGATTGCATTTCCCTGTTCGCGGTCGATCGTTATCGAATTGCCCATCACCCCGAGCATGAATTCCACAGGCTTCTTTTTTCCGGTGCTCGAAGTCGTGTGTTGGTCGCTGGAGGGCGGCAAGACGCGGGCAGTCAGTCGCAAGCCGGTGTATTGGACAGGCGATGCGAGCGCGTCGACGAGTTGTTTACGCCGGAGTTCGGCAGAGTCCTGAATTTTCGGTGTAACGTAGAATCCGCTGCGGTACCGAACGCGGAGCCCGTCGCCTGCAACCTTTACTTTGAGTTTGCGCCATCCGGGCTGCGTGTCCCCTCCAAGATAGTAGCCGACCAAATAGTAGGCCCTCGAATCATCGACGGCCTCGGCGAAACACTTTTCTAGTTCGTCCACCGTGACGCAGGCTCGGCCGCCGGTGGCATCGGCGAAGGCATGCAGGGTCAATCGTTGCTGTGCAGCTTTGTCGTAGGGCAGTTTCATTGCCGACCTGGGGCCATTGATCCCTTTCATGTTGTTGATTTGAGTAGAGGAGATTCCGGAATTCGCGCTGGGCAGATTCCTGGTGCTGAAATCCAGGGCATTCAAATCCACCGGATAGACGGCGATGTTGGCGGAATTGAGGGCGCGCCACGCTTCTTGGTATTCGCTCCGCAGTTCGTCGCCCTGGCGGGCGAAGGATTGCGGATCGTCGATCGTGAACGGGAAGCCGGCGCTCGCCCAGACAAGCGTTTTGCGGCCGGGAATCGCCTGGAACGCATGCGCAAGTTGCGTCATGCCGACCAGCGTCTCACGGGTCGCGATGCGTTGGTAGTTTGCGGAGAACGAGTCGGTGAAATCCTGCATGAAAGTGCCTATGAGTTGTTCCTCCTCCGAGCCTTGTTGCTCTTCGGACGGGTCGTCGGTGAATACTTCCGGGGGCTGAGTTGCCTCCTCTGAACTCAACGACAGCTTCAGTTTCTGCAGGGCATCGATCAATACTTTGGTGTCGGTGGTGAAGGGATGCAGTTGGAGAAGGCCACTGCCATTGAGGCCGAAGAGCGCCATAGGCTCGTCTTGCGATGCGCTGCGCAACAGGTAGTCGATGAGCTGTTTCTTCGCTTCCAACTGCCTTATCCAAGGCGTATTGATCGTGTCGAGGACAATGGCGGTCAGTCGCCACAAATGTTCTTCACCTGGGACGAAGTTGGAGTAACCCTCCAACGTGTTATTCCTGCCGCGGGCGAGCAGTTTCTCGGTTTTCGTTTCTTCGAACACGGATACGCTGCGGACGTTGCCGTTCTCTTCGATGCGGAATGCATCTTTCTGCAGGCCTGAAACGTGTTTGCCGGACTTATCCGCCACCATGACGGGAACCAGAACCAAATCCGTGCGGGCCGTGAGCTTTGCCAATTCGTGCGGCGAGAGGACGACAGGATTTCCGGGAGCCGCCGGCGCAGTCTGGGAACTGGATCGCGATGGCTGCTGCCTAACGTCTTGTTGGCCGAAAAAGGGACACCAAACGAAGAGAAGTGCGGCGAGTAAGGGTGCAGTTCGGAACATGGAATGGTCCCAGTCCGGAGAATGGGCTTCGGATGCCCGAAACTCTAGCACAGTGGGCGCCCTTGTAGGTTACAGGTTTGCGCGCAGGACAGACCCGACTCAGACTCCGATAGCCGACAAAAAAATGCGGGGAAGATCATGCGGCACGTCTTCCATCAGTGCAAGCGCACTTTGGAATGAGGACTATCGGATTGATAGGACTTGGGAGGCAGCAGAAATTGAAGTCCGAAATAACCAACGAAATAGGACTGATCGGTGCCGGTGGGTTCGAGGCTCCGCCCGGTCATGAGGAGAAGAATCACCGGGCGATGAATCTTGTAGCGAGCACCCACACCAATTGTGGGTTGGTAGTCGGAAGGGTGGAAGGCACCTTGGGAATAGAACTCCATGTCCATTTCGAATTTTGAAGTGAAATCGTGGCCGAGGACCAGGCCGGTGAGCCACGCGTTCGGTCCTTTGTGGGTAAACTGATAGCCGATTTCGTAATCGACACCGACGGGCCCAAATTTCTTGGAGAATTCGAAAGGCAGGAGGAAAGCCTGACTGGCAGGTGTGATGCCGCGGCGGACGGCGTCGTTAGGGTTGTTGAGGAAGAGCTGGGGAAAGGTCGAGACTGAGAGGCCGGACTCTCCAGCGTCGTAGAAACGCCATTTGACACCAAGATTGGATTGCCCCAGGCCAAACTTAGTCGAGGAAGAGGGATCCTGCACCCGTAACCAGGCATTTTCGTAAGTGAGCTGGATGCGATCGCCGACCCCGAAATTGATGTCGACGTCGGGGGTGTGGGAGACCGAGTGATTACTGTAGAGGAAGGGCATGTAGCCAAGATTGATTTCCCAGTTGAGATCGCCGGGGGTGCCCGGATCATTGGTGTAGTAGGGCGGGCCGCCCTGCGCAGCAGCCGGTACCGAGAGCGCGGCCAGCAGCACGACCAACAGCGGGGCCGCGAATATGCGAACTGATACCCTTACGTGGATTAGCGCAACGATCTCGGCTAGTTGGAATTTCCTTTTGACGTCCAAAACGATTACTTGCCTTGCGCTGCAGCCTTCGCTGCCGGCACCGAAATCACGATCGAGTCAGGTTCCGTCCACACGGCTTTGCCGCTTGCCAGGTCGAGACGGTGCATGGTGACCTTCAGGTGGCCGCGATCGACATCCACCTCCAGGTAGTGGTAATTCACGTCCTTACTCTGGAAAGGATCGTCCTTAGCGCGTTCAATCGGGTAAGCGTGTGCTCCCGCACCACCGGTCACGAAATAGGTGACGCCGCCGTGCTCATGGCGTTCGTAGTTGTGTACGTGCCCGGAGAAAACGACAATTCGGGCGCGGAGGTTCTGTTGTCGCGCCTCCAGCATCTTGGCCAGCTCTTGCTCCTGAGAACGACCAGAGTGCCCTCCCCCGAATATCTTCATATCCGACGAACTGGTGTAGGGAGGATGGTGAAGAACAATGAACACGAAGTCTACATCGCCAGAAAGATGGTCCAGTTTCTGGGCGAGCCATTGCCCTTGCGGGCCGGAGGTCTCGTCCTGGGAGCTGTCCAACACGAGCATGAGAGTGTTGGCGGCGCGGACGGAATAGTAGCGGCTGTTCTTCAGGTCAGGGAAGCGCTCGAAATAATTGGCGAGCGCGGTTTTCTCATCGCCGTGGAGATCGTGGTTGCCCAGCGCGGGATAAACCGGAATCTTGTCCGTGCGCCACACCACGGTTTCGCTGTCCCAAACCTTCCAGTCGTCCTTGTCGTAGCCGTTATAGACGATGTCGCCTCCGAAGGAGATGAACGCAGGATTGGTCTGCGCAATCGCCTGTACCAGCGCCTGGCGCACCGCGGGATTTGCCGCTTTGGTGTCCTTGGGATCGTGGAAACGCGAATCTCCATAGGCGACGAAGTGGAAGGGTGTGCTCACTTGCAATTGCAGCTCAACCGGTTCGGTTTGCAGTGCAGTCTGCGAGTACGAGCGTGAGCACGCAACGCAGGCGAGAAGAATAACAATCTGCAATTTGTGGACAAGCTTCATTTACTGGCCCACCACCAGCACTTCAAACTGACCCGCTTCCGCCGTGGACAGGAAAAGACGATGGGTTTTTGCATCGAGCGCCATGGTCTTCGCCTTGGGCAACGTCTTCACATTTTCGACAGCCGAATACTTGTCCGGACTGTCCTGGTGAATCACCGTGATGGTGCCCTCTCCATTGGAATTGAAGATCAGCCGGGACTCAGGGTCGAAGGCCGTGGCATCCACGTGATCGCCGATTGGTAGCGTAGTGATCACTTGTCCTGTGTCCGCATTCATGACTGCCATAACTTTGCTGCGACAGCCGAGAAACAACCGCCGATTTGGCCGGTCCATCGCCATGCTGGAAGGCGAAGCGCAAGGCGCAGTCGGCCAGCGCTGCTCGACTTTCAGCGAGCGAGCGTTGATCTTCAGGACCAGGCTCGCATCCTCCACGTTATCGTAAACATACCCTGAACCGTCAGCGACCGCAAACTCGGGAACGCCGCCAAGATCAACCGTTCCCACCACTTTTCCGTCCGCCGCCTGAATCGCGGTGGAGCTCTTGCTGTCGCCATTAAATACAAAAACTCTCGCCGTGGCGGGGTCATAAATGATTGCGTCCGGCTTCTTGCCAACCGCGACCTCCGAGATCGTCTTTAGCGTCTTTAAATCGAAGATCGTTACCGTTGAGGACTGGCCATTGCTGACGAATCCCCTTCCCAGTTCCGGAGCGATGGCGATTCCGTGTACGCCGGGAGTTTTCTCGATCTTGCCGACGATTGCGCCCGAATCAACATCAATCACTTCGACCTGGGTGCCGTGAGAAACATACAGTCGTCGTGCGCCTTCATCGACCGCGAGGTAGTCCCAGCCGCCTTGGCCGGGAATGTGGATCTTATTAGTAACGGCAAATCTCTCGGCGGACGCGGTGGAGACGCTCGCAAAAGCACATCCCAACGCGAAGACAGCCATGAAGAGTGCAAACATCCTGGTGGGGCTAGAGCGCGACGTCCTGTTCTTCATCTGTGGGGCTCCTTATTTCTTAACCGGATTTCTTAAATGGGCTATTCTCAGGCTTGCCCGAAGGCACAATGCTACGCGAGAAACCTGAGGCTCCCCTACAACCGGGTACTCTTCAGGACTGTTTGCGCCTTTCGTCAATATTCTCTGCGTGGCTCCCAGCGCAGGCCGAAGGAATATGTCGGGCTGTAGAACTCGCGTTGGTTCACGTAGTCTGGGCTGCCGTTGTAGAAGCCGAACACTTCATTCGACAGGTTCAGACCTTGTACGAGGAAAGTGAGATTCTTCTTTATGCGGTAGCTGGCTTGTGCGTCCACCTGCAAGTGCGGGTAGAAGTAATTGTCACCCGCTGGACCTTTGGGGCCGAGATTGGCGGGATCCGAACACCCAGCAGGGGTGGCTTGAATTGCCAGAGTGCATTGTTGCCATTGATACTGGTAAATGCTCGCTCCGTTGTAAGAGAGCCCCACGCGCGTCGAAAAGCGGCCCTTGTCATAGGTGGGGCTGATATTCCAGGTACTCGGAGCCTGGCGCTGCAGCGCGGGAGTGTCTGGGCGTCCGGGCAGAGGACCGGAGTTGGAAGTCGTCCAACTGTAATTGGCGGAGATGCCGAGTCCGCTCAATCCTCCGGGCAGGAACTCAAGGTGCTGGATGTAAGCAGCTTCAAATCCTGCCAGCCAGGCGTGGGTGCCATTGATCACCGTGCTGGTGATGTATCCGGGGTAGGGACCGCTGCTCGATGGCAAGTTTTGCGTGTAGTAGATCGGGGCGCTGAGCTGTTTGTAAAAGAAACCGCCCTGGATCTCGCCGAAAGGCTTCAAGTAATGTTCGTACAAGACATCGTAGTTGTTGGCGTGCTCCGGTACCAAATTGGGGTTGCCGAAAGTGTATGAGTAGGGATTGGTGCTTTGGTCTAATTCGACGTAAGGGATCGTGTCGTATGGATTAGGACGAGAGATTCCTCGGCCATAGGAAACGCGAAGATCAGAGTCGCCGGTAAGCCGATAGCGCAGTTGTGCGCTGGGCAGAGGATTCCAGTACCAATTGTTGGCCGGAGCCGGAGTCGTGGAGATCCAGTTGCCATTGCTATCGTTCTTGACGATGTAGCCCAAGGTATCCAACTGGGTCGCTTCGACGCGGAACCCGAGCTGAAGACGGAAGCGTCCGGAATCGACCGTATTCATCGCGTAGGCCGCCGAAACGCGCTCGGTATATTCAAAGTTGCTCGCATCTGAGGCTAGGTGGGTAGCACCTGAGTCGAGCGTGAGAATGCCCCGACTGACGAGGTTAGGCAGGCTGCCCAGGATTTGGGGCCACTGGACGACCGGCCCGAGCCGATAATCATTGAAGTAGTAGTTCGGGTTGGTGAATCCGCTGAGGTACTGCGTCATCAACGGTGCCGCCGCTGTGGGATTGTCGTAGGTCGGCGAATAGGCATTCTGGCCCTTATGAGCATTGCGCTCCTTGAAGCCGAATTCAAAGGTCGCGTTATGTTTGCCTAGATGATAGTTGGTTGCGTACGATACTGCGCCCTGCAAGTTGACCTGTGAGGTGTTCCCAGACGTGGTATTGACATCCAACAGGTTCCAGTTCCCCGGAGTGTAATAGGGGCCTCCCGCCGCGTCGCAGCCTGGGGTCCACTGCGGGAGGTACGGATTCGGGGCCGGAGTGATATTCGCGCAGAGTGGCGTACCAGGCACTTGGCCATTCATGGTAGTTGGAGCGTTAGGGTTATACGTGAAATCAAATCCCGGATTGCCCGCTGCTGCCGTCTGCAATGAGGCGGACGCCGACACATTCCAGGCTAACCACGAATTGGTAAAGATGTGCTTGCCGCCAATCGCTAAGTTACCTATCCGATAATCCGGCGCTCGTTCGGAGCCGGAGAACTTCTCCGGGGGGCAGCCGTTCGTCGGCGTCCCGTCACAGCCGGTGCCATCGTTCAAGGTGTACACCCACTTGTCGCCGAAGTCCCTGAAATCGGAGTAGAAGTAGTGCAGGTAAAGCCCTGCGCCATCGCCAAGTTTGTAATCCAGTCCACCGCCGAAACCATAGCGTTTACGCCGGTACCGGTATTCACGGACATCCATGCTGTTGTAACTCGGGACTGCCGTGTCATTGAGGCTCGGTTCGATATCGTCGATGCCGCGGCCGTTATAGTCAAAACTGCCGGAGAAAAGTGCCCCAAATTTCTTGGTCGCTCCAAAGCGCTGACCCACGGTTCCACTCACCTGGGCAATGGCTCGAGTATTCAGAATGGGAGTGAATCCACCAATTACGCCGAGGTTCAGGGTCGGCTGATCGCCCGCGGTCTTGGTAACCAGATTTACAGATCCGCCGATAGCCTCCGCATCTTGATTAGCAGAGAGCGTTTTGTTGACTTCGACCGACTCGACGATGTCCGCGGGAATGGTATCCAGCTTCACCTGGCGCACGTTATCTTCGGGCGCAGGAACGAGAACCCCGTCAATCGTCACGGCGTTCAGGCGCGGCTCAGTTCCGCGGATCTGGACGTATTTGCCTTCGCCCTCATCGCGTTCCAGGGTTACGCTGGGCAGGCGGCCTACGGCGTCGGCAATATTCGCATTCGGCAGGGCGGTAATCACGTCGGACGGCAAAACTTGAAGAATGTTGTCGGAAGTGCGCTGCCGGTTGATCGCCTCTGCTTCGCCGTGAGGGCGGTCCGCAATCACCGTGACTTCCTCGGGCTTGCCGGAGATATCTATCCTGGCCTCGATGTGGTTTGCCTGCCCGGCAGCGACCGTGACCTGCTTGGTGAAATCCGTGAAGCCAACGTAAGAGATTGTGAGGGTATAGTTGCCGGGCGTCAGCCCAATGAAATTGAACTCCCCCTGCCCATCGGTGGCGGTCACAATGTCACCCGGTTGCAACCTCACTCGCGCGCCATCGAGTACGGCGCCCGCCTTGTCCACGGCGCGTCCGCTGATTGTTCCGTGACCGCTTTGGGCCGACGCCACCGCTCCCAGGAGTGCCCAAAGGACTAGCAGGATTGGCATCTTGAAGACAAGAAAGAGAGAGCGGGATGAGTGCTTTGGCTTCATAAACTCAACTCCTTGAGATCAGCACCTCGAAACGGGATGAGGCCTGACGACGGCTCCTGGCGGAATGCAACTCACTCAGGAGCCTGTGGTATCGCTGCAACAGAAATTCGCCCGGTTGAGGTCACTGGCGATAGTAGGCAGGCGTTGTGAAGCCGTTATTAAAGGAAGGTTAATATTTTTTCAGACTCTATCCGCCGATCGTGTTTGCGTTCTACCCTAGTGCTTCGATGTTTCGACCAATCGCAGCCCGACAGGTTGTTCCATGAAACTGCTGGTGGTAGAAGACGAACGGCGGATGCTGGAGTTGCTGCGCCAGGGTCTGAGCGAAGAAGGTCACACGGTTTCGTGCGCGGCGGATGGCGTCGCAGGATTGCAGATGGTCCGGGACCACGACTTCGATGTTGTGATTCTCGATGTGATGATGCCCAAGATGGATGGATTTGAATTGGCAAAGCACATGCGAACTGAAAACAATAGCACGCCTGTGTTGATGCTCACGGCGAAAGACTCTGTTCCGGATATTGTGAACGGTCTGGACGTGGGCGCTGACGACTACGTGACCAAGCCGTTCTCATTTGACGAGCTGCTGTTGCGGCTGCGCGCGGTGCGTAGAGCTGCTATTGCTCCGCGGACAACGCAGCGTAACGTCGGTGATCTGTTTTTGGACCCTTGCACGCGGGAGGTTTACCGCGATGGGGCGCGCATCAGCCTGACGCGCACCGAATATGATTTGCTGGAACGGCTCATGCGCGACGTTGGAAAAGTTGTTCCCAGGGAAATACTGATTGCGGCCTCTGGGCGCGAGATAGGGAGCAATACACTGGATGCTTTTGTGCGGCTGTTGCGAAACAAAATCGGTTGTACTGATGCTGACAATGACCGGCAAAAGCTGATTCACACCGTGCGCGGTGTCGGGTATGTGATTAGTTCGGACTGGCAATCATGAAGAGATTCTCCATCGGCTCTCGGCTCACCTTATGGTATCTGGCAATCTTTGCGGGGGCCCAGCTTTGTTTTGGCGTCGGCATGTGGTTTGTCCTCCGGCAGGACCTGTACAGCGTTGCCGACGATGCGTTGACCGCCCAGATCGAGGACTTGACTACTTTCCTGAAAACACAGAAGAAAAAAAATATGACAGTAGCCAAGCTTCGGGAAGAAGCCTCCGAAGCTTACGCTCTGGAACACTCGGGCGACTTTTTGCAAGTTTACGACGAAGATGGAAACTGGATTTTCCGCGCTCCGACGCTGGAACAAAATCGATTTGCGCCCGTGGCACCCGCAGCCGTCAAAGGCCCTTCGTTTCAAAACCGTCAGCTCGGAAGTAAACCTTTCCGTTTCATTACGCAAAGGATTGAAGTGAATGGCCGCTCATTCACAGTGCAGACAGGCGTTCCCACAGATCAGATCATTGCGACACTGTCTCTGTTTCGGCGTTATCTCCTGATGCTGGCTCCGCTGTTGCTGTTCGCCGCTGCCTCCGGAGGGTACTGGCTCAGCCGCAAAGCCTTGCGGCCGGTCGATGCAATTGCGCGGACTGCGAGAAGCATCGGCGGAGGCAACTTGGGCGACCGGCTGGAAAAACTTGCCACAGGAGATGAACTCCAACGGCTTTCGGACACGTTGAATGAGATGCTGGCCCGCATTGAGAGCTCCTTTCTCCGCGTAACCCAGTTCACCGCGGATGCCTCGCACGAGTTGCGAACACCCATCTCGCTGATTCGCACCGAAGCGGAGATTGCCCTACGAAAGTCGAGAGGAGACGCAGAATATCGCGAAGCTTTACGCCACATCCTGCTCGAGGCGGAAAAAACCTCATCACTGGTGGAAGAACTGCTGACCCTCGCCCGCGCCGATTCCGGACGCGAGAATTTACATCTGACGTTTCTCGATTTGCGTTCACTGATTGCCGAAACCGCGAGCGAATGGCGTCAACTGGTGGAGTCCCGCAATCTGCAATTCACGCAAGCGATCGCGGATTGCGAGCTGCCGGTTTTGGTGGACCGCAGGGCCATGCAACGATTGCTGGCCATCCTGCTCGACAATGCCGTCAAGTACACGCCGCCGCCCGGAATCGTCGAACTGCTGCTGGAAGCACGCGATGAAAAGGCCGTCATTACTGTGCGTGATTCAGGAATCGGAATTGCAACGGAAGATCAGACCAGAATCTTCGAACGTTTTTACCGTGTAGACAAGGCGAGAAGCCGTGAGCTTGGCGGAGCTGGCATCGGCCTTGCCATTGCCGATTGGATTGTGCAGCAGCACCGCGGATCGGTAACGGTTCAAAGCTCTATTGGGAACGGATCGACCTTTTACGTCGAGTTGCCACTGCAATCGAAGTTAACAACTTTGGATGCAGCGCCGGAATCAGTTGTCAAGGCGGCAAGGGCGTAAGAAACTTCGCAGCAGGCAGCGGGAGGGACACCTCCTCATTAACACGAATTTCCCTCCTCTGATGGTCCTGACCTACCAACAGACCATCCAAGGCGCTTTCCGCGATGTCTCGAATGCGCTGGTTGCCTATCGCAAGGATCAAGAGTTCACAGCTCAACAACAGCACCTGTTCGAATCGGCACGGGCTGCGGCACGACTGTCCGAGGTTCGCTTCAAGGCCGGAACTACCGATTACCTGGAAGTGTTGACCAATGAGACGAACTCGCTTACGGCAGAGCTGGGACTGGCGCAGGCGCGAGGCAACGAACTCATCGCTCTGGTCCAGGTCTATCAGGCTCTTGGTGGCGGTTGGCAATAGGAAAGCTCGAAGGGACCGCCGCTCGCGGTCCGTTCAACGGCATCATGGAGCGCGTCGCAGCCCCTGGCAGCGTCACCTTTGCGGTCGACTCGGTCGGAGGCATATCTGGCTGGTGGGCCAGACCGACGCAGGCTCGGAAGGGGGCTGCGATCCTTCACCTGCATGGCGGCTGGTTCAACTGGGGAACGGCCCAAACGTTCCGCAACCTCGTCGGCCATATCGCGCTGAGCGCCGGCGTGGATGCGTTCATACCCGATTATCGGCTCTGACCGTTCTTGTCGACCGTGAGGGTCGGATCGCGATCAGCCATGCTGGAGTTGTCGATCCATTGGTCTTCGAAGCCGACATCAACGCGCTCCTCGCAATCCTGGATGCTTATGCGTTTATCGGTACCGATCCAGGAGATTTGTAGATTTAGCGCGTCCGCTAGCCCGAACAGTAGGAACCGTTTAAGATATCTGCTCCTGCTTGTCCTTTCGTAAACTGGCACCGCATCCATTGGTTACGAGGTTCGCGACGATGACGAACGCAACTCCAACGCAAAATGTGACCAACCAACTGTCCGCCGCAAACGGTCTGGCAATTGTTCGTCTGACGGTTGGCGCGATGTTGGTGTGGGTCTTTTTCGAGAATCTCGGAAAGGGCCTCTACACTCCAGGGGGCTACGCAAACCTGATCAACTATTACATAAAGATGAGTCATTCGCCGGGCGTGTGGAAGGAAGTTATGGGTCTGGCGGCAAACCACGCCGCGATGGCGGCCCCTATGCAGGCCATGACCGAGATCTCTCTCGGTATCCTGCTCGTTATCGGTCTGCTTACCCGACCGGCCGCGTTTGTGGCTTTCCTGTATCTCGGCAGCCTTTGGATTTCGGAGTGGGGCACCGCGTGGATCTGGGAACTGTTGGTTCCGGTGCTCGCGTCGCTTGGGCTCGCGGTGGGGCGGGCCGGTCGAGCCTGGGGGGTCGACGCCTTGCTAGCGCGGCGCTGGCCATCTTCCCCGTGGTGGTAACTTGGGCCAGGATCAAGTGCGAGTCTCGGTCGTCATTCCTACCCACAACGAAGCGCAGTCGATCGGCCGTGTCTTAGCTGACCTCCCGTCCGATCTTGTCACTGAGGTCCTGGTTGTAGATAGCGACTCAACCGACGGGACTCCCAAGATTGCCTCAAAGATGGGAGCTCGCGTCATCCACGAACCCCGTCGCGGATACGGTCGCGCCTGTTTGGCCGGACTGGCTGGTGCAAGTAGCCCTGACGTGGTAGTTTTCCTCGACGGCGACTACAGCGATCGGCCCTCTGAACTGCCGATTCTCTTAGCCCCAATCATTGAGGGCCGCGCGGACATCACACTCGGTTCCAGGCTGCAGGGGCGACGTTCTGCTGGGGCGTTGCCCTGGCATCAGGTGTTTGGGAATCGTCTCGCCTCCAGCCTGATCAGGCTTCTGTATGGGCTAGAAATTACCGATCTCGGCCCGTTTCGCGCTGGCCGCGCAGATGTACTAGGCGCTCTCGCCCTCGAAGAGACCACCTATGGCTGGGCGGTTGAGATGATCCTCAAAGGTGCCCTCGCTGGTTTCCGCGTGGTTGAAGTCCCGGTGAGTTACTACCCGCGCATTGGAAAATCGAAGATCAGCGGCACGCTGAAGGGCACGGTCGGGGCCGCTTGGTTCATTCTCAGCTTGATAGTGCGCTATTATTTCCGGCACCGTAGAAACGGGAAGCCACGGCCAGCGTGAATCCCAGTCCAAGACACGTACGGCGATCTTCTATGGAATCCTCCAAGGAAAATCCAGCGCATTCGCTTGGTCGGGGCCGCACGCTGGTAATCATGGCAAAAGCACCGCGGCCGGGCATGGTCAAGACCCGTTTAGCTCAGAGCCTTCCAGTGGAAGCGGTCACCGAGCTTTATCGCTGCCTGTTGGACGACACAATGGCGCTAACGCACTCGTTGAACACTGTGGATGTCGCAATCATGTGCCCGGCTTCGGATGTCGAAGAACTAACGCGGTTGGCGCGCGGTATAGGTGTCATGGCACAGGAAGGGGAAGGCCTTGCAGCCGGCTTGACCTCGGTGTTTGCGCACTTCACAGCCCCGGGCCGGCAACGCGTGGTTGCCTTCAACAGCGACAGCCCGCACCTGCCGGCTTCGGTTCTTGAGAGCGCGTTCGAGGCGCTCACCGGACACGACTTAGTTGTCGGACCGACACATGATGGCGGCTATTATCTCGTAGGGGCAAAGGCTGCCCATCCAACGCTTTTCGATGGCGACGGCATGGGTACAAAGAGCGCGCTTAAGGCTCTGCTGGCGCGCGCTCATGGACAGCAGCTTTCCGTTGCCTCCACAGATCCCTTCTACGACATCGATGTGGAGAGCGACTTAACTCGGCTAGCCGAGGAACTGCGGCTGGCTCCGGCCAGGGCGCCACGCACAGCGGCCTGGCTGAAACATTGGGGACAGCAGTTGGCACAGTTGCGGACAGCCATGGGAAACCTGTGAAACCTGTGAAACCTGTGGAACTCACGCCATCCCGCAGGCTGTACGTTCTCGGCATTGTCATACTTGTTGCGCTGACGATCTGCTCAGGCAAGTTCGGCAGTATGGGTGCACCGTCCTTCGTTATCCCGCTGACGGTTGCTGGCATCGCATACCTCCTCGCCATTCGTGAGCTCTTTTCCACCGCGACATTCCCGCGCCACATCATCGTCATCGGCCTCGTGTTGGCTGCTCTGTGGCATCTTGCGTTTCTACGGATGCCGCCAGGCTCAGATGATGACATCCATCGCTACGTCTGGGATGGCCGCGTGCAGCGGCTCGGCTATAGCCCTTATGTTGTCGTTCCCAGCGATCCCGCGCTCGGCGAGTTGCACACAGCCGAGACCCGCACGCTGAACAATCCGGATTTACCGAGCCCATATCCCGCGGGCGCTGAGCTTTTCTTTCGCGCCGTTACTGCGATTCATGAATCTGTCTTTGCGCTGAAAGTGGCGTTTGTAGTCTGCGATTTTGCAATCGTTCCCGTTTTGCTCGATATATCGCGTCGTAGCGGCCAAGGAGCGCACTGGGTTCTGGCTTATGCCTGGAACCCGCTGCTGGCGGTGGAAGTGGCGGGTAGCGGTCACATCGATATTGTCGGCGCGTTGCTGCTGTTGGTTTCTTTTGCTGCACTAGGACGGCGCTGGCGCGCGGCTGCAGCCTTGGCATTTGGGCTTGCAGTTGCCGTGAAATTGCTGCCGATTGTATTGCTGCCACTCTACTGGCGGCGCGTTCGTATGCGCGACGCCACGCTGGCGGTGATCGTGGTCGGACTACTCTACGTTCCATTTCTTAACCACGGGCGGGTTCCGATCGGCTCGCTCGGCACTTACGTGCAGAGTTTCCGCTTTAATGATCCAGCGTTTGCAATGCTGGAGCGAGTGGCGGCTCCGCAATTGGTGGCTGGGCTGACAGTGCTCGTCGGCTTTCTTACCGCAATCTGGATGAGGCGCAAGGCCCCACGGTTTTCTGCGGGCGCATTCGCCTGGCCCATGGCAGCATCCCTTCTGTGTGCACCGGTCGTATATCCGTGGTACCTTCTGTGGCTGCTGCCCTTCGTGCGGTCGGCGTCGACGGTGCCCATCATCATCTGGACAGTCAGCATCATTCCAACTTACTACGTTTGGCATTTGCGGACGCTTGGACTTCCGTGGCTGCTGCCGCGCTGGATTATGTTGCTGGAATACGGATCCGTGGTAGCGGCCGGTGTAGTTATCGGGTTTCGGCGGCTCAGGCAACCGCCCGTGCCCGAATAATCAAGCCGACATAAGGTGTCTGTATCCCGAAGCCTTTGGCCGTCATCCAAAACGACATCCGTTCAATTCACCGAGGAGCGAACTCTATGAGAAATACCCGCCGTTTAACCGTGATCGGTTTTCTGCTTTGCGGAGTGCTGGTCTTTGCTCCAAACTCCGGGGCACAGCAGCGTGCGCCAATTCTCGATCAAGTTGCCAAGGCCTACGGTGTCGATTCGTGGGATCAAGTTGAGGCCATCCGCTACACCTGGAACGGAGAAATCACCGGGCTCTTCAAAGCTGCTCACAAGTGGGAGTGGGAGCCCAAGACCGGCAAGGTTTCCTTTGAGGGAAAGGATAAAGACGGCAAGCCGGTCAAGGTTTCCTACGTTCGCACCGACCTCAGCACCCAAACCGACGCCGTGAAAAACGGAATCGGACGGGCTTTCGTCAACGATAACTATTGGCTTTTGTTCCCTCTCCACGCCTACTGGGACACCAGCGCCGCCGTGACCGATGAAGGTATGAAGAAATTGCCGATGGGCAACGGCTCGGCCGAGTTGGTCGCGGTGAAGTATCCCGCGGAGGCCGGCGGCTACACGCCCGGCGACACATGGGGACTCTATGTCGGCAAAAACAACCGAGTCGAGTACCTTGTCTTCCACCACGGCGGGACCGAGAAGCCAAGCCTCGTCAGTGCAACATGGACAGGCTACAAGAAGGCTGGACCGCTGCTCATCTCAACCGAGCACCGCGGCACCGCGGATGGAAAGCCTCTCCACATCTTCATTTCGGGCGTGGCCGTCAAGGTGACGGGGTCAGACAAATGGATCGACGCAAAATAAGACGAACGCAATAAGCAGCGGACAGGCTGGTTCGGGCAATTAATGTCGTTCTTCATGAGTCACCATTATCTGGCGATCACTACGGTAGTGCAGGAACTGCTGAGCTTTGGCAGATCGCGGGTCGCGGCCATACGGACTTGCAGGGTTCGGTGTTCCCCGCGAACGACGGGACAGTAATAGTCAGGTTCTAGCAGGGCGCCTTGCAGGCGTCGACGTCCGGCACATCCGCCGTGGCAGGAGTCTCGAAACTCGCAAGGTTGGCATGCGGCGGGAAGAGTGCGGGCTTGGTCGAACGGGGCGGAGTCTAGAATATCCAGCCCCATCGTGATGAAATCTGACAGCGGCTCACCCGATCCTGGCCAATAAACACAGGGCTGCGTAGTAGCGCGTGGCGTAACCCTCACGGTGCTCACGCCGCATCCTCCCCGGACCGGCGGGAGGCCCGCCATCGCTCGCACCAGCGGCTCGCCAATCGCAATTACGTCGTTCTCTTCAAAGAGGCGTCGGAACCCCTCCCAATACTCTTCGTAGGACAATGCATAAATGTCCGATCGCACCGTCTGGTAGACGTTCACACGCAGGGGAGCGCCAAAGTGTTTAGCTACTCGCGCGACCTCCGCCAGATGCAAGTAGTTTGCCTTCATCATGACCGCGACGATGGTGACAGGCACACCCAGCTTCACACACCGTTCTGCCTGCTGGTGGATCAGTTCCCAATTGCCGTTTCCGCGCTGTGCATCCTGCTCCGCCTGCGAAGGGTAATCGAGAGAGAACTCAATGTCGTGAAATGCCCGCAACTCGTCGTCCTGCAACACTGCAACGCTATGGCCGTTGGAAGTGATGGTGAGTTTGACCGGCTGTGTGCGCAGATACGCCAGAATCGCTTTAAAGTCCGGATGCATGCCGTTCTCCCCGGTGCCCAAATTCACCGAGCGGACGGGCAGTCGTTCCATGACGGACCTCACCTGATCCAGCGAGAGCCGATCGGTGCGGGCTGGATCCCGATAGCAGAAGGCGCAGGCGAGGTCGCACTCGTTGGTGAGTCCGAGGCCAAGTGAAATCGTGGCATCAGGGGCCTTCGCGCTGGATGGGATGGCCGAAGATTGGTTGGTGACATTATTCATGAACACTTTCCATCAAGCCAAACGCGCGAAGCATTGTGTGTAGCGGGCAACAGCGGCATACTCCGGCCGGCTGCCCAGTTTGTGTTCCAATTCAAGAATCCGCTCATACTCGGCGCTGCGAGAAATCCGCGGCGGCAGATAGTCTACAAGGACGCGTACGCCACGCTCGGCAAGTGTCGCCAGAGACACCTCCTCCATCATGGCTCGTAAACTGGCGGGCGTAAATAGCCGTACCCGGCCTCCGTACAGCGATTCTTCTCCCCATTCGGCGGTTAGGTTATTTTCCGCCCCAGCCAAATCGCCTGCTTGGATAGCAGCCTTGAATACTTCGCCGGCCCGGTTCCGTACGAGAATGGACAATATTGCCGATGAATCTCGCAAGACGCGAGCCGCACCACGCAACACCGCAGTCGGGTCGTCGCAATATTCCAGGATGTTGTGGCAAAGAATTACATCGAACGATCGCGGATGGAACAGGTCCGACAATTGGGCAGCGTCACCCTGTTGCACTACGACTCTGTCCGTAACTCCTGTTTCCCGTGTGGTGCGTTTCGCCATATCCAGCATCGCGGGAGAGGAATCCACCAGGGTGACGTGAATGCCGAGTCGGGCCAGGCGAACCGCAGTCGCCCCCGTGCCACACCCGAGATCAAGTGCAAACAATGAAGTTTTGACTTGCGGGGCAAGAGAATCCTGCAGGTTGGCAAAGGCCAAGTCGGAGCGCAACCGCCCCTCTGGTGTCTTGAGGTAGGCGGCATACTGGTTCGCGCCGCTCTGGAAGCGTTCGCTGTCGGCCTTGGCAGTCATTTTCATGCAGCCCATCGTCCGTGCCGCCCGCTCCGAGTTGAGATTGCATTTCATAGGGGGGTTTGGTGCCAGAGGTCAGGGCATGGACACCCGTCATTATATTCGAGCTGCCGCTCCTTAGCGCCCGTGTCGTCGGCAACCCGCAAGTTGTCCAGATTGGGTCATAGGGATCGGTCTCGATAAGTCGGCCAGCGGATACCGAATTGCTACGCCTTTTCCTCACGACGGCGCATCCGGCTCCAGGCCGATGTGATCATTAACCGCTTCGTGAAAACGCTGCTTGCACCCGAGGTATCGCTCCGTCGTCTGAATCGAAACGTGGCCGAGCAGGAACTGAATCTGATCTAGCTCACCTCCTGCCTGATCACAGAAACGGAAGTGCGTCTACCCGCTGCTGTTGTCCTGCCTAGCTGATGTTCTCTGAATGGGTTGGGGCTGGTGCCGGGAGGGGGAGTCGAACCCCCAAGGGCCGAAGCCCGGCGGATTTTGAGTCCGCTGCGTCTGCCAGTTCCGCCATCCCGGCTTATTGCTAGATGACTGAAATTAAAGCTTAATTCACTTTTCTCTCGTTGTCATCCGCGACGTTCTTGGTGCCCACTGCGGCTCTTCTTGAGAGCAGAGCCGTCGTCGTGCCTACGACCTGTATGAGCAAAGCGCGAGAGACGACGGCATGAAACAGACGATTGGCCGCCAGCGGAATCGGAGGTGACTAAATGGAGGCGAAGGCGGTCACCGCATAAAACCAAGCATTTGATTTGTCACATTTTTTCAGTTCAATCGTCACAGACAGCCGCAAGCGATCTTCAATACGATCTGCTCGTCTAATGGTAGGACGGTTTGACATCGCGACCGAGCAGTACCTGACCCAGCACAGATCAACCGCGTGGGGGGATAAGTGCTGAAGGCGTCGTCTCGTTCGCAAATGGTTCTGACAGAGACTTTCTCATTGCACAGATCGCGAAATCTGTTCAATAAAAGCTCGAGCAGTCGTGGGAAAGAAGATGAATCGGGAAGAGATAGGGAGATTGCCAGCAGCATGACCACGATCTGACTCGACTTGCACCTTTACCCGCAGCCTGACGTTGCGATCCGCAGCTTTTTTTCTTCATTTTTGTCGGAAGGTGTGCAAAATTGACCAGCCGCAGCATTGTGAATCGCTGTAGGCTGATTCGTTTTTCGAACAGATGTCACTGACAGCTGCTGAACTCAAACTGGCGGCTACGAGTGGGGCAACTCTAAGCACCAGCGGTACCATGCAAGCGCTTGTCTATCACGGTCTGCACAGGGTGCCTGGAAGGGCAAAGTGCGCCCTGCCGTCCATGGTCCAGGCGATGTTGAATGCGCGGGCCCTCGTTGATGAAAGCTGAGAGAGGACTGGTTGATGAAATGAAACCGGGCCACTTCAAACCTGTGAGCCACAAGATTCCTTGGTCACACATTCATGACAAAACACCGATGTCGAAGGGGGGCGTGCTAATGCGAATGCCAGCAAATTCCAGGTCTGCTCGAGTTCTTCTGATCTCGGTCTTACATCCACGGACTCTTAGGCGTTCGCCGATTGTAATTGCGGTGATCTCGCTGATCTTGGCCCTGTCCAGCTTGGCGCTGGCGACCAACAAAACCAATGAGCAGGACAAGGCACCCGCTAAGGGCGCGGAAGCTGCTCAATTTGTCGGGGAGGCAACCTGCGCCGGCTGTCACGACGCAATCGCCAAGGGATTTGAGGAAAACCCGCATACCAAGATGACGCTGATGCATGGCAACGCCGCTGGCGTTACGTGTGAAAACTGCCACGGCGCTGGCCAGGCGCATGTGGAGGGCGGCGGCGACACGAGCAAGATATTCAATCCCGCGAAGCACTCGGCCAAAGAGGTTGACGCCAAGTGCCTGACCTGTCACGCGGGAGCGCACCCGAACTTTGAC